>Ga0182010_10000077_pt1 | contig 50440 bp, 48 predicted proteins | sample 611E1MmetaG_FD_120488 | JGI IMG/M metagenome (GOLD analysis project Ga0182010, IMG submission 120488) | Permafrost microbial communities from Stordalen Mire, Sweden - 611E1M metaG | ecosystem: Environmental > Terrestrial > Soil > Wetlands > Permafrost | place: Sweden: Stordalen | collected... | reverse complement strand
CGGCCTCCTTGGGATTGGAGACAACCGGTGTGAGCAGATGCGGGATCGACTCATAGAAGCCGAGCTCGACGCGCTTGGGGTCGACCAGGATCATCCGCACCTCGTCGGGCGTGCAGCGAAGCAGGATCGAGCTCAGGATGGCGTTGATACAGCCCGACTTGCCCGAGCCGGTGGTGCCGGCGATCAGGATGTGCGGCATTCGGGCCAGGTCTGTCCAGACCGCGTTGCCGGCGATGTCCTTGCCCAGCCAGACGGCCAGAGGGCTGGCTGTGGCGGGCAGCTCGTCGAAGACGTCGCCGAGCGTGACCAGGTTGGGAGTCTGGTTGGGAACCTCGACTCCGACCGCCTGTTTGCCGGGAATCGGCGCCAGGATGCGAATCTCGGTCGTGGCGAGCGCGTAGGAGAGATCGTCTTTCAGGTTGGCGACCTTGGAGACCTTGGTTCCCGGAGCGAGCTGCAGCTCGTATCGCGTTACGCGCGGGCCGGAGATCTGGCCGACGATGCGGGCCTCGATGCCGAAATTGGCGAGCGTCTGCACGAGCACCTCGCTGGTGCGCTCACCGGAATCGGCCAGCTTCTGCGAGACCGGCGGCGAGCGGTGCAGGAGGCTAGCATCGGGAAGCTCGTAGTCGCTCTTCGTGGGAGTGACGTCGAACAGGGTCTGCGCCTCGTGGGAATCGTGCTCGTCGACCAGGAGCGGCGGCGGTCCCGTCTCGTCCCCGACGACGTCGGGAAATACGCGAGCCCCGTCGACCAGCGCACCGTGCGGCGCCAGCTCGTCGTGGCTGAGCGGAAGAACCAGCGGCTCGGGGTATTCGATGCTCGGTTCCGGTTTCGTGCGCCTTTCGCGCGCGGGACGGGACTGGCGAATCGCCTCGCCCGAGCGCCTGAGCCAGGAACCTAGCGAAGCGCCGGTGAGGAGCAGGCCGCCGACGATCAGGCAGAGCACCGCGACGATCGTGGTGCCGGTGCCGCCGAGCAGCTTGGAGAAAGCGACCTCCAGCCCGCGCCCGAGATAGCCACCGTGGGCGCGGCCGAGCGCCAGCTCGAGCCCGAGAAAGAGAGTTATCAGTCCGCGCCGGAAAGGCCTGAGCTCGATCAGCTCGCTGCGCACGAGCAGGAGAGTTCCGTAGGCGAGCGCCGCCAGCGGCAGAGCGTAGGTCGTGACACCGATAACGGCCAGCACGCCGCGCGCCAGCGCAGCACCGACGACGCCACCGTTCCAGCCCAGGTACTGCACGCTGCCAAGGAAGATCCCGGCCGCGATCAGCCCCAGCCCGTAGAGCTCTGGATGGTGATGACTACGGGTCTTGGCAGCCTTACGGATGCGCGCCGGCTGGCGCGGCTTCAGCTTGCGCTTGGAGCGCTTCTTGCTCACCCGAGTGAGCTTCGACGAAGCGGGCGACACTCCTACGGCTCGCGACCGGCTGTCGACGGCGATGTAACACTGGCCCTCTATCCGGACAGGAACGGAATTAGGAAACGGTGTTAGGCGAAAAAGAAAAAGCAAAAACAGGACGGCGGACGCGCTTCGAGGCGTTATACGAGGAGCACTTCGACGCACTGCTCGCCTACGCACTCCGGCGGATGGACAGAGAAACCGCCTACGACGCAGTCGGCGAATCGTTTCTGGTCGTCTGGAGGCGGCTCGAGGACGTTCCCGAGAATGCTCTGCCGTGGCTGTACGGGGTGATTCGGCGCGTCCTCGCAAATCAGCGCCGCTCGTCGCGCCGGCGCCTGTCTCTCTTCTCCAGGCTTGCTCGCGATCGCGCCGAAATGGTCGCAACCGAACCGAAGGTCGGCAACTCTCCGCTCGTAGATGCGTTGGGCCGGCTTAGCAGTCGCGAGCGCGAGGCACTGATGCTGACCGCCTGGGAGGGACTCGACGGCGCGAGCGCCGCGGCTGCTCTCAATATCTCGCCGGCCGCTTTCCGGGTGCGGCTTCATCGGGCTAAGCACAGGCTCGCGCGGGAGCTCGATCGACCCGAAGCGCCGAAAGGCGCAGTCGCATCAACCGCAAAGGAGTTGCCATGAGCGTCGATCTGCTCAAAGAGGCCAACCCGGTTTCGCCCGAACAGACCGCGGGGAGCGTGCACGAAGAGCGCGCGCAACGTCTGCTCGCCTCGATCCTCGCCGAGGAACCGTCTCGTTCTTTCGCAGAGCGCCTGAGCACGCTCGCGCCGCCGCGCCTCGTCAGGACTGCGGCCGTCGTCGGCGCAATAGCGATCCTTGCGCTGGTGTTCTCGGTGACGTTCCCGTTTGGCGACGGCAGCGGTGGTGGTGGCGGCAAGGTGAAGCTAACGTTGCTCGAGCGGGCAGCAGCAGCCATGCCAGATAACGGGCCGATCGTTCACGTCGTCTGGCGGCAACCGGACTACTACAACTCCAACAGCTCGAAGATGACGCTTCGATACGAGGAATGGCGTGATCGCTCGAGCGGTGTCGATCACATGATCATTAGAAAGGGGCGCCGGGTGCTCGACATGTGGACAGAGTCTGCGCGCAAAGGTCATGTCGTGAAAAACACCTTGCTAGGCAAAGGCTCTGGTGCGAGCTACCTCGGGGGTATCGCCGGAACCTCCTTCGTCAACTTGATCGGGGAATACAGGAAGGCTCTCGAAAACAAAAAGGTCATCGTAGTCGGTCGGGGCAGAGCTTTCGGAAGGCCGGTGTACTGGGTAAGGTTCCGCTGCTCGACCACGGACGCTGCTGATCTCTCGACGGGTTTTCGTTGCATGGAGCGTATAGCGCTCGATCAGCGTTCCTATCTGCCGGTAGTCGAGAAGTCGTCCGTCATGACGTCGAGCACCGGAGTGCCGATGCGCCGCCACATCCTCAAGGTTGAGATGATCTCGCGCGAGCAGGCGAACTTCCGACCGCCCGCGATGGAGTAGGAGGAGCTCAGACCTCGAGCACGACCGGCAGGATCATCGGGCGGCGGCGGGTGCGGTCGTAGACGAGCCGCCCGATCCCGTCGTGCAGGTGCTCCTGCAGCAGCTTGATCTCGCTGATCTTGTCGGCCAGTAGATCCTCGATGATCTCCACCACTTCGCTCTTGACCTCGTCCAGGAGCGCGTCCTGCTCGCCGAAGCCGCGCGCGACGAGCTCCGGGCTGACAACGACGTCGCCGTTGCTCGAGGTCAGGGTCACAACCACGATCAGTACCCCATCCTCGGCCATGTGGCGCCGATCGCGCAGTGCAACGTCTGCGACGTCGCCCACGCCGAGCCCGTCCACCAGCGTGACGCCGGTCTCGACCTCGTCGACGATGCTCGCGCCATTGGGCGTCAGCTCGATCACCGCTCCGTTCTCGGCAATCAGGATCGATTCTTCGGGAATCCCCGCCTCCAGCCCCAGCCTGGCGTGGGCGGCCTGCATCCGGAACTCGCCGTGCACGGGCATCAAGGTCTTCGGCCTGAGCAGCGCGAGCATCGTGCGCAACTCCTCGGCGCAGGCATGACCCGAGGCGTGCACCTCGGCTATCTCCTCGTGCAACACCTCGGCGCCGGCCTTGGCCAGGCCGTTGATCGCATCGTGAACGCGCAACTCGTTGCCGGGGATCGGCTTGGCCGAGATGATGACCGTGTCGCCGCGCTCGATCTTGACTTTCGCGTGGTCGTGGAAGGCGATCCTGGTCAGCGCCGAGAGCGGCTCGCCCTGGCTGCCGGTACAGAGGATCATCTGCTCGTAAGGAGGCAGCTGGCTCAGTTCTTCGGGCTTGAGCAGGATCTCGTCGGGAACGTCCAGGTAGCCGAGGTTGCGGGCGATGTTCACGTTCTTGCGCATCGAGCGGCCGATCACGGCCACCGATCGGCCCGTCTCGATGGCGACATCGATCGCCTGCTGAATGCGGTGGATGTTGGAAGCGAAGCAGGCCACGAGCACGCGCCCGTCGCGCAGCGGCACGATCTGGCGGAAAGCCTCGCCCACTCTGCGCTCGGACGGCGTGGTGCCCGGGCGCTCGGCGTTGGTCGAGTCGCCGAGCATCAGATCGACGCCGAGATTGCCGAGCTCGGCCAGGCGGCCGACATCAGTGCGGATGCCGTCGACCGGAGTGTGATCCATCTTGTAGTCGCCGGTGTAGACGATGCGGCCGGCGCTCGTCTCGATCACGACCGCGATCGCGTCGGGAATGGAGTGCGCCACGCGTACGAAATCGACCTTGAAGGGACCGATGTCGACGGGCCCCTTGTCGGGCTCAGCCTCGCGCAACGTGGTCGCGCGCGAGAGCCCATGCTCGTCCAGCTTCGATTTGACGAAGCCGAGCGTGAGCCTGGTCGCCCAGACCTCCTCCACCTCGATCTCGCGCAGGAGATAGGGCAGCCCGCCGACGTGATCCTCGTGCCCGTGGGTGAGGATCACCGCCCGCACCGGCTTGCCGCGCCCGATCAGGTAGCTGTAGTCGGGCAAAATCAAATCGACGCCGAGGTGCTCGTCGCGCGGGAAGGCCATGCCGGCATCGACCACGATCGCCTCGCCGCGGTGCTCGTAAACCGTCATGTTCTTGCCGACCTCGCCGAGCCCGCCCAGCGGAATGATTCGACAGGTCTTTGTAGATGGCATCGACCCGAGTCTAGTCGCAGAGGGCCGGCGACGGTTCCGGCTTCCCGCTTTCTCGGGGCGCCGCTGGGCACGTGGCGGCGCGAGGCGACCGACCGCGGTATCCGTCGTACGCTGTCGCCCGAGGAGGCGGGATCAGGCGCGAACCGCGGGCTCTAGTACGTCGGCTTGCTCGAGCAGCTCGCGAATTTTCTCGGTCTCTTCGGGCGTGGCGTCGACCAGCGGCAGGCGCAGGCCGCCGACCTCGAAGCCGGCCAGGTTGAGCGCCGTCTTGGTCGAGATCGGGTTGACGCAGACCGCCAGCGCGTCGATTAGCGGCTTCAGCTCGTCGTCGATTGCCTGTGCCCCGACCAGGTTGCCGGAGCGGAAGCGGCGCGCCATCTCCTGTACGCGCGGCCCGGCGAGGTGCGTATAGACGCAGATTCCGCCAGCGCCGCCCAGCTCGAGGAAGGGCAGTAGAAGGTCGTCGTTACCGGCATAGAGCTCGAGCGCGGTGTCCTCGACGATGCGGCGGGCCTGCTCCATATCCGGATTGGCCTGCTTCACGGCGACGACGTTCGGGATCTCGCCCAGCTCGACGAGCGTCTCGGGCTCGATGTTGACGATCACGCGGCTCGGGATGTTGTAGACGACGATCGGCTTCTCGGTCACGTCGGCGATCGTCTTGAAGTGCTCGACGATGCCCCGGGCCGGCGGCTTGGAGTAGTAGGGCGTGACGATCAGGAAGCCGTCTACGAACTCGGCCGCCTGCGCGGTGAGATGGGTCGAATGTCGCGTGTCGTAGGTGCCGGTGGCGGCGATCACGGTCGCCCGCTCGCCGACCTCCTCCACCGCCGCGTAGTAGAGCATCAGCTTCTCGCGATCCGACAGCGTCGTCCCCTCACCGGTGGAGCCGGTGACGACCAGTCCCTCCGAGCCGTGCTCGACGAGATAGCGCGCCAGCGCCTTGAAGGCCTTGAAATCGACCGATCCGTCCGCCCTGAACGGAGTGACGATCGCGGTCAGGATCGTGCCGAAGTCGTTTTGCTTGCCGGGGGTGGACATGCCTCGATTGTAGATGAAGGTCGCAGGCGCTTATTCGAGGACCGCGCCGCTGGCCGCGCTCGAGACCTGGCGGGCGTAACGGGCGAGCCAGCCGCTCGTGAACTTGGGCGCCGGCTTTACCCAGGCGGCCTTCCGCCTTGCCAGCTCTTCGTCGCTCAGCAGCAGATCGAGCTTGCGCTCGGGCAGGTCGATCGCGATCTCGTCGCCGTCCTGGACCAGCGCGATAGGGCCGCAGTCGGCGGCCTCGGGTGAGACGTGGCCGATCGAGAGGTTGCGCGTGCCGCCGGAGAAGCGCCCATCGGTGACGATGGCGATCTTGTCGCCGAGCCCCGAACCGGCGACCGCTGCGGTCAGGGCTAGCGACTCGCGCATACCAGGGCCGCCCTTGGGGCCTTCGTTGCGGATGATCAGCACGTCCTTGGGCACGATCTTGCCCTCGCGCAGGTAGGTCATCGCGTCGTCCTCGCTCTCGAACACGCGCGCGCTGCCGGTGAAGTTCATCATCCCGGCCGAGATGGCGCCCTGCTTGACCACGGCGCCGTCGGGCGCGAGCGAGCCTTTGAGCACGGCGATTCCGCCTTCGGCGGCGACGGGGTTGTCGAGGGAGTGAATCACGCTTCCGTCTCCCGCCGGCACCTTGGCCAGGATCTCCCCTACGCTGCGTCCCGAGACGGTCAGGCAGTCCTTGTTCAGAAGCGGCTCGAGGTTCTTGAGTACGGTCGGGATGCCGCCGGCGAACTCGATGTCTTCCATCACCGTCTCGGCGGCGGGCTCGATCAGGGTCAGCTGCGGCGTCTCGCGGCTGAGCCGGTCGAAGTCGGCCAGCGTGATGTCCACCTCGGCCGCGTGCGCGATGGCCGGGATGTGCAACGTCGTGTTGGTCGAGCCGCCCAGCGCCATGTCGGCGCGGATGGCGTTCTCGAGCGACTCCCTGGTGACGATCTGGCGCGTGGTCACGCCTTCGCGAACGAGATCGCAGACGCGCTCGCCCGCGAGTTGGGCCAGGCGCACCTTCTTGGCCGAGCCGGCCAGCGCGGTGCCGGTTCCCGGCAGGCTCATGCCCATCGTCTCGGTCAGGCAGGCCATCGTGTTGGCGGTGTAGAGGCCCTGGCAGGAGCCCTCGCCGGGGCAGGTCTCGAGCTCCATCTCCCCCGCCTCGGCCTCGCTCATCTTCCCGGCCTGGCGCAGGCCGACGGCCTCGAAGGTGTTGCGGACGAGCGCCAGACGCTGCCCGTGCAGGTGACCCGCGCGCATCGGTCCCGCGGTGACGACGATCGCCGGAATGTCGAGTCGGCAGACCGCCATCAGCATGCCGGGAGTGATCTTGTCGCAGTTGGTGAGGAGAACCAGGCCGTCGAGCTGGTGGGCCTGGACGATCGACTCGACCAGGTCGGCGATCAGCTCGCGCGAAGGCAGCGAGTAGTGCATGCCGGTGTGGCCCATCGCGATACCGTCGCAGATGCCCGGCACTCCGAACATGAACGGCACCCCGCCGCCGGCCGCGATTCCCCACTCGACCTTCCGCTCCAGCGCGCGCATGCCGATATGACCGGGAATCAGATCGGTGAAGCTCGAGCAGAGGCCGATGAACGGCTTCGACATCTGATTCGCCGTGACGCCGGTTCCGTACAGAAGCGCCCGGTTCGGCATTCGCTCGATTCCCTGCTTGATCTGATCGCTGCGCATTTCGCCTTTCTCCTTATCCGCGGACTTACGTCAGCCTAGCGAGCGCAGGCAGGCAGAGCGCGGTGGACGCCGCAGGGCTACAGGTGCCAGGCAGCGGCTAGCGCAGCAACGTCTCCAACCCGACGGTCAGGCCGGGCGGCAGAGAGTGGATCTTCTGCAGCACCAGCACGATCCCCGGCAGGAAAGCCTCGCGCGAGAAGGTGTCGTGGCGGATCGTGAGCAGCTGCCCGAGACTCGCCAGCAGCACCTCCTGATGAGCGACGAGCCCAGGCAGGCGCACCGAGTGGATGGGTGGATTGGTGCCCATCCCCTCGGCCGTTGCCTTGGCCGTGCCCGAGGGCGCGTCCTTCTTCGTCTCGTGGTGCAACTCGATGATCTCGGCTCGGTCCATGTAATGAGCGGCCTCGCGCGCGAAGCGCATCATCAGCACCGCGCCGATGGCGAAATTGGGCGCCAGGAAGACCGGCTGACCGGCCTTACGCCCCATCTCGTCCAGCTTCGCCAGCTGTTTGTCAGAGAAACCGGTTGTTCCGACGATGCAGGGAACGCCGTGTGCCAGCGCGCCTTCCACGTTCTTCTCGACGGCGGCCGCCTCGGTGAAGTCGATCACCGCGTCACAGTCGCGCAGGTCGAACGTTGTGCCGACGTCTACGCCGAGCACGTCGTAGCCGGCGCCCTCGAGCGCCGGGCAAATCTCACGGCCGACCTTTCCCAGAGAGCCGAAGAATGCAACTTTCATGCCGCTGACCTCCTCGCCAAACCGGGGTTGATCGCGTCGACGGCAGTATAGAAGCGCTCCTCGTCGGGGCCAATCCCGGCCACCGAAAGGCTCTCGGGCGCCAGCAATATGCTCGCCAGCTCGCTGACCGCGTCGGGCTCGACCGCCTCCAGCTCGGCGATGATCCGCTCGGGTGAGAGCAGCTCGGTGTCGCTGATCAGCGAGCGCCCGAGCCGCGTCATGCGAGTCGCGGTCGATTCCATCGAGAGCATGATGCGGCCGCGCGCATGCTCCTTGGCGCGCTCGAGCTCGCCGCCCTGGAAGTGCCCGGCGGCGATCTCGGTGATCTGCTCGAGCACGATCTCCAGGCAGGCGGTGAGGTTGTCCTCGCGGGTTCCCAGGCTGACGCCGATCATGCCGGTGTCGGAGTACTGGGCGACGAAACTGTAGACGGAGTAAGCCATGCCGCGCTTCTCGCGGATCTCCTGGAACAGCCGCGAGGAGGCCGAGCCGCCGAGAATCGAGTCGAGCAGCGTGGCGGCGAAGCGGCGCCGGTCGGAGCGGGCGATGCCCGGAGCCGCGACGCAGACGTGGTACTGCTCGGTCTCCTTGCTCTGGAAACTTGCGGTTGCCGGCGGCGTCTTGACGAGCGGCTTGCGCACGTACGGCTTGGCGGCGGCATGCTCGCGCGCGTTGGCGGCCCTGGTGACGAGCGAGACGAGCCGCTCGTGGGCCACGTTCCCGGCCGCCGAGACAACGACGTTGCCGGGCTGGTACATGCTCTCGTGGTAGGCGGCGATCGTGCGCCTGCTGACCGAGGAGATCACCTCCGAGCGCCCCAGCACCGGCCGCCCGAGTGGATGATCGCCGAAGACGGCCTCGCTGACCAGATCGTGAACACGATCTTGCGGAGCGTCGTCGACCATAGCGATCTCTTCCAGCACCACCTCGCGCTCGGCGTCGAGGTCGGCGAAGGTCGGCACGAAGACCATGTCGGTCATCACGTCGACGGCCCGCTCGAGCTGGTCGTAGGGCACGCGTCCGTAGACGACGGTGTGCTCGCGCGAGGTGGCGGCGTTCAGCTCGCCGCCTAGCTCGTCGAAGATTTCGGCGATGCGACGTGCGTCAAAGGAGCGGGTGTCCTTGAACAGCAGGTGCTCGATGAAGTGCGTCAGGCCGGCCTTGGCGGGCGTCTCGTCGCGGGAGCCGACGCCGATCCAAAAGCCCAAGGCGACAGAGCGCACCGAAGGCATCCGCTCCGAGATCACGCGCTCGCCCGAGGCGAGCTCCGAGAGAACAACCTTCTGCACGCCGCGATCCTAGCGAGTGGCGCTCGGCCCGCGGGTGATTTCTTGCTCGACGCGGCTACGAACGAGTCGTGGCGCGAAGGAAGCTCAGTGACCGTTACTAAGTAACTGCTCCGACGCCTGTAGGAGCTTTGGGCGATCGACGCCGACCATGTGCAGGATGCGGCTGGTGATGTCGAAGCCCGAGCAGACGAAACCGTAGGTGATGTGCTCGGGCTCGATCGTCTTGTGGCCGCGCACCCCGGCGGCCTCGGCGGCGGTGGCGAGAATATTCGCCGCCTCCGCAGTAGGTTCCACGTTTCCTGGCTCCTCGTCGCCCTCCCAGAGCGCCTCGGAAATCTGAGCCCTGGCGTCCTCGATCGTCATGCCGTGCTCGAGTAGGAGTTGGGCGGCCGGGCCGCCCTCCCGCAACACTCCTACGATCAGGTGCTCCGCTCCAAGGGCGTGATGGTTGGAACGGTGCATCTCCTGACAGGCGAACTTGATCGCGGCTGCGCCTCGCTCGCCGATTCTCACGCCCAGCTCGCGCTGGAGCTTGGGCAGGTCGATGCAGACGTCGCTGCCCGGTGTTTTCTCACTGCTTTTCTTGCTCCAGCGCATCTGGGTCGTTCTCCTCGCCTTAGCGCCTGGGCCCTGACGAGCGGCGCCGTCCTCTGTCGCCGTCGCGGGGCGGGCGTTCTTGCCGTTCGCCCTCGGGCCGGTTGGCCGCCTTCTCCTTGGCGACCTCGATCAGCGCCTCGGGCATTACGAGCGTGTCGCCTTCGTGCTTGGCGAGGAGCTTTAGACCGATGCGGCCGCGCTCCTTGTCGACTTCCTGCACGACCACGTCGATCACGTCGCCACGGTCGAGCACGTCCTCGATCCTGTCGACCCGTCCGGGGCCGACGTTGGAGACGTGGAGCAGGCCGTCGGTGCCTTTCTTCAGCTCGACGAAGGCGCCGAACTGGGTCAGCTTGACGACGCGTCCGGTGTACTCGTCGCCGACCTCGGGGCTCTTGGTCATCGCATGGATGGCCTCGACTGCAGCGTCGGCTTTCGTACCTTCGGTCGCGTAGACGAGCACAGTGCCGTCTTCCTGGATGTCGATCTGCACTTCGTAGTCGGCCTCCAGCGAACGGATCGTCTCGCCGCCCTTGCCGATGACCATGCCGATCATCTCGGGGTCGATCGAGACCGTCGAGATGCGCGGCGCATGGTCGGCCAGCTCGCTCCTAGGCTCGGGGATCACGGCGACGATCTTGTCGAGGATCTCCTCGCGCGCCCGCTTGGCCTGCGCCAGCGCTGCGCTCATGATCTCGTGTGTTACACCGGTGATCTTGATGTCCATCTGCAGCGCGGTGATGCCCTCGCGCGTCCCGGCGACCTTGAAGTCCATGTCGCCCAGGTGATCCTCGGCGCCCTGGATGTCGGTCAGGATGACGTATTCGTCGCCCTCCTTGACCAGACCCATGGCGATGCCCGAGACAGGGCTCTTGATCGGGACACCCGCGTCCATCAGTGCCAGCGTCGAGCCGCAGACCGAGGCCATCGACGAGGAGCCGTTCGACTCCAGCGTCTCGGAGACGAGCCGGATCGTGTAGGGGAACTCTTCGGCCGAAGGGATCATCGGCTCGAGCGCCCGCTGAGCGAGTGCGCCGTGGCCGATGTCGCGGCGCTTGGGACCGCGCATGAATCCGGTCTCCCCAACCGAGTAGGGCGGGAAGTTGTAGTGGTGCATGTAACGGCGCTCGTCTTCGAGCGAGAGATCGTCGATGCGCTGACCCTCTTTCTGGGTGCCGAGCGTGAGCAGCGTCATCACCTGCGTCTGGCCTCGCGTGAAGAGCGCCGAGCCGTGCGTGCGCGGCGAAACCGACACCTCGCACGTGATCGGGCGGATCTCTTCGGTCGAGCGTCCATCGGGGCGGCGCTTGTCGACGGCGATCTTCTGCCTGACGAGATCCTTATAGATGGCGTCGATCGACTTGCGGATGAAGCTCTTCGTCAGCTGGTCCTTGACCGGGGGATCGCCCTCGGCGGGCGCCGGGCCGGCCGGGAAAGACAGCTCGACCTCTTCGATGATCCGATCGACCAGCAGCTGGCGCTTGGCGGCGCGCAGCTCCTTGGAATCCTGCTCGGCGTCGGTGAGGGCGCGCAGTTCGTTGCCGAACTGCTCCTGCACCGGCTTCTGAACGGCCGCCAGCTGCTCGCGCTCGAGAATGGCGTGCAGGCTGGTGCGCACCTGTGAGCGTCGCACGATGTCTTCCTCGCTGGAATCCATCGACAGCTGCGGCGCCAGCTCGCCTGTGATCTCTTCGACGAGAGCGGATGCCTCGCGCAGGCCGAGCTCGGCGATGCGCGAACGAAGGCGACCTCCTTGCGACTTCTCGAGCTCGCTGGTCAGCTCGGCGTCGAGCCACTTCGGCTTACCGACGCGCTTGCGTAGTTCTTCCTGTGCGTCGCAGAGCTTTCCGATCTCCTTGTGCGCGAACGCGAAGGCCTCGAGGATCTTCTCCTCGGGAACTTCTTCGGCGCCCGCCTCGACCATCGTCAGCGCCTCCTTGGTGCCGACCACAAGCAGATCGAGCTTGGATTCCTGCATCTCCTGCATCGGCGCGTCGATGACCAGCTCGTCGTCTATCAGACCGACGCGAACGGCTCCCACGGGGCCCAGGAAGGGCAGCGAGGAAATCATCAGCGCGGCCGAGACGCCGTTGATGCAAAGCGTGTCGTGGGCCGTGACGAGGTCGGCGGAGAGCACCGTTGCGATGCACTGCACCTCGTTGCGGAAGCCCTTCGGCCAGAGCGGCCGAATCGGGCGGTCGGTCATGCGGGCGGTCAGGATCGCCCGTTCGGTCGGGCGCCCCTCACGCTTGAAAAAGCCGCCGGGGATCTTGCCGGCGGCGTACATGCGCTCTTCTACGTCGACTGTCAGCGGGAAGAAGTCGGCGCCCTCGCGGGCCTCCGCTCTTCCCTGTGCCGTCGCGAGCACCATGGTCTCGCCCGAGCGAACCACGACTGCGCCGCCCGCTTGCTTGGCTAGTTTCCCGGTCTCGAAGACGATCTCGTGGTCGCCGACGGTCACCGATACGGACTCAATCCGCCCGGTTCCAGTACTGGTCATCTCCAACTCCTCTGTTTGTCAGGAAGAGCGGGAGTTTGAGTGAACCGGCTTTTCGTCACGGGCTCGCTCAAACTTCCACTCCCCTTCTCTAAAACGAGCTCTAGCGCCTTAGGCCGAGCTCCTTGATCAATTCGCGGTATGCCTCGAGGTCGTTCTTCTGCAGATAGGTCTGCAGGCGCCGGCGCTGCCCGACGAGCTTGAGCAGTCCACGCCGAGAATGGTGATCCTTGGAGTGGATGCGCAGGTGCCCGTTCAGCTGGTTGATGCGCTCTGTTAAAAGGGCGATCTGCACCTTGGCCGAGCCGGTGTCCGACTCGGACTCGCCGAAGCGCTTGACGATCTCGTTCTTAGCTTCCTTGGTCAGGGACACGTAGTTCCTCCCGTTGCCTGTTTCTTTGCCACTGATCCCAGATCGCCGTCGGAAGCGCCTCGAACGATCGAGATCGTGGTATCGAAAGACTACCAGTGCGGGAACTTTGCGGGGGACGTGGCGGCGCCGAGAGAGGGGTGTTGCTCCTCGTCCACCTGGCACAGCGTTACGCAGCCCCCCGCCGAATCCACCCACCCGCGGGGTCGTAATACGGTACTGCTCTTCCGCTGTCGAAGCATCACGGAATAGCGCCTAAGTCGTGCCGATCTGCCGGCTGAGTCGTTTCACGGTCCGGCAGGCCCGGTTTCGCCCGAGGACCCAAGCTGGCAGCCGACGCGGGCTTGTATCGTGCCGGTTGTGCGCGCGCTCATCTTCGATCTCGACGGGACGCTGGTGGATACCGTCTACGCGCACGTCTTCACCTGGCAGCAGGCGCTGGCCGAGGCCGAGATGCCGATCGACAGCTGGCGCATACATCGCCGCATCGGCATGAGCGGAGGGCTGTTCGCCCGCGCCGTCGCGCGTGAGCTGGGCCGGCCGCTCTCGACGAGCGAGACCGATGCGCTTCAGAAGCGTCACGCCGAGTTGTTCGAGCAGATGATGCCGCATTGTCGCCCCCTTCTCGGCGCGGTCGAGCTGCTCCGGCACCTACGTGAGGCCGGGGTCGTGCACGGCGTTGCGACCTCGGGCGCCAGGCCGCTGATCGACGACTCGCTGAAGGCGTTAGGGATCGGGGCGGAGACCGTTGTGATCGAGCGCGGTGACGTGGCCCGGGCCAAGCCCGAGCCCGATCTCTTTCTGGTCTGCGCCGAGCGGATGAGAGTCAGCCCGCACGAGTGCTACGTCGTCGGCGACGCAGTCTGGGACCTGCTCGCGGCGAGGCGGGCGGAGATGCTCAGCATCGGTCTTCTCAGCGGCGGCTACGGCGAGGATGAGCTGACGCGCGCAGGCGCCTACCGCGTCTACCACGATCCGGCCGAGCTGAACGACTCGCTCGACGAGCTGGGAGTGCTGCCCTGACGAGCGCGCTACCGGCGGGAGTTGCCGCGGGGCATCCGGCGACGGCCCGGGCCGGGCTCGAAGTGCTGGAAGAAGGCGGTAGCGCCGCCGACGCCGCCATCGCGGCCTGCTTCGCGTCGTGTGTCTGCGAGGTAATGATGACCGGACTTCTCGGCGGCGGGCACGGCATGATCTGGAACGCAGCCGAGGGACGCGCTAAGCAGCTCGATTTCTTCACTACCGTGCCCGGGATCGGTACCGCCTCGCATCTACGTCCCCAACTTGTGGAGCTAGATGTTCGCTTCGGTGAGGAAACAGTCCGCTACGAGATCGGTCCGCAGTCCTGCGCCGTTCCGGGCATCCCGGCCGGGCTGTACGAGCTCTGGTGCCGCGAGGGGCAGCTCGACTGGGCGTGCCTGCTCGCCCCCGCGATTCGCCTCGGGCGCGAAGGCGTACCGATGCCGCCCGCGCACGCCGCCTGCCTGCGCATGCTCGCGCCGGTTATGACACTCGATCGCGGCGAGCAACTTTTCGCCCCGAACGGGCGCCTGCTCGAAGCGGGCGAGCTTCTGCTGCAACCGGGCATCGCCGACGCGCTGGAGCTGATAGCCGAGGATCCGCGCTCGCTCTACGGCGGTGCTCTCTCGCGCAGCCTGCTCGAGCTGGTGCGCGATCGAGGCGGCTTGATCACCAAGGAAGACCTCACCTCCTACACCCCACTCTGGCGCGAGCCCGTCGAGTGCGCCTACGCCGGCACTAGCTTCTTCACTCGCGGCGGGCTCTCGGGCGTGCCCGAAGCGCTGGCGCGGCTCCAACCCCTGGCCGGCCTGTCCGGGCGCGAGCGGGTGCTGGCGCTGCTGGCGGCTCTGAGCACAGAGGGCGCCGGCTCGCACACCACCAATCTCGTCACAGTGGACGAGAAGGGAAACGCCTGCGTGCTCACGACCAGCCTCGGCCTCGGCTCGGGCGACTACCTGCCCGGGCTCGACCTGCACCTGAACTCGATGCTGGGCGAGAGGGATTTGGTCAGCGGCGAGCTCGTTCCGGGCGAGCGGGTGATGAGCATGACGGCGCCGAGCGTCGCGGTTGACGAGCGCGGGCCGACACTGGCGATCGGCGCCGCCGGCGGGACGCGCCTGCGCTCGGCGTTGGTGCAGGTTGCCTCCGGGATCCTCGACGAGGGGCTGGCTCCGAGCGCGGCGATCGAGCGCCCTCGTTTCCATCCCGCGGACTCGGTCCTGAACGCGGAGCCGGGGGTGGACGAAGAAGCCCTGAGCGAGCTCGAAGCGGACGGCTGGCAGGTTCGCCGCTGGGCCTCGCTCCACCACTACTTCGGCGGCGTGAGTGCGATCGGTCGAGCGGGCGCGGCGGGAGATCCCAGGCGGAGCGGCGTGGGACTAGCCCTCGGCGCCTAGCGGTTGCCCCGGCGGTTCGGCCTCTCGCACCGCCTCAACGTCGCGGGCGATCTGCTCTATCAGCGCCTCGTCACTCTCGAAGGCCCGCTCGTCGCGCAGCTGCTGCCAGAGCTCGACGACCAGGCGCTTGCCGTAGAGGTCGCCTGCGAAATCGATCAGATGAACCTCGACGCGCCGCTCCGCTCCCTTGAAGTGAACGTTGACGCCGATCGAGACGGCCGCCCGGTGCCGATCGGAGAAGCCGGCGTAGATCCCGTCGAGCGGGACGAGCTGGTGCGGGGCAAAGACCAGGTTGGCGGTTGGGAAGCCGAGCCGGGCGCCGCGCGCAAAGCCCGGGACGACGCGTCCGTCGAGCTCGTAGGGGTGGCCGAGCAGCGAGGCTGCGGTGATCACGTCGCCTTTGTGCAGGGCGTCCCTGATCGCGGTCGAGGAGACGCCCGCGACGGGCTCGACCAGGCGCGTGAGCAAGCCCTCGTCGTGCAGTAGCTCGAGGTCGCCCGAGCGATCGTGGCCGAAGCGGAAGTCGGGCCCCGCGACGACGACCTGGGCGCCGAGCGGATTCAAGTAGCGGAGCGTGAACTCACCGGGCGTCATGGCGGCCAGCTCCTCGTCGAAGCGCAGCACCACGATTTCCTCCACGCCGTACTCGACCAGCAGCTCGACCTTGCGCTCGAGCGTGGTCAGAAGCTCCACGGGTTTCCCAAGCAAGACGCGCGGATGCGGGTCGAAGGTGAGCACTGCCACCGGTAGGCCGGACTCGAAAGCGGTGTCCAGAACGCGGCGATGGCCCCGGTGAACGCCGTCGAAGGAGCCGACGGCGACGGCGCGCGCGGAACGCGGCAGGTCTATCGGATTGCGAACGACTTTCATACGGGCATCACCGTCTCTGGCCTCACCGTACCGTTCTTGCCCAGCCCGACGGCGATCAATCTGCCCTCCCGGCACAGTCGCAGCAACCCCGGCTCGTCTCGCTGCAGCTGTCTTCCGGCCCGCACGCTGTCGGTCTCCTCCTCGCTCAGCTCCAGCGCGGGAAGGAATGGAACTGCGTCGGCCGCCGGGTGAATGCGCTCGCTGTCGGCGCCCGAGACCGAGAAGGGGCCCACCTCGAGCCGGCGCAGGCTGTGGCAATGACCGCCCAGGCGGTCGGCGATCGCACGCACGTAGGTGCCGGAGCTGACGCGTAGATCGAGCCTGGCTATGCCGTTCGAGTAGTCGAGCAGCTGTAGCTCGTCGATGCGGGAGCGTCTGAGCGGCATCTCCGGCGCCTCGCCGCGCCGGGTCAGGCGATAGGCGCGCTCGCCGCCGATCTTGATTGCGGAGAGCGCGGGAACACGCAGCTCGACCTCGCCGCGGATCTTTTGCAGGCTTTCCTCCAACAGCTCGCGCGCGGGCGCCTCCTTCGTCTCGATGATCTCACCTTCCAGATCGCCGCTCGCAGTACGCGAGGAGAGGTCGATCTCGGTCAAGTAACGCTTGTCGAGACCGACGAGATAGCGAGCCAGCCTGGTCGCCGAGCCCAGCAGCACGAGCAGGAGCCCACTGGCGAAGGGATCGAGCGTTCCGGCGTGGCCGGCTCTGGCACCGGTCTTGGAGCGCAGATCGCGCACCAGCGCAAACGAAGACGGCCCGCTGGGCTTGTCCACGAGCACGAGCCCGGACGGCTCGAGCGCCCGCGGAATCGCCACCGCTACCCCGCCTCGCCCGACGTCTTGGCGACGAACTCCTTGCGCAGAAAGGCGATCAGCTCCTTGATACTGAGGTCGCTGCCAAACCCGGCTGCCTGCCGATGTCCGCCGCCACCGCCCGCACGAGCCACTTCCGAGACGTCGAGCCGATCACGCGATGAACGAAGACTGACGCGGCGGCCGCCGCGTTCCGGTGGCTCCGAGATCAGCGCCGACATTTCAACTCCGGCCACTGCCCGTAGCGACTCGACGACGCCGTCGGAAGCTCCGCTCGAGGCACCCGTCTCTTCGAAGTCCTTGCGCTCGAGATAGGAAATGACCAGCCGTCCGCCTTCGTGCACCTCGACGTGCTCGAGCGCGTGCGCCAGAAGCTTCAGCTTCGACAACTCGACCGTCTCGTAAACGTGCTGGAAGATGCGGTGGGCATCGGCACCGGCCTCGATCAACTCGGCGGCCAGGCGGAGAGTCTTGGGCGAGGTGTTCTCGTACTGGAAGCGGCCGGTGTCGGTGACCAGCGCGATATACAGCGCCGCGGCGATCTCGGGCGTCAGGCGCACCTTCAACTCCGTGAATATGTCGCGCAGCACCTCGCTCGTGGACGAGGCCTCGGCGACCACGAGATTGACGTTGCCAAAGCGGCTGTTGTCGTGGTGGTGGTCGATCACGGCGACGAAGGGCGCCTCGGTGCGCAGGCGTTGATCGGCGCCCATGCGATTCTCGTTCGCCGCGTCGAGGGCCAGCAGCGGACGGCCGAGGAGCTTGTCCGGCTCGCCGCGGACGAGGTCGTCCAGCGGCATGAAGCGGTATTCGAAGGGAAGCGGGGCCGCGCCAGGGAGGAACATCGTGCTGCGCTTGCCGAGTTGGTCGAGCGCCAGCTTGAGCGCGAGCATCGAGCCGAGCGCGTCACCGTCGGGGCTCTCGTGCACCGAGATGACGAAATCGTCGTGGTCGCGAATCCCCTGCGCGACGGCTTTTAGATCAGCTTTCGTGGTCGTCATCCGGAGGAACCAGTTCGTCGATCAGTTTTGACATTCGCAGCGCCTCTTCGGCGATCGGATCGTACTCGAAGGTGAGTTGCGGAATTCGCTTCATTCTCAACTCGCGGTTGAGCGTGGCCTGAAGCACGCCGTGCGCCGCGTTCAGCGCCTCGATCGTCCTGGCGATCTTCTTCTTCGGCCCCAGCACGCTGACGAAGACGCGCGCCTGGTGCAGATCCGGGGTCGTTCGCACCGCCGTGATCGTGACGAAACCGATGCGCGGATCCTTCAGCGAGGGCAAAGCTTCGCTCAGAGTTTGCAGTATCGACTCGTTTACTCGGCGCATTCGTCCGGACATCGCTCTCCATTCAAGCGTTTTCGGATGATGACGCGTGTCTTGAAGGTTCGCTAGGCTCGCGGGCCAGGGAGAGATGCGATGACAGACGTCTATCTATTCGGCCACGTCTCGAGCGGGATCATCGTCCGCATAGAGGGGCGCTATCCCGACCCTGACGGCTACGGCGAGATCGTCGAGACGCTTGAAAACCACTGCGGCGAGGCTACCGGCAGCGCGCTCGTGCTGGCCCGCCTGGGCGCCTCGGTCGTGCTCGAGGGCAACTGGATCGGGGACACCCCGGCCTGTCGCGGCACGCTGGAACTGCTCCAGTCGCGCGGGATTGACTGCTCGGGGCTGGTCGTCAAGCCCGGCTACCAGGGCGCGACCGAGATCACCATCTCCGACGGCGAGTCGCGCACCGTCTTCGGCCGCTACATCGATCTGCTCTCGACGACGCGGCAGTGGGAGATGCCAAGCGTCGAGCGGATCGAGCAAGCGCGGGTCGTCTGCGTTGATCCTTCCTTCGGCGCGGCGACGCTCGCCGTCGCCCGCGCGGCCAAGGTTGCCGCAAAGCCGCTCGTCACTTCAGATGCTCCCTACGACTCCGAGCTGGCCGCGGCGGCCGACGCGATCGCGATCTCAGGCGAGCTGATGGCGCGCGACTACCCCGAGGCGCTCGAGTCGGAAAAAGAGAGAGAAAAGCTGTTCGAGCGCTATCTCGAGCACTGCCCGGGGCTGGTGGTGTTCACGGCGGGCTCGCGCCCGCTCTGGTACTCGCGCGGCCGCGGCGGCGAAACCGGGCCCGGACGGGTTCCGTCCGGCGAGCGCAGGCAGCTCTCCCCGATTTCCGTGCAGACCGTCGACAGCGCCGGCGCCGGCGACAGCTTCCGAGGCGGCTTGATCTACGGTTTTCTCCAGCGCTCGGGCGACGACGAGAAGGTGCGCTTTGCGAGCGCCCTGGCCTCGCTGGTCTGCACCACGACGCCCGGCTGCGTGAATCCGCCCTCGCTGGAGCAGGTGCGCGAGCTGCTCGAGACTTCGGTGCTCTAGCCGGGCCCGCGCGGTTCATTCGTCGCCGGGCGCGACGACGCGTCGCTCGATCACCGTTGTTTCGTAAAGCTGGCCGTGGAGGAAGCGCGCGGCGCCGTCCAGCAGGTGCTCGAGCTCGCCCACCTCGGCCGCCACGAGCGCGATCACCAATCGGGCGCGCTGCCAGACGTCCTGGAGCTCGGTCTCGGCTACCGAGGCGCCGAAGCGGTTCTGCAACTGAGCCTTGGCCGAGCGCAGGTACTGGCGCTTGTCCTTGAGCGAGCCCGCCTCCGAGAAGCGCAATTCAACAGCAAGGATGCCGACGAATCCCTTTGCCACCCGATGTATTGAAGCGCCTGCGGAGACCGAAAGCGACTACTTCTCGCTCGACTCTTTGCTCTTGGCCGGGACGGTCTCGTCCAGGCTGGTGCGCTCGGTCTCGCGGATCTCGTAGACCTCGAAGATGTCGCCTTCCTTGACGTCGTTGTAGCCCTCGAGCAGGATGCCGCACTCGAATCCCTCGGCCACCTCGCGGGCGTCGTCTTTGAAGCGCTTGAGCTGGCTGATGGTCGTCTCGTGCACGATCGATCCGTCGCGCAGCAGGCGCACGAGTGAGCCTCGGCGAACGACGCCGCTGCGCACGTAGCAGCCTGCGATTGTTCCCACGCGAGAGGCGCGGAAGGTCTGCCGGACCTCCACCTCGCCCAGGATGTGCTCGCTGGTAACGGCGGAGAGCATGCCCACGAGCGCCTTCTCGATGTCCTCCGTGAGCTGGTAGATGACGCGGTAGGTGCGGATGTCCACGCCCTGCCGGTCGGCGAGCGCACGGGCCTCCGAGCTAGGGCGCACGTTGAAGCCGATGATCAGGGCGTCGGAGGCCGAAGCGAGCATCACGTCGCTCTCGGTGATGCCGCCCACTCCCGACTGGATCACGTTGACGCGCACCTCGGAGTGGTGGATCTTCTGCAGCTCGCTGACCGCAGCCTCGACCGAGCCGACGACGTCGCCCTTAAGGATCAGGTTGAGGTCACTGACCTCTCCTGCGCGCAACTCGCTGAACAGGGTCTCGAGCGAGGCGCGGCGGCGCGAGCGCTGCGCCACCTGCTCGGAGCGCAGACGCAGGCCGCGCTGCTGGGCAAGCGAGCGGGCCTGGCGCTCGTTGGCGACGACGTGGGCGCGCTCGCCGGCGGCGGGTGGCTTCTCGAGGCCGAGAATCTCCACCGGATCGCCAGGGCGGGCTTCCTTGACGCGAATACCGCGGTAGTCGTACAGAGCTCTGACCTTGCCCCAGGTATCGCCGGCGACCACCGCGTCGCCGACTCGTAGCGTGCCGCGCCGCACGAGCAGCGTGGCGACCGGGCCGCGACCGACGTCGAGGCGAGACTCGATGATCGGCCCTGAAGCTTCGGCGTTCGGATTGGACTTCAGATCCAGCTCGAGATCGGCCACCAGGAGCACCTTCTCGAGCAGATCGTCGAGGCCGATGTTCTTCTTGGCCGAGACCTCGGAGAACTGCGTCGTTCCGCCCCACTCCTCGGGTTGCAGGCCCTCGTTGGCCAGATCTCCCTTGACGCGATCGATATTGGAGTCGGGAAGATCGATCTTGTTGATCGCGACGACGATCGGAACGTCCGCCGCGCGGGCATGCGCGATCGACTCCTTGGTTTGCGGCATCACGCCGTCGTCGGCTGCGACGACCAGCACGGCGATATCGGTGACGTTGGCGCCGCGGGCGCGCATCGCGGTGAAGGCTTCGTGGCCCGGCGTATCGATGAAGGTGATGCGACGGGCGCCGTGCTCGACCTGGTACGCGCCGATGTGCTGCGTGATGCCTCCCACCTCGCCGGCGGCGACCGCGGTCTTACGTACCGCGTCGAGAAGCGTCGTCTTGCCGTGATCGACGTGGCCCATGATCGTGACCACAGGCGGTCGCGGCTTCAGATCCTCGGGCGCGTCTGTCTCTTCCTCCGGCTCTGCCTCGCCTTCCTCGTCGGCGGCGTGCTTGATCGTGATCTCGCGCGGCGGAGTGAGCTCGGCGCCGATCAGTACCACGGCCTCGTCGGTGAGCGACTGCGTGATCGTGACCATCTCGCCCATACCCATCATGATCTTGATGATCTGCGCCACCGGGATGCCGAGCGCCTGCGAGAGGTCTCGGACGCTGCCGCCGGAGGGAACGGTGATCGGGCCGGTCGGGGCCGGCGCGGCCTTCGAAGGTGCGCGTCCTTCGCCGCCGCCGCGCGCATCGCGCGCTCCGGGGGCACCGGGCCTGGCGCCGCCGCCGCGCGAAGCCTGATTGTCGATCACGACGCGGCGTTTGCGGCGAGGGCCCACGGCGCCTTGTCGCGGGCGAATCGGTCGGTTGGGACGCTGTGAGCCTGAATTAGCCATCGGCGTCAGTGTAGAGGTCGCGCAGCGCGGGATCGACCCGGACTGCCGTTCGCAGGGCTCGGCTGAAGGAGTTGGCGACCAGCGCCCGCTCGAAGCACGACGCCAGGCGGCAGGTGTACGCACCCCGACCGTGCGATTCGGGCACGGCTGTCAGCTCTCCGTCCAGAGCGGCGAAGCGCAGTAGCTCGATTCGTGGCGCCTTCCGCCCGCAACCGGCACAGATGCGGATCGGGGCGGCCATCAGCTGGCCTCGGCACCGTCCCCCTCGTCGAGCGGCGACTCGGGCTCAGCATCGGCCTGCGGCTCTGGTCCCGACTCGGCTGTCGGCTCTGGTTCGGCCTCAGCCTCGGGCTCCGGTTCCGACTCGGCCTCGGGCTCGCTCGTAGATTCCGCTTCGCTCGTGGGCGCCTCCGCCTCTTCGACTTCGGGCGCTTCTGCCTCGGCCTTGGCTACTTCGGTCTCGTCGCTTGCGGCGACGGTTGCAGCCTCCAGCTCCTCAGGAGAAAGACCTTCGAGCTTCTGGTGCGCGGGCACACCGCAGTAGTGCGAGCCGGGCAACGCGGCGTTGGGGCAGCGCTTACCGTTGGCGAGATTCGCAGCGCAGCGGCCGACAAACTCCTCTTCGCCGCTGGCGTAGGCCGCGTCGGACTCCTGGCGGGCGAATTCGCTGTCGGAGACGATGTCGACCTTCCAGCCGCTCAGCCGCGCGGCGAGGCGGGCGTTCAGGCCCTCCTTGCCGATCGCCAGGGCCAGCTGGTCGTCGGGCACGACCACCGTTGCCTCGCGCGTGTCGTCGTCTACCAAGACCTCGCGCACGCGCGCCGGCGCCAGTGCCTTGGCAATGAAGCGCGCCGGCTCGGGGTTCCAGGGAATGATGTCGATCTTCTCGCCGCGCAGCTCCGAGACGACCATGCGCACGCGTGAACCGCGCGGGCCGACGCAGGCGCCGACGGGATCGACGCCCTGGGTGTGCGAGACGACGGCAATCTTGGAGCGGTAGCCGGGCTCGCGCGCGACACCGCGAATCTCCACCAGACCGTCTGCGATCTCGGGAACCTCCAGCTCGAACAGCGTCTTGATCAGCTCGGGATCGCGGCGCGAGAGGATGACCTGCGGGCCCTTGGTGCCCGAGCGAACCTCGGTGATGACCGCCTTGATGCGGCTCCCCTGCTCGTAACGCTCGCCATCGACCTGCTCGGAGCGCGGTAGCAACGCCTCGACCTTGCCCAGGTCGACCAGCACGTTGTTACGGTCGCCGGCCTGCTGGATGATCCCGGTCACGACCTCGTTGACGCGGTCGACGTACTCCTCGTACATGATCTCGCGCTCGGCCTCGCGGGAGCGCTGCAAGAAGACCTGTTTGGCCGTCTGGGCGGCGATCCGCCCGAAGTTATCGGGCGTGACGTCGGTGCGCTTGATCTTTCCCTCGGGCACCTGCGACCAGTCGAGCTCCAGGTCGTCGTCGGAGATGAGCAGGTGCGAGCGCTCGCCGCTCTCGGCTTCGAGCTCCTCCAGCTCCTGCAGCTTCTTCTCGCGGGCCTCGTCGAGCAGCTTCTCCTCCAGCTTGGGAGGAATCTCGATTGCAAAGACGCGGAAATCGCCCTCGTCGTCGAGCTCGACCGCGGCGTGGCGGGCGGAATCGGGTGTCTTCTTGTAAGCCGCGAGGAGCGCGTCTTCAAGCGCGGCGACGAGCGCACCACTCTCGATGCCCTTCTCTCGCTCGATCTCGCGGACGGCGTCGATGATCTCCTGGCTCATTGGCTCCTACTCCTCGTCGATCAGGTTGCCCCGTACGAGATTCTCGTAGGGAATGTCGAATTCGTCGGTCTCGGTGGCCAGACGAAAGGATTTGTCGCGGGCGGCGACGACGCGGCCGCGGAAGCGCTTGCTGCCGTGGATCGGGGTCGCCGTGCGCAGGGCGACACTGCGGCCGAGCGCGTGCTGAAAGTGGTCGGGCTTTCGTAGCGGGCGCTCCGTGCCGGGCGAGGAGACCTCGACCGCGTAACGATCGAGATAGTCCCGCAGCAAGTCGGTTACTTGTTGGCAGAGAGCATGGTCGACTCCGCCCGGATGGTCGACGAAGACGCAGAAGCGCGTCGGCGAGGTCAGCTCGACCGCAAGCACGTCGACCTCGGGCATAGCACGCTCGACCAGGAGCGAGACTTCGCTGGTCAACTCTTTTTCCTTGTCGTAGGTGCTTGCCAAATTGCCCTCTCACAAAAACAGGCGCCCGAAGCGCCCATTTCGCCTGCTGGTGAAATGTGGTTAATCCCAGGATAGCAGCCTGTGGCGCGAACGCCGAGCGCGGGAGGGGTGCGGGAAAGCCCTGCGGCGACGCCGGGCGGGCGACTCGATTCCTATGAGCTCAGAACGATGGTGACGGGCCCATCGTTGACCAGCTCGACCTGCATCAAGGCGCCGAAGTGACCGGTTGCGACCTGCACTCCTTGCCCACGCAGCGTGTCGCAGAAGTGCTCGTATAGCGGCTCGGCCAGATCGGCCGGGGCGGCATCCGAGAAACTCGGGCGGTTGCCCTTGCTCGTATCGGCGATCAGCGTGAACTGGCTGACAACGAGCGCTGAGCCGCCGACATCCCTGACGCTGTGCGAGAAACGACCCTCGTCGTCGGGAAATATGCGCAGCCGCGCCAGCTTGCGTGCCAGCGCTGCGGCCGTACGCTTATCGTCGCCGCGAGCCACGCCGAGAAGTACGCAGAGGCCGCCCGTAACCTCTCCCAGCAGGTGCCCATCCTCCAAAACGCGCGCCCCGGCTACCCGTTGCACGACGGCTCTCATGCGGCCTCCGAAAAAGACGAAAACCGGACTATGGAAGCTTCGCGACTCCCCTGGATGCAAGTCGGTTCGCTGCTCATAAGAGACAGCGTAATCACAAATGAGCAACTTGACGAGGTGTTGGCCGAGAAAGATCGCACCGGGCAGCGTGTCGGCGACATCCTCGTCGAGCGCGGCTGGGCGACGAGCGCCGACCTGGCGCATGCTCTCGCCGAGCAGTGGAACCTCGAGTTCGTCGACATTCTCACGACCGAGATCGAGCCGGAGGCCGTCAAGCTTCTCTCGGAAACCGTCGTGCGCCGTTATCGAGCACTTCCGATTCGCTATCTGTCAGACAACCTGGTTTTGGTTGCGATCACCGATCCGACCGACATTCTCGCTCTCGACAACGTCAAGCTCTCGCTCGACGTCAACCTCAAGTTTTGCCTGGCCGATCCCTCCGATCTGGAACGCTCGATCGAGCAGATCTTCAGCCAGCGTCCGGCTCTTCGAGTGGTCGATGAAGGGCTCGAGCTGGAAGCAGAGGGCGAGGAGCGCTTCGACCTCACGCCCAGCGGCGAAGAGAGCTCGTCGGCCGTCGGTCTCGTCAACCAGGTGATCCTCAACGCGATCAAGGATCGCGCTTCCGACATTCACTTCGAGCCGCAGGAGCGGTACATGCTCGTGCGCGTGCGCGTCGACGGAGTGACGCGCGAGTTGACGAACGTTCCCAAGACGATGCAGCAGGCCGTGATCAGCCGGCTCAAGGTGATGGCCGAGCTCGACATTGCCGAGCGCTCGCTTCCGCAGGACGGACGCTCGGCGGTGAAGCTGAACGGAGAGTCGATCGACCTGCGCGTGGCCGTGCTGCCGACGACATACGGCGAGAAGGTCGTCGTTCGTATCCTGCAGCGCTCCTCGACTCACGTCTCGTTGGGCGACCTGGGCATGAGCGATCAGGCCTACGAGACCTTCGTCCGGGCGGTAGAGCAGCCGTTCGGCTGTATTGTCGCCGCCGGGCCTACCGGCGCCGGCAAGACGACGACGCTGTATGCGGCGCTTGATCGACTCAACTCGACCGAGCGTGTGATCACCACGATCGAGGATCCGGTCGAGTACGAACTGGCCGGCGTCTCGCAGATTCAGGTCAACTCTAAGCGCGGGCTCACCTTCGCGCGCGGCCTGCGCACGATCCTGCGCGCCGATCCGGATGCCCTGCTAGTGGGCGAGATTCGCGACACCGAGACGGCGGAGATCGCCGTTCAGGCCGCTATGACCGGGCACCTGGTGCTGACGACCGTTCACGCTCAGACCGCAGCCGCCGCCTTCGCGCGCCTGCAGGACATGGGCATCGCGCCCTACATGCTCGCCAACTCGATCAACTGCATCGTCTCGCAGCGACTGGTGCGCAAGCTCTGCACCTCCTGCCGCAGCGCAACCGAGACAACAGAGGCCGAGTGCGCCGAGCTCGGGCTCGATCCGGGCACGCCCGCCCAGATCTATCACCCGGTTGGCTGCCGCGCCTGCGACAAGACCGGCTATCACGGACGTACGGCGATCTACGAGGTCCTGCCGGTAAGCAGCGAGATTCGCAAACTGATCGGTCACACCACCGAGGAGATCCACAGCGAGGCCGTCAAGGACGGCATGATCACGCTGGAGCAAGATGGTCACCGGATCGTTCTCGAAGGCGTCAGCTCGCTCGAGGAAGTACGGCGCGTGGCCGGGAAGAGCCTGTAGCGAGCCCGCCCTGATTCGACTCTTTGGCCGCCCGTCGCGACCGGCGCGATACTCTCTGCTTGGCGCGGAGCGCGAATTCGAGCAAAGGCTTCCGGAGTGACGGAAAAAGAGACACCCCACCCAAGTCGTGAGCACGCGCTCGGGAAGTTCCTGCTCAACAAGGGCGCGGTCACTGAGACACAGCTCCAGCAGGCGCTTGACGAGAAGGAGCAAAGCGGGCGCCGGATCGGTGACATTCTCGTCGAGCACGGCTGGGCGACGACGGGCGACCTTGCCCACGCGCTGGCCGAGCAGTACAACCTCGAGTTCATCGAGATCCTCGAGACTACGATCGAGCCCGGGGTGACCAAGCTCCTCTCGGAGCGCTTCGTTCGCCGTTTCCGCCTCCTACCGGTGAAGTACCTCGGTAAGAACTCGGTGTTGATCGCGAGCGCCGATCCCACCGACATCGTCGCTCTCGACAACGTCAAGCTCGCGCTCGGTATCAATCTCAAGTTCTGCGTCGCCGATTCGAGCGACCTCGACCTGGCGATCGATCAGGTCTACACCCAGCAGCCGATTCTGCCCGCCGCGGACGAGACGGTCGAGATCGAGGAAGAGGCCACGGAAGAGTTCGACCTGAGCGCCGTCGTAATCGATACTGCGCCGGCCGTGAGCCTAGTAAACCAGGTTCTCTGCCAGGCAATTCGCAACCGCGCGTCGGACATTCATTTCCAGCCCGGGGAGCGTCAGATGACTGCGCGGATCCGCGTGGACGGTGTCATGCGCAAGCTGGCCTCGCTGCCGAAGGCGATGCAGCAGCCGGTGATCAGCCGACTCAAGGTGATGGGAAAGCTCGACATCGCCGAGCGACAGCTTCCCCAGGACGGGCGTTGTTCGGTCAGGGTCGTCGGCGAGACGGTCGACCTGCGCATTGCCGTCATTCCGACGACTCATGGCGAGAAGGTGACGATTCGAATCCTTCAGCGCTCATCCACGCGGGTCTCCCTGAGCGATCTGGGCATGAGCGAGCAGTCGCTTCAGCTCTTCCGGCGAGCGATCGAGCAGCCCTTCGGCTGCGTGATCGCCTGCGGACCGACCGGCGCCGGCAAGACGACGACGCTGTACGCGGCGCTCGAGCACTTGAACAGCGAAGAGCGCAACATCACGACGATCGAAGACCCGGTCGAGTACGAGATCGCGGGCATCTCGCAGGTGCAGGCGAATGTGAAGCGCGGACTGACCTTCGCCCGCGGCCTGCGCACGATCCTGCGCTCGGATCCCGACGTGCTCCTGGTCGGCGAAATGCGGGACGCCGAGACGGCCGAGATAGCGATGCAGGCGGCTCTAACCGGACATCTGGTCTTGACGACTCTGCACACCCAGACGGCGGCCGGTGCCTTTGCCCGTCTGCAGGACATAGGCGTGGCCGAGTTCATGCTCGCGAACGCCGTCAACTGCGTGGTCTCGCAGCGCCTGGTGCGCAAGCTCTGCACGAACTGTCGGATCGAGTCGGCGCCGACTACCGAAGAGCGCAGTGAGCTCGGCCTGGGTCAGAGCGCACCGCTCTCGATCTACCGCCCGAAGGGCTGCAAGCGTTGCAGCGACACTGGCTACCTCGGGCGCAGGGCGATCTACGAGGTGCTACCGATGAGCGACGAGATACGCGAGCTGATCGGCGGCTCGACCAAGAAGATCCACGATCAGGCGGTCGAGGAAGGAATGGTCACGCTGAAGCAAGACGGCTACCGACTCGTTCTCTCCGGCGATACCTCGCTCGAGGAGATCCGGCGCGTGGCCGGGGACGCTCGCTGAGGGCTCTATCGCCTGGAATCGTCTGAGAGATCGTCCGGCGTCGGCTCCAGCGGCGAGAGCATCCGCGCCAGCTTGAGCTGCCCCCCCGCCTCGGCGCTTCGCCCCAGGTGGGCGAGCGAACGGCCGAGCCCGTAGTAGCCGTAGGCATCGGTCGGCGTGATCTCGATCATGGCCCGAAACTCGGCCTCGGCTTCTTCGAAGCGACGGAGCCGAAAGTAGGCGATACCCAGCGCCTCGCGGATCGAGGCCTTGCGCGGCTCGTAGCGTTTCGCCCGCTCGAGCGACGCGGTTGCCTGCGCCGGCAGGCCGGCGGCAAGGTGCCGCTTCCCTTTTTGAAACAGCTCGTAGGTCTCGGACATCTTTCGCTGCTAGGCGAGACGTATCTGTTGAGATCTAGCGTAGAGAAACGAGTAGGGGTGGAAACGGAGACCTGCCACCCGGCTGAGTAGGACTACGTAATGTTGAATGTCGCGACAGCGGTCTCGTCAGCGTGACTGACACGGTGAATCGGAGAAAGTACGATTGATGGAGATGATGACCAAATCGCTCCTGGGAAAGTTGCGACGGGCAGTGCCGGCCGTGGCGGCGATCGTCGTGGTGACGATCGCAACGGGCTGCAGCGCGGGCTGCTCCGCATCGGTCTCGATCGGCCACAAGAAGACGGGAGGCACGTACAGCGGCCATGGGATCTCCTTGACGGTTCCCGATGGCTGGGTCCAATCCGCGAGCTCGGCAACGGCGGAGACCGGAAACGAGATCTGGTCGCAGGGCTTCGGCCCCGTGTCGAGCGTGGATTTTGTCGCCGTCACCGCCTACGCAACGAACGTCGCCGTCACGCAGAAGAACGCCGGCAAGTATGCGCCGAAAGTCACCGTCGCGGTAAAGAGCCTCTTTAGGTCCGCCGGTGGGACACTGCTCAGCGGACCGAAGTCGGCCACGATCGGAGACATGGCCGGCTATCGCTTCGAGACCACTTTCCCGGCTGAAGGCGGCGAGACACTCGACGGCGATGTGCTCATGGTCTGGAACGGCCACACCGAGTATTTCTTCAACTGCCAATATCGGACAAACGGCTCGCGCAAGGCCGAGATCAAACGCGGTTGTAAGACGATCGAAAGCACATTCAAGCTCGCCTGACCGCGTCAAGCGCCGCTATCTGCGCAGCCGCTCGATCTCGTCCAGGATGCCGGCGGCGATCTTGCTTTTTGGCGCCTTGCTCAGTACGACCTCTCCGGCCTTGGAGATCAAGACGGCGGCGTTCTCGTCGGCGTCGAAGCCGATGCCGGGTTGGGAGATGTCATTGAAGACGATCAGGTCGACCTTCTTCTCGCGCAGCTTCTCCCGTGCGCGCTCCAGGCCGGCGTCCCCCTCGTCGGCTGCGAAGCCGACCAACAGCTGCCCCTTGTGCCTGCGCCGGCCGAGCTCGCGCAGCACGTCGGTTGTCGGCTCCAGCTCTAGCGTCCAGTTCTCGTCGGTCTTGTGTCGCTTGCCGCTTTCGGGCACGGCCGGCGTGTAGTCGGCAACCGCGGCGCTCATCACGATCACGTCGGCTTCAGCGCCGAGCACGGCGTCGGCCAGCGCAGCTGCGCTGGCCACCTCGACCAGTTCGATTCCGCCCGGCGCCGGAACGGAGAGGTTCGCCGCAACAAGCGTCACCTCGGCCCCGCGTCGCGCCGCCTCGGCGGCCAGCGCCACGCCCATCCGGCCGGAAGAGCGATTACCCAGGAAGCGCACCGAGTCGAGCGGCTCCCGCGTGCCGCCGGCGCTGATCAGGATCCGTGTCCCGGCGAGCGAATCAAACGCAGCCAGAAGCTCCTGGCAGCAGGCGAAGATCGCCTCGGGCTCGCTCATCCTCCCCACGCCGCTGCCGCCTTCGCCCAGCTCGCCTTCCTCAGGCCCGACAGTCCGGGCGCCGCGCTCGCGCAACACGCGCATGTTCTCCTGAGTCGCCGGGTTGGCCCACATGCGCGCATTCATCGCCGGCGCCAGGACAAGCGGGCCGCTGTGTGCCAGCGCGGACTCGGTCACGAGGTTGTCGGCGATGCCGCCGGCCAGCTTGGCCAGCGTGTTGGCGGTGGCCGGAGCGATCACGAACAGGTCGGCGTGCTCGAGGTGTGGATAGGGACCGGCGCCGCCCGAGCGTCGGGCCAGCGCGTTGAGCGTTTGATAGCTGATGAAGCCTTCCGCCGCCGGCGTCAGAACCGGCACGACCTCGTGCCCGGCCTTGACGAACAAGCGCACCAGCTCGCACGCCTTGTAGGCGGCTATGCCTCCACTTACGCCGACGAGGATGCGAGCCATTGAACTGGATTCTGCCGTAACGCGGCTCGTTCCGGTGCCGGACGCCAGTTTTGCGTTTCCCGATGCGGTGCGTCGCATAGAGGTCGTAACCCCCGGGGATCGTCAAGCTCCCCGTCAGGGGGCGGATTTCCCGGGGGGGTGACTATGCGTCTTCGAGCGGCGGGCGACCATCGCGCCAGTTCCACTCCGAGCGACGCATGAAGCACGAGACCGCCTCCGACATCGGCATCTCGAGCCCCGCGAAGGCGGTGACGCTGGCGGCAAGCTCTCCGGCGGTCTCGCTGCTTGGCCTGGCCAGCAGGGCGTCGATCTGCGCCAATAGGTCGTCGGGCTTCCGGGGAGCGCGCTCTAGCCGCCAGAGAAACCACTTGTGGTGCGGGTAGAGCATGTGGTTCAGCGCCAGCACTGTCCGCCCCGCGTACAGAGCCAGGCGCGATGAGGCGAAAGAAGCGAGATAGCGGTCGTGCCGCTTTTCGGCCTCCGACATGAACCATTCCATCAGCATCACGTGGGCGACGAAGTCGCGCAGCTTCTCTTCGTGCTCCAGCTCGGGGTAGGTCGCGGCGGCGGCGATCCGCTCTTCCAGCCCTTCAACCCGCGAGAAGGCGACGAAGGCATCCTCGAAGGCCCAGCGCGCGGGCTCGCTGCCGTGAAGCGCCACCTCGTCGATGAAGGAGGGCGAGATCACCTTGCCGTCGAGGTAGCCGCCCTCGTAGTCGGCCAGCGTGTCGTCGAAGAACGTCAGCCGGCCCTGCTCGTAGCGCGCCTCGGCCGCGGCGTCGGGATAGACCAGCATCACGTCGAGATCCGACGCGGGCGAAGCCAGCCCGTGCGCAACCGAGCCAGCGACGACCAGCGCGAGCAATTCGGGGTCGGTAGAGAAGCGCTCGCAGGCTCGAGCGATCAGGCGCCCGTGCTGCGGAAGGAGATTGCGGTCCAATGAACCGTTTAGGTCGATTCGCCCTAGTACTGCTTGTACTCGTAAGTGAGCTTGTTCTGGGCGATCTCTTCCAGCGACATCGTCAGGTAGTTCTTGGAGCGCGACTCGATCATCGGCGGCGGCGCCTCATCGAAGGAGCCCTCGCCGAGCATGTGGTGATAGTTGTTGATCTGCCGGGCCCTTTTTGCGGCCACGACGACGAGCGCATAACGCGAGTCAACGCTTTCGAGCAGAGTGTCTACGCGTGGGTCGATCACGACTCAATCCTAGCTGTGAGCGCAAGTTCCCGCCGAACCACGTGCTCCAGCTCGTCGCAGGCGTGGTCGAGCTGGGCGTTGTCGACCACGTGATCGAACTCGCCGGCCTGCTCGAGCTGGCGGTGGGCAAGCTCGAGTCGCTCGGCTATCTCGGTCTCGGTCTCGGTGGCTCGCTGGGTCAGGCGCCGGTCGAGCTCTTCAACCGGGGCGCGGATGAAGATTGTGACCGCTCCCGGGACGGTGCGCTTGACGTTCAGGGCACCCTCGGTCTCGAGCTCGAGCACGCAAATACGGCGGTTGCGAGCAACTCGCTCCAGCTCGGTACGAAGCGTCCCGTAGCGCTTCTGCGACACGTAGGTGATCTGCTCGAGGAACCCTCCGGCCTGGACTCGGTGCTCGAACTCCTCGGGGCTCAGGAACCAGTACTCGCGCCCGTCCTGCTCGCCGGGGCGCCGCTCGCGCGTCGTGGCCGAGATGGCGTGCTCGAGCCGGGGAATGCGGCGGAGCAACTCGGCGATCAGCGTTCCCTTGCCGGCGCCCGAAGGGCCCGTGACGACGATGACCGGGGCGGGACTCATTGCCGGAAACCTACTGCCTCGGCCTGTGAAAATGTGGACGTATAACGACTCTCAACCGCGACTGAAGAGAGCAATCAGCTCGCCGCGCTGGCGATCAGACAGGCCACCGACGGTCTTCGACTGGCTGATACGACACTGGTTGAGAAGTCGCGCTGCCTTGACGCGACCGAACTTGGGCACCGCCATCAGGATGTCCAGAACCTTGGCGGTCTCGACGTATTCCGGCGGCTGGCCGAGGATGTCCTCGATCCGCACGCCCCCGTCTTTGAGGTCACGCTTGAGTTTCGCTCGCCTGACACGGATCTCGTTCGCTCGTTGCAACGCTTCCATACGTTGATCGAGTGAACGTGCGGGCGCTTGCGCTTGCCCCTTAGAAAGCACCATGGGCGGCCATACTAACAATTCGCGGGGCTTGGTCAAGTAGTTAGATTCTCGGCGTTTTACAGGAGTTTTCGGATCGGGCGCAGATCCGCGGCCGGCGAGCTAGGCGGCGAAGGGCTGGTGGGCGGCTCCGCGAGCCTCGCTCGGGCGCTCGAAACCACGGGCGCGCGCCTCTTCTTCGAGCTCCGATCGCACGCGCTCGGGCGCCTCGAGGTCGCCGAAAAGAACCGAGCCGAGAGCTACTGCCGAGGCCCCGGCTGCGATCAGGTCGAGCGCATGCTTTCCGCTCTGCACCCCGCCCATGCCGACGATCGGGACGGTTCCCTTCGTCGCCTCGTAACAGCTGAAGACGGCCGCCAGAGCGACCGGTCTGAGCGCCGCACCGGAATATCCCCCGACCGCCCGAGCGAGCCGGGGCTCAAGCGTCCATTCGTCGAGAACCAGCCCGCGCAGGGAGTTGACGAGCGAGAGACCGCTCGCCCCTGCTTCGATCACGCCCGTCGCGACTTCGGCAATGTCGGGCAGTTGCGGCGAGAGCTTGGCGTACAGCGGTTTGCCGCTGACAGCGCGGCAGGCCGCCACGATCTCGGCCGCTCCCGCGGCGGCCGGGTCGACGTTGGGGCAGGAGAGATTGAGCTCCAGAACGTCCACCGAGTCGCGCTCGCCGATGCGCTCGCAGATCCGGGCGTAGTCGGCGGCATTCGAGCCGCCGACCGAGATCCAGAGGGGCATCTCCAGTTCCTCGAGGAGCGGCAGAACCTCGGCGTAAAAGACATCGAGCCCCGGGTTCTGCAGACCGATCGAGTTGAGCAGGCCGAAGTCCGACTCGGCCAGGCGCGGCTGCGCGTTGCCCGGTCTGGGCTCGGGCGTGATTGTCTTGGCCACGAAAGCGTCGAGGCTGCGAGCGACCCTGGGTGCAGTCAGGGCGTCAAGACAGCCCGAGGCGTTCAGGATCATGATCCGGCCTCTTCTTCTTCTTGATCGTCGATCAGCGGCAGGACGGGAGGACGGCCGTTCAGCACCGGCCCCTCGACGCAGAGCCGCCGGGACTTTCCCTCGAACTCGACCACGCAGCCGTAGCAGGCGCCGAAGCCGCAGGCCATGGGAGCCTCCCAGGCCAGCTGAGCGTCAGGGGCGAGTGCGCGCACCGCGTGCAGCATCGGCTCGGGCCCGCAGGCGAGCACGTCGATGGGGCCTTCCGGAATCAGCTCGGTTACGAGTTGGGGCTCGATGCAAACCTCGGCCCTGGGGATGAGCTTGGCGGCTTCGGCTTGCCGCCGGGTGCGGAAACCGAGAACGATCGGAGGGTTTCCCATTATCTGCGCGGCGTACGGAAAGGGCGCGATTCCGATGCCGCCGCCGACGAGCAGAGGTCGCTCGACGTCGGTGCGAAAGCCGTTTCCGAGCGGTCCGAAGAGGCCTATCGTCTGACCCCGCTTGAGCTCGCAAAGCTCGCGCGTTGCGGGCCCGACCGGATTGACCAGAAAGGCAAGCTCGCCTTTCTCGGCGAGGCAGATCGAGAAGGGCCGAGGCACGATGTGACCGGGCACGTCGAGCATGAAGAACTGGCCCGGGAGCCCGGGCTCGAGCCCACCGCGCTCGAGCCGGAGCAGCGTGTACATGCCGATCCTCTCGCTGCCGCTGATGCGGCGGCTCTCGCGGCGCGGCGACGCCATCAGGAAGTCTCTCCCTTGCTACTGCGACCGTTCGTTACCGTGCCGCTGCCGGCGGCGATTCGCTCCTGTAGCGAGTAGGACTCGCTGCGGCGGGCGTTGGCGATCGCCTGCACGGCCGCCGCCGCCCCCGAAATCGTAGTGATACAGGGAACGCGGGCGATCTGGGCAGCCTCGCGGATCAGATAGCCGTCGGTGCGGGCGCCCGAGCCCTGAGGTGTGTTGACGACAAGATCGCAGCGACCACGGCGAATCAGGTCGACGACGGTCGTACCTTCCTTGTCTTCGACCTCCGAGACCTTCAGCACCTCGCCGACCTCGATCCCGGCTCCGGCGAAGGCCCTTGCCGTTCCCCGCGTGGCGACCAGCTCGAAGCCGAGGCCGGCGAGCGCCGCCGCCACGGGCACGGCCAACGACTTGTCGGCATCCCGGACCGAGAAGAAGGCCCGTCCACTGGCGGGCAGCTCGCGCCCGGCGGCTCGCTCGGCCTTGGCCAGCGCTGTGGGCAGGTCGTCGGCCATCGCCATTACCTCGCCGGTTGAGCGCATCTCGGGGCCCAACACCGGATCGGCGCCCGGGAAGCGCGAGAAGGGCAGCACGGCGGCCTTGACGCTGTACTGGCGCGGAGGTCGCTCGGGCGGCAGCCCCAGCTCAGAAATCTTGGCTCCGTCGCCGAGCCGGCAGGCCGCCGCGACCAGATTCACGCCCGTCGCCTTGCTGGCGAAGGGAACCGTGCGCGAGGCGCGCGGGTTGACCTCCAGCACGAAAACCTCGTCGTTCACGACCGCCAACTGAACGTTGAGCAGGCCGACGACGCCCAGCGCCGGGCCGAGGCGGCGGATGATCGTCGTGATCTCCTCGGACACCGCGGGCGTGAGCGACGGCGCCGGCAGCACGCAGGAGGAATCGCCGGAGTGCACTCCAGCCTCCTCGACATGCTGCATGATCGCGCCGATGTAGGTCGTCTCGCCGTCGGAGAGCGCGTCGACGTCGATCTCGATCGCGTTCTCGAGGAAGCGGTCGATCAGCACCTTGCGGTGAGCCGCTACTAGAGCGGCTTTCACGTCGGCGGGCCGGTAGCAGACACGCATCGCCCGGCCGCCGAGCACGTAGGAAGGTCGTACCAGCACCGGGTAGCCGATCCGGTCGGCGACCTCGCTGGCCTCCTCGGACGAGGATGCCATGCCCCACTCCGGGCAACGAACGGCGAGGTGCGCGAGCAGATCGCCGAACCGCTCTCTGTCCTCGGCCAGGTCGATCGCCTCGAAGGGAGTGCCCATGATCTTGAAGCCGGCCGCCTCGATCGCCCGCGCCAGCTTGAGCGGCGTCTGCCCGCCGAACTGGATCACGATTCCGGCCGGGCGCTCACGCTCGCAGATCGCGAGTACGTTCTCGATCGTCAAGGGCTCGAAGTAGAGGCGGTCGGAGGTGTCGTAGTCGGTGGAGACCGTCTCGGGGTTGCAGTTGACCATCACCGCCTCGTAGCCGAGCTTGCGGAAGCTCTGCGCGGCGTGGACGCAGCAGTAGTCGAACTCGATTCCCTGGCCGATCCGGTTCGGGCCCGAACCGAGGATTACGACGCTCTGCTTCTCGCGCTCGGGCTCCGGCGGCGCTTCGTCGATCTCGCCCCAGGTCGAGAAGTAGTAGTTAGAAGCCGCCTCGACCTCGCCGGCGCAGGAATCAACGCGACGGAAGCTTGGCTCGACGCCCAGCTCGTGCCTCTTGGCGCGTAGCTCCAGCTCGTCGCAACCGGCCGCGTCGGCGAGCTCGGCATCCGAAAGGCCGAGGCGCTTCAGTCGCAGCAACTCGCCGGCGTCGAGGTGCTCGAGCGTCGGCACGCGCGCCAGCGCTAGGCGGATGTGCTCGATCTCGTTCTTGAACCAGGGATGGACTCCGTCGGGAATATCGTCCAGCTCGAGCCAGGGCGAAATCACGCCGACATCGAGCTCGCGCGACCGCCGCGCCTTGAGGAAGGCCTCGCCGAAGGTGCGCCCGATGCCCATCGCCTCGCCGACCGACTTCATCTGCGTGCCCAGCGTCGAGTCGGCACCGGGGAACTTCTCGAAGGCGAAGCGCGGGAACTTGACCACTACATAGTCGAGCGTAGGCTCGAAGGAAGCCGGCGTCGTCTTGGTCAGGTCGTTGGGGATCTCGTCGAGCGTGTAGCCGATGGCCAGCTTCGCGGCCACCTTGGCGATCGGGTAGCCGGTGGCCTTGGAGGCCAGCGCCGAGGAGCGCGATACGCGCGGGTTCATCTCGATCACGCGCAGTTCGCCCGTCTCGCGCTCGCGCGCGAACTGGATGTTGGAGCCTCCGGTCTCGACCCCGACCGCGCGGATGATCGCGATCGAGGCATCGCGCAGCTCCTGGTAAGCCTCGTCGCTGAGCGTCATCTGCGGCGCCACGGTGACCGAGTCGCCGGTGTGGACGCCCATCGGGTCGAGATTCTCGATCGAGCAGACGATGACCACGTTGTCGATGCGGTCGCGAATCACCTCCAGCTCGAACTCGTCCCAGCCTCGCACCGACTCCTCCACCAGGACTTGGGTGATCGGGCTTTCGGACAGGCCGATCGCAACCTGGCGCTCGAGTTGGGCGCGGGTCGAGACGAAGCCGCCACCGTGCCCGCCCAGGGTGAAGGCGGGACGAACGACCGCCGGCAGGCTCACTCCGACCAGATCAGAAAGCTGAGTGACGATGCGCGACTCGGGCACGCGCAGGCCGACGCCCTGGACGGCATCGCGAAAGAGCAGGCGATCCTCGGCGCGGCGGATGACCTCCACCGGCGCTCCGATCAGCTCGATCCCCAGCTCGTCGAGCACTCCCGCCTCGGACAGCTTAATGGCCAGGTTGAGCGCCGTCTGGCCGCCGAGCGTCGGCAGAAGCGCATCGGGCCGCTCGCGCTCCAGCACCGCGGTCACTCCGGCCACGTCGAGCGGCTCCAGGTAGGTGCAGTCGGCAAAATCGGGATCGGTCATGATCGTGGCCGGGTTGGAGTTGACGACGATCGTGCGGAAGCCCTCCTCGCGCAGCACCTTCAGCGCCTGGCAGCCGGAGTAGTCGAACTCGCAGGCCTGCCCGATCACGATCGGGCCCGAGCCGATCACGCAGATCGATTTCAGATCCTTACGCCTAGGCACGCTCGGCGCCCTTCCTGCGGCAGAGCTCGGCGATCCAGTCTTCGATCAGCGGCCGCGCATCGTGCGGGCCGGGGCTGGCCTCGGGGTGGAACTGCACCGAGTGTGCGTCGAGCTTGGGGTACGAGAGCCCCTCCACGGTGCCGTCGTAGAGCGAGACGTAAGTCGCTTCCTTGTCGTCGGAGGGGGCGACTGCGAAGCCGTGATTCTGGCTGGTGACGAGCACGCGCCCGCTGGCGTGATGCAGCACCGGATGATTCGCTCCGCGGTGGCCGAAGGGCAGCTTGTAGGTCTGGTGATCGGTCGCCAGGGCAAGGAGCTGGTGACCGAGGCAGATGCCGAAGACGGGGACATTCCCAAGCAGCTCGCGAATCGTCGCGATCTCGGCGACGAGCGGCTCGGGGTCGCCGGGGCCGTTAGAGAGCAGGACGCCGTCGAATCCGGCCAGGGTGTCCGAGTCCGCGTCGTGCGGCATGACCGTCACCTTGGCGCCCGCGCTGACAAGCCGGCGCAGGATCGAGCGCTTGGTGCCGTAGTCGATCACGGCGACCGATACCAGCCCGGCGTCGGAGTAGACGATCGGCTCTGTCGTGGAGACCTCGGCGGCCAGCGCCCGGCCGGCCATTTTTGGCTGCTCGAGCACGGTCTCGAGGGTCTCGTCGTAGGAGCTCGCCCCGGCGGCCACCGCCGCTCGCATCGACCCGCGCTCGCGTAGGTGCAGCACGAGCGAGCGGGTGTCGATTCCCGTCAGCGCGACGATGCCGTTGTCGCTCAGCCAATCCGTCCAGGCCGGTCCGCGCGCCTCGCGCATGATCGCCGCCCTGGCCTGGGGCCGCGCCGACTCCGAGCGGCCGCGGGCGACGCCGTAGTTCCCGACCATCGGCGCGGTGAAGCAGATCAGCTGCTCGGCGTAGCTGGGGTCGGTGAGGATCTCCTGGTAGCCGGTCATCGCCGTGGCGAAGACCGCCTCGCCGAAGGCTGTTCCGTCGGCGCCCACCGACTCACCGCGAAAGGCCGTCCCGTCCTCGAGCAAGACGTAGCCTTCGGTCGCAAGCTCTCTCATGCGGTCACCCTCTCGGATCCGCAGACCACGCGCCCGGCCGCGACGGTGAGGGCCACCTCTCCCCGGAGTGCCTCTCCGAGCAGCCAGGAATTGGCGGAAAGCGAGCGGAAGCGCTCCTCCCGCACCAGCCATGTCGCTTCCAAGTCGAGCAGCACCAGGTTGGCCGGCTCGCCCACGCCGATGCGCGGCACCGGCAAGTCGAAGGCTTGAGCCGGGCCGGCCGACATGCGATCGAGCAGCGTCTCGAGCGGAAGTAGCCCGGGCTCGACCAAGTGTGTGTAGAGCGCGGCGAAGGCCGTCTCCAGGCCCGTAACGCCGGACGGCGCCGCCTCGAAGGGAACGTCCTTCTCCTGGCGGGCGTGCGGAGCGTGATCGGTGGCGATACAGGAGATCGCTCCCGACCTGAGCGCCTCGATCAGGGCCAGGCGATCGGTCTCGGAGCCGAGCGGCGGGTTCATCTTCAGATTGGTGTCGAGCGTACGAACGGCCTCATCGGTGAGGCAGAGGTGATGCGGAGTGACCTCGGCGCTCACCTGGACTCCGTCGACGAGTGCGCGGCGAAGCAGCTCAACCGACTCGCTCGTAGAGAGGTGCATGAGGTGGATCGGCTGTCCCTCGTAAGCCGCCAGCGCCAGGTCGCGCCCAACCGCGACGCTCTCGGCCACCGACGGGTATCCAGCCAGGCCGAGCTCGGCCGAGACGGCGCCTTCGTGCATCTGGCCACGGCTCGAGAGTGTTTTCTCCTCGCAGTGCAGCGCCAGCCGGCGCCCGGTCGAGCCCGCGTACTGCAGCGCGCGGCGCATCAACGCGGCCGAGCGCACGGGTTGCCCGTCGTCGCTGAAGGCGGCGGCGCCGGCATCTGCCAGCTCGCCCATCTCGGTCAGTTCTTCGCCCTTGAGCCCGCGCGAGATCGCGGCCATGAAGCCGGTGGGAATCTGCGCCTCCTCCTGCGCTTGCTCGATCAGAGCTCCCAGGACGGCCGCGTTGTCGACCGTCGGCGAGGTGTTGGGCATGGCCAGGATCGCGCAGTAGCCGCCGGCTGCGGCGGCCGCGCTGCCCGACGCGATCGTCTCCTCGTCCTCGCGGCCGGGCGTGCGCAGGTGCACGTGCGGATCGACGAAGGCAGGAGCCAGTATCAATCCCTCGGCCTCGACCGCCTTGCCCGCGCTCTTCTTGCCGCCCGGCTGGGCGAGCTCTGTGATCGTGCCCTTCTCGATCTTCACGTCGAGCAGCGCGTCCACTCCCGCACCGGGGTCGAGCACGCGGGCGCCGCAAATCGTGAGCGAGCCGTGCGCGGCGGCCTTGCTGTGCAGGATCATCAGGCGACCTCGTTCATGTCCACCGTGGGCGCCAGTGAGACGGGGCCTTGCGTCAGTAGGTCATAGAGCACCGCCATGCGCACCACTAGCCCCGAGCGAACCTGCGTTGTGATCAGCGACTCGGGCGAGTCGACGACCCGGGCGTCGATCTCGACGCCGCGGTTGACCGGGCCGGGATGCATCACGACCTGCCCCGGCCGCAGCCGCGCGGGAGTGATGCCCCAGCGGGCCGTGTACTCGCGCAGGCTGGGCACGAAGTTCGCGCCCGCCGCGATCCGCTCTTGCTGCATCCGCAGCACGTAGACCACGTCGGCTGTCTCGATCCCGGAGATATCACTGGAGACCTCGCAGCCGATCTGCTCGAAACCGCGCGGGATCAGCGCCGGCGGCCCGATGCAGATCGAGCGCGCGTCGACCAGGTTGAGCGCCTGCACCAGCGAGCGGGCGACTCGCGAGTGCATGACGTCGCCGACGATCGCCACCTGCAATCCGGAGAGGTGCCCCAACGCCTCCTGCATGGTGTAGAGATCGAGCAGTGCCTGGGTCGGGTGCTGGTGCTTGCCGTCGCCGGCGTTGACGACGTGGGCGCTCGTCGTCTCGGCGATCAGCTTCGGCGCGCCGATCTGGGGATGGCGGACGACGATCACGTCGGGCTGAAAGGCGGTCAGAGTTCGGGTGGTGTCTTTCAGCGACTCGCCCTTCTCGACCGAAGAACCGCTGGCCCGCATCGTCATCACGTCGGCCGAGAGCCGCTTGGCCGCCAACTCGAAGCTGGAGGCTGTCCGAGTCGAGGACTCGTAGAAGACGTTGACGATCGTGCGCCCGCGCAGCGTCGGCAGCTTCTTCATCTCGCGCTCCAGCGAGCGGGAGAAGTTGCGTGCCGTGGCGAGCAGCCGCTCGACGATCTCGCGGTTCAGGTCGTCGATTGAGATCAGGTGCCTCTTCGGTGCCGACGAGACGGTGCTCGTCTCGCCCGCGATCACACGTATCTCAGCCATCTTGCGCTACCTCCGCGAGCGAGGGGATGAGCAGGACGGCGTCCTCGCCGTCGACTTCCGCGAGGCGAACCTGGATGCTCTCTCTGTGCGAGGTGGGCAGGTTCTTGCCCACGTAGTCGGGACGGATGGGAAGTTCGCGGTGGCCGCGGTCGATCAGCACGGCCAGCTGAACGCGCTCGGGCCGCCCGTAGTCGAACAGGGCCTCGATCGCCGCTCGGATCGTGCGACCGGTGTAAAGGACGTCGTCCACCAAAACGCAGGTCTTTCCCTCGAGCGGAAAGTCGAGCGCCGTCGCGCGCACGACCGGCTGCGGATGGAGCGGCGCCTCGCCGCCTCGCACCTGTACGTCGTCGCGGTAGAAGGTGATGTCGATCACGCCCAGCGCGATCGTGTGACCGGTCCGCTCGGCGATCAGGCGTTGCAGGCGCTTGGCAATCGGAACGCCTCGGCAGTGAATGCCCACCAGCGCAAGACGCTCGAGATCGTCGGCTTGCTCGATCAGCTCGTGCGCGATGCGCGTCAGGGTGCGCTCGATCGACTCGGCGTCGAGAACGATCTTCCCGACCACGCCGCCGGCGGAATTCAGGACACGCACCGGGTCGCGGGCCTACATACGGCTGGGTAGATCATCTCTTCTCCTTTCCGGCCTCTCTGGACCGGGTTAAAGGCTGCCTCGGCAAGAGTAGCGCCTGGCAGCGACTGTGGGAAGGCTGAGCAGTTTTTTAGGGTGGCTCGTACTCGGAGAGCGAAGCGAGCGGAGCCGGCGCGAGCCGTCCCAGCCCGCCCGAGAGCGCGATCAATGCGGCCGCGGCGCCGAGGGTCACCGTGAGCGCCAGCCTCAGCGAAGTGACGCTCGCCAGTCCGCCGACGATCGGCGAGACGAGCAGGAAGGCGGGCCAGGCCGTGAACATGACTGCGGCCAGACCCTGCCCCTCGGGCAGCGGTAGTTGGCCGGCGGCCCTGAACAGCGTCGGCGACTGGCAGGAGAGTCCGAGTCCGAACAGAGCGAACCCGAGTAGCGCCGCGAGCGTTGAGTGGACGACCAACGCCAGCGCCAGCCCACAGACCGCGATGGATCCTCCCAAGCGAACGAGCCCGCCCACTCCCATCCTCAGGACGAGCTTGTCGCCCAGCAGACGGCCGACCGTCATGGTCAACGAGTAGGCGCCGAAGGTGAGGGCGGCAATCGCGGCGGAGGCGCCGATCGAGTCCTTCATGTAGACACTGCTCCAGGAGGTTGCCGTCCCCTCGCAGAAGAGCTCGAAGAAGGCGACCACGATGATGATCGCAAGCGGAAGCGAGAGGCGGGCGCGTTGGCGCTGCGCCCGCGGCGTACGCTCGGTCTCGATCAGGAAGAAGCCGATGGCGAACGCAAGCGCCAGCAGGAGGCAGGACATGACCAGGAGGTGGATCCGATAGGGGACGCCGAAGTGCACCACCGCGGCCGCGACCAGGGCGCCCACCATCATTCCGATCGAGAAGGCGCCGTGCATGGTCGAGAGGATCGTGCGCCGGTAGCGAGTCTCGAGCGCCACCGCCTGCGCGTTCATGCTTACCTGCACGAGGCTGTTGCAGGCGCCCATGACGATCAGCGCCAGAACCAGGAGCGAGACCGAGGGCGCCAGTGCGATGAAGGCGTAGGACAAAGACGTCAGCGGCGCCGAGATCTTGAGCAGCAGACGACTACCGATGCGGGCGCTGAGAAAGCCGGCGGACGGCGTTCCCACGATCGAGCCGATGGTCGTGCAGGCGAGCAGTAAGCCGAGGCGGGCCGGCGAGAGGTGGAAAGCGCTCTTGATCGCCGGAATTCGCGCCGACCAGGTACCGATAAAGACGCCCGTCGAGGCGAAGATGGCGGAGAGCGCTGCGCGGGCCTGGCGGTTGGTAGCCATGAAACTGAGGCTACATGGACTCCGCCGACCCTTCTTGCCCAACCTCTCCGGTCCGTCGATCAGCCGCCGGTTACATCGTCTCGGGTGCCTCGACGCCGATCAGGTCGAGGCAGCGGGCGATCACCGCGCGGGTCGCCTGGCAGATACCGAGCCGGAAGGACTGGGCGCGCGAGCCGATTACGCGGCGGTGGTGATAGAAGCGGTGGAAGTCGTCGGCGAGGCGGATCGCGTAGGTGGGAATGGCCTGCGGCGAGCGCCGCTCGGTCGCCTCGCGCACTACGTTCGGGAACTCGACGAGGCGCTTAAGCAGCCCCTTTTCCTCCTCCGACAGCTCCTGCGGCGGCTCCGCGTCGGCCTCGATCGTCCCCCCCGCCTTGGCCAGGATGCTCGAGATCCGGGCGTGTGCGTACTGAACGTAGTAGACGGGGTTTTTCTGCGAGTGCTCGGCCGCCAGTTCGACGTCGAGCTCGATCGTCTGGTCGGGGCCGCGTGAGACGAGGTACCAGCGGGCGGCGTCCAGCCCGACCAACTCGATCAGCTCGTCGAGCAGAACGACGTCGCCGCGGCGCTTGGACATCTTCTTCGTACGGCCGCCTTCGACGATGTGCACCAGCTGATAGAGGATGACCTCGACCTTCCCGGGATCGTCGCCGAGCAGGCGCGCCGCAACACGGAACCACTCGCGCACTCCGTGGTGGTCGGCTCCGAGCACGTAGATCGCCCGCTCGAAACCGCGCTCCAACTTGTCGGCCAAATAAGCGAGGTCGGCCGCCTCGTAGGTCGGGTTGCCGCCGCGCTCGGGCGAGCGCACCAGCACGCGATCCTTCTCGTCGTCGAGCGCGCTCGAGCGGACGAAGAGAGCGCCCTCTGAGGTGTAGGTATCGAGCTTCTCGAGCAGCGCGGGCAGGCGTTTCTCCATCTCGCTCTGGTAGGCCCAGTTGTCGATCTGAACACGGAAATGCTCCAGTGTCTGGCCGATCGATTTGATCATCGACGGCACCGGGTCTCCCTGACTCTTCGCGATCTCGAAGACGTAGTCGCCGAGGTAGCCGCCTTCGGGCGGCTCCTCCCCGTGCCGCCTGGCCTCGACCGAGGCGCGAAAGAGATCGATCTGTGTGCCGTGATCGTTGACGTAGTACTCGCGCTCGACCTCGTTGCCGCCGAAGGTGAGCAGGCGCGCCAGCGAGTCGCCGTAGGCGGCGTTACGCCCCGACCCGACGGTTAGCGGGCCGGTCGGGTTGGCCGAGACGAGCTCTACCTGAATTCGTTCGAGATGTTGCGAGGAGGCAGCGCCGTAACGGCCTTCAGCGGCCAGCATCTCCGCCAGCGCCTCGCCGTACCAGCCGGCATCGAGAAAGAGGTTGAGAAAGCCCGGGCCGGCGACCTCGGCGCGCTCGACCCCGTTGATCTGCTCGGCCGCCTGCCTCAGCTCTTCGGCCAGCTCGCGCGGGCTCGTCCGGCGCTCGGGCGCCAGACGAAGGGCGACGTTGGTAGCGAAGTCACCGTGCTTGGGATCGCTCGGCCGCTCCAGCTCGACCGCAGCGCCGACCACGCCGGCCAACTCGCCGGCCAGACGCTCGAGTGCGAGGCTCATCTGGGCTCCCGCTCTTTAGGGGTGAACAGCTCTTCCAGGGCGCGCAGCTCGGACGCGTTCCCCACTCCGATGATGACGTCGGCCTCTTCCAGCGGCAGCGTCGGTGACGGTGTGGCGTCGAAGGAGCCGTCGGCCTTGCGGACGGCGATGATCCTGGCGCCGGTAGCGTCGCGGACGCGCAGCTCGGCGATCGTCTTGCCGAGGTGGCGGCAACCAGGCGTGACGACTATCTCCTCGAACTGAATCGCGCTTCCACCGACCGTGGAGGCCGCGTCGAGGTAGGCCGCGACCTGCGGCTTCAGCACCAGCTTGGCCATCTCGCGCCCGGCGGTCGAGTAGGGCTGAACGATTCGGTCGGCGCCGGCCATGCGCAGCTTCTTGGCGGCGTCGTCATCAGAAGCCCGGGCAACGATCAGCAGCTCGGGGTGGGTGGCGCGGGCGGACAGCGTTATGTAGAGATTGTCGACGTCGGAGTCGGCGGAGGCCACCAGGCCCTTTGCTCGCTCGATGCCCGCGGCGACCAGATTCACGTCCTCGGTGCCCGAGCCCTCGATCAGCACGTCGCCGTTCTTTCGCGCCGCCTCGAGCGCATCCTCGTGAAAGTCGACGACGACGTACGGCTCGCCCGACTCGCGGATCTCGCGCGCGGCGCGGCGACCGACGCGCCCGTAGCCGCAGATGATGAAGTGGTTGTGCATCGCTCCGATCGTCAAGCGTTTCCTCCGTTCTTGCCACGCTCCCGTCACGAGACCACGCGCGATCGCCTCCGCGATCGCTCCCGCGACGTAGAGGAAGATTGCCACGCCCAGGAGGATCATGCCGATCGTGAAGATCCTCTCGCCGTTCGAGTGGGGAGCCGTGTCGAAGCCGCTCAGCGAGACGGCCACGAGCGAGCGGTAGAAAGACGCGACCCAGCCCTCTCCGAAACCATGAAATCCGAACGTGCCCACGATCAGTACGCAGAAAAGGGCAACGAGGGCAAGCGCAAAGCGCCGCAAGCCGACACTTTTTAGGTTCTTCATGATCTCGGCCTGTATCGTAGAGGTATGGACGGCGAGGGACCAGAGAGGCACCTGAACATCCATCTCGATCCGGAGCGCCTGGCGGGCGTCTACGCGAACTTCGCCAACGTCAGTTTTTCCGACTACGAGTTCACGATCACCTTCGCCCGTATCGATCACGAGGTCGAGGAAGGCGACGTACCGGGCGTAGTCGTTTCGCGCGTGAACCTTTCGCACACCTTCATGCGCGAGCTGCTCGACGCGATGGAGGACAACTGGTCGAAGTGGACGACGACGCAGGGGATCAAGAATCTTCCCGAGACGCCGCCCTCTTCCGAGTTCAGCTAGGAGCGAGCGAAGCGCATGCGCGTCGCCGTCATCTCCGATGTCCACTCCAACCTGCACGCGCTCGAGGCGGTGCGGCGAGAGATCGAGCGTGAGCGGCCGGACGAGGTCTGGAACCTCGGAGACAGCGTCGGCTACGGTGCGAGGCCGAGCGAGTGTTGCGAGATACTCGCGCGCCTGACGACCCACTCTCTTGTCGGCAATCACGATCTGGCTGCGATCGGGCGGCTCTCGCTGGCCGGCTTCTCACCGGTTGCCGCCACGGCGGCGGCCTGGACGCAGCAGCATCTCAGCGAGAGCGCGACCGCCTACCTGACGGGCCCGGAGCCCTCGAGCAAGCTGGTCGGCTGCGAGCTCTACCACGGTAGTCCGCGGGAGCCGGTCTGGGCCTACGTGCTGAGAGCCGCCGGCGCCGCCGACGCCTTTTCGCTCAGCAGCGAGCCGCTGGTGCTCGTCGGCCATTCTCATTTCGCTCTGGCCGCCTCGCTGATTGACGGGCAGCTGGAGTTTGACTTGGCGCCCGAGGGAACTGTCGTCGACCTTACCGTCGGCCGCCGGCTGCTCAATCCCGGCTCGGTCGGTCAGCCCCGCGACGGCGAACCGAGGGCGGCCTACCTACTGCTCGACCTGGACACGGGCCGGGCCGAGTTCAGACGAGTCGAATACGAGATCGAACGGACGCAGAGCGAGATTCGAGCGGCTGGACTACCGGAGCAGCTTGCCAGGCGGCTCTCGCGCGGTCTTTAGGAAGTCGTCGCGCGCTCAGTTCAGGTCGGCGCTTGTCGTCTCGCTCTCGCCCATGGTCGAGAGCCCGACGCCTTGCTCTTCTAGCGCCTGCTGAACCTCTTCGCGAGCCTTGAAGATGCGCCACTTGACGGTGGCCAGCGTCACGTCCAGCGTGTCGGAAATCTCGTTGTAGGAGAGCCCCGCAATGTCGCGCAGGAGCAGCGCCTCTTTGAGATCGGGACTCAGCTTCTCGACCTCGTCGAGGAGAATCTCGATTGCCTCGTTCTGCTCGATCGGAGCGTCTACGACTTCGAGCTGGGGCGCGTCTTCGATCGCCACGAGGGTTCGCGGCCGGCGCTCCACGGCGCGTATCTCGTCGATCACGCGGTTCTTGGCCACCTGAAAGAGCCAGGTCGTGAAGCGCGCGCGGCGCGAGTAGCCGCGAAGCCCGCGAAAGACGCGCAGGAAGACATCCTGGGTCAGGTCCTCGGCCAGCGTGCGATCGCCGACCATGCGAAGCACGTAGTTGAAGATCGGCGCCTCGTAGGCTTGAACGATCAGGGCAAAGGCGCGCTCGTCGCCGTGTTGCGCTCTGCGGATGATTGCCATATCGGGCTGCTGAATGGCCATGGCAGCCTGAGTATAGTCCCGTATATTCGACTATTGAATGACCGAAACCCCTGTCATAGCTAAGGGTTTCGTAAGATTTAGCAGGGCAATTGCGGTCGGTACGAGGTCCGATAGCTCGCCGCCCAAGCGAAGCGAGGCGCCCTCGATGGTGACCACCAGCGGTACGTCGCTGGTGGTGTGAGCCGTGAAGGGAGAGACGCCGTCATCGTCCAGCATCTTCTCGCTGTTGCCGTGATCGGCGGTGATCAGACAGACACCGCCCTGGGCCTGGACGGCCGCCACTACCTCGCCGAGGCACCTGTCCACCGCCTCCACGGCCTTGATCGTGGCCGAGATGTCTCCGGTGTGACCGACCATGTCGGCGTTGGCGAAGTTGACGACGGCGAAGGCGTACTTGCCGCTGCCGATCGCCTCGCAGAAGCGCCGCGCCACCTCCGGCGCCGACATCTCCGGCTTCTTGTCGTAGCTCGGGACCTCGCGCGGCGAAGGCACCAGGATGCGATCCTCGCCGGGGAACTCCTCCTCGCGCCCGCCGTTGAAGAAGTAGGTGACGTGAGCGTACTTCTCGGTCTCGGCCATGTGCAGCTGCTTGAGCCCGTTCTCGGCGATCACCTCGGCCATCGTGTCGGGAACTTCCTCCTCGCCGTAGGCGACGGGGCAGTCGAGCTCTTCGTCGTAGCGCATCATCGTCGTCAGGTCATAGCCACGCTCGAGCAGCTTGCTCGAGAGCTGGCGCGCCCGGTCGGGGCGGAAGTTGAAGAAAATGAGCGCGTCCTTCTTGCCGATGCGCGGCCGCCCGTCGAGCACGATCGGCTTGATGAATTCGTCGCTGACGCCCTCGTTGTAGCTCTCCTGGATCGCCGCGGCGGGGTCGGAGGCGTGCTTTCCCGTACCGTCGATCAGCGCATCGAGAGCGATCTCGATTCGATCCCAACGCTTGTCGCGGTCCATTGCGTAGTAGCGGCCCATTACGCTGGCGATCCGCTCGGATGGGAGCTCGGCGATGTCTTTTACCGCCGCGTTGGGCGATACGTCGCGCCCGTCGGTGAAGGCGTCGACGAAAGTCTTCTCGTACATCCCCTGCCGCTTGGCCATCTCCAGCAGCGCGCGCAGGTGATTGATGTGAGAGTGGACGCCGCCATAGGAGACCAGACCGAGCAGGTGGACGTTTCCGCCCCGCTCCTGCGCCCGCCGAAAAGCGGCCAGGAGCACCTTGTTCTCGAGCAGCTCTCCGCTTTCGACGTCGTCGTTAAGGCGCTGCAGGCTCTGCTTGAGAATGCGACCCGAGCCGATCGTCAGGTGGCCGACCTCGGAGTTGCCCATCTGCCCCTCGGGCAGGCCGACCGCGGCGCCGGAGCACTTGATGGTCTCGTGCGGATAGGTGGCCAAGAGCTTGTCGTAGACAGGCGTGTCGGCCAGCGAGACGGCATTGCCCGGGCCGGGAGGCGCCGCGCCCCAGCCGTCCAGGATGATCAGTGCGACCAGCGGCACCGGCCCGGGCGACGCGGGAGCTTTCGGTCCCCCGTCGCCCGTAGCAGGCGCGGATTTGTTCATGCGACGACCGAAGCGGCCGCACAGAGCGAGGCGAAGGTGTCGGCGTCCAGCGAAGCGCCGCCGACGAGAGCGCCGTTGACGTTGGGCTGGCTCATCAGCTCGCCCGCGTTGTCGGGCTTGACCGAGCCGCCGTAGAGAAGCGGCACGTCGATGATGCCGCGGATGAAGGCGTGCGCCTCCTCGGCCTGAGCTGGTGAGGCCGTCTTGCCGGTGCCGATGGCCCAGACGGGCTCGTAGGCGATGACCAGCCGCTCGTGCACGCCGACCTGCTGCACGATCGGGGCCAGCTGGCGCGCCAGCACGGCCTCGGTCTCGTTTGCGTCACGCTCGCTCTCCAGTTCGCCGACGCAGGCAATCACCTTGAGGCCGGCGTCGATCGTGGCCTTGGCTCTTTTCGCCACCGTGTCGTCGGTCTCGCCGAAGTACTGGCGCCGCTCGGAGTGGCCGACGATCGAGCCGGCGGCAGCGAGCTCGGTCAGCATCCCGGTCGAGATCTCGCCGGTGAAGGCGCCGTTCTCGGCCCAATGGACGTTCTGAGCGTAGACGTCGATACCGCTCCCGGCGAGCTCCTCGATCGCGTTAGCAAGCGAGACGTAGGGCGGGCAGACGGCGATGTCGATGCCTTCGACGTCGCCGATCGACTCGCGGAGTGAGCGGCAGAAGGTCTTCGCCTCCGACGGGGTCTTGAACATCTTCCAGTTACCGGCGATCAGCATTCGTCTCTCCTCACGCTTCTGGGATTGCTAGGACGCCGGGAAGTTCCTTGCCCTCGAGCAGCTCGAGCGAAGCGCCGCCGCCGGTCGAGACCCAGGAGATTCTGTCGGCGACTCCGGCCTCTTCGATGGCGCGGACTACGTCCCCGCCGCCGACGACCGAGTGTGCACCGGAGTCCGCGACTGCCTCGGCGATCGCGCGGGTGCCCTCGGCGAACTTCGGGAACTCGAACACGCCCATCGGGCCGTTCCAGAAGATCGTCTTGGCCTTGGCGATGATCGAGCAGAAACGCTCGCGGGTGCGGGGGCCGATGTCGAGCCGCTGCCAGCCCTCGGGAACGTCGAAGTAGTCGACGACCCTGGTGTTGGCGTCGGGCGAGAAGTCATCGGCGATTACCGTGTCGTCCGGCAGTTCGACGTCGCGGCCGACCGGGTTGTCGGCGTGCACCTGCTCGGCCATCTTGCCACCGATCAGGAGCTCGTCGGCCCGCTCGCCCAGCTTGCGCAGGACGCCGATCTTGTCCTCGACCTTGAGCCCGCCGACGATCACGACGAAGGGCCGTTCGACCTCGCCGAGCAGCTTGCCGAGCTCGTCCAGCTCTTTCTCGAGCAGCAGGCCGGCGTAGGCCGGCAGCAGGTGGGCGACTCCTTCGGTGGAGGAGTGCGCCCGGTGCGCGGAACCGAAGGCGTCGTTGACGTAGACGTCGGCCAGCGAAGCGAGTTGCTTCGCGTACTCGGGGTCGTTCTTGGTCTCGCCCGCTACGTAGCGGGTGTTCTCCAGCACGCAGATCGGCGCACTCGGGTCGTCGAAGGCGACCTCGCGCCCGAGCAGCTCGGCGAGCCGGGCTGCAACGGGCTTGAGTGAGAACTTCGGATCTCGGGCGCCTTTCGGCCGCCCGAGGTGCGAGCAGCAGATGACGTTCGAAGCACCTTTCTCGAACAGGAGCCGGAGCGTCGGCAGCGCCGCGCGAATGCGCGTGTCGTCGGCGACCTTGCCCTCCTCGAGGGGAACGTTGAAATCGACGCGAACGAGGACGCGCTTGCCGGCGACGTCAGCGTCACGTACGGAACGTGGCTTGTGCACGGTTATCGACCTCCCGGCCTAGATCAGTTTGCCGACGAGATCGACGAGGCGGCAGCTGTAGCCCCACTCGTTGTCGTACCAACCGAACACCTTGGCCATCTTGCCGCCGGCCATTGTCAGCAGGCTGTCGAAGATGCAGGAGTAGGGCGAGTTGATGATGTCGGTGGAGACGATCGGATCCTCGGTGTACTCCAAGTAGCCCTTGAGCGAGCTGTTCGCGGCGGCCTTCTTGAAGGCGGCGTTGATCTCCTCGGCGGTCACTTCCTTGCTCAGCCGCACGACGAAGTCGGTGATCGAGCCGGTCGGAACCGGAACGCGCATCGAGATGCCG
>Ga0182010_10000073_pt1 | contig 51339 bp, 41 predicted proteins | sample 611E1MmetaG_FD_120488 | JGI IMG/M metagenome (GOLD analysis project Ga0182010, IMG submission 120488) | Permafrost microbial communities from Stordalen Mire, Sweden - 611E1M metaG | ecosystem: Environmental > Terrestrial > Soil > Wetlands > Permafrost | place: Sweden: Stordalen | collected... | reverse complement strand
GCGGGGGTGGCGGCGGGCGTCGCCGATGCGCCGCTCGAACCTCCGCAGGCGCTGAGGGTGACGACCAAGACAAGCATGATTACCGCCAACCAGCGCGAGTTGCTGTGTGACACGTGAGGCGTCTCCTTTTCGAGAGTCGCCTCCGGGATGTGATGGAGAGGCAGTGGTGGGGCGGCCGCTCGGCGCCAGTAGGTTATGCGATCCTCACGTTTGTGGCCGGAGTCGAGCACGCTGGCCTCAATCGCCGCCTCCACCACGCGCCTAGCTGGCCCCGAAAGGCCGCCGTCCTTGGGCGGCCGACATCCCGCGACGATGCCGCGATGGTGGCAGTTTCACACTAACGGCGCCGGGCCGAGCCAAGGACGAAGAAACGTGGCGTGGTGACCACATTGACCTCGGTGAAGCCGGCCCGTCGCAGAGCGGACTCGACATAGTCAGGCTGGCACCGGCGGCACTGGCAGGTTGGCGTGTGTACCCTCTGGTAACCGGCACGCCCGCCGCTATGATCAACGCAGTTCGGCGCCGAGGTCCGGGCGCGTGAAACGGGGTGGAGGTTAGCAGGTCTCCGTCGTCGCATCCATCGCCGCGACCGCGCCGGTTCGGTGGGGAGTGGAGCCGCCACTCGTCTGGAGGCCCGCGACCGGTCGAGGAGGAGTTCCCCGGCGTTGTTGCTCGGCGCGTTTCCAGGAGGTGAACGATGAAGTTCTGTCCGAATTGCGGTTTCGAGCGGTTCACCGACACGGCGTCCTGCGCCTCGTGCGGCGCCGACTTCCGCCGGATGGCGGAGGCGATGGTGGAGGCAACCACCGCCGCTCCCAGGCGGTCCCGACGAGAGGTGGGCGTTGCGATCTGTGCCCTGGTGGCCGTGGTAATGGTGAGTGGCGGCATCCTCGCGGCGTGCTCCGGCAACAGCGCGGCGGCCACCACGCCCGCTGCCGCGCCGCTCGCCTCCGGCGCCCCCAACTCGAACGCCACGTCCGCGGCCGGCCCGACGCGCGCCACTCCGGAGGACGCCGTTCACCAGTATCTGACCTCCTTCGCCTCGAACAACGCGGGCCAGCTCCTGGACGCCTGCGCAATCGAAGAAGTCGCCGCCCATTACCAGTTCGAGGCGCAGGCCACTCGGCTCCAAGCGATCATGCCGAACCAGTTCCTGCTCCCGACCAGCTACGCCTTCTACGCCGGCCTGGACAAGTTCGGGCAGGCCTACGTGAACTTCAACCAGGTTCGCGGCCTCGCCCTCAGCCTGCTGACCTCCCAGCCGGTCGATCAGCCCATCGTCCCGGTCACGGCGGATCAGGCGCAGCAATACGTCAAGAGCGCCGACCCGTCGCAGCTCGCCGGTCTGAAGGTCGTGGAGATCAAGTTCCCCAGCGCCAAGTTCGCGGCCGACTCCAAGACCCTCGCCAACTTCGCCGCCCAGGCCAAGGTGTACGGTGCGGACGAGCTGACCGAGCGGCTGGCCCTCGTCGCCTGGAACGGCAAGGACTACGCCGTCGGCTTCACCCTCGTTCGGTACGGCAGCGACTGGAAGGTCCTCAACCAGGTCTCCAACCTCGCGGGTACGTCCGTCGCCGGCGCGGCGCAGCCCGTGACGCAATCGGACTTCGACGCCTCGGTCGCCAGCTAAAGCGGCGGCCGGCGGCGCCACGAGCTTTCGCCGTGGCCCCGCTCCACTGGTCGGCTAGCTGGTGATTTGGGCGGAACGATTCGGTCATGGTGTTGCTTTGTGGGCGCACCCGAGTGAGTGATGCCGGCACCAAGTCGTTATCCGAGGCACCCACGACGACCGCCTTCAAGTACGCCCTCGGTGATGGTCCTCGGGCCGCCTGGCGAGATGCCCCGCCGGACAGTAGCGGCCGTAGGATCCGGTCACCAACCCCCTCAATTCGAGGAGCGTCAAGGCGCTCAGAATGGCCGCCCCCGGCAGCGAAGTCCGGGCCGCCAGATCGTCGGCCGTGGCCGGACCACGCACGAGGGCCTCGGCCAGCGTCCGTTCCACCGGTCCCAACGAAGCCAGGACGGCTCCCCTACCCGCCCCGACCGCGTTCGCGGAAGGCGCTCCGCCTGAGTCGGGGCTGTTCGCTGCGAGTGCGGCTCCGACCGAGTCGCCCGCTCCACCCGCGGCATCCTCCGCGCAGCCCAGATCGAGATCCTCGATCAGTTCGGGGACGCCGCATACCACCCGGGCCTGACCGGGGAAGCTGCGCAAGAAGGCGTTGCACCCGGCGCTGGTTGGCGAGTCCATCGGGCCCGGCACCAGGAAGCACTCCCGACCCTGCTCGAGAGCCCAGCCGGCGGTGATGAGCGCACCGCTGCGACGCCCCGCCTCGACCACGACCGTAGCGTCGGCGAGCCCGCTCACCAGCCTGTTGCGGCGGGGGAACGTGCCTCGACTGGCCGGCGTGTCGGGCGCCAGCTCGGCCACGACCGCACCTCCCGCCGCGACGATCGCATCCGCGAGACGCTCATGGGCCCGAGGGAACAGCCGGGCGTGCCCGCCTCCCAGCACCGCCACCGTCGCCAGGCCCTCGCCCACGACGGCCGCGTGCGCCGCTCCGTCGATCCCTACGGCGAGTCCGGAGACGACCACCGCCCCCGCGCGAGCCAGGCCCGAGCCGATCCAGCCGGCGAAGAGCCGCCCCTTGTCCGAAGGCCAGCGCGTCCCGACCACGGCGATCGAGTGGCTTGCCGCAAGACAATCGATCGAGCCCCTGACGAATAGGAGCGGCGGCGGCATCTCCACTCGCCGCAGGCGTTCCGGGTAGCCTGGATCGTCCAGGGTGACCACGGTGAGCCCAAGGGACCTGACCTGTTCCACCGCTCGCGCGCCGAGTTCGACCGACTCGCATATGCGGCGAGCGAGGTCGGCACCCAGTGCCGACCGTCCTCCGTGCCGTGCCCGCGAATCGATTGCCACAATCCCTGCGGATGGCGCCTCTCCGGCCTCCGCCTCCAAGTGACCGCGCATACCCGCCACTGGCGCGCCGCCGTCGCCCCCGTCCGGGGCGTCCATGGCGACCCCGGCAAGTGCCTCCCGCAGGCACGCCGGCCCCGCCGGCTGCGCAGCAAGGTTCAGAACCGCCCGGGCAGATCCGAGAGCTGCGAGCAACGCCGCGAACGTGATCGGCCCCAGGCCCGGCACGGCGAGCAGAGTCACCCATGCGTCCCGCTCCGAGCTCGCCTCGGTGTCTTCTCGGGCACGCACCGATTCGACGACTCGCGAGGTCTCGCCGACGACGCCTTCCGCGATGCGCCGCGGGGGCAGCGGACCCAGGCTCTGCACGCCCAGCATCGCTCAGACCACCGCCGCGAACTCAGACCGACGGCTCGATGGGGAACGGAACCGGGCCGCTTCGTCCAGGTGGGCAGCTTCGACTCTCACCGACCCGTCCAGGTCGGCCGCGGTCCGCGCCACCCGCAGCAACCTCTCGATCCCGCGGGCAGACCAGCCCTCCATCTCGGCCAGCCGGATCGCGTGGTCTTGCTCGGCCGGACCGAAGGCGCAGGCCGCCCTAAGCGCTCGCCCCGTAAGCCTGGAGTTGCAGCATCCGCCACGCTCGATCTGCCGTTCTCGCGACTCGGCGATCCTGCGAGCCACGGACGCCGAGCCCTCGGGAGCCGTGGCCCCTACGTACTCCTGAGCCCTGACCCGAGGCATGTGAACCCACAGGTCTATGCGATCGCGCACAGGCCCGGAGATCCGGGCCGCGTATCTGTCGGCCACGGAAGGCCGGCAGCGGCATCGGCCATCGCCCTCGCCCGCATGGCCGCAGGGACACGGGTTCATGGCGGCGATGAGCTGGAACCGCGACGGGAAGACGGCCGCTCGACCTACCCTGGCGATGGCAACGTACCCATCCTCGAGCGGCTGCCGGAGAGCCTCCAGGGTGGCCCGGTCGAACTCGGGCAGCTCGTCCAAGAAGAGGACCCCGTCGTTTGCGAGGGTCACTTCGCCCGGCGACATACGAGGGCCACCGCCGACCATTGCGGCGTAGGAGATGGTGTGGTGAGGAGCCCGGAACGGCCGCCTGCGAACCAGCCCGCGAATCTGAGTCGAGCCGGCCACCGAGGCGATGACCGTGGCTACACGAGCCTCCTCGTCATCCAGGGGTGGGAGCAGACCCGGCACGGTGCGGGCCAGGAGGGTCTTGCCCGAGCCCGGCGGGCCGACCATGACCATGCAATGCCCGCCGGCCAGTGCCAGCTCGAGAGCCCGCCGCCCCTCGAGCTGACCGCGAACTTCGGCCAGATCGGGACCCGCATCCTCGCGGGCGACCCCGACCTGGAGCATCTCGGTTTCGTCACCCACCTCGGCCGCCATCTCCACCCGAGGAGGCCGGTTGCGTCTCCGACCCCGGCTGCTCTCCCGCACAACGAGAGCTGCCTCCGCGAGCGTCGCCGCCGGAACCACATCTATCCCGCCCGCGAGACGCGACTCGTCAGCGCCCTCGACGGGAACCAGGACCCGCCGCACGTGGCGCCGGGCGAGAGCTGCCACCATCGGCAGCAGACCGGGGACGGGACGCAGCTCGCCGCCAAGGGAAAGCTCGCCGAGGACGGCCCACCGACCGTTCGCCCGCACCTGCTCGGACCCGACCAGAATGCCCAACGCCATGGCCAGGTCCAGAGAGGCGCCGCTCTTGCGCATATCCGCCGGTGCCAGGTTGACGGTGATCCGCCGGGGCGGGTACTCGTAGCCGCTATTCCGGATGGCTCCCCTGACCCGCTCGCGAGCCTCCTGCAAGGCCGTGTCCGCCAGCCCGACGATGGTGAAGCCGGGCAGGCCCGGTGCTACGTCCACCTCCACCCGAATCGGGCGTCCGTCCAGTCCCTGAAGGGTGGCCGAGAGAAGTGAGGCGAGCACGACGCGACCCTAGGCCATGTCGATCACTTGCCGCTTATCGGCCGCTTCGCGGGCACGATCAGTGCGGCCGGAGCTCGACTACCGAGCCTCTTTCTGCGCCGCCGCCTGTGCCGCCACCGAGCGTTCATCGAGATCCTTGTCCAGAGCCTTGACGAACTCGAGCACGTCCCGGCCCAGGGCAGAATCCACCTTCGTATACATGAACGGCGCGCCGCTGTTCAGGGCGCCGATCGCGGAGCGGTACTCGTTGATGATCTGGTAATCGATCCGGCGCTTAAGAGCGCTCTCCGCGTTCTTCACGTTGATACCGGTGAACGCGTTCGATCGATTGAGGATGAGCTTGACCTTCTCGTCCGAGTAACCCAGGTGATTGATCGTCTCCAGCACCAGCCTGACGTTCTTGAGGCATGGCAGGTCCGCCGTCAGGACGACGTAAATCATCTGGGCGACATCCATCAGCCTCAGGTTGATCTCGTCGAGGCGCTTGTCGATGTCGAGGACGATGTAGTCGAAATCGTTGGCCAGCAGGCCGATGATCTCGGGCAGGTGGTCGCTGTTGACGAGCTCGGCCGTCTCCGGCGACGGCGGCGCCAGCAGCAGCTCGATTCCCGACTCGTGCTTGACGAGGATCTGGCGTACCAGATCGACATCCATCGCCGGCGTTGTGGCCAGATCGACCACGCTGGGGCGATCGAGTCCAAGGTCGAGGAAGACGCGATGGTCGCCGAACTGGAGATTCGCATCGATCAGGCACACCCGCTGATCCAGCTCCTTGTGGAGCGCGATCGCGGTGTTTATGGCGAGCGTGGTGGTGCCGACACCGCCCTTGGCGCCGTAGAACAGGATGACCCGAGCCGGTCCGCGCTTCTTGGGAGCCACCGGATGCGCGACCGCCGGCTCGCGGCTCGGCGCCACGAGCGGCTCGGCAGGCTGATAGCGCGCCAGCAGGCTGCGCATCCGGGCCATGAGCTCGGCCGGATGGAACGGTTTGATCAGATAGTCGTCCGCCCCGGAGCGAAGGGCCTTGCTGCGGCTGTCCGCCTGGTTCTCGGTCAGAAGCAGGATGGCCGGCGTATGCGTGGATGGGCCGTCTTCCATCCGAAGCCGGGAGACGACGGTGAACCCGTCAATACCCGCCAGGTTGGACGCCACCAGCACCAGGGCCGGTCTCTCGGACCGCGCCAGGCGGAGCGCATCCGTTCCCTCGCTCGAAACGATGACTTCGAATCCAACCTGCGCGAGCGCGTTGCTCAGCGCTCGCTGCACGGTCGGATCGGCATCGACCACGAGGATCTTGACGGCCATTGCTACACCTGGTTGCGCGGTTCAGCGGCTCACGAAGGCCAAGGCGGCGTGCAACCGCCACGAGACGCACAGATCGGGACGAACCGCCAGATTATAGGCGGCCCACCGCGCGGGAGACATCGGTCGTGGCAATGCCCGCCTTCAGTGCGGTTCCGCGGCGAGTGCGTTCCAGTCAAGTTACCGCCACAGGCGCAGCCGCGGCCCGTGTCGTTTCGGCGCGGCGCTCTAGGAGGACTTGCCCTCAGAGCTCTTGCTCATGCCCGTCTGGATCATCGAACTGACGGGCCCGAGCAGTTGCGTGAACTCGAGGGGAATCACGAACTTGGTCGCGGGACCGCTGCCCAGCGCCTTCAATGCATCCAGGTACTGCAGCGTCATCGTCTTCTGATCGATGCCGCGTGCCGCCTGGAAGATCGTCTGGAGCGCCTCGCTGAAGCCTTGAGCGCGAAGGATCGCAGCCTGCCTGTCGCCCTCAGCGCGGAGGATGGCCGACTGCTTGTCGCCTTCCGCAACGTTGATCGTGGCCTGCCGGGTACCTTCCGACTCGGTGATGACCGCACGGCGGGTCCGCTCGGCGGAGAGCTGCCGGTTCATCGCTTCCTGGACCGCCGGCGGCGGCAGGATCTCGCGGATCTCGACGGTGGTTACCTTCCCGCCCCAGCGCTCGGTGACCTCGTCGAGCTTGAGGCGGAGCGTTTCGTTGATACGCTCGCGCTGCGAGAGGACGTCGTCGAGCGGGATGTCGCCGATGACCGACCGGAGCGACGTCGCGGCCACGCCCTGCAGAGCGCCCGGGAAGTTGGCCACGTTCACGATGCTCATCAGCGGGTCCGCGATCTTCCAGTAGATCAGGAAGTCCACGCTGAGCGGGGCGTTGTCCTTGGTGATCGCGGTCTGGCGCGGCACCTCGATGAACTGCTCGCGCAGGTCCACCCTGATGCCTTGGTCGACGATCGGAATGAGGAAGCGCAAGCCCGGGTCCCTAACCAGGCCTTGATTGGTCTGGCCCCATCGCTTGACGACCATGCGCTCCCATTGCGCAACCACGCGGAATGACATTGCCGAGAAGAAGATCACGAGGATCGCAACGACGATCAACGCGACCAGGGCCACAGACGCAGCTTCCATCCCCTGAACCTCCAGTCGATATTCGCTACAAAGGCGCCATAGCCAGCTGCCGATCGCCCGGCAGACCCTACTCCACCCGCTCGACGATGAGCGTCAGGCCTTCCTGTCTGATGACTCGAACGTGTGATCCGCGGGATACGCCCTGACCGTCCGAGGTCCGAGCCGTCCACGACTCGCCGCCAACGTACACCGTGCCGGTCGGGACCAGATCCGCCTGGACCTTGCCCGTCTTGCCCACAAGTGTGACCGTACCGACCATCCCCGACCCGGCGGGGACGGCCAGGTGCCGCATCTGGAGCAGGGTTCGCACGAGGACCAGCCCGTAGAGCGCCGCGGCCACCGTCATCGTGATGATGATCGGCCAGGCCACGGCGACGCCCGGCAGATACGGACCGGGTGACCCGTAGAACGCCACCGCCCCAATCAGGAAGCTGGCCAGGCCGCCGACGGTCAGCAGGCCGTGGCTGGGAACGGTCGACTCGAAGACGAGCATGAAGATCCCCAGCACGACCAGGATCACTCCGAGGATGTTCAGGGGCAGGCTGCCCGCTCCGTAGAACGAGAGCGCCAGCGACGCGGCTCCAAGCAGGCCCATAAGCAGGGTGGGATGGAAGAACTCGATCAGCACGCACAGGACGCCGATCACCAGCAGGATGAAGGCAATGTTCGGGTCGTCCAGAGTGTGGAGGAACCACTGGATCGGGTCTTCGCCGATCGTGACCGTCGTGGCGCCCTTGGTGTGGACGACGACAGATCCGGCCGACGTCGTGACGGTCTGGAGGTCGGCGAGGTTCAGCACGTCATCGATGCTGTTGGCGATGCCGTTGACGGCATGGGCATCGACCGCTTCCTGGGCCGTGAAGGACTCCGCCTGCGCGACCGTCTTGACAGCCAACGCCACCGCCAAGGGATCGGGATGCCGCTCCTGAACGATGCTCCGCATCGTGGCGATGGCGTCGTTCATGACCTTGGTGGCCTCGGTCTGGCTGGACACGGCGGCGATATCCTGGCCCCCGGCCGCCACCGGCGATGCGGCACCGATGTTCGTGCTTTGGGCCATGTAGGCCAGGTTCGCCGAGAGCGTGATGAAGGTGCCCGCACTGGCCGCCTTGGCGCCGGACGGACCGACCCACACGATGGTGGGGATCTTCGAATGCAACGCGGCGTCGATTCGCAGCATCGCGTCCTCGCTGCCGCCCAGCGTGTCGAGCTGGATGATCACGGCGGCGGCCCCATCGGACTCGGCCCGGTGAATCGCCCCGGCCACGTGGTCTGCCATCACGTCGTCTACGACGCCGCTCGTAGGTACGACGACCACCTCGGGACCAGCCGGCGCCGCAATTGCGCCCGTCGGCCGTGGCGTCGGCAAAGGCTGCACCAAGTTGGCTCCACTGCCGCTGGTCCTGGCCATGCCCACGAGCCCGAGAAAGCCTGCGGCTACGACCAGCGTGGCCGCCAGCCTGGCAAACGCGGAGGCCGAGCCCCGCAGCGACCGCACTCCGGCCGCGAGGGCCGGCGCGAAGTCGAAGACCCCCACTCCCGCACGCTCCTGCTGCACGGTCCAGGGCAGAGCCGCGGTCTCGTCCGGGAGGGGCGGTGTCCGGCTCTCGGCGGCGAGCCGTCTCAGGCGGCCTTCCATCTCGATGTCGGACCCATTCTCGATATCGGAATCGCTCATCTGGTGCCCCCTTCCGCGGAATCGATCCGGCGGCGAAGCGCCTGCAGGGCGGCATGATGTCTCGACTTGACGGTTCCGATCGGGATGCGCAGGCGATCGGCAATCTCAGCCAGCGATAGGTCCCCCCAGTAGCGCAGGATCACGACCATCCGCAGCTCCTGGCTGAGAGCCGAGAGGGATCGGCCGACTGCGTCGCGAGCCAGGGCGGCCCTGAACGGGTCGCCGCCCTCGAGATCGAACTCGTCAAGATCGAGGGTCCGTCGCCGGCTTCGCTGGCGGAGCCGCGTGCGGCAGACGTTGACGAGGATCTGGCTGAACCAGGCGTGAAACCGGTCTTTCTCGCGCAGGCCGGCCCAGCCACGCCAGGCTCGGACGGACGCTTCCTGGACCGCATCCTGGGCCTCGGCGGCATCCGCCATCAGGTAGCCGGCCAGGCGGTACGCCATGGAGAGCTCGCCCTCCAGAGCGGCCGCGAAGACAGAGTCGATAGCGCGATCCCGCACGGCGGGCGGCGCTGCGGAGGCGCGAACTGCTTGCGCTCCCAGGTAGCTCTCTTTGACGAACATGCCACGCTCTGATGGCGGCCCGGGCGGGTCGCTCATGAGTGTGACTCGCAGTTCTGGCGATCGGTTCACTGGTGAGCTTCCTCGCCCGACCGACGCAACGCGCCCCCTGGAGCGGAGTCCGGCCCGTCGATCGCGTCGAGCACCAGCTGGCTCCAGGTCTCCATCAGATCGTAGACGCCCCGCACGGCCTCGATCCGCTCGAAGGAGCCGCTGAGCTTCTCCGTCTCACGCACTCCAACCGGTCGACCGGACGCCTCCGCCAGATAGACCAGACCGAGGTGATGGATTCCGACGTCGACGGTGTCGTCGTTGAGCAGGCCGACGAACTCGAACGGGGGCACGAAACCGGCGTCCAGCTCCTCACGCCACTCGCGCTCCAGACCGCTCCGGGGCGAGTCGTCTCCCGGGTTGAGATGTCCTCCGATGCCGATCGTGTAGTGATCGTGCAGCCGGGCATCCCCGCCGGCCCGCGTCCGCTTCATCAGGAAGATGCGGTCGCCGTCGCGAAGAACGAGGTACGGGATGATCTGCTTGAGCGTCCGATCCCTCTCGGCATCCGCTCTGGGGACGTACTTCCCAGCCTCGTCGACCCGTCGCAGGATCCCCGCCACCTCGTCGCGCCGAACTCCTCGCCAGGCGACCACGCCGTCGAAGAGGCTCTCTCGCGGGACCGCATATACGAGCTCCTGGGCATCCTTGCTCATGAGCGATCCGACTCCACCAGCCGCTGCCGGGCGGCCGACAAACGGGTCAGAAGCGCCGCCTCGTCCGGATCTCCGTCGTGCTCCAGTTCGGCCAGCCATAGATCCAGGACATCTCTCAGGTCTCGCAGCCGGGCGGCGATAGCCTCGGCATTCGTCGCCGCGATGCCCGCACCCATGGCAGGCTCCCCACGGGCCAGTCGGGTCATGCCCGCCCACCCGGTCGCTGCCAGAGCCTCGGCCGCTCCCCAATCCTCGCGTTCGGGCTCGCCCGGTCCACCGGCAACCGACTCCACGAGCGCCGCCGAGACGATGAGTGGCATGTGGCTGATCGCCGCGACTGCGGTGTCGTGGGCGCGAGCCTCCATCGGGATCTGGATCGCGCCACAGGCCTCGATGAGTTCGCCGATCCGCTCACCGTCGCAGAGCCGCGCAAAGCGACCCAGAACGGTCACCCACGGCCGTTCCACGAAGAGGTCCGGCAGGGCGGCGCCGTAGCCACTCAGCTCTCGACCCGCCATCGGATGGCCGCCGATGAAGGGCAGACGTGCGGCGTCGGCCCTGGCCACGATCCGCGCTTTCGCGCTGGCCACGTCCGTCACGGTGCAGTCCTGAGGCAGGGAGCCGCGGAGCGGGCCGGCAAGCTCGTCGATGAGGTCCAGGCAGATCAAAGGCGGCGCGGCGAGAACGACCATCTCGGCGTCCCGGACGGCTTCCTCCAAGGTGGTGGCGGCCACCGTCACGGCTCCGTCCGCCACGGCACGTTCGACCGGCGCCCGGCTGCGGCTCCAGGCGGTCACGTGCCATTGGCCCGGCTCGCCTCGCTCGTGAAGGGAGCGGGCGATCGAACCGCCGATCAGACCGAAGCCAAGGATGGAGAGTCGCACGACGCCATTATGGCCGGGCGGCCCACCCGCCAGGATCCTCTCGGGGCCTGCGAGTGCCAGGAGGCCACTCCAGGCCGAGTCCCCGGCCGCTCGGCCCGCGCTGGAAACGGCCTGTGAAGCGCCGCCGCACCTCTCGCCGGACCGAGTGGCCACAGATCCAGATCGAGATCACCTTCGAATTGACAGGTGCGCGTTCGTCCAAGTGGCGACTAGAATGCGATGGAGCGGCCGCCCGTCGCCTGCCGGCCCGCATGCCCGGTCTCGCCGCCATGATGAGGACAATTGGGACATGACCGAATCGTACGGCGAGACCCGACCGATCCGAGTCCTTCTTGTCGACGATCACCAACTCCTGACCGGCGCCCTGTCCCAGATGCTCAGCCGAGAGCCGGACATCCTCGTTGCGGGTGTGGCCGGCACCGTCGCCGAAGCCAAGGCGATGGCTCGCGAACGCCTCGACGTGGTCCTGATGGATTACCGGCTGCCGGACGGTACGGGCGCCGAGGCCACGCGCGCCATCAAGGCCCGTTGGCCGGCCGCCAGGGTCGTGATGCTGACCGCCTTGACCGACGACGAGACCGTCCTGGAGTCCATCCAGGCGGGCGCCGACGGCTATCTCACCAAGGACCGAGCAATCGACGAGGTGGTGAGTGCCGTCCGCGCCGCCTACGCCGGAGAGACTCTCCTGCCGCGATCCGTGATCGTAGGCATCGCGCAACGGGTCGCCGCCGCGAGGGACCGCGGGATCGAGCGGCACCAGATCGAACCCCTCACTCCGCGCGAGCTCGAAGTACTGAAGGCTTTGACGGAAGGCCTTGCCACGCCGGAGATCTGCGATCGCCTCTATATCGCCCCGAACACGCTGCGGACGCACGTCCAGAACATCATGGGCAAGCTTCGGGTGCACTCGAAGCTGGAGGCGGTCGCGTTCGCCCTGCGCCACCGGCTCGTCGAGCCGCCCAAGTCGGACGACAACCTGTTCTAGGCCCAGCCAGGCGCGCCTCCAGGTCCGGCGAGCGTCTCGAGTCCGAGCGTCCCCGGGGAACCTCAGCCCGATCGTCTGCGCCGGTGGACTCTGCGCTCTTCGCGCCGCCTCTCACCGGCCGGCGGATTCCCTGCCTTGACCTCCCGCCGGGAGGGAGTACTCCGACGGTCCACCACGCGCCGGTCGTCGTGGAGCGCGGTCCCGCATCGAGGACATCGCCGCTCCTCGGCGAAGAGCCCAGCCAGCGGGACCGTGGCCCAGATCGTTCGTCCGCAGGCGAAACAGGCCAGTCGCGGCATAAGTTCATCCTACGTCATCGCGGGGCGCATTCAACAGGGACATAGGGCGTCTCGACAACTGGCAACGCCGAGCGGATGCGTGGTCCCGACCGGCGACCCGTCGCCACGACGGTCTGGCTCCATCCTCCTCGCCGATCGCGAACTCCGCGGCGGTGGCGGTGCCGGGTCCGGAATCCGAGAGCCGCGCCTCGCGGCGCGGCTCTCAGGCGCTGGGTGACGCTGGGTTACGCCTCGACTGCCTCGAGGGCGAGCTTGACTTCCGCGGCCGGATACTCGTAGTCCTCGAGCTGGCCGCTCAGGTACCGCTGGTACGAGCTCAGGTCGAAGTGGCCGTGGCCGGAGAGGTTGAAGAGGATGACCTTCTTCTCGCCGCTCTTCTTGGCTTCCAGAGCCACGTCGACCGCGGCCTTGATGGCGTGCGTCGACTCGGGCGCCGGGATGATCCCTTCGGTCCGGGCGAACTGGATGCCGGCCTCGAAGCAGGGCCGCTGGTGGAGGCTCCGAGACTCGATGAAGCCGTGGTGCTTGAGGAGGCTGACCAGCGGCGACATGCCGTGGTACCGGAGACCGCCGGCGTGGATCGGCTCGGGCACGAAATCGTGGCCGAGGGTGTACATCTTCACTACGGGGGCGAGCTTGGCCGTGTCGCCGTAGTCGTAGGCATAGCGTCCCCGGCTCAGGCTGGGGGCAGCCTCCGGCTCAACGGCAATCACCTGGTACTTGCGGCCCCCGCGGAAGGTCCGACCCAACCACGGAAATGACAGCCCTGCGAAGTTGGAGCCACCGCCGGCGCAGGCGATGATGACGTCCGGCTCCTCGCCGGCCATCTCCATCTGCAGGATCGACTCCTCGCCGATGACCGTCTGATGAAGCATCACGTGGTTCAGGACCGAGCCGAGCGAGTAGTGCGTGTCCTCTCGCTTGATCGTGTCCTCGACCGCTTCGCTGATGGCCATTCCGAGCGAGCCCGGGCTGTCCGGGTGCTCGGCCAGGATGGCCCGCCCGGCCTCGGTCTCCATGCTCGGACTGGCGACGACGCTTGCGCCGTACGTCTCCATCATCAGACGCCGATACGGCTTCTGGTCGTAGCTGGCCCGCACCATGTAGACCTTGATCTCGACCCCGAACATCGCGCCCGCGTATGCCAGCGCGCTGCCCCACTGGCCGGCGCCGGTCTCGGTCGCGATTCGCTTGATCCCCTCCTCCTTGTTGTAGAAGGCTTGCGGGATCGCTGTGTTGGGTTTGTGGCTACCGGCCGGACTGACGCCTTCGTTCTTGTAGTAGATGTGAGCCGGCGTGTCGAGGGCCTTCTCGAGCCGAAGGGCGCGGACGAGCGGGCTCGGCCGGTACTGTGCGTACAGGGCTCGCACAGGCTCGGGAATCTCGATCTCGCGCTCGGTCGAGACCTCCTGCATGATCAGGGCCATCGGGAAGAGCGGGGCCAGATCGGCAGGGCCGAGAGGCTGGTGCGTGCCGGGATGCAGAGGCGGCGCCTGCGGGACCGGCAGGTCGGCCGCGATGTTGTACCAGGACTTGGGTATCTGAGCTTCGTCCAGCGTGAAACGGGTGCGTTCGACCATCCGACTCCTCCCGCCGGCCAACCGGCGACCTAAGCTGCTCGATGCCGCCGTCGCCCCAACACGACTGTGACCGCGCAAGCCTACCGGCTCGCGGGCAGGCCGTGCAAGCTCGATGGGACAAGCCCGCCCCGCGCGACCTCGGCTCCACCGTCCCCTAGACGGTCCGGAGTGGAACCTCGGCCAGGGCCTCGTACCGTGCGGGGCCGCGTCCCAGAAGGCTCTTGTAGAGGACCAGCCGGTCGGCCTGCCACGTCAGTCGCACCTCCCCGGCCGCCTCCACCAACCGGCGGGCGTACTCATCGGCCCCGGCCACGCCATCGGTCCGGGCGAGTGTCAGATGACCCTGGAAGGGGCGATCGTCCGACGGCCAGCCGAGGATCCGCAGCTCGTCGTTCAGCTGCCGGGCGAGGCCGGCCAGCTCGTCCGACCCCGCGCCGATACCGATCCACAACACCCGTGGCCGGTAGGCGTTCGGAAACGCGCCGCCGCCGTTGAGCTCGATGGCAAAGGGCGCCACTCCTCCGGCCGCAGCCACGACCGCCGCGACAACGTCGGGCTGCCGTTCGTCGAGGGTGGCCCCCAGGAAGCGCAGGGTCAGATGCAGGCCCTCCACTCGGACCCAGCGCGGCTGCCCGGACGCTCGTTCCTCGATCGAAGCTCGGGCCACGCCGGCCATCAAATCGCCGACGGCGGCGCGCACGTCGTCTGCCACCGGCACGGCGATGAAGAGCCGGCTCGTTCCGGGCGGATCGTCCTCGGGGCGCCGGAAGCCGCCGGGCCCGCCTGGCCGGGCCGATCCTGCCGAGCCGCCGAAAGGGCCTTCTCGCCCCGAGAGAACGCGGTCTCCCCCAAGTCTCATCGAGCCGGCCTCGAGGTCACTCGTTGTAGAGGCGCTCTTCGATGAGCTTCTCCTGGACCGTCCGGCCGTTGGGGTCGAAGCACGAGTACTCGAAGTGCTTCTCGAATTCGAGATCGACGTTGTCCTGGCCGCCGCGGTTCTTCTCGACGGTCAAGATCACCCAGTCGCGGAACCGCTGTGCCTGGTACGGATTGAACTCGATGTTGACCTTGGCGACGATGTGGTACTTCTCGTTGATGATCAGGATGATGTCGGCCTCGTAGTTGATCGCCGACGAGCCCCGCAGGTGGTGGTTGCGGAGTCTCTGAGCCTTGAGACCCTCTTTGTCGGCGGCCACGATCGCGATCATTGCCACCTGCTCCGAGAGAGCGATGTCCTTGAGGCCGTTGATGACGAACGTGACTTTCTCGGCTTCGGTGGTCGGTTCGGGGTGCATCGGCACCTTCTGCATGTAGTCGACCACGACGAGGAGCCGCCGGTCGCCCGAGAGCTGGCGGTGCTGCTGGATGAGCTTGCGGATGTTCTCGACCGTGCTCGCCGTCTGCGAGCCCCGCATCAGGAACAGGTTCTGGCCGTAGCGGGCGATGCGGTCCAGGCTTGGGCGCAGCTTCTGGTTCGCGGTCAGGCCGGCACCGCCGGCCCCCTCGGCCATCCACGAGGCCATGATCTCCTTGCGAACGTCCTGGATCTTGATCGCGCCGGTCTTCTGGGGCAGGTGGGCAAGCGCCGACTCGAGGGCCACGAGCCGGTTCAGGAGGTACTGCTCTTCGTGCTCGAAGCAGATGTACAGCACATTGGCCTGGCCGCTGGAGGCCACGTTGCGTGACATCTGGAGAGCCATCGTCGTCTTGCCCGTGCCCTGCGCGCCGCCGATGAGCATGAGCTCGCCCGCTCGCAGGCCGCCGCCGATCGTCTTGTCCAGCATCCCGAATCCGAGCGGAATCGCCTGATACTCACCGAAGCGGCCGCTGGCCAGGTTGTCGTTCAGGTCCACCAGCACGTCCAGGGCGGAACGCGGAACGAGGCTGCCGTTGTCGGTGTCCAGCCGCCAGGTCAGCTGAGCCGGAGCGGCATCGGCTTCTGGCGCTCGGTCTTTCGTGGTCACGGGTGCCTCCAGCCAGGTCCTAGTCGGAACTCAGCGATGAGAATCGTATCAGCGACTTCCAGCCACGGTACTCACCCAAACTGCACACGTCCACTCCCTTTGGGCTCGATGAGCCGGCGCAGCGATGCTAATCCTCGCCGATCGCCCTTCCCGCTAGAGATGGTCCAACTCGGCAACCTCATCCCAGAATCTGGCAATCGCCCGAATCCCGGTCTCGTAGTTGGCCATGGACATCCACTCGTTGGGGGCATGGAACTGCCCGTCCGGCGGCGCAAAACCCAAGAGCACGGTCGAAATCCCCAGGATCGACTCGAAGCTGGCGCAGACCGGGACGGATCCTCCCTCACGAATGTACAGCGGTGCGACGCCGAAGGTCGCCTCGATGGCCCGCGCGGCCGCCTGCGTGGCCGGGTTGTCGATCGGCGTCAGGCTGGCCTCGCCGTCGCCCAGGCGCTGGATCGAGTACCGCACCGATTTCGGCGCGACCCGGTCGATGTGTTCCGCCACGAGCGAGAAGATCTTCTCTGGATCCTGGTTGGCCACGAGCCGGCAGCTGATCTTGGCGTGCGCATGGGCCGGGATGATGGTCTTGGGTCCTTCGCCCTCGAAACCGCCCCAGATTCCGCACACGTCCAGCGTGGGCCTGGCTCCCAGCCGCTCGAGGGTCGTGTAGCCGGGCTCGCCGATCAGCTCCGGCACGCCGAGCGACTCCCGATAGGCCTCCTCGTCGAATGGAAGCTTCGCGAAGGCGGCCTTGTCCAGCGGCGTGAGCGCGGCCACGTCATCGTAGAACCCGGGGACCTGGATTCGGCCGCTCGTGTCCTTGAGTGCGGCCACGATGTGGCACAGGGCGTTGACGGGGTTGTCAACGGCGCCCCCGTACGCGCCCGAGTGGAGATCGACCGTGCTCCCCGTGACGTCCAGCTGGAAGTAGACCAGGCCGCGCAGGGCGATCGTGATCGAGGGCAGGTTGCCCTCGAAGAAACTGGTATCGGAGATGACGGCAAAGTCGGCCTGGAGGCGCCCCCGGTTGGCCTCGAGCCAGGCGTCGAGATGAACCGAGCTCGACTCCTCCTCGCCCTCGAACACCACGCGGATGTTGACCGGGAGATTCCCGCGAGTCTTCAGCAGCGCCTCGATCGCTCGGACGTGCATGTGCAGCTGCGATTTGTCGTCCGACGATCCGCGGGCCAGCATCTTCCCGTCCTTGACGACGGGCACGAACGGAGGCGAGTCCCACAGGTCGAGCGGGTCCACCGGCTGGACGTCGTAGTGGCAGTAGACCAGCACGGTGGGCCGGCCCGCGGCGTGCAGCCAGTCCGCGTACACGACTGGGTGGCCCTCCGTCTCGGAGACCTCGACGTGGTCCATGCCCACGGCTCGAAGGTCCGCAGCCACGAACTCCGCCGCAGCCCGGCAGTCGCCGGCATGGGACGGTATCCCCGAGATGCTGGCGATCCTGAGCAGGGTCTCGAACGACTCCAGTCGAGCCTCGGCGGTCTCGCTCAGGAATCGGTCCAGGGCCGCGTTCGAGGCGTCGTTGCGAATCTCGTCCGGCATCAGGCTCTCCCGGTGTGGCTACAAGGGATCGATTGTATCGAGCGCCTGCCCTCCTGCACGTCAGGCAGTCCCGATCGGATAGCGGAACCGGGCGGCCTTGCGGCCGCCCGGTTCTATGTCTCGCGTTGGGTCCCCTCTCAGGATGGGCTGGGGCTCGGGGCGACGGCCGGGGGCGGCGTCACGCTCGGGGAGGGCGCCGGGGTCGGAGGGCCGCCCAGCGGCGTGAGCCCGGAGATGCCGTGCAGGTTTAGCTTGGGCGGCAGATCGGCGAAGAGCTTCTCGAATTCTTCGGATTCGACCGTCTCCTCGGCTATGAGCTTGTCCGCCAGGGCCAGGAGCCTGCTCTTGTTTTCGGTCAGGGTCTTGGTCGCTCGGGCGTAGCCGTTCTCGACCAGTGCCCGAACTTCTTCGTCGATCAGCTTGGCTACGTCGTCCGAGTAGTTGCGCTGTTCGCCGATCTCCCGGCCCAGGAAGATCATCTCGTCGCGCTTTCCGAAGGCCAGCGGGCCGAGCTTGTCGCTCATGCCCCATTCGGTGACCATCCGGCGAGCCAGGTCGGTCGCCTTCTCGATGTCATTGGAGGCGCCCGTCGTGGTGTCGCCGAATATCAGGCGTTCCGCGGCGTTGCCACCGAGCAGGCCGGCGATCTTGTCCTCGAACTCGGTTTTGGACTGCAGGTAGCGGTCCTCGGTGGGCAGGGCCATCGTGTAGCCGAGCGCCATGCCGCGGCTGATGATCGTGACCTTGCTCACCGGATCGCACTTGGGCAGCACGCGCTGCACGACGGCGTGGCCGCCTTCGTGGATGGCGATGATTCGCTTCTCGGCGTCGGAGATGATCCGGCTCTTGCGCTCCGGTCCGGCGACGATGCGTTCCAGTGCCTCGTTGAATTCTTGCTGGCCGATCGTCTTGCGGTTGCGCCGCGCGGCCAGGATGGCGGCCTCATTCACCAGGTTGGCGAGATCGGCGCCGGAGAAACCGGGAGACTGGCGGGCCAGGTTCTCCGGATCCACCGACTTGTCCAGCGGCTTGCCCTTCGTATGGACCTTCAGGATGGCCATGCGGCCGCGGAGGTCCGGGCGGTCCAGGATGACCTGGCGGTCGAAGCGCCCGGGCCGCAGCAGAGCCGGGTCCAGGACGTCGGGCCGGTTGGTGGCGGCGACCACGATGACGTTGGTGTTCGTGTCGAAGCCGTCCATCTCGACGAGGATCTGGTTGAGGGTCTGCTCGCGCTCGTCATGGGAACCGCCAAGGCCCGCGCCACGCTGGCGGCCGACCGCGTCGATCTCGTCGACGAAGACGATGCAGGGCGAATTGCGCTTCGCCTGGTCGAAGAGGTCGCGGACGCGACTGGCGCCCACGCCGACGAACATCTCGACGAACTCGGATCCCGAAATGGAGAAGAAGGGAACACCCGCCTCGCCGGCCACGGCTCTCGCCAGGAGGGTCTTGCCCGTTCCCGGAGGACCCACGAGCAGCACGCCACGTGGGATTCGAGCACCCAGGGAGTTGAACTTCTCCGGGTACTTCAGGAATTCGACGACCTCTTGGAGGTCCGTTTTGGCCTCATCGACGCCTGCCACGTCAGCGAATGTCACGACGGTCTTGTTGCCCAGGAACATGCGCGCTCGGCTCTTGCCGAAGCTCAACGCCTGGTTGTTGGTGCCCTGTGCCTGGCGCATGAAGAAGGCGATGAACAGGACGACGATGACCACCGGCACAAGGGTGGTGGCGATCAGCACGATCCAGCCGGTGTCGGCCGGTTTCTGGACCGTGTAGTCGATCTTGGGACCGGACGGATTCCAGGATTCGATCACGGCCGACTCGCCGGACGCGGGCGAATCCGACTGGACGGTGTAGGTGGTCTTGTTGGCGTCGTTCCTCGTCACCGTCAGAGTGGTGTCCTGGCGGACGACTGTGGTCACCAGGCCGGCCTTGACGTCCGACTCGAAGTCCGAATACGACTTGGGGGCGGGCTGGCTCGGCTGGATGAGCGCGTAGAGAAGGGCGGCGGTGGCGGCAACGAGAACGAGCATAACGATCCCGTTGCGCATGAAACGCGTGTTCAAGGTGTAACGGAGCCTCCGGATCTGGGCGGTCGGTCAGGGCCCGATCCGCCGCCGCAGTATACGCCCGAGGGATTTATGGCCCCCCGGAGCCACTCTCGAGACGCGAGCCCGAACCGAGGGGTCGCGAACCGCGCGACGCCTCACATGTCAAGACCCCTCATGGATGCCGAATGTTCGGCCGCCGCACCGATAGGGCGACATGTCCCAACCCGCGAGCCGGGCGCCTACCGGGTTGTCTCGGGACGCGGAGCCCCCGCAGCACCGGACGACGGACGGCCCGGGAGGTCACCCGGGCCGTCGGAGAGGACATTGGTAGCGGAGACTGGATTTGAACCAGTGACCAAGGGCTTATGAGTCCCCTGCTCTACCACTGAGCTACTCCGCCGTGGCGCGGCGTAGTGTACCGGATGCACTCGGGCGAGGCCACGGCGAGCGGCCCGTTTGCCGGCCCGCCGAGCACGACGACCGAGGGCTCGCCCGGTCCGGTTCAGCCGCGGCCGAGCAGCTCGAGGGCGGGGGCCAGGCCCTCCAGCGACTCGATCGTGATGGGGTCAACGACGAGCTGGACGTGCTTCACCCCGGCACGGGCGTAACGACGCAGTTCCTCGGCGATGATCTCGGGTGGGCCCTTCAAAGGATTGGGGGTCCTGTCCAGGCCTTCACCCTGCCAGCGTCCCTTGCCTCCGGGCATCCGCACCAGCACTACGACCGTGGCGTCGACGGTAGAAGGGTCCCGGCCCACTTTCTCGCATGCGGCGGCCACAAGGGCCCGGGGCGGCGCCACTCCTTCGGGGCTGTTGTGCGTGTCGGTGTGCCAGACGTTCCACGCGGTGACGTATGGCAACGTGATTTCGAGCATGCGCTCCCCCACCGACCCGATCATCAGCGGAGGGCCGCCGGGCCTCGGCTTGGGCGCGAGCTGGCAGTCGCGAGCGCTGAAGTACTCGCCCTCGAAGTCGATCTCCCCTTCCTGCAAGAGCGTGCGAATGATCGTGAAGGCCTCACGGAAGCGCGAGATTCGATGGTCGAACGGAACGCCGTAGCCACGGAACTCGACCTCGTTCCAGCCGGCGCCCAGGCCCAGGACCAGCCGCCCGCCGGAGATCTCGTCCACCGTGGCCGCCTTCTTGGCCAGGACCGCCGGATTGTAGAAGCCGACCGGCGTCACCAGCGGCCCGAGCTCCACACGCGACGTCATGGCCGCGGCGGCCGCCAGCACCGACCAGGCGTCCCAGGGTGCGTTCGCCTCTCCGTCGGGTGTGTGGTACAGGAAGTGGTCGCCGGTCCAGATCGAATCGAACCCCAGCTCCTCGATCCTCCGGATCATCGCCGCGAGTTCGGGCCATCGAACCGGTCGCTCGATCTCGGGTAGCTGGATTCCGACCTTGATGGGACGGTTGCCCCCGGTCTGGGTCGTTGTCACGGCCGAATCGTAGCGCGGACGGCTAAGGCTGCGATCCGAACAACACCTGCAACCACGTGTCCAACGGCCCATCCGCCTGCGGCTGCGTGTCGGGTCGTATGCCGACCGTGCCGGGTGCATCGGACGGCAGCGGCGCGGCGCTCGTATCGATGGTGAATGGGATCTCCCGCGGCGCGCCGAGGAGGTACCCGCGAGCCATCTGCGCGATGAATGCCGGCTGCTTTATCAGCTTCAGCTCCGCATCCAGCGAAACGATGTCGCGCTGCATGGCCGCGTTTCGGGCCCGCATCTGATCGGCCTGGTTTGAGGCTGCGGTGGCATCGCCGACCTGCCGGGCAAAGACGCCGACGAGCCACAGGGCGACGAGGCCGGCTACCAGAAGCGCGAGGCGGCGCCTGGTGAAGGGAAGGGGCGTTCCCCCGTCCGACGGCGGTCGAGCTCCGAGGTCCTCCGGCGGTGGCTCGAGAGCGCGTCCGTGCATTTCTGAATCGTAGCTGTGCGCAGCTGACGTGTCAACACGAGTTGACGCTTGATTACGCTGCTACACTGTCACCACTTTCGCACGGGCGTTCTGTTTGAGGTGCGCTATGCGCTACTACGAACCGGCCGGCACCGAGGCCGTCCTGGACCGAATCCTGGACGAGCCTTCCCTCTCCGGTGGCGTGGTCCACCACGCCCTCATCCCGGCCAGACCGGCCGATTTCGTGCCGATGCCGGATTGGCTGGACCCGCGCCTCCGCGCCGGTCTGGCGGCGCGTGGAGTGGAGCGGTTGTACCGGCATCAAGCCGAGGCGATCGACGCGGTCCGCAAGGGCGAGGACGTCGTCGTGGTCACGCCTACCGCGTCGGGCAAGTCCCTGTGCTACCTCGTGCCCACGCTCCAGGCCCTGGCCGACGATCCGACAGCGCGAGCGCTGTACCTATTCCCCACCAAGGCGCTCGGCCAGGACCAGGTCGCCGAGCTCGGTGAGCTGAGCCGCGCCGCCGGCCTCCAAATCAACGCCTCGACCTACGACGGCGACACGCCGAACCCGATCCGCTCGGCCATACGGTCGGCCGGGCAAGTCGTGGTCACCAACCCGGACATGCTCCACGCCGCGATCCTGCCGCACCACACCAAGTGGTTCCAGCTCTTCGAGCAGCTTCAGATCATCGTCGTCGACGAGCTGCACACGTACCGGGGCCTTTTCGGCAGCCACGTGGCCAACGTCCTGCGGCGCCTGCTGCGCATCTGCGCCCACTACGGTTCGCATCCGGTGATCGTGTGCTGCTCGGCCACGATCGGCAATCCGGCGGAGCTGGCGGCCACCCTGACGGGCCGCGTGCCGCTTCTGGTGGATCGGAACGGCGCCCCATCCGGCCAGCGCCACGTCCTTCTGGTCCAACCGCCCCTTCTCGATCCCGCCACCGGAGCTCGCGGATCGGCCACAACGCTCGCCACTCGGTGGGCCCTTCCGTTCCTTCGGGCCGCCCGTCAGACCCTCGTCTTCGGCCGCTCTCGAGTCGGAGTGGAGCTGATGCTCTCCAACCTGCGGGAGGCCCTGCGCCTCGGCGAAGGTCCCCGCAGCCGGATCCGCGGCTATCGCGGCGGATATCTACCCACGGAAAGGCGGGCCGTTGAACGCGGCCTGCGCAATGGTGAGCTGCTCGGCGTGGTCAGCACCAACGCCCTGGAGCTGGGCGTGGACGTCGGTCAGCTGGATGTCTCGATCCTGGCCGGGTATCCGGGCTCGATCGCCGCCACGTGGCAGCAGATGGGCCGCGCCGGCAGGCGAGCCGGGACGAGCGTCTCGGTCCTCATCGCGGGAGGCGGGCCGGTCGATCGCTATGTCGTCGAGCACCCGGCGTTCCTGCTCGCCTCCACGCCTGAGGAAGCTCGGCTGGATCCGGACAACCTCCACGTCCTGCTCGGCCACCTCAAGGCCGCCTGCTTCGAGCTCCCGTTCGAGCCGGGCGAGCGTTTCGGCCCATCGGAGGCGGAGCCCCTGCTGGCGTTCCTCGCCGAAGAGGGCCACGTCCGCCTGGCCGGCGACGACCGCTGGTACTGGTCCAGTGACAACTTCCCGGCCTCGTCCGTATCGCTGCGGGCCGCGGCCGAGGAGAACGTCGTGATCATCGACACGACTCCGGACCGGCCGCGCGTCATCGGCGAGATCGACATCTTCGCCGCTCAGACGCTCGTCCACGAAGACGCGATCTACCTGCACGAGTCGGTCCAGTTCCACGTCGACAAGCTCGACTGGGACGAGCGCAAGGCCTACGTCCGGCGCGTCGACGTCGACCACTACACCTATGCGGACCGGGCCGTGACGTTGAAGCCGCTCGAGACATTCGCCTCGGCGCCGGCCACCGGCGGGGAGCGGGCCCACGGCGAGGTGATGGTTTCGAGCCTGGTGAGCATGTTCAAGAAGCTCAAGTTCGGGACCGACGAGAACCTGGGCTGGGGGCCCGTCCACCTGCCGGAGATAGAGCTCCAGACCACGGCCTACTGGCTCATGCTCGGCGCGGCCGCGGAGGGCTGGCGGAGAGCGGATCTGGACGTGGCCCTGCTCGGCGTCGGCCGGGCGATGCAGGCCGTGGCGGCGGTGCTGCTGATGGTCGATCCACGCGACCTCGGGCTGGTCAGCCAGGTGCGCTCGCCGCACAACCAGTCGCCGACGGTCTACCTCTATGAAGCGGTTCCGGGCGGCGTCGGGCTCTCGGAGCGCCTCTTCGAACGCCACGCGGAGCTGGTCGCGGGTGCCGCGGACCTCATTGCCGGATGCGCCTGTGAGAGCGGCTGCCCGGCCTGCACCGGCCCTCGCCTGGAGGCGGGCGTCGACGCCAGGGCACTCGCCCTGCGCCTGCTCAGGACTCTGGCGATCGATGTCGAGGCAGCCGGGACGACACCGGTGGCGGCGGCATGACCGTCGATGGGACGCGCCTTCGGCGCCGCCTGGACGACCTGCGCCGCGACCGACCCACCGTTGGCCCTTCGGATCGCGGAGACGGAATGGATCAGGAGATCCGGCGGGCGATCGCGGCGATCGTGGCCGCCGGCGAGCCCGCCGGTCCGCCGCAGCCGGTCTGGCGGGAGGTCCCGGCGGTGGATCGCGAGTCGCTGGCCAGGCGGATGGCCCAGGGCCTGGATGGCGACGCGATCCAGACGCCTCACGGCTGGTACGTCCGACGGGAGCTCCGGCCCGTCTACCTGCCGCTGGATCGGGGCCGTCTGGCGGGCCTGCCGGGCATGCCTACTGCCGGCACTCCCCTGCTCTGCCTGGACACCGAGACGACCGGCCTCGGCAGCGCCGCCGGAACGGTCGCCTTCCTCGTCGGCATCGGCTGGTGGCAGAACGACCGGCTCCGGCTCCTGCAACTCCTCCTGCCGGACCATTCGGAAGAAGGAGCGCTCCTCGACGCCCTGACTGACTCGGTGCCGCCTGAGGCCTGTCTCGTGACTTACAACGGCCGGACCTTCGACTGGCCGCTCCTGGAAACGCGCTATCGCATGAGTCGCAGGGTGCCGCCCCCCGTCTCCGGGCATCTCGACCTGCTCCTGCTCGTGCGGCGCCTCTTCCGCTACCGCCTCCCCGACGCCCGCCTCCAGACGGTGGAACGACACCTCCTCCGGCGCCACCGCGCCCCGGACATCCCATCCTGGGAGATTCCGGCCGTCTACCACTCGTTCCTGCGCGGCGGACCCGCCGGTCCCATCCGCGTAGTGGCCCGCCACAACGCCGAGGACGTGATCACCCTGGGTCGGATCCTGGCTCACCTCGAGCGGGGATACGGCGAGGGGGAGGCGCGGCGCTGGGCGCCGCCGGGAGATCTTGTGCGCCTGGCCCGCCTCTTCCGCCACGAGGCTCGCTTCGACGAGGCCGTGGCCTGCCTAGAGACGGCCGGCGGAGCGGAGACGGCCGAGGATCCGGACGTTGCCGTCGCGACCGTCGAGCTGGCACGGCTGCTCCGCCGCATGGGCCGCCTGGCCGAAGCGGGCGTGGCATGGAGCCGCCTTGTTGCCGCGAGCGGTCCCCTGGCCGCGCTCGGCTGGATCGAGCTGGCCAAGGAGCGCGAGCATCGCGAGCGCAACCTCGCGGAGGCGTGGGCCGCCACGGATGAGGCCCTGCTGGCCCTGTACCGCAGTCGCGGGCATGGCTCGGCGATGCTCAGGCGCGGCCTGGAGGCGGACATATCCAAACGCCGCGCTCGCCTCGCCCGACGCCTCGAGCGCCAGGGCCTCTAGCTCGGACTTCGATCTCCGGCGCCACTTCGCACGAGGCGGGAGGCCACCGCTGCCTTCGACGGGACCCCACCCAATCCCACTCCCTCGACCGCGAGAGAGCCGCCGGCCGCGGCGAACCGCAGATTCCGCGGCGTGGCCAGCTCCCCTGTGGTCATCCACGCGACCATCAGGGCGGCCAGGAAGACGTCGCCGGCGCCCGTAGGATCCTCGACCACATCCGAGCCCAGGGCCGTGTACCGGATGAGGCGCGGCCCGTCGATCGCCAGCCCGCCATGGGCTCCGGCCGTCATCACGATCGTGGCCGCAGCGGCCAGCCGCCGGAGGGCGGCCAGCTCGAAGTCCGGCGGCAGATCGTCCACGCTCGCGCACACCAGCCCGGAACGGCGAGCAAGGGGCGAGGCCGCCGGCCTCCTGCGCGTCATCCAGCCATCCGCACCGAAGTCGCGCAACAACCCCTGCCAGCCCAGGCCTACGCGCGTATCCGGCGGGGGCACTCCGGCCCACTCGTCGGGTAGTTCTCCGGCGATCGGGACCAGGAGCCACCCGCCCGCGCCGCGCCACCCATCGGGCAGCGCCGCGAGCGGCATGGCGTCGCTGATGGAACGCCAGCGCTGGCGCCGGTGGCCATCCGTCTCGATGTTCTCGAAGACCGGGCCTCGCTCCAGCGCCACCCGACGTAATTGGACTCCCGCAAGCGACAGCCAGTCCAGTTCGGCGGCATCCGCCGCCAGATCGTCGACGCCCAGCAGGCAGCCGACGCGCAGTCCCAGTCGGGCCGCCGCAAGAGAGCAGTAGGCCGCCGAGCCACCGAGCCGCCAGCCTCTCGGGTCGCCCTCCGTCAGATCGCGGGAAGCCGCGCCGACCACCACCAGATCGAGCTGCTCCGCGGGCGGGGTCCCGACCGTCGGGGAAGCTTCCGACCGAGCGGGTCCGATCGGCGGGCCAGCGTATACTCGGCGCGCTTCGGGCATCCATCTCCTTTGGAGTCGAACCGTGTTCTTCTACGAACTTCGTGAGGGCGACAACGACATCTTCGCCGACGTGCTGCTTCTCCGCGAGGAGGAGATGGACCCTGACTCCTTCTTCGAGCTCGTGCAGTCGATCCGCCTTCGGATCCAGAACACGTTCGTGCGGGACACGCTGATCGAGGCCATCGCGGAAGAGCTCGAGCGCGACCACCAGTTCGTCGCCATCTCCGACGAGCGCCTCTCCGCGTCGGTCAACGTCTCCAAGATCGACGACAACAACTACCTGGCCGAGCTGGATCCGGACGACGAGGACGACGAAATGCCTGACTACAAGGGCATCTTCGTGGACCTGCTCCGCGACGACAACCGCCCCAACTGACCGCCGGCTACTTGCTGAAGAGGACCTCGATCACGTCGCCGTCGCGGACCGTGTAGGTCTTCCCCTCCGATCGAAGCTTGCCGTGCTTACGGGCCTCGGCGGTGGACCTGAGGGCCAGCAGATCCTCGTAGGGAACGACCTCGGCTCGAATAAACCCCTTGGCCAGGTCGGTGTGGATGACCCCGGCAGCGTCCACCGATGACGAGCCGTCCGGTACGGGCCAGGCTCGAACCTCGTCCGGACCCGCTGTCAGGAACGAGATGAGGCCGAGCAGCCGATAGCTGAGGCGGATGACCCGGTCGAGACTCGACTCGTGCAGGCCGAGCTCGTCCATGAAGACGGCGGCCTCGTCCGGCTCGAGCTCCCCGAGCTCCATCTCGATCTTGGCCGACAGTGCGTCCACCAGTGTGTGTTGATGCCCGTATCGCGCGCTCATCCCGGCCACTATCTCGGCCTCGCGCGGCAGATCGGCCTCTCCGACGTTCAACAGGACCAGGACGGGTTTCTGGGTCAGGAACCGGAACCCGCGGATCGACTTCTCCTCCTCCGGATCGATGGCCTGGTCGCGCAGCGGCCGCCCCTCCAGCAACGGCTCGTGCAGTCTCTTCAGCAGCGCCAATTCACGATCGTTGGCGTCCCGTTCCGCCGGCGTTCCGTGATGGCCGCTCCCGTGCAGGCGTTCGATGCGCTTCTCCATGACCGAAAGGTCGGCCAGGATGAACTCCAGGTCGAGTCGCTCCAGGTCGCGCCAGGCGTCGACCGAACCCTCTGGGTGCGGTACGGCCGGGTCTTCGAAGGCCCGCACAACGTGCAGCAAGGCGTCGGCCTCGCGCAGTCGAGCCAGCTGGTCGGCCGGGAGCTCCTCCGTGCCAACTCGTCCTTCGCTCGACGCCGGAGGCGCAGGGAGGTCGAAGTAGGTGACGTCGGCGTGGATGATCTTGCGGGGCTTGAAGATCTCGGCCAGCCGATCGAGCCGCTCGTCCGGCACCTTGACTGTTCCGACGTGCAGCTCCATGCCGCCGTACCCGCCGGTCTGGGCGTGACCCCTCGTCAGGGTGTTGAAGACGGTCGTCTTCCCCGAGCCGGCCAGCCCGACGATGGCGATCTGCATGTGCTCAAGACCTCCATAGGGCTCGTGCTCCTGCGCCGGCACATGCTAGCGGACGGCCTCAGTAGCCCGCGGCCAGATCGACGAGGTATTCCAGCGGCTGGCCGGCGCGGTAACGGTGCAGGTTGTCGCAGAAAACATCGAAAGTGCGGCCCAGGACCGCGTCGCTGGACCAGGAGGTATGCGGCGTGACGATACAGTTGGAGAGCCGATAGAACGGCGAAGTCTCGGGCAGGGGCTCGTCGCGGAACGTATCCAGGACCGCGCCGCCGAGCTGCCCGCCACGGAGCGCCCGAAGCAGCGCCACTTCGTCCACCAGCGCCCCACGGGCGACGTTGATGAGCCAGGCTCCGGGCTTGAAGCATGCCAGTCTCTCGTCGTCGATGAGCGCCTCGGTTTCAACGGTCAGCGGCAACGCGACCACGACGAAATCGGAGACGGCCAAGAGCTCCTGCAGGGCCTCGAGATCTCCCAGCACCTCGACCCCCGGCACAGGAGCCGCCTCGGGGCGGCGTCGAACGGCCACGATCCTTGGCCCGAACGGACTCGCAAGCCTGGCCACTTCGCAACCGATGTCCCCCACGCCGAGTAGCCCGATCGTCGTATCCGCCATTTCGACCGCCTCGATCGGCTGCCACGTCCGCTCACGCTGCAGCTCCATCAGCTGCGGCAGCCTCCGGCAGATCGCCAGGATCATCGTCATGACGTACTCGGCGATCGGCACGCCGAAGACTCCTCGACCATTGGTCACGGTCAGGCCGCGCAACCGGACGCACGGCGTCAGCATCGACTCCACTCCGACCGACACCGAGTGAATCCAGCGCAGCTTGGGGGCTCGGCCGACGAGCCGATCCAGCGCGTCGCTGCCGAGGGACCAGCCGCGGAGCAGCACCTCGACCTCGTCGACCGGCTCGTCCGCGACGCCTTCGGCCGATACTGGGATGAGTCGTGTGCCGGGTGCGGCTTCGAGGATCCTGTCGCGCATCGACCCGAACGCGTCGCGGCCCGTCAAGACCGGACTGATGGCGATCGCCAGCGGCGAGCCACCGGGGCCGTGGCCCGGCCCCACCAATTCCAGTCTGTCGACGTTCATGGGCGTCCCCTCTCTTCAGACGGCTCCGGATCCGGGCGCCGGCATCACCCGGGCGACCCAACGTGACGGTGTATCGATCTCCTCCGGCAAGGGCAGGGTCTCGGGGCTCAGCCAGAGGGCTCGCAGAGCTTCCGCTCCACGTGCCCCGGCGATTGCAGAGACGAACTCCTCGCCCTTCTTGTACTGCTCCATCTTGAGGTCCATGCCGGTGAGCCGCATCATCGCCCGCTCGAATCCGGTGCGTTGCGTTCGGCGCGCATGGAACCGCTGACTTATCGTCTCCACGTCCGGGACCAGATCACGGCCGACCTCGTCCATGACGTAGTCCCCGTAGCCTTCGAGCAGGCTCATGATGGCCTGGATCTCACGGAACTCACGCTTCTGCTCGGGACTCATGAACCCTTCCATCCAGTGTTCGCCGGACGCCGCTCCACGAAGCGCCCGACGAAGGCCTGCCAGCGCGTCTCGACTCATGACGAAGACGCCCCCGGAGAGGGAAGCCAGCTGGTGCTCCAGACGCGAGGCAAGGTACGGCCGTAGCCACGGGTGAGCCTCGAACTCGAAGGCGTGCGTCGTCTCGTGCAGGGCGATCCATGTCCGGAATGGGTTCAGCGGCACCGCCAGCGCGGCCGCGGTGGCCCGGATGTTCTCGTCGAGGAAGACCAGCCGGCCGGGCTCGGACTCCGCCGACAGCAGCGCCAGGTCGTACTGACCCAGAACGCGCTGCCCGAGGAAGCCCAGCAGGTATCCAACCTGGCGGCTCGTCACCTGGCGGTTGACGATCGCCATCGTCGCCTTCGCGATGCCCATCCCCTGCGGCATCACCTCTTCGACTACGTTCCCCTCGATCGTGGCGATCAGCCGAGCGAAGGTCGCGAGGTTGTCGTGAATCCACGCCTCCCGACCTATGACGCCGCTCCGCTCCACGACGCCGGGCAGCTCGGTCTCCAGGGCTGCAGCGAGCGCCGGAACTATCTCCGCCATGGCCGAGGCGTAGATCGGGGCCGCTCTCTTCAGATCGACCGATTCCAATCTGCCGGGAGCGCGCCGGACTCGTTCGACTGCCACCCGCTCCGCCACTCGCCAATCCACCAGACCCTGTCTCGCGGATCGCTCGATACGACGCCCAAGGACGGTCGCCCCGGCCCCGATCACCGCCCCCACGAGGAGGCCGGCCTGCAGGAACGCATCGCGCTTCCAGCCGGGTCTCGACGATCGCGACCCGGAGCCCGGCCCCGACGATCCCGTATCGGAACTGGAACCGGCCCCGCGTCTCGAGTCTCGACCGCTCGAGCCGCTCACGCCGGGCCGGCTTCCACATCGACCGGTTCGATCTCCGGGAACTCCCGGCCGAACATGCGCTCGGCGACGGTCCGGAAGGCCGTTACGTCTCCGGTCGTGAGCTGATGGTGGGTCGGCGGCGTAGCAATCTCGTCCGGCGGTTCGTGACCGAGCATTCCGGCGTCCGCGGCCGTACCTCGGGTGGTGCCCGGCGCCTCGAGCGCGTTGACGGAGAGGAGCTCGGCCAATGACGATCCCGTGGCCGTTGCCGAATCCACGATCGCCACGCCGTCCCCAACGCACTCCCTCAGGGCTCCCGCCAGCAGCGGGTAGTGGGTGCAGCCGAGCAGCAGCGTGTCTATCCGCGCCGACGGAGGCAGCGGGAAAATGAACTCGCCATCCTCATTCCGCTCCCCCAGGAGCGGGGCCACCGCCCGGCGGACGGCCTCCGTCACCTCCGGGCCGGTCAACCGCCCGGCCTCCACCAGCGGCACCAGGGTCGGCGTCGCATGCTCGTAGACCTCGATCGCCGGGTTCTCGTCCTTTATCGCGTTGAAGTACGCCCGAGACCGCACCGTCGCCGGCGTCGCGATGACGCCGACTCGGCGGGCGCGGGTGGCCAGCGCGGCGGCCGCGGCGCCCGGACGCACGACGCCCAGGACCGGCAGGTCGTACCGGCGCCTGAAATCGGCCAGGGCCACAGACGTGGAGGTGTTGCAGGCCACGACGAGAGCCTTGACGTCGCGCCGCACCAGCGCGTCGAGCGATTGCATGCTGAACCGGCGCACCTCGTCGTCCGAACGGATTCCGTAGGGCGCTCGGGCGTTGTCGCCCAGGTAGACGGTCGACTCGAAGGGCAGCCGCCGCAGGATCTCGCGCAGGACGGTCAGGCCGCCAACTCCGGAATCGAACACTCCGATAGGACGCGGGTCGGACACGGCCTCAGTGTCTCACCGCGGCCCCGGCAGTGCGACCGGAGATCACCGCGGCGACTCGCTTGACGTCCAGGCTCACGGCGGCATCGGGACTCGCGACGACGAAAGGCATCCCCTCGTTGTTGGCCTGAACCACGAGGCGCCCATCGGAGACCACCTCAAAGTCGGGCTTTCGGCCCAGAGCCCTGGCCAACTCGTCTCGACCGAGACCGCCACTTGAGTCGGCCCGGTTCACCAGGTAGTGGACCTTGTCGGGCCCGTAGCCGATCGAGGCGAACACCTCCGACACGGCGATCGTGTTGTGGATCGTGGTCGAGTCGTACGTCACGATCGAGAGCACCACGTCGCTGGCGTCGAGAAAGGCCAGCGTCACCTCGGACAGCGATGCCGGCGTGTCGATCACGATAGCCTGGTACAGCCGCCGAAGGAGCGACATCGTCTTCTCGACGTCGCGGGCCGAGATCATTTCGGCCATTTCCACGCGAGGTGGTGCCAGGAGGATGTCGACACCCGCGGGGTCGCGCCACATCACGTCTCGCATGTCCGACTCCTGAACCCTGTCCGTGGGCAGGTCCAGGATCGACGGTACGTCGCTCGGCACCTTCAGTAGAGCCCGCAGATCGCCGTATTGCAGGCTGCCGTCGATCAAGGCCGTCGTCAGTCCGAATTGCGCGAGCGCGACGGCCAGGTTGAAGGCGATCGTCGTCTTGCCGACCCCGCCCTTGGGCGAGAAGACGGCGACCACACGGCATGAGCCGGAGGCGCGGGCCTGCCGGTCTGCGAGGACGTGGTTGAAGGTGTTGACCAGTTCGAAGCCGCTGAACGGCAGGGTCAGCACCGCATCGATGCCGCGCTCCGGATCCCGGGCCAGCGGATGCTGCGGCACCGTCAGGACAACAACCGGGATGTCCTGGCCCGAGTCGCGGATCTTCTCGATCAGCTGCGGCCCCTTGATCTTGCCCTGCAGCAGCAGATCGACCATCACGACGTCCGGTCGGAGCTGCCTCGCCGCCTCGAGGACCTTTGCGCCGTCGCTCAGGACCTCGAGCAGTTTGACCTGCGACTGGGCGCTGAGGAGGTTTCGGACGTGCTGACTGACCTGCGGAACATCCTCCGCGATCAGAAGACGGATAGAGCTGGGGCTCGGCACGGGCCGACTATATCAAGGTCGGGAGGCGGACCTGTTCCGCCTCCGCGCTACCAGGATGGCTCGTTCGTCGTGGGCGCAGACAGGATTGAGGTCGTAGTCGCCCGCCAGGACCTCCACCTCCAGGTCCGCTGACTCCGCCAGCAAGCGCAGGTCCTCGGCATTCAGCAGCCTCAGCCGGTCCTCGCGTATCCATCGGCTGGGCGGCTCACCCTGCTCGCCTTCGTCGTAGATGGTCGTAAGGTCGATCTGCCCGTACACCGGCTCGTACTGGACCGCCGCCACCTTCGTGACCTTCCGGCCGGTCTCCGGGTCGGTGCGCACGTACTCCAGGCTCATCCGGCCGTCGTACCGGGCGAGTTCGTCGGCGCTCGGGATCCACGTGTCCACGACGGCGATACCGTCGGGCGCCAGGTGGCGGGCCATCGTCTCGAGGGCGTCGCGCTGGCGGTCCCTCGTCTCCAGCAGCAGGATCGAGTTCAGCGCCAGGATGGCGAGCCGAAAACGTGGCCCTCCGGGCAAATCGAGGTGGATGAGGTCGGCTTCGACCAGCTCCAGCCTGCCTCGAACGCTGGAGTCGGCATCCGCGATTGCCTTCTCGGCCAGCGCCAGCATCGCCGGATCGATGTCGACCGCGGTCACCTCGTAGCCGGCTCTGGCCAGCGGAACCGCCACGCGGCCCGAGCCGGCGGCGATCTCCAGTATCGGCCCGCCGGTGCGCGCGGCGAGGGCCAGATAAAGGTCGAGGTCTCCCGGATCCTCCAGAAGATCCACGTCGTACAGGCGGGCCAGCGCCGCGGCGGTCCTCGAGTCGCGATGCGGTTGGGTCATCGGGTCAAGCCTAGCGCGTCCGGCGTCACCGCGACCGGGAAGCCCGGCCCGTTCGCCGGATACGGCTTCCCGTGCCTGCTCTTCACGTGGCGACCTCGCTCAACGCTCGATCGAGAGTGTGATCTCGGCCAGAAGGGCCAGAACGACGACGAAGACCGCGATCGGGAGGCTCAAGGCCTCCTGGATCCGGAGCGCCACGAAAAGCGCCACGACCATGGCGACCCACGACCCGCGGCGGATCGCCCGAGACCAGTCGCCGTTCAGGGCGATGCGGCGGTGTCGGGCGAACGAGACCAGCCAGAAGAGCGGCACGGTCGTCAGCCCGCAGGCCAGGCCGATGGCGCCCGCGCCGACCAGACCCGTCGTCGGATTCTCGCGCGGGTAGGTCGACGTCACGATCTGCGCCACGATCAACCAGACGACGATCGCGGCTCCGATGAAGAGGGTGTTGCCGATGCGGTCTCTCGATTCCATCGCGGCCAGTCTACGGAGTGGGGGCGCCGCCTCGCTGGCCGATGGCGGCCTCGAGGTCGAGGACCGAGTCGACGACGAGGTCCGGGAGCGCGTCCGGGGCCGGCGGGGCGGTGGGCAGCGGCGAATCCTCGGGCTTGATTCGAACCCAGGCCGCCCGCCAGCCCGCCCGCTGGGCGCCCATCACGTCGGCGCCCAGATCGTCGCCCACGTGAAGGATTGCGGGGCTCGACGCCAGGCCGAGCTCGCACGCCGCCGCTTCGAAGATCTCCAACCGGGGCTTGATGAAACCAACCCGGTGCGACACGACGACGGCGCGCAGGTGACGCGACCAGCCCGCCGCCTCGAGGTAGCGATCGATGGCGAGAGCCAGAGGCCAGTTCGACAGGATGCCGACCTTGTAGCTTCGGGCCAAACGCTCGAGCATCGGCCCGATCTCGGGCGGAACAGGCGTCGTCGCCACAAAGGCCGCGGCATACAGCTCGAGAATCGCTGCGACTTCAGACGGCTCCGAGAAACCCACGGCGACCGCGTCGTCCCATCGCTCGCCGGTGCCGGGTGCCGCGCAGCCGCGCAGCCTGGCCAGGACCCGGACAAGGCGGACGTCCATGTCGGCCTCGTGGCCGGCGGGTACCTCCTGGTCGAACTGCCGGAGCCGCTCCTCGTTCCAGATTCGAGCGAAGTCGTCCGCCCGGAACCCTGCCCGAGAGCCCGCTCGCTCCGCGGTCAGGCGCAGGACGTCCGCCATGGGCGCGGCGGGGAACGGGACCAGCGTGTTCCCGAAGTCGAAGGTGATCGCCTCCAGACCGGTCACTTGACCGCACTCGCCGGGCAGATGTCGCGAAAGGCGCAGTAGCTGCAGGCCAGGTAGTCGGGACTGGCATCGAATCTGCGGGCTCTGATCCCGGATGCGGCGCGGCGTATCGAGTCCCGGGCTTTGTCCAGGCGCTTCTCGTCCACGTCCGTTCGACCGATCAGGCCCGACTCGAGGAACCAGAGCTGCAGGGCGTCCGGAAGCCGCCCCGTCTCCGCCTGGTAGGCCATGGCGTAGATCTGGAGCTGCAGCGACTCCCGGGCTCTCTCGCGGGCCCTTGCAGGGTCGCGGACGTCACTGGACTTGTAGTCGGTGATGGTCACGCGCTCCGGATAGAGCCCCGGCAGGGCGGGACTGACGGCATCGGCGAGCTGCTCCTCCCCTGTCGCGTCGCGGGCCGACTCGGGAGCGACGCGCTCCACGTCTACGCGGTCCATCCGGCCGCGGATCCGGTCGCCGTCCAGGGTGAAGCTGAACTCGCGCTCCACGTACGCCGGTGCGACCGTCCCAGGCTGCAGCTGCCCTTCCCGGAAACGGCGCAGGGCGGTCCGGCCGGCCTCCAGTCGTGCCTCCTCGTGTTCACGAGTCAGGAAACCCTCGTTCGACCAGGCCCGATCGAAGGCCGCCAGCAGCTCGTCCTCGGGCATCAGGTAGCCGCGCGCCTGGCGGCGATGGAACTCCTGCACGGCTTGATGCAAGGCGGCCCCGTACACGATCGAGTGGTGGGGGGCGATCGGCACGCGCAGGACATGCACGTATTTGTACTTGAGGGGGCAGGTCAGGTAGTCGTCCACCTGGTAGAAGCTCAGCGAAAGCGGTCCCTCGACAGCCCCGTCTCGGGCCGCTCCAGGCGGCTCCGCCTTCGGCTCGAACGCGGCCAGCCGCTCCAATGGCGCGTGCGCCGCACCCTCGACCACTCCGCCGGCCGCAGCCACCGCCGGCAGATCGAGAGCCTCCAGGACGAACTGCGACACGCGCCGAGTGCGTCGCCCGCCGTAATCCGCGGCATGGGTCAGTACCAACTCGTCGCGGGCACGAGTCATTCCGACGTAGAAGAGGCGCCTTTCTTCCTGCACGTGGGCATCACCCTCGGGCAGCGTCTCGCGGACCAGCTCAGACGGCATGGCCAGCGGCTCGCGGCGAGTTCGAGCCGGGAAGCGGCCGTCCACCAGCCCCGTCATGAAGACGACCGGGAATTCCAGGCCCTTTGCCTTGTGCACCGTCAAGACCGCGACGGCGTCCGCGTCTGCGTCGATCTCGGCGGTTGCAGGGTCGTCACCGGCGTCGATGAGCGTCTGCAGGTGCCGCGCCACGAAGATCACCCGATCGTCGGCCACCAAGTCGGACTGGGCCCTGATGATCTCGAAGAAGCGAGCGGTGTTCTGAAGAGCCTCCTCGGCCGCGACAGAGTCCGTCGACGCGAGCTGCGAAAGGATTCCGCTGTCTCGCAGGAACTGATAGAGGACCTCGCCCGCCGGCCGCTCATGCGCCAGCTCCGTGAAGCGGCGGAGGTCCGCCACCATCCGCTCGAGCGCCGCTCTCGATTCGGGGGCAAGGCGCAGCAGCCCGGGCTGACGAGTCAGCTCCTCGGCCACGTCCCAGAGCGAGCGGTTGCGGCGGCGCGCGCTGTTGACGATCGCCGTCAGATCAGGCCCCCCGAGGCCGTAGACCTCCGACGCTGCCAGCGCATACACGTCCACGCTGGACGAGAGGTCCGCGATGGCTCGCAGGAAGGCCAGAAGCAGCCTGATCTCGGGACGAGCATAGAGGCCGGAGGTCCCGGAGAACCGCCAGGGGACGCCCGCCAGGTTCAAGCTTCGCAGCACGGAATCCGCGTCGGCGTTGGCCCGCACGAGGATCGCGAAGTCGCGCGGCCTGGCTCCGGCGGCGACGCGGACGGCTATCTCGCGGGCGACCCAATCTGCTTCCTCAGAGCCCGTAGCAAAGGCCAGGTGCCGGACCGGCCGCTCCACCCCGCCTGATTCCGCGACTCCTCGCTCCGCGACGAGGCGTTTGTCGATGCCGTTGCGGACCTCCAGGCGATCCGGGTCGTTGAAGCGGATCAGCCGGTAGGCTGCGTCCAGGATCGGGGCGTGGGAGCGGTAGTTGCGCAGAAGCACGATCTGGCGCGCCCGTGGATGCCGCCGGTTGAACTCCAGGATGTTGCTGATGGCGGCGCCTCGGAACTTGTAGATGGACTGGTCGTCGTCGCCGACCACCATGACGTTCCCGTGTTGAGCGGCCAGCAATTCGACCAGTTCGGATTGGGCCCGATTTGTGTCCTGGAACTCATCCACCAGCACGTAGCGGTACCGGCGCTGCAACTCCAGCCGAGCCGCCGCCGATTCGCGGAGCAGGCGCAGGGCCAGGCTCACCTGGTCGCCGAAGTCGATGAGACCGGACTCCCGCAGGAGCGCCTGGTAGCGCGCGTACGCTCGAGCCAGCTCCCCGTGCCGTCGGGCATCCTCGTCCATCGCGGCGAGGGCGTCGCTCTCCGTCGACTCGCGCTCGTCCCGATCCGTGCTCCGGGCCTCTGCGGCTCGGGCCGCCAGCCCCGCCGCGAAGTCAACGTAGGCCTGGGGCCCTACGTCCTCGTCCTTGCAGCGGCTGAAGAGAGTAGCCATGGCACCGAGGAACCGGGTCGGATCGCCCAGAGGCCGGTATTCGTCGAGTTCGAAGGCGAACAGCCGCTCGCGCAGGAAGATGACGACCTCGGGACGGGAGAGTACGCGCAGATCCGTCGGCAGTCCGAGCTCGAGCGCGAACTCTCGGACCATCCGATCGCCGAACGAGTGGAAGGTGGATATCGCCGAGTCCGTGTATCCGTAGGGGACGAGCTGGTCGACCCGCGTCTGCATCTCGTCGGCGGCCTTGTCCGTGAACGTGAGGGCCAGGATCTCCGACGGTCGAGCCCGGCGCGTGGCGATCAACCAGGCGATGCGTCGGGTAATCACCTGCGTCTTTCCAGTGCCCGCCCCCGCGATCACCAGGAGCGGACCTTCGCCGTGGCAGACGGCCCGACGCTGCTCGGCGTTCAGTCCGCTGAGCAGAGCCTCCGATCCGTCCTTGCCTGCCGCGTCTGCCGCTGCCGAGTCTGCCGCGTCATCCTCACGCGGAGGCCACCAGACCGGAATCTGCTCGAGGGGAGGCGGTTCGTGTGTCGATGCCCTGCGGCTCTGGCGCGTCATCTGGTGAGACTCGCCGGCGGCAGTGACATCTCACGTGTCACGAGCCCGGCGTGTCCGTCCTCTGGCCCGGGATCGGCTCGGCAGGGGCCGGCCTCCCGGGCTTGCGACCGATGCGTTCGGATTCCGCAGCGTCGTCCGAGTCCGCGACTTCGTCCTCCTCGCCCTTGCTCTGACCCTTGGCGGCCGGAGTCCGGTCGGTCGTCTCGCTTCCCCCGGCGACCTTCCGATCGGACGCCCCGCCGGCGGACGCCGCCCTGGCCGGGGCCGGAACCCTGGCCGGGGCCGCGACTACGGTCGCCGCCGGAGCGGAGGCGCCGGCCGGAGCCGTTACCTTGCCTGGAACCGGAGCCGTGCCACCGGCCGGAGCAGCAACTTTGGCCGGAGCCACGAGCCTGGCCGCGACAGGGGCCTTCGCCGGAGCCGAAGTCGGGCCGGGGGTTGCCTTCGGGCTCGCCGCGGCAGGAGCCTTTGCCACGCTCGCGCCGGTCGACGCACCGGCGGTGGTCGCCTCGGCCGCCGGGCTCGCGGTTCTTCCGCTTGCTGGCCGAGAAGCCGCTTGCGCGGGCCGGACAGTTTTGCGGGTTCGGGCCAATCCCATTGCCTCGGTCTCTTCGGTGGACAACGACGTATCGGCCTTTCCACCCACGATCGCCTTGGCGTAGATGCGAGTTCCGGTCCGGGAGTGCAGGCTGCTGACCACGAAGCCCTCCTCGGACTCGTCCAGCAGGGCCAGTGCGAAGCTCTGGTTGCCACCCGTGTCGGGGAACGGATTGAAGCGGACCAGACCCATGCGCGCGAAATGGTGTCGTGCGGAGCTCTCCAGCACCGCGGTCCTGGCGGTCAATTCGTCGAGATCGCGACCGACCTGATGGACCGTCTCCAGGTGAGCGTCGAAGACCTCCTCGAGGCTCTGGCCATCTGAGCCCCGCGTCAGACTGTCCAATCGCTCTCTGAGCCGGTTGATCTGCACCGCCTGAAGAACCAGCATCACCACCAGGCACAGGCCAGCGACGACCAGCACGATGGCGCCGATATTGTCCGTAATGGAATTCACGACTTCCTCCGCTCGGTGGTTCGGAGTCTACCAGCCGACACCGGTGAGTTGCTCCCCGGCTCGGATGGGCCACGAGGCTGCGTCGAGGGCGACCCCGGCCCGACCAGGCGGGATGATATCCTCCGACACGGCGAAAGCTTCAGAACGACAGGCAGCGCAGGCCCCGCGACTGCCAAGCAACACTCAGCGGAGGCCCCTCGACAAAGATGGCCAAGCGCACTCGTGGCTCGCACCGTCCCGGCCAGCGTCATGCCGACAAACGCGCTCCAGGCAGGCCGCAGTCACGCCCGATGGGCAGCCCGAGCGGAGGACTATCGGCCGAGGAAGAGGCCCGAGCCGCTGAGATCGAGTCCCAGATAGTCGCCCAGGAGCGGGTGGCGGAGGCCGGCCGGGCACGGTCTCGCGAACGGGCTCGAACAGCGGAGGTCGAGCGGCCGGGCCGGGCCCGCGGTCAGGGACTGCTGGCAGCTCGGGCCGCCGAGGAATATGCCTACGTCGTGCGGGACGTTCGGCGGATCCTCCGGGTCGGCGGATCGCTGGCAGCGGCGCTGGCCGTCATCTACGTCCTGGTCGACGTACTCCACGTGATTACGGTCGGATAGGGCGCCGCGTCGAGGGTCAGCGCCGGGGCCGACGAGGGGCGGCCGGCAATCCGCGGTCCGGAGCACTCACACCCACTCCTCCGGCCGAGCCAGCCTGTAGCATCGCACCATGGCAACACGCCGCACCGGCCACGGACCGTCCGCCGACAAAGGCGAGCAACAGCCGGTTTTCGTTCCGCCGGCTGGTCGCAAGCCGCTGGCCGCCCGGATGCGACCGCGCACCCTCGACGAGGTCGTCGGCCACGAGCAACTCATCGGCGAGCGCGGCACGCTACGCCGAGCGCTCGAACGAGGCCACCTCGGCTCCCTGCTCTTCTGGGGACCTCCGGGAAGCGGCAAGACGAGCCTGGCACGGGTGCTTGCCGAAGCCGTCGGAGCCCAGCTCGTGACGATATCGGCGGTCATGAGCGGCGTCGCGGAGGTACGGGCCATCGTGGCCGAGGCACGCGATCGCCTGAGCCTCCACGGCCGGCAGACGGTGCTATTCATCGACGAGATCCATCGCTTCAACAAGGCCCAGCAGGACGCCCTGCTGCCGCACGTCGAGGATGGAACGGTGACCCTTGTCGGTGCGACGACCGAGAACCCCTACTTCGAGGTCAACTCGGCACTCCTGTCGCGCCTGAGGGTTTATCGCCTCGAGCCGCTCACCGACGAGCAGGTCGCCATCGTGGTCCGGCGGGCCCTGGACGACGCGGAGCGCGGGCTTGCGGGAGATCTCGGCCCGACAGGTGGAGTGGCCCTCGAAGACGACGCGTTCGAACACCTCGTCGGCCTTTCGGCAGGCGACGCCCGGCAGGCCCTCAACGTCCTCGAAGGCGCAGTCTCCATCGCCGATTCGGACGGTATCCGCGACGCGGCCGGCCGTGTGGCGCCGCGCCTGATCGACGTCGAGGCCGCCGCGCAGCAGCGTGCCCTTGCCTACGACCGGGCCGGAGACGGCCACTACGACACCGTCAGCGCCTTCATCAAGAGCATTCGGGGCAACGACCCAGACGCGGCGCTGTACTGGCTGGCGGCGATGATCGCGGCCGGCGAGGATCCCCGATTCATCGCCCGGCGCCTCATCATCTCCGCCTCCGAGGACATCGGCCTGGCCGATCCGCGGGCGCTGGAGGTGGCCGTGGCAGCCGCCCGAGCCCTCGACTGGGTCGGCCTGCCCGAAGCTCAGTACAACCTGGCCGAGGCCACCGTCATGCTCGCGGTCACGACCAAGAGCAACGCCGCGGGTCGCGGCTACTTCGCCGCCATGGACGACGTCCTCCGCCACGGCTCTCTACCGGTCCCGGCCCACCTGCGCTCGAGCGGGGCAGGCAGGAGCACGTACCGCTACCCGCACGACTTCGAAGGCGACGACGTCGAGCAGCAGTACCTCCCGGACAAGCTGGTCGGCCGCCGCTACTACTTCCCCGGCAGCCAGGGGATGGAGGCGAGGATCGCCGAGCGGCTCGAGCGGCTCGCGGACGGGCGGAGCCGGCCACGGCGCCGCAAGCCTCCGGCCCAGGGCCAGGCGGACGTGGACCCGATGTCCGCCGGGTCCGAAGGGATGCGGCGCCGCCGGCAGAGCATGCGGGAGATGGCCGGGAAGCAGCGCGGCGACGCGGCCGACAACTCCCCGAAGGACCCTCCGGCCGACGCCTGACGCGGGCGCTCCAGGCCCCACGAACCCGGCTACTGGATCCGGCCGTCAGACTTCGCCGCCAGATGCCGTTGAATCAGGGCTCCAGGTCCAGGGCGCGCACGTGACGCGGTCTGAAGATGGCGATCGGGCGCCGATCGAACGCGGCCACTCGGGTCACCCCCAGGCGCTCGGCGGTGGCAACCAGAACGGCATCGGTCAGGCGGGGCTTGTACTCGCTCGTTTCGTGCATCAGCTCCGCGGCTCGGACGAGATCGGCCGTCGTGGGCGCGACTACCTTGACTGCGCCGCTGCCGATCGATTGGAGGAGCGCGAAAGTCGCCCGCACGCCGAGCTCGCGCTGGAGCAGCAGATCGAGCTCGGCCAACGTCAGGGCCCCGATCATCAGCGGCTCATTCACCCGGCCGAACCATGCCAGCGCGGCCCGGTGGTTCAGGTCGGACTGATCAGCCGCGGCGAGGACCGCGCTCGAGTCGAGCAGGACCGCCACGGCCTAGGCCTCGTCCGGCCCGGGGCGGAGGCCCGCTTCGCGCCGCGCGATCGACCGTCCATCCAGTGACAGCCGCCCGTGGTCGCTCCGACCCACGGCCAGGAACGGCAGATCCGGCGCCGTGTCGTGCGATTCCAGGTACGACTCCAGAGCCGCGGTGATGACGGAGGTCTTGGTGGTGCCACTCCTGGCGGCAAAGCGGTCGAGCCGTTCCAGCAGATCCGAGTCGACCAGGAGTGTGGTCCGCTTCTGCATATGCTGACATATATACCACACTTGTCGAAGCTCCAGGCGCCGCTACCATCCCTAACATCCCGCAAACGCACTAGAGGTGGCACCCGTGAACCGCTTCGAGCCCAACCTTCGCATCCCCGGACCAACGTCACTTCCGGACGCGGTTCGCGAGGCCGGCGCCCGGCAGATGGTCAACCATCGAGGACCCGAGTTCGCCGTCCTGCAGAACCGCGTCATCGACCGGCTGAAGACCTTCTACAAGACCCAGAACGACGTCCTCATCGTGACCGCGGCGGGCACAGGCGGGCTCGAGTCGGCCATCGTTAGTTTCCTTTCCCCAGGCGACAAGGTCCTGGCCGTCACCATCGGCGCCTTCGGAGATCGGTTCGCGAAGATCGCCACGGTCTACGGCGCGGATGTCACGAAGCAGTCCTACGAGTGGGGCAAGGCCGCTGAGGCGGCCAAGGTCACAGAGGCGCTCGCCGCCGACGGGCCCTGGAAGGCCGTGCTGCTCACCCAGAACGAGACTTCAACCGCCGTCACCAACCCGATCGCCGAGCTGGCCGCCGCTGTGAAGGCCGCCGCCCCGGATGCCCTGATCCTGGTGGACGCCATCAGCGGCCTCGGCGCCGTCCCGTTCGAGACCGACGCCTGGGGCCTCGACGTCGTCGTCAGTGGCTCTCAGAAGGCGTGGATGGTGGCGCCCGGGCTCTCATTCGTGGCGGTTTCGCCGCGGGCGTGGGAGGCGGCCGCCGTGGCCAAGATGCCGAAGTTCTACTTCGACCTGGCCGCTCACAAAACCAGCGCCGAATCGGGCCAGACGCCCTGGACGCCGGCCGTGGCGGTGATGTTCCAGCTCGACGTCGCCCTCGAGATGATGGAGCAGGAGACCCTGCCGGAGATCTGGAAGCGCCACGCCGCCGTCGGCGCGGCCGTCCGCGCGGGTCTGCAGACACTCGGCTTCAAGCTCCTGGCGGATCCCGCCTTCGCGTCCAACACGGTCACCGGGGCGTGGCTGCCCGAGGATCTCGACTGGAAGGCCTTCAACGGCAAGCTCCGCAAGCTCGGACTCGTGGTCGCAGGCGGCCAGGGCGCGCTCAAGGGCAAGATCTTCCGGATTGGGCACCTCGGTCATGTCACGGTCCCGGCCATTCTCAACGCGATGGCCGTCATGGAGCAGACCCTCATCGAGCTCGATCGGCCGGTGAAGCCGGGCGCTGCCGTCGAGGCCGCCCAGGTAGCCGCCTTGCGAGCCCTCGGCCTGGCCAAGTAAGGAGCCTGACGTGAAGATCCTCGTTGCCGAGCCACTTGCCAAGTCGGGCCTCGAAATCCTCCGCGCCCACCATGAGGTCGACGAGAAGATCGGCCTCTCGCCAGAAGAGCTCGCCGCGATCATCGGTGAGTACGACGCTCTACTGGTCCGGAGCCAGGTCAAAGTCACGGCCGACATCCTGGCCCACGCGACTCGCCTGGTCGTCATCGGCCGGGCCGGTGTCGGCGTCGACAACGTCGACCTCGAGGCGGCCACCAAGGCCGGCATCGTCGTCGTGAATGCCCCGACCGGGAACACCGTCTCGGCCGCCGAGCAGACGATCGCCCTGATGCTGGCCCTCGCCCGCAAGACCGCCGCCGCCGACGCTTCGATGCGCAGGGGTGAGTGGAAGCGCAGTACGTATACGGGCGTCGAGCTGCGCGGCCGCACCCTGGGCATCATCGGCCTCGGCAAGATCGGCCAGGCCGTGGCCGACCGTGCCGCCGGGCTGGAGATGAATGTGATCGGGTACGACCCGTTCGTGACCGCCGAGCAGGCCGCTCTGCACGGGGTGACCCTGGTCGAGCTCGACGCCATCATCGAGCAGTCGGACGTCATAACCGTTCACGTGCCGCTCAACAAGGCCACTCGGGACATCGTCGGGGCCGAGCAGATCGCACGCATGAAGCCCGGCGTCATGCTTGTGAACGTGGCCCGCGGCGGCGTCTACAACGAGGCGGCCGTGGCTCAGGCCCTTACCGACGGCAAGCTGGCCGGCGCCGCCTTCGACGTCTACGATCCCGAGCCGCCGGTCGATTCACCGATTCTCAAAGCCCCCAATACGGTCCTCACCCCGCACCTGGGCGCCCTGACGGCCGAAGCTCAGCTCCGCGTCGCCGAAGAAGCCTGCGAGCAGGTGATCGACGTACTGGCCGGCCGATCCGCCCGATACGCCGTCAACGCCCCGCTGCTGACACCGGAAACGGCCCGGGCGATCACCCCGTACATACCCCTGACCGTGATCCTCGGCCGGATCGCGGCGCAGTACTTCCGCCACGCCGTCAAGACTCTCACGGTGGAGGTCGCGGGCGACCTGGCCGACCACGATGCCTCCCAGCTGACCGCGGCCGCGCTCCGGGGCATCCTCGAGAACGCGACGACCGAGCGAGTCAACCTGATCAACGCGGCGTTCCTGGCCAAGAACCGGGGCATAACCGTGAACGAGAGCAAGAACTCGGACACGGGCGCGTTTGCCTCGCTTGTCACCCTCACCATCGAGGGTGACACGGGCAAGGTCGTCGTGGCGGGCACCATCGCCAACGGCGAGCCGCGCCTGGTTCGGATCGACGACAACTGGCTTGACGTGGCGCCGACCCCTCTGATGTTCGTCACGCGCCATCAGGACAAGCCTGGCACTATGGGCCGCATCGGTCTCATGCTCGGCGAGGCGGACGTGAACATCAGCGCGATGCACCTGGCGCGAACGGCGCCGCGTGAAGACGCCCTGATGTTGTTGGCCGTCGACGACGAGATCCCAGACACAGTCGCTACGGCGATCCGGAACCACCCCGCGGTTCTCGACGTGTGGGTGATTCGCGCCGCCACGGATCGTTGACTTTCCCTCCGCGGGATGTGGAGCGGCTCCGCGCCGGGGAAACCCGGCCCGCCGGGGCCGCTCCGCTCATTCCCGACGGCCTTGACGCGATCCTCGTCCTACTCCGCCACGGAGAGACCGAGTTCATCGTCCAGAAGCGCTTCCAGGGCCAGATGGAGGCGCCCCTGAGCAAAGCCGGGGAGCTGCAGGCCCGTCTCGCCGCACGCCGCCTCGCTTCTCCCCGCAGCCACCCACCGCTGCCGATCCCCGACGCCGCGCCGTTCGCGATAGTTCACTCCCCTCTCGGACGGGCCAGTCACACCGCGGAGTTCGTGGCCGAGGCCCTGGCCGCGGCCGGCCGTGCCTCTCCCCCACTCCGCCCCGACGCAGGCCTCTCGGAGATCGCCCAGGGAGACTGGGAGGGGCTCACGGACGCGGAGATCAGCGCCCGCTTCGGCGACTCACTGGCCGGCTGGCGACGCTGGCCGACCCGCTTCCACGCTCCCGGAGGAGAGAGTCTGGACCAGGTGGCCAACCGTGTCGAAGAAGCCCTGACCAGGCTGCTGGGCGAACTCGCGGACGGGGGCGAGCGTGGCACCCTGGACCGGCATCAGGTCCTCGGGTACGAAGACGATTCGCCCGACCGGCGCCGCTGGGCTCTCGTCGTGGGCCACGGCGGCGTATTCCGGGTGGTGATCTGCCTCCTGCTCGGGCTGCCGCCGGAGAGTTTCTGGAGCTTCGACTTCGGCCTGGCAGCGATCTCGGTCGTCGAGATACGAGCCGGTAGGGCCGTTCTGCGGGCCCTCAACCTCGACGCGCACCTGGGTTCGGAAGCCGAGCGAATCGCCGCCGAGGCGGCAGCGCGCGACGCCAGCGGAGCCCTCTGAGCGAGCTCGACACCGCCAGGTGAGCCGCTGTGGCGGACCGCGCCCCAAGCCTTGTCCCCCGGGCAGCGGATCGCGTCCGCCAGTTTGGATCAGCGACGCCTGACCGTCGCACCCGGTCCCCCGGATGGTGGCTTCGGCCCGCGGCGCCTGGGCCATCTGAAGGCGAGGCGAAGAAGGGCTTGCCGAATGACCCGATGCGCGGCCGACAGGGAGACCAGACGCGCCGTGCCGAGCTGGCGTCTCCCGTACGTCGCCTCGACCGTGGCGGTCGCCACGACCCCCAGCGGGTCGCGCGCCCTGGGCACGACTTCCGCAAGCATCCCCGTGTACTCGTAGACGGTCTGCGTCGGCCGCGGCCGGTAGCCGACTCGACTTGCCAGTTTCACCACGTTCCGATATACGACGTCCGGTCTCTCGAGCGGCCTGGACCGGCGCATCCACAAGAGCAGGAGCCCGACGGCGCCGACTCCGCCCAGCGTGGATGGAAGCAAGAGACCCGCAAGACCGCCGTCGCCGCTGGACGGGACGACACCCTGATCGCCAACGCCGGTGCGCCGGCTGGGCCTGGGATCCGTCGGCTCGGAGCCGAATGACGCGCCCGGGCTAGAGGTCGGCCCCGGACTGCCGAGCGGCAACACGGTCGGCTGTCCTATCGAGCCCCCCGTGGGATCAAAAGGAATCCATCCGTACGACGGGAAGTACACCTCCACCCAGGCGTGCTTCTGCTGGCTGGTGACCTGCCATAGCAGCGTGTTCTGGGCGATCGTACCCGGCAGGTAGCCGAGCACGTAGCGAGCCGGGTAGCCGGCCATCCGCATCAGCATCGTCATGGTCGTGGCGTACTGCTCGCAGAAGCCCCTCCTGATCAACGCAAAGCAGTCCACCGTGGAGAGTCCGGTGCATTTCGGCACATCGGCAGTAATGTCGTTCGTGTAGGCGAACCGGGTCGACTGCAGGTAGTCCTGAATGGCTTTGGCAACGTCGTACTCGTTGTCGAACGCGTTGCCCTGAGACTTCGCCCAGGCCGATATCTCGTCCAGCAGAGCCCGCCCGCCGCTACCGACAAGATCGGTGCCTTGAGTGAACCTATCGAGCAGCCCAGCAGGGTATTTCGTGCCGGCCTGCCGCAGGCGCGACTCGGTCAGGCCGGCGCCGGTCGGATCGACGTTCGGGACCAGGACCTCGACCACGTAGTCCGTGGCGCCGGTTGAGAGAGTGGCGACATCTGCGCTCGACCCGGTCCCGAGGACCGTGCGCTGCGTATCGACGTTGACCGAGTCGGGTTCGTTGGCCACGACGACGTGCTTGAGCGAGTTGTCCTGGACGTGGACGGTGAGAGACAGATGGTTCCGGCCCGGTGTGGAAGCATCGACGAGGTCGAGCGTTCCCGAGTCCAGGGTGCCGCCCGCAATCACCCGATCCTGGTGCGCCGATCCGATCGACCAACCCGTGGATTGGAACGTGTCGTACGCCGCCAGGCGCCAGTGGAAGGCGTCCTGGCCGGTCGACACCCGGACCGTGAAGACGTTGTTCGGGCTGGCCCTGAACGACGACGCGATCACGGTCGAGTTTCCGAAGTCCGAGCTGGGCTGGTACCGGCTGGCGCCGCCACTGGGGAAATAGCCACTCAAGCCGCTGAGCGAATCGCCGATGTTCTGCCCGACATCCTGCAGCGGTCCCGCGAGCGGAGCCGAGCTCGCGACCATCGTCAGAACGAGCGAACCGAACACGGCTATGGAGGCAAAAGCCACACCGCCCTGGAGATTGGGCGTCCGGAAGTCCCTGCCCCGCCAAATCCGATGGCGCAGCCAGTTGGAGCGCTCGTCGGCAGCGTGCGACAGAAGCAGCAGCGCGAGCCCTGCCGCGCTGAACAGCACGATGGCAGGGTACTGGTCGTGCAGGGTCAGCGACATGCTGGCGATCAGCACCACGGCCAGGAGCAGGACGCCGTTCACGGCCCGGTGGTAGCCGAACACGTCGTACGAAGCAGCCTGGGCCGTGCCCCAGACCAGGATTCCCAGAACGAGGCCGTAGTGACCAAACTGCAGCGTCGTCAGCTGATGGCGCCACGTGAGGTCCAGGTAGGCCTGGGTAACCGAGTTGGCGGTCGCCTGGAACCAACCAGACAGACTCGGCGTGGCGTCGGGCAGCCCCGACCCCACGATTTCGATGACGACAAAGGCTCCAATGGTGCAACCGAGGGCATGAGCGAGCCACGGCGCGATGCCCAGGCGGGAGCTCAGGTAACCCCACAGCGTCGCCACCAGGGCAATCCAGATGAGGTAGCTGGACAGCTCGTCACGGCCGAGAATCCAGCGGGCGTCGGCGATGGACCAGGCCATCGTCATCGTCAGGATCGCGACGAGCGGAAGGCTGACCATCCCCTCGTCGGGGCGCATTCGGTCGATGACCCGGCTCAGAAGGCTTTCCTCGTCGAATCCGGGGTCCACGCCCCTGGGCCGCATCACGTCGGGCCTGCCGTGAGGGATCGAGCCAACCGCCATCTCAGCACCACCAATCGAGGCAGGGTCGGGCGACCGAACGAGCGCTCATGCGAGCACCGCCCCGAGATTGTCGCCGGCTCTGACTTCGTAGGACTTCAGGTCGTATTCGGCCAGCGCGAAGCGAAGCGCCCGCTGCTCTCGCATCGCGAGATCGTCCTCCCCATCTCCGCTCTTGGGATGCCGGCGGCGCGCGGATTCGTAGCTCAGGGCATCGAGCAAGACGACGGCCGCCGTCACGCCGCGGCCTCGTAGCGTGGTCAGGGTGCGAACCCAGACCCTGTCCCGGGACGGAGTGATTACGACGGCCGTCATGCCGCGGCGTAGCTTGGGCAAGCCCGTAAGCAGGACCTCGGCAAGCGGGGTCACGCCGTCGCCTTCGACCGCGGCGAGAAGCTGCATGACCTTCTGACGCTGCCTGGGGCCTCGGTCGGCGGGGATAGAGACAAGACGATGACCGCTGGTGGTCAGACCCACAGCACGATTCTCGAGGAAGGCATCGTGGGCAACCGAGGCTGCGACGCGCAACGATTCCTCCACCGTCGAGACGTCGCCTTCGCCGCCCTGGACCGGTCCCTCGAGGTCGACGTAGAGCCAGACGTCGGCCGTCTGCTCGAGATCGAACTCCTTGACCTGGATCTCGCCCAGTCGCGCGGTGCTTCGCCAGTGGATGCGGTTGAAGCTGTCGCCGGGGGCATACGGCCGGACGGTGGTCGCGAGAGGCGTCGTCTGGAGTGTTCGCTCAGGAGCCGAGTGACTCCCCTCCAGATTCGCGTTCGGCAGCCGCCAGCGGGGCAGTGGGACGACCTGGGGAAAGACCGTGACCATCGTCGGCCGGCCGACCGTCGCCGCCGCCTCGAAGAAGCCGAAGGGGTCGCCCGTGCGAACGATCATGGGCTCGACCCGAAATGTCCCGCGCCTCGTCAGCGGCACGATGGCGACCCATGACCGTTGTGCCCACGATCGCAGCCCAAGGGCTCGTCCGGGCAGCGCAACGGGCAGGTCCGTAGGGTTGTAGACCTCGAGCCAGGGCTTCGGCAGGTTGCTGGCGTTCGAGATGCTGTATGTCGTCCGCAGATCGTCGCCCACGTGGGCCTGGCGATGATCCACCCGATAGCCCGCCTCCAGGTCCGCCAGCCCATATCTCGTCAGCACGTAGCTACCTCCGATCGCCAGCAGACCGAGGTAGACGACGTAGAACAGGAAAGATAGGCCCGTCGAGAAGGCCGCGATCAGGAGCACGACCGCCACGACCAGGAACTGGAGACGCCGGATCACGAGATAGGACTCCCGGGCCGATCAGCGCGCCGGGCTTCCGGCGGCGCCGTCCTTGGCGGCCGCCGCACGGGCCGCCAGATCTGCCGGCGCGCCGCGCCGGTCGGCGCCGGCGACTCGGGCCCCGTCCACCGGCACCGTGTTCAGCAACTCCGCCACAACCTGGCGGGGGTCGATGTCGTGCATGGACGCACTCGTCTTGATGATCAGCCGGTGGGCCAGCGCCGCTTCTGCCAAGGCCTTGATGTCGTCCGGAATGACGTAGTCGCGGCCGCTGAGCGCCGCCAGTGCCTGTCCAGCCCGGTACAAGGCCAGCGATCCCCGGGGCGAGGCTCCCAGATACACGTCGGGGTGGGTCCTCGTGGCGTTCACGAGCCGAACTATGTAGTCCGCGACGGACGGATCGACGTAGACCTCCCGGACGGCCACCTGCAGAGCGCGAAGATCCTCGAGGCCCAGGACCTCCTTCAGGTCATCGAGCGGGTGAGTGATCTTCTGTTGATCCAGGATGGTCTGCTCATCGGCCGGGCTCGGATAACCCAGGCGGATCCTGAGCATGAAGCGGTCGAGCTGCGCCTCCGGAAGAGCGAAGGTTCCCTCGTACTCGATCGGGTTCTGCGTGGCGATCACCAGGAATGGCTCGGGCATCTGGTAGGTCGTCCCATCGATCGTCGCCTGGTGCTCTTCCATGCACTCCAGCAAGGACGATTGGGTCTTGGGCGTGGCGCGGTTGATCTCGTCCGCGAGGACGACCTGGGCCATGATCGGGCCCGGCCGGAATTCGAACTCCTGCGTCTTCTGGTTGTAGATCGACAGGCCGGTCACGTCCGACGGCAGCAGGTCCGGCGTGAACTGGATGCGTCGGAAGCTGCAGCCCAGGCTGCGGGCGACCGCCTTCGCAAGCATGGTCTTGCCGGTCCCGGGAACATCCTCGATAAGCAGGTGGCCGCGGCACAGAAGCGCTACCAGCGTGAGGCGGACCTCCTGGCGCTTGCCGATGATCACGCGCTCGACGTTCTCGGCTACCTTCTCGCTGGTTTCTTGGATGCTGGTCATAACTCTCTCTTGTGGACTCGAGGCGGATGGTGACCCGCGAGCGACTCGCAGAGCCTCTGGGGTCCTCGAAGCCAGCGGCCAGGACGGGCCGAAGGCCGCCAAATACTACGCCCAGATGCGCGATGCTTCTCCCTGCCTTCCTCTCGTACCGCGCCGAGCACCCGCCTCGCGGGCCAGATGCGGCCGGAGGCGCACCCCTGGCAGCAGATTGGCCATCCCTGCTCCGGTGTTCGGCGTCCCACTACCACGATGGCTTCCTTGCGGCTAACCTTGCAGTCGACGGGACCTTCGGACCCCGTTGACGAGTACCAGCGGGCACGAGCCCCGGATGTCCCGGTCGGCGTACGCTCGGCGATGAGCGTTGCGCCGGAGAACCCCCCGGCCTGCCCAGTACGACCACGGAGCGCCAATGCTCGACAATACCGACTCGTACTGCGAGCGGTGTGGCACCCGCTATGAGTTCCATGCGACCGCGACCAAGACTCTGTCGCTGAAGGGGGCGCGGGTCCTGGCCAAGGGCCTCAAGAACTTCGTGCTGAACGACAATCAGTCGCTGAACGACTCCATGGCCCTCGCACGCGAGGCCGACCAGCACGAAAACACGACTCGCATGACCGAGGCGTTCCACCGGACGTTCAACTTCTGCATGACGTGCCGTCAGTACGCCTGCGACAAATGCTGGAACCATCGCCAGGGAGCGTGCCTGACGTGCGCTCCGGAGCCGGGGCTCGGGCCGGTCGAGCCCGAGGGCCACCTGATCGTGCGCACTCCGGTAGCCCGCGGCGACAACGATTGGGCGCTTTTCCCGGACATTCTCCAAAGCCAGAGCGAGCCTGCCGCTGAAGCTCCGGCACCACTCTCCGGGTGGCCAACGCAGGACCTTCACATTTCGCCTCCCGAAGGCGGCTCTCGCACAACCGGGGCGAAGGGCCACGACGAGCTCGTCCGCGAGTCCGAAAACCGCGAGGCCTGGAACGTCTGGCCCATCACCGACGAGATCGCCCCGGAGATGACACTGACGCGTGGGGAGATGGCGATCATCGAGGCCCAGCTCGCACAAGACGAGTCGGCCGAGAGGGCCGCCGCTGCCGACGAGGCGACTTCGCCCGCGGCCCTGTCGGACCTGTCGGAGGCCGAGGTCCCGGTTCTACACAGCGTTGTCGCCGCCGAACCCGCCCAGCCGGCCGAAGAGCCGGCCGCGCCCGTCTTCGCGGAGATGACCCCGACCCCGGCCGAAGAGCCGGCCGCGCCCGTCTTCGCGGAGATGACCCCGACCCCGGCCGAAGAGCCGGCCGCGCCCGTC
>Ga0182010_10000071_pt1 | contig 51663 bp, 43 predicted proteins | sample 611E1MmetaG_FD_120488 | JGI IMG/M metagenome (GOLD analysis project Ga0182010, IMG submission 120488) | Permafrost microbial communities from Stordalen Mire, Sweden - 611E1M metaG | ecosystem: Environmental > Terrestrial > Soil > Wetlands > Permafrost | place: Sweden: Stordalen | collected... | reverse complement strand
CGGAGGAGACCGCAACTGCGGTGAAACGGCTTTTATCAGGGCGAAGTTTTCCCGGCAAGATCGTCATAACAGCACAGTCCCGTCCGAAACTGGATGAGGAAGAGCTTTCCATAGATGCCGTAGTGAGGATGAAGGATGAAACAGCGGAAATCCTGTATACAAGCCTGAGGGACCTGACCTGACACAGTCAATATAATCGAAATCATATCCGAAAATCGCATTAATAACTGAACTGGCAATTCAGCCAACCTGGTGGGATACTTTGCCTGAGGGCTGTCCGCTCCAGATCATTCAGTTCCTGCTCCGCACGGTATAATTCTTTTTTCACAGAGCGCACTTTCTTCTCGGCAGCTGAGCAGCTCTTTTTCTTTCGAGGTTGGTCGGCCAGGTCAGCAAGCTTTTGTTCTGCGGCTTCGACATTGGCTTTGGAGCGGTCCACTTTAGCCTTTGTTGCAGATCCCCTAGAACACCAATACTGCTCAGACTTTTCGTCCTTCTTTTTCTTTGCCGTCTTCTCTTTCTTGACAGGAGCTGGAGGCGTCGTTTCAGGAATAATCACCCCGTTGACGTCACCCTTATACTTTTCGAGATCGGCATTCCTGAATGGTCGATCTGAGTTCACAGCTACTCCGTGCGATACTATCAGCACCGGCATCATAAAAGTTAGGAGGTAAATGATATACCGTTTCATACTACCGGCATTATATCAGACTACAGATTAACATTGTACAACTATTGTCACTTACTGTAATTAATCTAATTACCGGCAGCTTCCTGGAGCTGGAGCTGGTTCTTAAGATCTAGCTTTTTGCGCGCAATATAATCTTTTCTCTCACTAGGTGAAAGCTGCATCTTGTATTGAGATGCCAGATCGTACCAGCGATCCAGACTTTTTTCGAAACCATGTTCGTCCGGCAGATAATGCATCTCCAAGTAAGCAACCACTGCGAGATAATAACGTACGACATTTCTTTCGTTGAGACCTCTAATGCCGCTTACATATTCAGGATTATTCCGGCTGTCTGTGCTTGTAACGCTGAAGCCCACTTTGCTGCGGCCGAATATTGCAAAGTAACTTTTCATGAAGACATTGGCCAAACCGCCATATTCATACGAATAACTCAAGTGAACAACGGTGCTGTGCTCATCACGCAGCGCAGCCTCAAGTTGGAATCGATGGTCCCTTGTGGAATATGGGCCTTCGGGTGCACGCAGTAAAATATCAAAATATCCGGGGTGTCGTGTCATTTTCCACCTGAATTCTATCGGCGAAGCATCGGCGAGAGTCTGTTCCGCTTTCTCTGCGTTGAAAAATATCAGGCGCCGGCTGTTGTCCATTCCCCGATACGTGCAGGCCTTAATATTGGGATGAAGTATTACGATATTGCACCAATTGGCATGTTCAATAAATTCTTTTTCAACAAACTCGAATGGATATTCGATAACCCCGAAAATGTCGACACCCGAGATGTTCTTTTCTGAGTATGAATCAAGATACGCTGCTACGCCCGGAAGAATGTACGCCGACTTTTTTTCGAGCTGGTGAAACTTTTCCACAAGCTCTTCGCGGCCATGACGCGATGTTTCGGCAGAATATGCCGGGCAATACCATATCAGGCAATACAGAAATAAAACAGACATTGATAACAGTCTCGGTATGCTACAGGTATGCGTTTTCATGCTATTTGAAAAGGATATCATAGTATTAAAAGGCTCGCAAGGGAAGAGAAGAAAGAGAAGGACGCGGGAACTCTGGCAGCGTGCCTTTGCAGAATAAGCGCCGGCTGAACAGATTGTCTCAACTCTGTAGAGACAACCTGACCTGAAGTACAAGAGTGGGGTTCGGCATTATCCGGGAAACCGGACAAAGTTATTCTCCAAATGCTTCACATTCATGAGTCAACAGCGAAACAAACATCTCAGCAACTGTGTACGTCATCGCAATAGGCCAGCCGCCACTTCCCTGGTACAGTTCAGTCCAGCCTCAAGGTTATCAATGATTTCCCCGGCAAGATCATCCGATTCGGGCGCGGATGATAATCTGTTTATGGTCGCATCTGCGCCAGCGGCCTTCGGGGCTTTTCTGCTCGGTCAATGTTTCGACAACGCAACGGCATGCGAAGCATAATCCAGAAAGTTTGAGGAAGGTAGTCGAATTCTTGGATAAGAAAGAAGACGAATCGCACACTCCGGTCACAGAAAAAAAACGGGCTGCGAGCAAACTCACAACCCGTTGATTTCTTTGGTGAGCCATGCAAGATTCGAACTTGCGACCCGCTGATTAAGAGTTATCACCTTTTCAATGGCTTAACCTGTCAAATCCTTTCAAATCCTTTCCAATACTTGCATTGAGCCTTATCACAGAAACAGTTTGATAGTTTTCCTTACAAATCTTTTCAGATACGAACTGCATAAAAACTGCATAGTAAAAAAGGAACATGCTAGTATACGGATGATATTCTCATATTGCAGCTATGCGAACAATTTAGGACTTAGTATTTGAACAACGCTTTGTTTCAATCGAAAAATATTAATGAGGGTACTCGCTGAATGTCGCGTAATCTACTGTCAATTCCTCATCTTTCTTTATATCTCTTAAAGCGTAGAAATCGTAATTGTCGTCACAGCGTACGTTTGGATTTTCTTTCGACTCATTAAGATACCAGCCGACATTTAGGTTATTAAAATTATCTGGGCAATAATACTTATTCCCTTCAATTATGCAAAAGTCGTCATATAATTTCTTGATTTCAGGTTCTTGGTTCTCTATTTCGCTTTTGGTTACCCATGTCATTTTACTGTTATCGCCAGTAAAAATATATGTGTCCTTCGTAATATCTCTGATAGCAAAAACTCCGATCCCATGTATCGTAGAAGGACGCAGCCGAGTAAATACACCATCATGAGGGAGCTTTTTTTTCAATGATTCCGGTTCCCTTTTTCTATTCTTTCAATTATTGCCTTGCTTCTGAGTATAGCTTGATCCATATCTTCGGATGTAAGAATCGGTTCTTTTTTTGAGCGTTGCTTTCTTCCTAAGATTTGGCGTTTGACATGCCAGCACAGCTCACATGTTGATAGGGCCTCATATTCGAAACATTTTTCGGCTATATATTGAAAATTATAGCTGACGGCATGTTCAATACTTTTTGGTTTGGTGGTATCGCGTTGCCATTGGATATATACTTTAATATCAGGATAGTTCCATATCCTTTCAAGGTAATATCTGAACCCTATATATACCATTTTAAATTCTAATACCCGTTGTGCTTCTAGCATGCCTACATCAGTTAATGGACTAATTAGAGAGTCGTCTATTTCCCACATAGTATAGTTCTTCCTTCGACTAAGCTTGTTTATTAAATCTTCTGGCATCTTGGATTTTTCAAGCATTTCACGGTCGACCCAAAAATATGGGGTTGACTCACTATTACCAGAAGTTTCTTTTTCAAGAAGTATGAATTTTAAAGCCTTACATTCTATTAGGGTTATAAGAGTTCTGGTCCGTGATGTAAAAAAGTCTTTAGTGAGCTTATGAATGAAGTCTGCGGAGGAAGTCGTTCTGATTTTGCTCAGTTGTTTCCAAGCTACCCATGCAAGAACGAACGCAGCTAAGATACTGCCGATAAAGCCAGAATAAAGGTCGTATTTTCGGATAAAGCAATCAGGAATATATGACATGCACAAAACAACAGCAACAACGAAAGATAACAAAATAATGATGGTTTTTTTCATTTTAATACCCTTCCAATGATTGGCATTCAAAAAACCACAATTGCCATAACAATCAATAACGTCTGAATTGTATCAGATCATATAGCCGCTGTTCAAGAAAACATCACTCGTCAGGGTATTATTCTACAATCAGCAAATGTATGCTAATGGGAAATACAATATTATTGGTAGACATTCGCAAGTTCCTGAGAAGTCAGCGCGACATGGGTTACTTACAGTTATCCGAATAGGTGGCACCTCTTGTTCACTAAAGAGAGACAAAAACGATCGTATCTAATGATAATAAAATATAGTGAAATGGTCACACTATGACTGATATGAGAGTTATAATACAAACAGAAATAAGGCCTATTAATTTAACCAGGAGACGGCTATGGAATAAGTGTTGTATGGACAACGAGGAGGCCGAGGGTTCGATCCCCTTACCGTCCACCAATTTACTCTAAATGTCAGTTACTTAGCTGGTGTGGAATTAAGCATAACGTGGCGCAAACGACATGTTATGCTTAATTGGGAAAAACGACACGTTATGCTTAATTTTTTAGCGTGCTGCCTTGAACAAGGCTCTTATTCGTGGACCCAACAGCTAAAATTCTCTTTTGCAGTCTTCGGCAATAAATTTAGCACTAAAGCTATGGTCTGGGAGCATCTCTAATAGAGCCCAACGGAGTGGGTTATTTGGCAGTAGGGGTTTGCCAGCTATCTTTTCGAAATTGCTTTGAGTCGGAGGCAATTCTTTAATGATAATTTCTTTGATTAAATTCTGAGCTATCACTTTTGCCTGTTTATGCTTCTCGAAGATCTGAGATGATCTGAACAGTCGAAACCGCTTAACAACAAGTGCTGCTAATTCAGGAAACTGTGTACTAAGCGAACGATGGTGAAGGTTTAACTCTGATGCGATCGTTGCTAAGCTTGGGGGGGGATTGATTGTAAGTGCTTCCTTAAGGGATTTTTCCCGCGCTTCTTTGCTAAATATTTCCTTGTCCTTTTTTACAAGTCTTTGGTAAGACGACTTTTTAAATTGAGGGCTTATACATTTAGCAGGGGCGCCTTTCATTAGGCTGACTAAGGAAACTCCGGCTGAGAGGCACAGGTCCAACAATAGTCCTAAGCTCGGCAGATTGTACCCATGCATCCATCCCCACAGTACAGACTTGTTCATTTCCGCGCGTCGAGCTGCAATAGCTGGCTTTCCATCAAAAAATATGTTAGCCAGTGATTTCAGTCCTGCAATGGTTTTTTCTTTTGAGAATAATTGAGTTGTAAGTGGAAATAGCTCAATGAGATCAGCCATCTGTTGAGCTTTCCACACCTCTATCTCTGAGGCAACTACCGCATTTCCCCTTCTACACTGATAGCCTATGCTCCCACACTTTGAACATACGCCGAAAAGTATTTTGCGATGAGATAAGCTTAGGTGGGTTTCTTTGGGAGTTCCACATTGTGATGGAACAAGTTGAACTCTATGGTTAGGACATGCCGTAATACATGATATTTTCCAAATTAAACGACCGTAAATGCCATCGAGATTGTTTATCTCTTGTAGACATAAAGGGCAATGCCGTTCCTGTACTGTAATTAACCCTTGTGGATTGAGTATTCCGATCATCGGTAGCATTGTACAATTTGCTAAGATGTTAACTCCTGTCGCTTCGGCTAGAACGAGAACCAATTCTCTCGCCAAAGTTCCCATTGAGATGAAGAACGAATGGTTATTCTTCATTGACAATGTAGCTGCTTTCCAAGAAGGATTGTGTTCGACCAGACGTGCTTTAAGGATATCACTGAACAATATTGCCGGACTGATTCTATGCTCATTTGCAAGGCAGCTAATATAACTCTTCAACGACTCACAAGCCCCTGTCCCCAAGCCGCGAGGCTGGATGCCATAAAGCAGAGTTGTTGCCTGTGGCATAGGCAACCCTGGAGTCTCAAAAAATACGTCTGGTATATCGAGACAATCTGGCAAGTCGAACATTAGACGGTCACCTTATTCATTTTCTTAACGATGTCTTCCAGTATCTGATCCGAGAACAGCGTGTCACCATAGGTTGCCCCGGCAATATCTTTTTCGCCTTTCTCAAATTCCCCCCTAATAACATCTAGTAGCTTCATCGACTTGGCCGCTTTTGCCATAAACTTCGGATTCCATTTACCTTTATTCTCAAGTTGCATTGACAGTGCGTGAAGCAGGATAGATTTTAAAAGTCCAATACATCCTAATGAGGCTTCCATCAGTTCATCGGAGATAGCATCAAAGGCTGGAACTATTTCACAAGGCCAGTTTTCCTGAATTTTAACGATAATAGCAGTCTTAAACTCAGTGACATCGGCCTTGTTGTCTATGTGATAACGCTGGAAATGTAATATTTCCGTTCGACGTGCCGCTTGACCATAATTTGAAACCAATTTAAACAGGTCATATGTTCCCAAGAGGATAAGTTTAGTATTTGTTAGATCTACTATCGACTTTAATGTGTCCATTACTGCTTCGTAATTTCCAAAACGCAAAAGGTGGTATGCTTCGTCAATGACCAAAACCCTAACGTCTCTATTGTTAAGCATAGATTCAAGTGCCTCTCTCAGCGCGGCCAAGGTTTTGAAACGTGAGGGTTTGACGGTGAATATTCCATCCTTGATGATATTTGCCTTTTTCTTTTCAATCAAAATTTCATTTGCCGCCTGTAAAGCCTTTTCATACATCGTCATCCAAGATAGGGATTTATCACCATTGGCCGGTGCGGCAATAAAGAGGAACGGTATATTAGACGGCACTGAGTAGAAGAACCGCATTTTTTCGATTAGCTGTCTGAGCAGAATTTTTGCTAAAGTAGTTTTGCCGACCCCTGTACCTCCAATAATAGGTATGATGTTGGTCTCGTTGTAGCGAGACAGCAACCTCATAACATCATGTGTCACTATTTCGAGTTTTTCATGCTTAGCCTGAAACGAATAAAGGTAATACATCTTTTCCTCGGCGGATAGCGCTAGCACTTCAGCACGCGATAGGGCTAGAAGCCGTGCTGGAGGCCAGTTTTCTGACATGCTTTTTATTTGCTCCTTAGTTATATCCATCAATTCCCTCCCATATACTGGAATTGTCATCTTCTGTTTCTTCTGGTTTAATGTCGTTCGGCGATTCGACTGCCCCTGCTGCCCCTGTATTTGCAGCCCGCTCTGTAGTGGGAACGTCGAGCGTAGATTTAATTTCAACTTTTGCGAAAGCGGGAATTGCCTCAGGCATGGCGACTGTCATCCCCAAACGCTCATAAAGATACTTCATTTCCCTTTGCTGCTTACCGATCCTCTCATCATACTTTTCGGGTGACCAAAGACCGAGCATCTTTTTTGCACTTAGCTTCGAAAGCCGATCATTATTGGCATTAACTTTTGCAAGGCGGCGTTCGGTGCGTATTGCAATCTGCCATTCATAACGAGTCTTTCCGTCCAGCGTTTTCATATTTCGGACTATAGCGGCAACCCAGCGGTTTCTGAAGTACACATATACGACATTAGCAATCCAGGGCTCGACCCGTACTTCACACTCCTCCCTGTTTTTAGCCGTTTTGAAGTCATCATGCATATAGTAGGCATTGTCGACCCAGATACCGCGCTGGCGGTCGATTTTATGAAACCAGTGTTTGGGGTGTGGTGATGTCATCAGCATGATATTTTCATCGAACTTCACTAGGATGTGTTCGCGCATCCCGGTTTCTTTCATCCGCATAGATTCAAAGTCACGAGGAGTTAATCCGAGAGATGGATGTATACGCTCGTTCCGAATCTCAAAAAGATATTCCTCAAGCGCTCCATATGTGGCGGTCAGTGTCCAGGTTGCCCTATCAAACGGGTTGACGCTCTTAGTGACCATCCGGACATTCTTCATTATCCGAGTGTTGCCTTCCATTTTTGCGATGACTTCGGTCTCGGCTGCCCCCAATGCCCGTTCAACGGAGCTGCCACCGCGAGGCTGACCCGCTGGACGGAAGCGAAGATCTATTTCATAGTATTTACAGAAAGTTATTAACTCTTGCGATCGAAACTCTTTGCCTCCGTCGACGACTAGAATTTTTGGCAGGCGATGGTTCCTTCTGACATAATCCCGAAGAGTCATTAACACGACTTTTGCTGACGGTGGTTCATAGCACAGGTAAAAGGCTCGAGTTTGTGTGGTGTGCCCATCGGTGGCAAGTGTGAAGAGGGGTTTACACAACTCTGAGCCATCTGGTCCCACTGTTGCCAGGTTCAAGGTAGTATGATCGATATAACAGACATCATGAGGGAAAAAGCCGTTCACCGGGAAGACGTAATCCAGCAATAGTGGGATCGCCGCCTCCTGATAATCTTTCTTCTTGCCCTCGCGAGCTTTTGTTGATTTTAACTTCTTTACACGTATCGTGAATGTGGTATAAGACATCGGATCAAGATGATGTTCTTCGCATAAACTTTGATATTTCTGATAAACAGCAAGCCTAGTGCGATATTCGGGCTTGTTGAAATACTTTCTGATTGCTTCTTCAGCGAGGGATTCCACTTGATCATTCAGGCGAGGCTCTTTATTCCCTTTGTCCCCAAGGCGGCCTGCTAGGGCGATGATCTTATCGACTGTTGATGTTGCGCCCTCACATTTGCTGGTCCACCGCTGGATTGAACGCTCGGAGAAGTTATTGGATCTTCCATTAGTTATTTCAGAAAGACGCTTTATCCCCATTTCTATTTGCTCTTTTGAGTAATCCGCAAGTTCTTGAGATTGCGATTTGTCTGTCTTTTCTGTACCAAGGATATCTATATTTTCTCTAGCAAAAAGTTCTATGACGGTATCAAGTTGTAGGGTCCTGATATTACCATCTTTATCCTGAAGAGACACTTGACCGCCACCAACGAGTATAACTTCATAATCTACTCCATCGAACTTTAAAATAGAGCCGGCTTTGAGTTGCCCCATTCCCGGTATCGGCAAGGTTGGCGTCCGATCGTCTTTGATAACGCGGTGAGCACGGGCTAGTGCTATATCGCGATGAATAACAAGTGTTGCAGGAACATATAGACGGTTCACGTAAAGATCGACATAGGCTGATTTCTTTATAACGGCCTTGAAAATATCGTCGGACTTGAAATCATTGTCGTTAATCAGTTCTAGGAAAGGAATGCTCCCTCTTTGTGATAAAAGCTTCACTAATTTGGTTTCAGTTTCTTCAGATATAGGCGGACAGGTTGGCGAATGGTAGTCCTTAAGGAAATGAACGTTTTCTATATATGTTCGCGGCAACTCAAGGGCACTGTGTAGTTGATAGTGCATGCCAATCTTGGAAAAGTAATCTTCAGCGGCTCTATAGTGCCAGCGGTGGTTTTCGTCTTTGAAGAATTGGTCTCCCTCATTTGATGCCGTATAAAGGCGGAATTCCTCCCGCCATTCATGGACGTAGATCCCATCACTACGAATTTCCAGAATATCAGGGAAATGCTGCAGCCGGTTTTGCACCTTCCCATCCGGATCAAGTGTCTTTCTGTCAATTTTAAAAGGCTGCGGCCAATACTCGAGACAGAAAGGATCATCCTCATGTAAATTGGCTGCAGGCAGTTCGACTGTTCTGCTCCAGAGTTCAAGATGTTTACAACCCATTTTTTTACTGTAGAACCAGTTGATACTGTTGCCAAGGTTAGCGTTAGCTCGCAGGACCGGACTGTTTTTCCGAGCCGAACGCACAAGCAGACGTGCATCTTCGGGCAGAGATAATTTAGCAAGGAGTCTTTCAATTTGATAATCATCAAGCATGGCTACTCTCCTTTCGAGCTATCTTCATATAATGCCTCCTTAGTTTTTTGGAATCCTCAGACCCCAATGGCAAGTTGTTAATATGCCCGCTTGAACTTGAGCTTTCAATTCGAATTGCCACTCCCGCGTTTCTCATAGGTATGTTTACGTTTCTGGATTTTCAAAAATCAAGAAGGTTTTTAGAATGTCGGAGGTTTTTAAAGCTGGCAACGAATTAAAGCGACCCCGAGAGATCAAATTAACGGAGAATAATTATGATATAACAATACGTTAGTCCCTTGGGAGGATCGAAGTTGGACAGGAATAAAGGCGGTTAAGTCTGCAGAAAGGCTACCTTCATTTACTGTGGAACGGCTGCCGGCGTGCGGCTAAGGAGCGCGGCATTCCGTATTATGGGTCACTTATTATTAGATTCAATAAAGTATCTGTGGTGATATCAAATTGATAAATAAGGTAATATATATCATTGGGAATCCATGCCAGCTCATAAATGCTAAGCATGAAAATATTTAACTTGAATTTGTAGATGCCAGAAGATTCAATATAAGTTCCCCGCGTTAACACCTCATCCGCCCCAAACCAGATTCCTTGGCTTAAAGTCGAAATATTCCAATATGCGTTATTTCTAAGCTGGTGTAGTGGCCAACGCTCCAAAAACCTAGCAGCACTTTACCTTCCAGTCGACTATTTTGTCCCTTGGATTGAACGCCAGGGATTTTATGGCCTGTCAGATAAAACATCTATTAAAATATACTGCCATGTGGTAAGGTTTCAGTTGTATGGTATGTCAGGAGACTAAAACAGGAGACGAAAATGAATTTCATTGTTTCTGCAGATAGGATCCATTCAGGCTGTGATATATTGGCGAACTCTTTACGGAAAGAGGTTACTTTGCGTTTGGCAGCTTATAAGCAGCCAGACAATGAGTACGTTATAGTGGAAGGCGTCGACGGCGTTATGGAATTTCATCTGTCGATGCCGGCCAAAGTTCAAGAGCCGGGCGAGACAGCGCTTCGTTCGTGCAATATGGTGTCTTTTCTTGAGACCAAAGGCGATGTCACTGTATCTCTGCGCCTTAGATCTCAATCCAAGCAGAAAAAAATGGAACCTAGGGTTAACGACCTCCATGTCACAGACAGCCGTAAGGTAAGGCATCTTATACCTGTTGTTAATAATATCCCGAGAATGAAACCACGCAGTGCACCGCTCGCTAACGTCACACTAGAACTCAAGGCACTGCAATCAATTATCAGCAAGGTCTCATGGATTGCGGAGAACGGCACCGATCTTTTCAACGGTCTCTGCGTCAAGTTTGTTTGTAGTGACCGGCTTACGGCTATTGCAAGCAATGGGTTCGTGGCTGCAGTTGCCCACACTCCACATGATAGCCAATATCGGGGTAGCCTATTGGTTGCTCTGGAGGCAGTAAATGCAATTAGGGGCATTAAAGGTGATATGGTAAGTCTTCAAGTCTATGAACAAGGCATCGGATTCAATATAACCGGAGACATTCTGTGCGATTTTCGCTTCAGTAAATATGTAATCCCAGAAGACAAGTCTCAATTCCCAGATGTCGCGAGTTGGTTGGACGGCATGCTGCCACGTCAACAGATAACAGGTTCAACCGATGAGTTGCTGGAAGCCCTCGACGCAATAAAGTATGCCGGCGACGAAATGCTTATCAAGTTGCACCATAAAAGCGGTTATGTAAAGCAGCTGCCAAGGTTTTCGACAAAGGACGAATCTGTTGGCCGACGCTCGGAGTACCATGTAAATATGGATTGGGCTGGTGATGACATATCCATAAAGGTTGACCGCACGGCTCTGTATAGAGCTGTACAGAATGCCGGAGATAAAGTGGTGATCACCTTCACTAATGAAACAGCTCCATTTCGGGTGCAGAGTGTTGACGGGAGTTATGTCTGCGGGATACCTCGGTTTAGCCCCCAGGAGAAGGGTTATATGGAAAAAAGCTATTAGCATGATGATATTCCATGTGATTTCAGCAATGGCTGAGGTTGAAAGGGAATTGATTAAGGAAAGGGTGAAAGCCGGCGTTGAGATCGCCAAGGGGGAAAATCGTTAGGCGAGGATTTGTATCGATAGAGAAAAAAGCGAATAAAAGTGCGTGATGAAGATGCTAGTCGATCTGTAAGCCTATGCCCAATACTCGCAAAGACATCTCCAGCTGCAAAAATACCTCTGGATTTTGAGTACGCAAGGTACTATTAATAGTAAGTAACGAATAAGTGATTTCTTTTCTGAGGAATATGATTGATATGTGATTGATGACATTGGAATCTGTGAGGTAAATATACAATTATGCTGCATAAGAACAAAACATTTAATCTTTTATTGCGCTTTTTCCGAAAAGAGGTTACATTGGGAGCTACCCCTCTTTCTCTATGCCTTAAGCTTATTCACAATAAAAAGTCATCCGGTGACGATGTAGATCAGTTCTTTGAAAGCATGACGACCGCAGAACGCCATTATTGGATCGGAAATGTATATGCTTCTCTTTTACCTAGTGCTAAGCGAAAAAAAATGGCCATTTTTTTTACGCCGCCGCACTTAAGCGATTACACGATTAATCGACTTTGCGAATTTGGAGTTGATATTAGCACCACCAAATATCTTGATCCTGCTTCAGGCGGTGCTGCATTTCTTACCCCTTTAGCCGCAGCAATTATAGAAAAACTTAAAGAGAGTGGCAGGTCAGACAAAGAAATAGGGTTGCACCTCTGTGCAAATCTAGCTGGCATTGAAATAGATGGAGAGCTATCCGGATTATCTAAAAAAATGCTCGAAAACCTCTTATCGTTGGAAATACCACACCATGAGAGGAATCTGCATGAAATTATAATCAATGCCGATGCACTTTCATTCCGCATTCCAGCCGGTGGCTATGATGTTGTTATTGGTAATCCTCCTTATGGAAGAATCAAAAAACCATCTAAAACTTTATATGCTCGTTTTGGTCATATCCTGACTTATAAGCATGTCAATAATTATTCTCTCTTCATAGAACTCGCTATTGATGCTGTTCGTCCAGGTGGATTCGTAGCTATGCTTGTTCCAACGAGTTTTATTGCAGGCCCGCTGTTCGGTGATTTGCGTGTTTCTATTCTTAAAAATTGCAATATTTTGGCGATAGATCTCATACAGAAAAGGGCTGATGTATTCTTCGATGTCTTGCAGGATGCGTGTCTGCTGATTCTTCAGAAAAAGGCTGACAACATTTCTGTTCATTTGCCAACCAGTAGGCTTATATTTGAGGACGGAACATCGACACTTCTAGGATCCATTGACATTCCAAGAATTCCAATTGCAAGACCCTGGGTTATGCCCAGCGAAACCTGTCAGGGACTCTTAACACGTGACTTCTTCTCCGATTCTTTTTCAACACTGGAAGATTATGGCTATGGAGTTCGTGCTGGATATTTTGTTTGGAATCGTGAAAAAAAGAGATACAGGGAAGCTACTAAGCCTAAACAAAATGAAATTCCTCTTATTTGGGCTCATTGCATTAAACCGAACAAGTCGTGCATGTTTGGAACTCACAGAGTCTGGGGTAACCCTGCCCCAAAGATATCTTTTGTATCATTTAACAATGCAAGCCCAGCTATCGTCAGGGAGCCGGCCGTCATTCTTCAGAGGACTACTTGCAAAAACCAACCAAGTAGACTTATTGCTGGCTATGTTACAAAAAAGCAAATAGCTAAATATGGCGGAGTTATAACTGAAAATCATACTATAATTCTGTATCCCCTCCCACACAAGAAACAGTTGCTGGACATAAAACAGATGTGTAAACTTCTCAACGCCAAACCTGTGGATTCCAGATTTCGCCAGGTATCCGGGACAGTCAGTGTTTCCGTCATGACGTTGAGAATGCTGCCACTACCAAAACCAAATATATTATTGAATAAGTTTAAAGATTTATCAAAATCAACAAATATAGACGATCTCGTTGAATCCTGTTATCCGAAGCCTACACGTGGTGGTAATGAATAGATTTGAATTTCTAGAGGGGTTCCCATTTAGGCTTCCGGCTGAACCTGATCATACTGTTGCATTAAACAGCATGTCACGAGGCTTACTTGAGATGATTTGGCTTTGCTGGAAAACACAAGAATCAGCGGTGGCACTCAGCTGGCCAGTCAAGCCTCCAAGTGTTGCAATATTTCACTCTCTTCTACAGCTTAATGCGATACTCACGGATGCAGATAGTATCGGGGATCATATATTTACAATCTTGTGGCCATGGAATCATCGGGTCGAACATATACAAAAAAGAATTCTTGTTGATAGAGAAACGCTTACTACTGATAACTTTGCCTTTATTTGCCAACATAGCCAAGAAAAAAATGGTCTTTGCTTGGATTTTCATTATGCTCTTAACAATATTAAAGATCTTGATCCATCGTTAAAGATTTCTAAAGGGGGTGGGAGGCGAACCACCCTGAAAGAGCATTTGGAATTACAGCATCCGACGCTGTTTGAGATCACACCACAGGCTCAACACACGCACAGCATTGAAATGCTCAACGAAGTGACGTCGAAATCATTTTTGGCAGGATGTAAAAAATATTGTCGAGGCTTTATTGATGACCGTACAATTAAATTTCCTCAATGCCCTTATTATATGCTTGGAGTCCCGGCATCCGTTACTTCTCGAATTCTTCTGGCAAGTAAGGTCTTTCGGACAAGACGACCTGATATAGTCCTTTTTGACCTAATAGGTGCAACTGAGCGCATTGGGCAGGATTGGCACGATAAGTATATCGACTTCTTATCGGCAATCGAAACTTCCTTCTCCGATTGCGATGGTGGACTCCCCCCCGCCTTAGTTGTGACTGATGTCCCATTTATTTTCAACAAACTCTACTTTAAAACTCTTAGGGATTATGAAAAGAAACGCAAAGCAAAAAATAGCCTGTCAGGCTGTGCATTCCTAAATTTAAGGCAAGACCATTTTGAAGAAGAAGAAACTGTGAGAAGCCATAGTCTTATTCCATCATTTACAGTCGCTGCGATTGCATTGGACATGATACAAATGTTGCTTGATGGCCGTAAATTGAGAGATGCAGTTCGTAAACTTGGGTCTGATGAACTTGCCGAGGCTATCGACTTTCTTCTATATGCATTGCGTAAGATCATAAATATGCCTGGAGGATGGTCTGATCTTACAGCATTTCTGCAACAGTATGTTCAAGACTCTGGCGCAAAATTACCTAACAGTCCTCCTGACCCTTGGAAGGAATTTGCGAGGGTCAGCATGTTAGTCGCCAATGGACAAGCTGGAGCCGAAAAAAGCATAGCAGATGAGTTACTGCTAAGGTGTCGTGGTGTCATAGAATCTATCTCGGATACGACACCTATGAAATCGCGACTACAGGACATACTTGAAAACGTTCTATTAGATAATAGGAAAGCTGTCTTTGTCTTCCCAAACTGGTTTATGCGGATGTTTGCCGAGTGGATGTTTGACAATGGACGCTTGGGGGAAGGGATTAACACAAGTGAGGAAACAAAGCCATCATTTCTCGACGAAAACGAAGCCCTCAGTTTGGATCCGACTTTGATGTCAGGGAGTAGAGTTGTATATTTTGTGCTACCAGGAATAAGCTTTATTTCGAAGATAATTGCCCGTCACCAGATACCGCAAAATATAAATTTGCTTTGCGATGGAGCAACATCAGTTACCCTTTTAAGACATATTGAGATACTAGACAAAGTTCCCGGCCTTACCGTCGTTAAACCAAGGCTGAATGCTTTTCGAACAGCCCTTGCAGCAGTCTTAAAAAATGATGTGACACTTCTCGGAGATATAGATGAACTGGATTTATTATCAAATGCTCTATCGTTCAATATGCGTGATGGAGAACTCAATGCCGCTCAAGGACATCCTGTAATCATTATAACGGAAGATCATTGTAGCATTAAAGCCCACGAAGGCTCTCTTGTGCTTAGATACGACGATGAAAACTATATTCAGCCTTTTTCAAGAGTGACTGTTGCAGACCTACAAAATGGAGATAAAATCTTTTTTGCTACTCCAGATTTTTTTGACGCTACGGACGAAAGCTTGATTAGTCCAGCGTCAGCAACTACATTCCTCATGAATTATCATCAAACAATACAGGAAAGGGTTAATCGTCTGCCTGGCACTACTATACGAGATAAGGCAAGATCCTTGAAGCAAATCATTCAGCTATCCATGCCTAGTGGAGACTTTCACGAAGTGGATAATTTGGATAATTTAGTGAGATGGATTAATGTCGAGGACTTGATCAACGCCCCACGGGAAGTTGTTAAGCCAAATGCGCCAAAACTAAGACGAACTTTTTTGATTTTTACGAAGGCACTTGAGATTAGCGAAAATGAAGCAGATATATACTGGGGGATGGCTATTCAAAGCACAAGGAAGGCTCGAATTAGAGCTGGCGTCGACAGAACCCGTGTCATCTATCGTCTATTGATTGATTCTTCCTCAGCTGGAAAATTAATCAGCAAAGATAAGATTCGCCATCTAATCGATGTTGCATGTCGATACGTTTTTACAGTTCACGATATTAAGAAGGAGTGTGCCGATGAACATCAGGAACATTAATGGTTTTGAACTGCAAGAGGCAAAGGAGGCGTGTACTGATGCTCTTCTAAACCTGACTTATGCGCAGATATCGGGCAGAGGTGATAGTGGCGAGTATGTCATCGGTGAAAGACCAAGTCGTAAATTTGTATCCGGCCATCTACTACCACAATTCGACACAACGGGAGTGGATGATGAAACCAACGATATCCATATTAGTACCCTTGGGATGGACTTTCAAGTAATCAGTGGAAAGGAGGGGTTACTCACTATCCAGCCAAAATTTTCTGTATACCTCAGAGTACTACCGACATGGGACGACATGGAGAGCTATGCGATCAACCCGCTCCCGCAGCTAAGCAATGCGGTAGAAAGATCAATCAGGGATGAGATAACTTCGGATACAAATAGTACTTGGGCAGCAGAAAAACTAAAACCAGAAGGGCAAAGATTATCGAAGGCTACCATCAGAATTAATGCAAGTATTGAGGTCTATCGCCGGTGGGGGATCTTTATTTCTAATTCTGAAGCCCTGCCTGAATTGTTTGAAGGCGGATCAAGCGGAGATGAAGGAAAGATTGAAGTTGAAACGACTCCAGAATCTGATGAAAAGGAATTAGAAGAAGAAAAGCCCATTTTGACTATAAAGACTCTTATTACCAATATACCTGATGCTCTGGCCAAACCGGCAGAAATACCTAATAAATGGAAACGCTTTTTCATAAATCCTTCACCTTTAGCCATTCCAATACTGGCTACTGAGAATACCTTACAGCCAATAATTGAGGAATATGGTAGATCTATATGGGATCTGATCTTCGAAACAGTTAGTGGATGGATTTCTACGACAGAAGGCCAGGCATGGACATATCGTGAAGCACGGGTGCTTCCCAGTCATGTTGCCAGTAGTCAATCTTGGGAAGCATTTCTGCAACAAGTCAGAAGCGTGCAACCCGCCATCAATGATGTTGTTCCTAAGCTCAGTCAGATAAGAGTTGTTTGCACGAGAACACCTTCATTTTCTGAGCCATGCATAACAAATATAAGGGTCAGTCTCGAAAACCGCAATAATGCTCCGGAAAAAAGAGAATACCCTTATCAAGACAACGCCATATTTCAGACCGACCTGACAGTTAAATTCCCCGTATCCATTCATAGCAGGTTGCGCCTTGAACGAGTTCAGCCGTCATATCGCTTTCGCAACTTCATGTTTTATCCAGCCCTCGGTATCAACTGTGGCGTTGAAGAACAAGTCTGCGATGATAATATGGTGGAACTTCGAACCAATTGGCAACCAAGGTACATTCAGCCGAGGATAATCCCTCGTGATATTCCTGGAGTGCCTTGGCGGTATGCCGAACTCAGCGATGAGGCAACGGATATAGACAAATTGTATACCTTGATCAACGAATACACTGTCTGGATAGAGCAGCAAGAACTCATTGATCCCGCCTCATACGAGCCTGATAAAGAAAAACAGCATGAAGAAAGGCAAGAATTTAATTCTGATATTGCATTCTTTAGGAATGAATGCGCTTTGATAAAAAGGGGGATAGATCTTCTTAAAGAATCCCAGGCCGCATATAGAGTTGATTGCCACTCAAGGGAAGCTTTTCCGTATCGGGCTTGGCTCCTCTTAAATAGAGCGATGTTGCTGGGTGGAGAGGGGAAAGGCATTGAAGGATGGCGGCTTTTCCAAGAAGCTTTCATTATTGCTCATCTGCCTACCATAGTTTCGCGGATGGTCGAGTTCTCAACGTGGCATAATTGGCAGTTTGATGAGGAGATGGCTTCTTTGCTTTATTTTTCCACTGGGGGTGGGAAATCGGAAGCTTTCTACGGTCTCATTGTTTTTAACCTTTTTTTCGACCGACTCAGGGGGAAAAATCGTGGAGTGACAGCTCTTATTCGTTATCCATTGCGACTTCTGACACTCCAGCAGGCCCAGCGCTTCTTTGAACTTATTTCCTTTGCGGAGCGGGTAAAACACCAGGAAAGAATCTCCGGAGCCCCATTTGAAATCGGGTTTTGGGTCGGTAGCGCCAACACGCCTAATAGGAATGACGCTCTTGAACTTAAAGGAATTATTGATTTCAATGACGAACAGCCTTTGCCCGGTGATAATAATTACGATGTTTATCATCTGCTTAACGAAACATACAATAAAATCCCTACATGTCCATATTGCGGATACGAAACAGACCTTCGGCGCTGCGCATTTGAAGCCAATCGTCTCGCAATAGTCTGCTCAAACAGCGACTGCGATTGGAACAGGATTAATAACGGAAAAACACCTCTTCCATTCCTACTAACTGACGATGACATTTATGCACATGCACCAGCTATAATCCTCGGTACTATAGATAAACTTGCGCTTATTGGACAACACGACTCCACGATCAACAAAGTCGTGGGCATGTTCGGGCTTGGGCGTTTTATGGATAATAATGGTCGCATTGTAATGCCGCGACAGGCTCAAACCATTCGGGAAGCCATCGCCGATTCACGGATGACTGAATTAGCTCCCGCATTTGATAATGGGTTCGAAGTATTCCATGATCCATTCCCTTCTTTGATAATACAGGACGAAGCTCATTTGCTTGATGAGAGTTTGGGAACTTTTACGGGCTTCTTTGAAACAACCCTAGAGCAGCTGTTCAGATCTATCGCAACGTTACTGGGCCATCGAGTTGCACGCAATGCAGCAGGTGTACCGAGAATGCCAAAGATTATAGCAGCCACCGCTACCATATCCACTCCGCGTCGACAAATGGATGCACTTTACCAGCGCAACTATTTGCATTTTCCACATCCGGGGACGTCGATATATGAAAGTTTTTACTCACATCCCGCCAAGGCTCCCAATTCAGATAGACAGACTGAGATAGATGATGCAAGAGTGGAAGAAAAAGAGCGAAAATATGAACTCTGTTCACCATGGATGCGTGTTTATGCCTCTATCATGACAAATGGTCGCCTGCATACCGTCACGACGGTAACAATCTTGGGTTCGTTCCATGTCACTCTTACAAAGCTTTGGCATATTGCAATATCTAATCCAGCATCAGCAATCAATATGCTTAAAGCAGCACTTTCGCTTGGGTTCCTACGTGTCTATCATGAAGCAGCGCTTGATAAACTCACGACCGATCCAGAGACGTTACTTGGACTTCTTGACCTCTACCGGATATCGCTGACATACGTTACTAACAAAAAAGGTGGCGACCAAGTAATCGAGGCTCTCACCAGTGAGTCTGAAAAGTTACATAAGTCAGCTGGCATCCCATTACAGCATTTGAGGACAGAACTTATTTCCGGTGGAGTTGATGTTAAACAAATTCAGGAAATTATGACCGAAGCTAATCAGGCGGCTGAGGCAGATAATTTACAAAAGGCACTTCGCAATATCGTAGCCACATCGGCCATCTCACATGGGGTTGACGTTGACAGGTTCAATGCTATGTTCTTTGCTGGTATGCCCACTGACATTGCCGAGTACATTCAGGCATCATCACGGATAGGACGTTTGCACGTTGGATTCAGCTGTCTTATCCCAGTTCCGCAGAAGCGTCGTGATCGATATATTGTTGAAGTCCATGATATCTTTCATCGTTTCCTGGAACGCATGATTGCACCAGCAGCGATTGAGAGATGGGCTGCTAATGCCCTGAAGCGAATTATGCCAAGTCTGCTTCAGTCATGGCTCAATGGTTATTTGGAGCAAAAACTCTTTATTGAAGCTACCGATAAAAGTAGCTTTATCCAACTCGATAATACCTTCAATATAAACAGAATAATCAAAAGCATTGGGCGTGATAAATGCTTTGATCTCCTCAAGGATTATATCCTATCTGCAACAGGTGTTTGGGGACGAGGGATACATGAAATCGGGAAGCCGAACAATCAAGACTACTATGTAAGTGTGATCTTGAATGAACTTACGCAAATTTTTGAAGACATCATAACGCGAAGTTCAACTCCAACTAAAATGCCGGATTTTTGGACGAGTTCGATAATATCTCTTAAGCCTATGACATCGCTTCGAGATATCGATGAGGCAGGTAGAATAATTGCGGGGAAATATCTACCTGAGCGTATTGGCAGAGGATTAAAACATCCTAAGAATCCAGAGGCTATTCTCAAGGCAACAAAATTTGTTAGAAAACAGCGGGCAGAGTTTTCCGAATCCGATGAAGACTGAAGGGAGGCGCTTACTATGTCAGATATAAATGGCCCCACTATTAACCGTTCGAAGGTTCAGCTCGCAACAAGTTATGCTCCGGGTAACCTATTCACCTTCGAGGGGGGGAAAGGGTGTTTTCTGTCCGTACCGGTCATGACACAAAGGTACAATACTAATATTAACATCATCGTCGAGAGGCAGATAAAAGAACAGTTATTTGAGTTCATTACAAATTGGTTCAACAAGGGAGTGAACTGCAGAGCCGGGGCCAATCCACCGACATACGCGCAGCAGGTGCTCGATTCTGCATTTATGGACTACAGGAAAGTGCCAACCGTTAGCATGGACAATTTTACGCTCTTGGAACCCTTGCAAATGGGCTATCATCCTGACCCACTTGCATTCTGTTGTCGCAAGTGCGGCCTGCTACATAATTATACTGATGTCGATGACTTTATAAAGACCCACCCCGGCCAAGAAAAAAGAGATGATTGTAAATCTGTAGGGGGCGGACGCCACGACTGGCTGCAACTCGATGTCGTATTTGCCCATTGGAGCGGAAATTATGCTCCTTTGTATCCCGAATATCCATGCTCTTGTGGTAATAACGAGTTTTACCTGAGAAGATCGACCACTGGAGTATTTTCTGACTGGGATTTCAAGTGCACCAGTTGTCCCAGTAAACGGGAAATAACACGGAGAGACAAAGAGACCAAGGACCTACTGGAAGAGAAACTTCAACAGGGCATTCCTCATCAAGTTAAAGAGTGGCTGATGCTGCCAATTTCCTACAGAGGATCTTCGCTCTACTACGTGCAGACAGATCGATTCATCCCATATCCTGATGCTTCCATATTTGAATTATTGCAGCCCAATAGATACATGGAACTAGCTACACGGCTACTCGTGATTTACCGTTACCCTGAACAGCCTGTAACCGATGATGAAATTAGGGAGACCTTAAGGCAAAATGGTCAAGAAGCGAGCTACCGCATGTATGAGGCAGTATCTAAACTTGTTACCGATTTTAGACATAAGGGGGATGATGCAGCTGCTAAACAACTCGAAGAACAACTTAAGAAAATGCTCGCCGACTGGGAACAGCAAGGATGGATAAATAGAACGGTAAACATCCCACCGGATTTGATTGCAAAAACGGCAGAGCGGAGCAATTGCGCGCGCCGGTATGATCCCATTCGATTAGGTATTGAACATGCGCTCCTCGAAGATCGTCACCTTGCAGCAATAACAGGTGTTCAACAAACCACAGTGAATCTACTCAATCCATCTCCTGATCTGGCTCCAAAGGAAGCTGAAGATGAACAGGGCAAGCAGGTTTATAAGATGAAGTTACAGGTTGTCCTTGATAGACTTGATATACATAGATTCCTTTTCATTCGCGGATTGGATCTTGTCCAGTACTCTTTTGGCTATTCTCGTGTTTCGCCAACACCCACAACTGTACAAAAGAATATGACCATGCCGGTTCGGTTGCGTGCTTTCGCCCATGTTGAGAGAGGGAAACATCCAATTTATGTGCTGCACCAAAAAAATGAGGCGTTCTATATTCAACTCGGTGAAGATAAAGTAAAAGAATGGCTGGCCGCGAATGGCTTGGGCGCTGCACTGAACTTTAAAGACGGAGCTAAGTTTGGGGCTCGCTATATTGAGCAATATAATGATTTCGGCTCGTATCTTGATGATTACAAGCGTCGTGATCAGATTGTTGATCCATCAATCTGTAACATGACTTATTTGCTCCTCCATACCCTTGCGCATCAATATATTCATTCGATCGCTGAATACTCAGGTCTGGATCTGGGTTCTTTTGGAGAATATATTTTTCCAGCCGACCTAGCATTTCTTGTGTATCGAAGTGGCATGACGCCAGATCTCGGCAACCTATCCTCCATGTGGCGGAATTTTCACGTCAAGTGCCTTGAACAAATGTTTTCCGCCAACAAGCTCTTGTGCAGTTCGGGTTCGCTTTGTGACCATCGCGGAGGGGCCTGCCCAGGATGCATAATGATACCTGAAACTACATGTATCGCAGGCAATCTGCTTTTGTCCCGTGCGGCGTTAAAGGGAGGGCCTGCGCCACTTTGGTCTTCTAATCAGCAGGACATAGTAGGGTTCTTTAATGTCGCCAATCAAGTTTCATCTGTATGCCCGAATGCCACATGATCTCTGAACATATTATTCTGAAATTCCTAGAACAGGTAAATGGCAATATTGACATTGTGGCTAGAATTGCGACAGTTTTGCTCAAACACGCTTTTCTTCCTGTCAGTACCGAATTTATTGAACGTACCTCTGGTCTACCTGTTCATCAAACCTCAAATATTACAGAGATACTGAGAGCTTTCGAAAATGCGGGGTTCTGCTTACGAGGGAAAGCAGAGGGAACTTGGGTAAATATGATCGATACGTGTGATTTCAGTTATTTGATTTCGATACTTGAAGCTGTATCCCTTTACAATCGTGTTCACATGGATAAGGATGAAGTGGAAGTTGTACTGACTGTACCGGAACAGCCAAGCCGACTTGTTGAGGTTATGCCGCACCAAGGCCCCTACTTTGCGAAGTTGGGGGCGACTGACTCAGCATTTATGAAGATTGCCCGTGATGCTACAAGGCGACTAGTGATAGCGTCGCCATTCATAGACAAAGCAGGCGCGGAATGGATCGTTAATCTGTTTAATTTAACAGCTGATAAGGAAATAGAGAGATATCTGATCTTCAGAGACTACGACAGTATTAAAACATACCTGATGCCACACGCTGACTTGATTAAGCAATTGAGCATAAAACTTTGTGACTATTTCATACACCATGAAGATCGGAATCCACCATATGAGACTTTTCATGCAAAGATGGTTTTGGGAGATGACACACGGGCCTATGTCGGGTCGGCAAATATGCTAGGCTCATCTCTAGCTGTTTGTCTTGAAGTGGGAGTGGTGATGAAAGGGAAAAGCGTTTTAGACATTAAGAGGCTTATCGACAGTATGATAGAAGTTGCGAAAATAGTGGAATAGGTGAGATAAGGGACAATGGAAGAAATTCAGATCATTATAAACACACGCAACGGGGAAACAGAATTTAGGGTGCTTGATCTTATAGGAGATCAATGGCGAGATTTCCATCATTATTATCAAGAATCGGCTCGATGCGAACAACATAAAGATTTTGTAGGTGCAAACAGAGCTAAGAGATCTGCCTTGGTTTGTTTGTGGTCACATGTAGATGGTATTGTTCAGGCGATCTATAGTAAACACAAGATCGAATTGGACCCGTTTGTTCATAGGGATGAAAAAGGGCGTTGTTCTCTAAAACGGTTAATCCTGGGGATCATAAACCATGCTCGGACAGCAAGAGGATTAAGGCTACCTTTAGTTGATCTAGAATCCAAACCTCTGAGGGATATAGTGAATCACCCTACTAAGCTACTGGCAAGCGGAAAAATCAAGATAGTTAACCATGGTCGAAAGATAACTATAAGTGACATCTTTGATCTTCCAATTAAGGAATTGAAGCAAAGCTCCCAAAGTCTCGACCGGTGGCTGAAAGCTACATGTAAACTGTATGAGATTGAGAGATTTGCGGATACCGAGAAGATATTTGCCGAGCTTGCTGATATGTTCTTAGTTAAAAAATATACAGATTCGGTCAAGATATAACTTACAAGGAGACCAGTTTAAAGAATTAAACCATAAAGGAGCACAATGCAGATCAACATTACGGAACGCTTTTTACGGGACTTTCAAGGCTTGTCGAGCCCTCTGGCCAACAAGTCCCGAGAACTTATGAATGAACTTGGTCAGATTGAACCCACTGAGCTTCGACAGAAAGGGCTACCAGGCTGGAGGCTCCATAACCTGCGTGGTTCAAATCTTATCTCAATTTCAGTAGACATGAACTTCCGCATATTGGCAGAAATGAATCGCGAGGTGCTCATTCTTCATAGAGTCGTTAAGCACGATACGGCTGATCGCGCAGATGTAAATCGGAATGACCGAGCTACGGCAGTAGTTCAGATGAGCGCCGCAGAACTCCAGCCTGAGGGTCTTTGCGAGGCACTCCATGCGTTTGGGGTTGTGGAAGCAGAAGCCGAGCGTTTCCGAGGCTGCCTTACAGATGATGACATTCTACTTGCGGCCGCAGATGTCTCAACGCCAACTTCAGACCTGGCACTGACGCTTTACGAGACAAGTGGTCTAGTTATTCCGCAAGCTCGCTTTCGCATGCTTCAGAAAGACGAAGAATGTTCGCTAATTCTGGGAGCTGGAGGCGGTGATTGGGAGATATACCTCCACCCTTCTCAGACTTTCTTGGTGGAGCTGCAACGGTCATTTCGTGCGGCGGTGGTCGGTTCAGCAGGTACTGGAAAGACAATCTGTGCGTGGCATCGCGCCAAACACTTAATTGAAGCCGGTGTTTCGGTTGGCTTTGTCTGCCCAAATGAATCTATCCTCAGTATCACCAAGGAACGTCTTTTAGGCATGGTCGGTCTTGGCAATGATCGCAGTTATTTTTTCGTTCCAAAACAGCCTGATGAATTGATTCAACTTGCTGAGGCTGTGGATCACCTAATAGTCGATGAAGCCCAAGAAATCCCTGTCACATGGTTCGACAATCTGGGCAAAAAAATTCCTGATTCAGCTGGAGTAACTCTCTTTTATGACATCAATCAGCTTGGAGGGAATATCGAGAAAGGTGATGTTGTCCGTTATAGACAACGTATCACTGACTGGAAGGCAATGTTAGAGCACTTCCCACGAATGCAGAAGTTTTCACTCTGCATAAACTACAGAAACGCACGCGAAATAGCAGATTTTTATCTTGCGCTGCTCTCTGATGTTCTCCCGGTCAAGCCTTTGGCCGATATCCCGGTCTTCGAAACAGGGGAGGTTGTGTGCCGAACAATTAGGCAGAAAGACCTGCTTGATGTTATGGCTAGCCTGCTATATCGGCTACTGCGTGACTATGAGTCTAGTGAACTTGGAGTTATAGTTTTCAATCAAGGAGTTGACTCCGTGCGTCAAGCTCTGGCCGGGCGGCACTTCTCAGTAACTGACGATCCGGGACAGAATGCAACCATTGTCACAACTGCAAAGAAAATCCGTGGTCATGAACGTCAGGTCATGATTATAGCAACAAGGAACACTGAGGCTCTGCGTAGGAACTACGGCGTTGCGATCGATGCTTATATTGCCATGTCGAGAGCGATCAAGCGCCTCATCGTTATGGAGGTTACCGACAGGTGAAGGACTTTCGTGAACAAGTTGTTCAGCGACCTGTAGGATATTCAGAAGTGGCAGCACTTCTTCATAAAGGGCAGCTTGCAAAAGCACTCCGGAAAGCACGCGCTGCTGGCATAATTCTCACTCAAACCGAAATCGATACTGCAGCCAATTTGATGTTCAAATCGGGGGGCGTTGGGGCACTGCTGGCTATGATTGGGACTGTTGAGGTAAAACTCCCTTATAGCATAACGGAGCTGTTTGTTAGAACATTTGAGGTGGGGGATTATCATGGGTTGCTCAAGCAAGCGCACCGACTCGGCGTAACAACTGCGTTAGATAGCATGATTCAGGAAGCGATTGAGGCAATAGAACGGCATAATCCTAATGAAGCGGCGGCTTGGCGACGCAAACTAGACGTGAAATGAGATTTTGGTGGAATTAAGGGCAAACCATGCAAACAACTATGGAAAATTAGAGGATAAGAAATATGGTAGGAGGAATGAATGAATAATGAAATAATTCTTAGAATTAAACCACCCTCAACATGGGACAACGATACATTTGTCGAAAACATCGCAAATGACCGGCCCGTTTCATTCGGTGGGTGCGAAGTTGGTTATATTCAGGACTTATTACTTTCTCTAAGAGAAGAAATTGTCGATGAAATCATTAGCAATGGTTATTCTAACTTACTCCGCACGGTGGAACTTACTGAGGCGGTGGTAAAGCCTGGGCAACCGAAGAATTTTGTCGAAACCCTTATGATCAAATTCTTACGAAAATGTGACATTGATAATGAGTTGATACTTGTTGACCCGTATTTTTATGCATTCACGCATGATAGGAATTATCCTCAGTTTGTTGCAAACATTCTTAGCCCTTTCAAAGAAACGTTATCAACTATCAAAATAATTACCCTTCCTAATAAGGTTGATTCAACTCTTAAAGCAGCTGTTGAAAATGGAATTCATGCATTAAACCCGGCAATCGACATTCAACATGCAGCATCAGAACTCTATCATGATCGTTTTTGGATAACGGCACAACGAACTAAAGGCATAATAACAGGCACCTCCTTAAATGGATTAGGACTACGATATGCTATTATCGATAGACTTAACAAAGTTGACGTAAGGGATATCGTGAACAGTCTTGTGTCGCAACATTTGATTTAGCGGTCAACATGCCCACTTAGCGGACAAACCTGCCTGCCCACGCGAACACTTGGAAGCTTACCCCTCGACAGTCGAGCAAACGGTCATTTGATGAAATATGTCGAAGTATTTGGCGGGACTAGGCAGGACTGTCCATCCGGCTATAAAACGACATATTGCTAAAATTGCTGGAACAAACAACTGGATAACAAAAAGCAAAAATGTGCTTTACATGATAGTAAAAGACTGCTGGGCCGCCGCCTCGTCTTCCCTCTGTTAAGCATAACTGCCTTAAAACTGTATTGATCTATAAAAATTGCGATGTCTATCGAAATCGAAGCCCGTTCCTAATACTTCGATGCAACGGTTGTATATTTTAGCATGATCATCTGGTGCCCTTCGTCGGTCATATGTTTGGCTATTGTTGTCAATACCATCTAATAAACGAAGGATATTTTCCGTATTGAATTGTGACAGATTAGTCTCTATAAAATCAGAGAAGTTCGAATCTGCCCTATTAAAATTGCCACTTCTGCAATAAATGTCTATAGCCAAATTGTAGACTTGAACAGTCGAGATATTATTTCCATCACACCATGCGAGAAAGGAGTTCCAGACGGCAGGCGACATTTGACGGCTCAGAGAGTGCGACAGAACAGCATCACAGTGAGCGGTCGGTGAATCCGCAAGAAATGAAGATAGGGCGAAGAGATCAATTTTTCTGTCAGCATAATTTCCTATGATCGTTCTTGCAGCGTCTGATAACAAACCAAATAGAGTCGGGTGATCTGATAAGAAAAGAATCATTCGTTCCAGTGGAATTACAATGGGGACTTCTTCCAAAATATTACTAGGTTCTGGTATTTCTGGCATTTGACTGAAGTAGCTCTGGTGGTTCTGGACAAGCCGCTTGAAGTCAGCAGGTCGACGCTTATACAAAAGCTGTAGAGTTCTTATATTAATGTCTCGATTTTCGTTCGTATCCTGATTTGAGAGTTTGAAACTGAATTTCCAAAGCAGCTTTGTGAGTTCATCTTCTATATCCGGACGAATATTATTCAAATACTTTGCGTCAAGATACCTTTTTAAAGAGGCATCGTCTGGGAGCAAAGCTTTCTGCGCTGCGATGTCCTTGATAAGCTCCATTACAATGCGCTTTGAAAAAATTGGAGGCTTAAGTAATACAGCTTCCAACGCATTGCGAATGCATGCACGAACAGTTTCTTTATTTGGTTCAAAAAGCAGCGCTGTGCTTTGTAAAACGGGATGTGCTGAAAGATGCCTTTTCTTTTGTAGGGTTTGTATTAAAAGATACTCCGCAGGTTCAAAAAATTGAAAGCGAGATTTCACTTCATCAATTAAATATATTTCCCATTCGGGGTTAGTCGGATTCGCTGTCTGACGATTTTCAATCTCCGTCAGAATGTTTCCCGCAACTGTATCGGCATAGAGATCACGAAGAACCTGAAGCTTGTAAATTAGATCAGCTACGACGACAGTCCAAAGCATAACGATTGCTGACCTATAATTGCCATTTATGAACGAACTCAAAACCTCCCTGAAATATTCACGCGTGCGCACATCATCAATACGTTCGGCCTCAAGATCAATAGAAAACTCATCCACAAGACTACCCCTTTAGCCTATTTTGGTCCTGTGAAAACATCTGACCATTCAGGACATTTTATAATCTTTTCAACCCCATTACCACTGTCTATGTCAAAATTGATCAAAGAACACTAATTCGATGATGCCCGAAAAATATAAAGACAAACTTCCGTTAAATATCATCGTGAAGGATAATCATTCCATACACGACCATCGAGCATTTTCCCTGTTTTGCCCTTATTGATGCCACCCCACTGCTTGAAAAAAAACGGTACATTTGCTTTCTGGCATTGATCCCTGATGGATCGGACCCATTCTGCATCCATAGCTCGACTTCTAGGCCCGGATTCGCCACCGACAATTACCCAGTCTATTCCAGCTAGCGGCAGCTTGGGAATAGCAGTTAACAATGGCTCTATCGACAAATATCTGACTGCCGCAGGTACTTTCCTGAGATCAGAAATTCGGGAGGTATAATTTTTAGCTTCTACAGTCACCCCCATCCATACATTGGCGGGCCATATGAGTTTCGGCGCCAATTCAACTAATCTTTCCGATCTCTTGGTCAATATCTGGAAAGTATGCCAATGAGCAGCCTCCATCGTTTTAAAAACGGACTTTATAAAGGAAGCAGGTACTTTCTCGTGAAATAGATCACTCATTGAGTTTACAAAGATTGTTCTTGGTTTCCTCCATTTAAGAGGGGCTTCTATTAAATCATGGTGCAAAGTCACGGCAAATCCATTTGTATATCTTACGTTGCCCATTGCTTTTAAGCGATTAGCTAAACGTGCTGCATAACAATTCATGCAGCCATCGCTGATCTTGGTACAACCGGTCACCGGGTTCCAGGTAACCTCCGTCCATTCTATTTTAGAAAATCCGCTCATTCGCTCTCCTTATATCTAATCAATGCTCCATTGGTAACAGTATTACTTTTCTGCCTTTCTTTCCTTTTCACTTCGATGACTTTATTATGTTCCAGTTCTAACAATGCCTCTTTTATTGTCTTAGCAACTCCGTTTGTATTAGCATAAGCCCAATCTTCAAGAACAGAGTACTCAATTGTTTCAGGATATATTTTTTTACAATAATCACTTATCATTTGCCTCAAACTTTCCCTATTCGGATCCTCAAAAAAGCCAAGTTGGGACGTGATGCCGATCGCTTCAAATCTATAGGGAGCGTCACTCATGTTTGCCATATTGTTTTTCATTGCTTTCAATGCTTTTATATGATTGGATGCATGAATTAAGTAATATCTAGGTCTTGTGCCTTTCCCTGGCGTATTAATTCTAAACGGCATGACATATTTTGCGTCGGCGGTCTCTCGTAATTGTTTGCAGTACAAGTTTACTAAGAACTGCTGTTTCGCTGTGCTGCTGTCAAATTTTGAAACATTTATATAATCATCGCATCCGAAGAGTTGTTTCATCCTCTGTTGGAAAGGTTCCTCTCCGATAAATCTTATAATGTCATAGATCATAAAATTAATAAATAATTCTGAGCGCTCATTTTTTAATATTCTCGACAATGTTTTCATATCAAAACCCGAATATCCAAACGGATCTATAAGGAAGAAAGCGGGTCGCAATGTAGCTCCTGATTTTTCGAGTTCGTCTAATAAGATATTGATTGATGAATCAAACTCCCCACAATCTGCCTTCCACTGCTGTTTATGTTTGTTCAAAACACCGAACTCTTTATTGAGTAAGTCTACACAAGTTTTATTCTTATCAATACAGATAATCGAACACTCTCGTTTTGCATTCTTTTCGATAAATGAGTTGGCAATCTCTCCTACGATAAGAGGAGATCCCTGACATGTTGAAGACTTGGTACTGTCTGTAAAATAGATACCCGGACCAGAAAAGCCGTCAAAATAAAGCAGCTGCGGCTTTTTTCCGATTTTATCCTGCTGGTTAAATAGTATGGCCATCCACATGGCAATATACTTCCCAAGCAACTCATGCTTTACTTTGGTATGTTCATCAATTACCCAAGGTATTTCGTCCATAGATAACTCCCTCTTGCACATATATACTACCGAGTTTAGTCCTTTTTACGTCATTATATGTTGAATGATAAGATTATTCCTATCTATGCCGCTTTATGGGCTGGACTACCGAAATAACAGTGGTGAAGCGGGTGCCGTTGCAAAGTGGATATTCCACCGAGTTCGGGCTCCTATTCCAATATACTTCGGTCAGTATTTCCATTTTAGTTCGGACAGATTGCGGTGAATGCAAAATAGTTAGGAATCAACTTCTTCCTGAAGTCATTCCTGTCATTTTCCTGCCAGGAGTGAAAGTTTCTTTCCGAAATACTTGGCTGTCAGCGTGCCTGGAAATCTCTTCGGGCATAACGATGAGTTCAGCGGGTTCCCCTCTGGAACGACTAGTTGTGCTATCGCACCTATTCTCCGGATCTCCTCATTAAAGCGGTATTGGCCCCCCCTGTCGGCTGAAGTGTGTCAACCTCATACAGCAGTTATTCTATGCGTCAGCGTCCCTAAGAATATTTTCAAGCCAAAGCACGGCTGCTTCGCCGTTTCGTTTGTCGACCTCATTCAGGGTTCTTCCATGCTTTACGGGATTGCGGTAATTCTTAAACGCTAGAAAATGCTTTTCAAGCTCACCTTTGCTGCCAAATGCTCCAACGAATAATTGCCAATTAGAAAGTGCGATTTTGGCATAGTCCATGATGTCGAGAAATTGTATTCTTACTTCGTCTCTAATAAATTCATCGCGCTCGTATGGATGCCGCTTCATTTCCGCCTGAATTTTTTTTTCCACCGCTTCTTGAATATCAAATGGAATGGATTCTTTCCAATAAGACTCTAACGAATCTTGACTCAATCTATGATGCACAAAGGCACGTAGACGCGTCTCCAGCAATGAGATTGGCTTTGCCGGATCGCTGATAAACAACTCTTCAGAACTTGATCCGATTCCCGTTCTCACACGAAATGCCTGCACTATCTGAACGGCACGAAAATCTAGGAACCGCAGAAAATCATTTTCGAGCAGACCTGATTGCTTAAGGTTTGGAATATAGTGGTGCTGAAGAATATCCTCAAAATCGCCATTTGCCTCACCAAGATGTTGGAAATATTCACTTGGGGGTTTATCACGAATTTCATTATTGGTGATAGCGGGTATGAGCATAATGTTAACCACACTATCAAAGAATTCCCGATGCCTCGGCTCGCGCTCTCTAAGATAAGCCTGCGGGAAGATATGGTGAAGGTTGTGCTTATAGTAACCAGAGAAAACACCTTCAAACGATACACTTCTGCCGTCCAGTAAGTTTTTTGGATCAGCGTAGGAGTATAAAGCAAGCACCGTTTTTACGAATGCATTTCGCAGATTATATCTTTGGGCGATAATGTTATTCTTAAGTTCAGGCCAATCAATTAAAAAAGCAAATGATGGCTCTTTACCTTCAAGCAGTGCGTCAAAGGCAATGCAATCTTCCTCGCTGCGCGCTTCCACTGTAGAGTCATACCTATTAGAGAGACAGGCCCGCCAAAACCACTTCTCTACATGTTGCGTTTGTGCATGATTTAATGCACGCTTCTTATGAAACAGGTAGGTCAGGGGAACAAGAATAACGTCAAAGGGTAGATAAGCAAGATTATTTATTTTCAGTTTTGTTTTTACAAAATCAACAGCAAGACTGAACGAATCAATAATGCTATCCCAGTCAGCCTCCAGCTTGCGAATATTGGTTCGCTCCAGAATGTCCCTTGAACGAGATTTTCTGTAATTCAAAATTACTGAAGCTGCCTGCAACAGTGTTTCCTCTCTAATCGCCTCAAGTTCTTGTCGCGCATAAAACTCATCTAGCGCTTCCCGAAGATCAAATCCCTCGCCCCAACAGCGGGCAACCATTTTTGCAACAACCGTGAGCTTACGGCCAGTTTCATTAATTCTCGAAAACATGCGGACAGCCTGGCGCACGCCTTCGCTACGTTCGTCATCCCCCTTAGGCTCCTGATCGATTACTTGGATGACAGAAAATCGATAGCTCACAAATCGATCATAAAGCGTGTCCAGCGTTCCTGCATATTCCTCGTTGTCCCCATACTGACGGCAGATCTGTCGATATGCAGCACGATTATTTGTGAATATTGCCTCGATTGAAATCTGCAACCGCTCCAGATCATCTTTCAGGAGTTCATTCGGACTCTCATCCCGCATTTGTCCGACAATGAATTTTTTATGTCGTAAATCGAATAAGAAACGAAATCGATCCGTATCGATGGCGGCTCCTTTTACTGCGGCGAATAGAGAGGTGATCCTTTGTTGACCGTCTAGCACATAAGATATCTCTGTGCCTTCAGAAATCTCTCGATTCTCGAAGGATATATTTCCAATACTTCGTGCTCGCGGCAATTTTCGAGTAGTCTTCCAAAAAATGAAACTACCAATTGGGTATCCGCGATATATGCTGTCAAGCAAATATCGGATGTCTGACGGGCGCCAGACAAACGACCGTTGAAACGGAGGTATCTGTATCCGGCAAGACGAAATACCGATAATTAATTCCTGAAAATTAATATCGCCCGGCTTAACTTGCATCAAAATCTCGGGCTCTTCACTCTCTTCTATTTCGACTTCAGCGATCTCCTCTTCGCCTTTCCGTTCGCTGTCCCATTTGCCATATGCGTCAACAGAGATATTAAAAATATCGAGCGGCGGAAGTGTTTCAATATTTTGAGCTGACGAGGTTAGTTTCCATGTGCGCCCACTTTTCTCTACCCAGCCAGCTTTGACAAGCCCAATTGAATAAAAGCGAAAATTTGTTACCCATCGATATTGACCAGAATTATTGATACTACTTTCATATTCAGTAAGTGAGAGACGTTTGGTAATTTCCTTTATTAATTCTCCAGATGGACACTCGCCGCCTTTCTCTTTTAACGCGCAAAGCGCTTCCTTCAGATACTCGCCCGTTCGTTCATTTGTTATCTTCGCCATAGATCAAAGGCTCCTAATTTCTTGTGGGTTAAACACCTAAAGCCTCTTGACTGTAAACAGGTTAATCATTTGCCCAGATAATGAGGCAGGTGAGCCGCCGCGCAGCGGTCGCTTTCGAACTCCTGATTCTTCCCCGAGCGAAGCGAGGGGATGAATCACTTATTAGTATGTTTATTAGTTCCGTTATTAGTCACTTGCACAACTATAGCAGAATGTTACCTGCCTGTCAATTATTGTGGCAATGTGTGTCAATGTGACATATCCTCTTGATATCTTTATGCTTTTGCCAGTGTGAGGACTACTCAGTAAGGCAATAGTATGATTGGAAGCAATTTATGTATCAAACTGATTCAAAATCGCGACTTGTCGGGTGGAGTCGAGAGGCGAGAGTCGTTCCTGTACTTGATACCACGGAGGATACTCAGCACTCTGCACAGTTCTCGTGGGAATCAATAGAGGGATCACGAATAATAATCGGCTGAGTAATATGCGCTTATGTATGAAAAACCATAAGAATCTTACAAGTTTTTCATCTTTATTATCCAATATTGCATGGGGTTACGCATGCAATATTCATTGATATTAAACTGTGTTTTTTTATATTGCTGTATTATATGCATTATGCTATCATGACAAAGATATCGGAAACTACCTGCGAGGTCGATTATATCTTATGGGCAGATAATAATAATTTAGAAGCATTTACTTTTTGGACATGAAAAAACCTTTTGATGAACTAAAAATAGGCCTTTTCAATGAAGATTTACAAGACATCATAATACTACTTCTCGACTTTTTTTCCCAAGAGACAGATTTGGTTGTTGCTTTGTATGGCCCTGATGGTAAGGAAGTGTGGTGCGCATGTGAAGAACGATTTGCCCCATTATGTGGCTTCCTAAAAGCAGTGCCGACTTTATGGGCTCAATGCTGTAAAAATCATTCAGAGAGAGCGATTAGTAATGCTCCATTAGTATCCGGCTCATATTTGTCTGTCTGTCATTTTGGCCTCTGGAATATTTCATATCCATTATTTTTTGACAATATGTATTGTGGTTCTTTATTAACTGGGCAAAAGAGAATCAGTGATGAGGGAAAAGAAAAAATAACGAATCAAATATTTCATACCAAAGTACAAGAACTAAAAGAATTGGGTTTAATCAGCAACAAGGATGCTACCACTATGACTAACTGCTTTAATGCTGTTGATAAAGTGTCCGATATTGAAAGCTTATCATTGAAGCAGTTCGCGCTGATTGAGGAAAAGCTGATAGGTTTGATAAGTAATTTGGTCGCTCGTGTTCGGAAAATTACTTTATTGAGACATGAAATACATCAGCCCAATATGGCAGTTTTGGGCACTTTGACTAAAGTCATCGATAGGCTTAGGGATATTGGTAAGAAAATAAATGCGGACTCTCCGGTAGCAGTAGAGTTTGCATCAATAATTAGAAGCTTGACATATACAAAAAGTGCTTCTCGCCTCTTCTCCGTAATAATAGAAAATATTTGCACATCATTAAGTGGCGATGAATTAGTACTCTCCTTAAGTCGACACAATATTCTTCAGTCTATTAATGAGGCGAAAAACATTTTTGAAACCTATGCAATGGAAAAGGAAGTTGTTATTAAACCGATAGAAAAGAAAATAGTCGATGCTTATATTTTAGAATTTGATGAAGGACTTATTATGCGTGCCTTAATAAATATTTATAATAATGCAGTCAAGTATTCTTACTTTGGCGGGACTGATTCTTCTATGCGCACCATAGTTACAAAAGTCTGGAGCATGGAGAAATATTTTAGAATTAGTGTGTCTAATTACGGCATTGGCATTTTAAAAGAGGAATTAGCTAAGGTTTGGGAAGAAGGCTTCAGAGGCATTCTGGCTTCTGATAGACATCGCATTGGTTCGGGGTTAGGCTTACATCAAGTTAAACAAATAATAGAGGCGCACAGAGGTGCAGTCCAGATAGTGAGTGACCCAGTCAGCGATGATTATATTTCTGGGCCATATTTAACCACGCTGATTATTGACTTGCCCTATTCATTTAAAAATGGAGGACAATCATGAAGACAATTCTATGGGTAGAAGATGAAAAGGATCAGTATGAGGCTTTTTCCTATTACTTAGAAAAAGAATATAAGATTGATAGAGCATTGGATTATGAAGATGCTTTATTAAAACTAAATAAAACTAATTATGATCTAATAATCGTAGATATCATAATTCCCAGCGGTAAGAAGATCTCTACATTAGAAGAATTAAAAAAAGTTAGGAATATATTTTTTGGCGTTGAATTAATCCAACGAATTCGTGAGATGAATAAGCTAAATAAAATATTAGTCGTCACTGTCGTAAAGGAAGGCGCAATTCAGGCCAGAATTAACGCAATTGATCCCAATATCCAAATCATTAATAAATATGAGTCCGGTCCTGAAAATATCATGGATATTGTGACCAAAATGCAAGTATAGATAACTGGAAAGAAGGGGGGGCATGGAAGGTTCAATATTTGATCCATTAAAAAAACTTTTTGAACTCTTTGGTGAAATAACAATACATGAGGTTCTATATACCCTGCTCATTATTATCTCTCTAGTCTTTATTTATTTTTCACGGTCGCTTTTTACGATTTTTAGAGGTTTCTTGCACGGAATAATCAAAAAGGTAGAGCAGGCAATCACAAAGAAAGGTGTAAATAATACTATTGAAGCACTTAGTGAAAAGTGCGACAAGCATAACCGAATAAAAGAAGACATAAAGAAACATTTGATGGCTATCAGCGATCCTACTAAACAATTTACTTCAATGCAGTATTTGTATGAATATCCCTCTGCGCAGGGGTATAAAGCAATAATGGAAATAGCAACAGATACTGAAGATGAAGATCTAAGAGAAGAATTAATTTGTCACTTGTGTACATCGATACATGCAAATGGCTGGTATATCATATGAAATGCCCATAACACATCACCCAACACTAATACCCCAACGATCTGCTTCATTCGCACGGATAAGCTCAATTGTTACGATTTCAACCGGCATTCAATGGATACGGTGGTGCGACTTGTGGAGCTTTTTTAAATGGGAAGGTCTGGTATAGAATAATGCTTATGAAAGTCACAACGGAATAATTGATAGTATAATGGATAAGCCCGATGTTTCGACGTTACTGGATAGGGTTATTGAGATTGCGAAAAAAAACGGTGATGCATCTTTGGAAAGATGGGCGCACTTGGAGTTGGAGGGATATGACAATACAAACAAGTACATGAAACCCGAAGATGTAGTACCGGAGTACAGGGGTGTCCCCGGAGAACACCGCGATGCAAGCGTAAGAACACTTCTGATAAAAAACCCTCAGTTGAATTTCGTAAATATCTTTCGTATAAGAACCCCTGTGCCGGAGATCGAAGATCAGGCTGGAAGTAGTTCGGAAGTGCTAGCGATAAAAGACCCTGAAAGGTCCAAAATCCTCAGAGAAAAGATGAATGCAGAGGTTTGCGAGTTTGTATTCAGCCGGACCGCCTTATTAGGAGTCTTAACTTCAATCCGCGAAGAAGCCATAAGACGATCTGAAAAGTACATTTCAAGGGAGGAGTTCTTGAGTGGAAAAACCGGCAAAGGGGAATCTGCAAATGCCACTAGATATGACACTCTAGCATGGCTGTGGCAGAATCTACCCCGTACCGCGTGGGTTGGGTTAGTGGGCCTGTTGGGGATCGCATTTTCTGCCGGTGTTTATACTTCCGGAATTCCATGGATAAGTAGTGAACTTAGCCATGTCTTGCCTGGATATAGAGTCTACACTTTATCCCCAGAAGCTTCCAGAACTGTCGAGAATGCTATAACCGAACTCGTGAAACGCCACAATGACAGACTGACGAACTTACAAAATGGCATTATTCAGCAAAGGGAACAGGCCGCGTCGGCGGAGGCTTCAAGGTCATATTACGGGGAAAAGGAGGAACATATAAGACAGGCTGAAGAATTACAAAAAAATATTGACCAGGAAACGGCAGGATTTGAAAGGGAACTTAGACTTCTAAGGGGAATGATCGAAAAACCGTAACAACGAAGTTTGGGAATGACCTCGCCTGAAGAATCAAGTGGCGGCCGCGAATAACCGTGTAACTTATAGCAAGAATTGCAGTGGTGATAGTATAAGCTGATCTTCAACACATCACCCAACGCGGAAACCGCATGCAAAGGAAGTGCCGGAAATACCAAGGCTGCATACACAAAAACAAGGGGATAACCGGAAATAAACAATGTCGCTGATATGTCCACAGTGAGTGTTATCAGGTTTTATCGAGTCAGCAGCCACGATATGACTGCCTTAAAGATTTCGACATGTAGAACTAACAGATGCAATGATAGACTTGGTGCGAGGGTTAGAAACGGTAACTGTTACTGTGGCAAAAGGTCTGCAGTATGGAGTAGTCGTGTACTTGAGCTGCCGAAGCATATTCATATGGTGCGTCTCCAACACCCAGTCTTTTTGAGGCTGTTTTAAGGCTTCTCATCCCTTATGCTTAATTAATTTAATTTACTAACAGGAATAATATTGATATATCAGATACATATATCGCACCGAAAATTACGACAGCTTAGCTGAAACTTTGTGGAATTACGCCACGTTATGCTTAAATAATGTATGACTGTTGGTGCAAAAACGCGGGAATTACGCCACGTTATGCTTAATTCGACGACAGGATTTGCTTAATTCCACAGCTGGAATTGGCTGAATTGAGCATTATCAAGTATTTCAGCGAGAGTATGCATAATAAGATTGTTATTTCAATAACATCCCTAGACTAGCCCCATGAATTGAAAAATACCGGATTGGCTCGGCATGTTGAAAATCCGCCTGTAAAGCGGCATTGTATTTACTTATCATTCCCATGCGTCTTGTAATTGGGCTGCAATATGATTATCATCGGTTGTATAAAGTTTCACTCTTTATGTTGACATAGGCGCCAGAATGAAACTTACATATAATGAGGAGAAATTATGCCAAGCCTAATGAATGAATATATAAACAGAAGATTAGGGGCTGTCGAACTTGAAAGCGAGTTGCTCAGGCTTATAGGCTTGTATAATAAAGCACGAGGCTCATATCTGTTGGTGTACTCTGCTGCAATTGGAAAACCCATACCAGAAATATCGCTGTTACAAGCAGATTATTTTTTCATTCATGATCTGCTAAATGAAAAAAATGGCAGTGCGAAGGTCGATGTTTACCTTGAAACACCTGGTGGCAGTGCTGAGACTGCTGAAGAAATAGTGAAATTCCTTCATGATAATTTTCAAGCGGTCTCGGTTGTTATCTCGGGAGAAGCCAAGAGTGCGGGAACAATCTTAGCTCTGGCTGGAGACGAGATTATAATGAGCGAAACAGGAAGTTTAGGCCCTATTGATGCACAGATTAGAATAGGGCGTTCTGTCATTTCAGCCTATGATTATATGGAATGGGTAGATGGAAAGAGGATAGAGGCGGAAACGCAAGGTCGGCTCAATCCATTTGACGCAACTATGGTTGCACAGATTACGCCGGGGGAGTTGGGTGCGGTGTACCATGCGCTGAAATTTGCCGAGGATTTAGTCGTTGATTGGCTTACAAGATACAAATTTAAGAACTGGACAGTTACAAAGTCTCGAGGTATCCCAGTCACTGAGCAAATGAAGAAGAATAGAGCAAACGAGATCGCGAAAGAATTGACAAATCATTCTAAGTGGCGATCTCATGGAAGATCGATTAAACGAAGCGATCTGGAAGAAATCGGGTTGGAAACAACGAGACTTGAGGACAATCCCGTGCTATCAGATATTGTATATCGGATTCAGACTGTTTGTCGGTTGATTTTTAACTCAACGACTACTTTTAAGATCTTTGCGACCGCTGATGGCAAGATGTTCAGGAGTGCGATGGCGATGCCATCTGGTATCCCTATGGGAATGCCTTTCGGATTACCAGGATTACCAGGACCGCCGCAGAAACCCGATGCAACACAAGCAGAAGTACCATGCCAGCAATGCGGAACGAAACATAAAATTTATGCGAAGTTTGCACCTAAACCGCAGATCGACAAGGATCTTCAGCGTCAGGGGTTTACAGCCTTCCCCAAAGATGGTAAGCTAAAGTGTAAATGTGGCTTTGTGATGGATCTTTCCGCTTTAAAAAATCAAATGGAAATGCTCAGTGGGAAAAAGATTATCACGTAATCGAGGAGGTAACATGCAGGAGAATGGTCAAAAAGATATGAGAACAAGTGATGAATTGGCTACACTGAACTTTCTGAAATGCACAAAGGAAGGAAAATATGCGACCATAGACGCAAGCTCATTGTTATATACAAGGATCAATGAGGAAAGAGAGGATCTTGAAGAGGTTTACCTGTACGGAGTCAGTTAGAGACGAACCTTTCTTGCTGTGATCAGTATTTGTGGTTAGTGCCGAAACTGATCAATGATGTTAAAAAAAGCCGAGCTGTCCACAATGCTTCGGCTTTTTCTTTTGAATCACAATACCATCCTACCGTAATATGAGGGTTTGCAAGGTTTGCCTAAAAAAGTTCACCTATAGTTCACCAGAGGTTCACCATTTGAGACCATCCGGTGCACAATTACTGCACATATTTGCCGAAATCAAAATCCCGGTTTTAACTCGACTATAAATCGGGATAATGACTTGCATCTGCTATAATTTCGACATGGCTTATGGTGAGAGATTGAAAGGTAACACAGATCGCCCTTTGTCCCTGATTGACCAGCTCAGATTAATTCTTGACCACTCGAATAACGCATATACATTCCGGTATCGGTGCAAAGGGCAGCAGATCATCATCGAGAGACAGTCAGACAAAAGCATCGTTGCCTATTATGCCGATGATCGGGATGGAAGGATCACGCTAGACACCACGGAGCCTTCATTTGACCGAATCAAGTTCTTCTGTCGGCAATAGCGCGCCCTTGCAATCCGACTTATAATGTGGTTTACTTTGAGATATCGAGATCCAGAACTCAATAATTTAGATTCTTTTTGAGAGAAGGACTCTGGAGACATTGTGGGGTGAATATAATCAGGACTCTGTAGTCTCAGACAAACGTTGTCATTCCGAATCCGAATGGGATGCTTTAGCAAAGCCATACATGGAAGAATGAAGCTTTAGGATAGGATTGATGAAGGAGGTATAGAGAATGAAACTAATTTTCACATTAATCCTGGTTTTGGGATTGATGATATCAACAATTTCTTATGCAGAAATGACAGTAAAGAATTACAAAGCAGCAATTAAAGACGAAACGCTTAAAGTCATTGCTGAAAATCATATTAATGGCATAGGGATTGGAATCGTTTGGACAAATAACTATGTGACACATAGGAAACAAAAGCCCTTGTTTTGTGAGCCTGACAAGCTCTCATTAAATGGAGCAAATTATATTGCAATACTTGATGATCAGATTGAGAAATTAAAAACGCTTAGTGACCTTGATGATAAGTCCGTTGCAATGTTATTGCTCTATGGCCTTATTGAAACATTTCCATGCAAGTGAACATCTAGCGAGGATTACATACAATATAGAACTCTGATCATCTCTTTAACCCGCGCCCTTGTCTTAATGTATAATGCTGAAGCCTGCCGACAATATCATATGTGCTTGAGAAGGATCACAAGATGCAACATACTGTTTTAAATGGTGGCATAAACGATTTAAGAACCTTGTGTGGTAAAATCATCGCATATTTTGATACATCTTGGTTAGAACCGCAAAGAAAGTAATAACAAGTAGAATGTTTTACTTGAGTGACGGAGGATTAGAAAGGGAGGAACTTTATGTGCAAACTCATATTGGTAGTTTTGGCAATTGTTTCTACAGTACCTTCATCGTTTGCTGCTGAAGATACATACTGGAGGGCTTTCAACTTTTCGAAGTCAACGCCCGACTCGGTTATCATGATGTTCGGTCCTCCGTCAACAATAAAGACAGAAGAACTTTATTCGGATTGGGTTAAGACCCAAGCTACAGGATGTGGCCAAGTCCATACATATGCTATGAGTTATAGTATTGCATCTGGAGATCTCAATATTCTAAAAGGACCGCTAGGGAAAGCTTCAAATGTTTCTGTTGTCATAGAAGAGGGAAAGTTATCCCAAATCATTTGGACATACGACAACAACCAACTACAACCGGCCCTTCTAGAGTGGATCAGTAACAAGGGATTCGACACTACAGTCACGAAGAAACCTGGCGTAGTCATGATGGGCATCTGGAAACCAAAAAAAGGAACAATAGTAACGGCCGATTGCTATACAGGTGGCGAGGGTGCAATATGTCGGGGACCAATTTTAGTTTATTATACCCAGGACTAAGGAGAATAAGGGAGCCTTGTCAGTGTGTTGATTCCCAGAAATACTCGTTGCCACTGCAGGATCCATAAAAAGAAATGGGTATAAGTGGAGTCGAGATTCCGATTTCACTAGTTACTTTTGGAATACAACAGACTGTGTAAGCTGGCCGCGGGGTTAACTCTCAGATAAACAATGGAACATCAAAAACCCTAATCGCATCGATCAGCCAGATCAAGTAGCGTCAATTAGACTTGGTGGCGTTATCTTTTACGCTCAAATATCTTAATCGCTAACTCGTGTATAAGTCTTATATCTTCAGGGGGACGTATTCCTAAATAGCTGATAAGGTTTTTAAGTTCTGGAGGGAAGTCCCTAGTGGCTTTTTCTTTGGAATGAGGGAGAAACTGCTCAACTGGCATCTTCAGTGCTTTTGAAATTTTATATAGTGTCTCGATAGTAGGAATATTAACACAACGTTCAATTTTTCCAATGCTGTCATCAGACAGACCCACCAGTTCAGCAAACTGGCTTTGAGTAAGTCCCATGGACTGGCGTATTTTACGTATCTTTATGCACGTGCTCTTGTCTTTCATCGATTTTCCTCTGTTAAAAAGCTTAAAGGATTAAGAGACCTAATCAACAGGGATTATGAGGCGGATATTGTTGTTGACTAATGGGCGGATATTTGTTTAAATGAATACAATTCAAAGGGGAATCATCTTTTTCGTTAATCACATCAAGACCCGATAGTCAAGGAGGATGCCATGACATTAGGCATTGCAATCTTTGTTCTTGTCACTGGGTGTTCTTTTACGCAAATAGGATTGGATTAAATTGAAGGTATTCTTTAGGCGCCTTTTTCGACTGTTTCCTTATTTGGTGCTTCTATCCGGCAGTATCTGGATAGCATGGATTCTTTTTAATCCGCCTCTCTACGTTACAAGTAAGGGTGCTAAATTCCCATATGCTTCACATAAGTATGTGGAAATAGACAACGATTATAATGAGTCTCTCTATCCGACGCCAGATTACATAACGGCAATATTGCATAGTATGGGGATTGCCATTATTACGGGCATGGTTTTTTATCTTCTAAGAAAAGTGGTGTCGGCTAAAACAATAAAAATATCAGAATTGCCTCCAAGCACTACAAGTCCTGAAATAGAAGCTGGAACCGGACTGCCTGTAATGTCTGCAACTGCGGAGTTGGGCGGTGGAGAACCGGAAGGTGAGGTATCAGGTGGAGACATTAAAGGCGCAACTGGGTCACAGACCGAAAGACTCAAACACGGCGGTATCTTGGTCTGTCGGGAATGCGGCAGCAAGAATCGTGTTGCAGGCTATTCTCCTAATCTTAGGCCAATCTGTGGAAACTGTAGGAATCCGCTTTCGGAATCTCTATCTTCGAAATTGAGGCGAGTAGCATCTCGCTTCAAACCTGTTTGGATCGGTGCGTGTGTTGTAGTTGGTGTTATAGTGCTAGTCAATCTCACCAATCAGACACCGTCGCGCACGCCTGTATCTGCAGGTCATATTATTGATCCAGCAACTGTGAAGTTCGATGATGAACCCATACCTAATAAAGTAGAACAAACGCCAACCCAGAAAGAGGAAGACCGACAGCCACTTTCGAATCGACGACTCTCGAACGGTACGGTAATCCGCTCGGTCAAACTTAATGGTGAAGGCGAACTCAAAATCAACAACGGAAGTTCAACCGACGCCGTAGCGAAACTGGTTGATCCACAGACTGATCGATGCGTTGCCTCTGTCTATATCTGTGCTAGGGCAGTTTATACCTTGAAAGGTATCCCCGACGGGAATTACCGCTTGTTGTTTGGCCTCGGCGAGGATTGGGACAATGCAAAAAGCTTCTTTTCGAGGCCGCAAGGGGCATCCGAGTTCAGCGATATGTTGCCATTCACGACAGAGAGCAGGTCGGACGGCAACTACATACACCACAAATCTCCTATTTGGCGTGTAACCCTTAACCCGGTCCTCGGCGGCAACGCAAGGACACATACTGTATCCATGACAGAATTTGATAAGTACTAAAGATGGTCTCGAACAAAAAGTTGTATGATTCAGGGAAGGCAAACAAAGGAGGCAAGTTGAGATGAACAAGGTCAGAGTAGCACTTCTTATGAGTTTCATTCTACTGGTCAGTTGCTCCACAGCCTCGCAGAGGCAGGAGGCGTTTATCAACGAAAACATGACGGCAACATACCAAAAATCAGGAGCCTGCATCCAAAGGGCAAACACTAACCCGGCCTATCAGAGCATAGCTGAACATATGCCGCTTAATAGCAAAGCCACTCTTGAGCAACTGGCAGACAACGGCAAGCCTACTGACAAAGATATCAAGGTTATTATTGCTCTACACAACGAAAAAGAACCTTGTAGAGTTCAGTTAATCCAAGATGAAATGAAGATTCTCCCTGGACTTGTCCCAATCGATATTAAGTATTTCCATGAAAAGGATCTGATTGCTGTTGACCTGATTCAAAGGAAAATCACATGGGGTGAAGCCAATAAGAAGTACATGGCTTCAAAGGTCGAATATCAGGCTAAGTTTCGAGCATTCGTTGATCAGCTTTACCGAGACTTGAACGCTTCCCATCGGGCCGAATTGGCACAGCGACAAGCAGCCTATAATGCTTTGTCGCAATGGTCATATCAACAGCAAGTTTTAAGGCAAAATCAGGAATTAATCGATGCACAGCGCAATAACAATATGATGCATTGCACTATGGTACCTGATGGCAACGGGAATGTAACTGGTAATTGCCAGTAAAACGGCTTTCGGTAAGCACGGCAATTGAACTAGACTAACAAGAGATTCGGGGGATAGGCTCTGCAGGCCGAAGACGGGAACCCTTACCCGCTGCCCCTGATAATTTCAAGAGGGATCGCAAAAGAGAGCGGTACGGGAATGAGAAAGGGAATTGTAGAATGCTTGATAGATGGGAAGGAAAAAAATAAGGAGAATTACTGCCCGGATTACACTTGCGATACTTGCCCAAAAAAAGAACCGCCAGTTCAGAATAAATCGTCACAGACTCCACAAAGTTTCAGCAAGACATACCTCGGCTATTTATCAAATACAATCAACTTAAAGATAGGTGAAGATAATGAATTACCCCCGCTTTTTAGGCAAAGTAATATTTATCGCAAGCTGATAAATTTAAGCGCACTCAACGTAGGACAGAAACATCAAAAAACTTGTCGTTGGCTTCTTTCTGAGGCAATAGAAATCACGCTGGATTATTTAACTGGACAGGTCAAGGCAAAACTCAGCGGACTAAGCAATAAGACTCGATTCAAACTATTAGTCGCTCTTCATGACTTAGTCGATGCTTATATACAAGAAAGCATAGTAAATCTGGACAATAAAAAAGGACAAGAAGAATTAGCGATTAGCCGAAAGTCAGTAAATAATTTACTCGCGCTGCCGATACTGGGCTCTGACGAAAGAAAAGTGCTGTTAGGAATCAAGTCAACGCTGGATGAGCTAGCTAAACCAGCGGAGTACGGTCCATTTTGGCATCTTCACCTGTCAACGTTCAAAACATGGCCAGACGTAAAAGGAGATAATGCGATATTGGACCCTTGGACTGTTCAGCGTGATCGAGCGGCAATGGAAGCTGAAGCCTTACAAGAGCTATCGGGCGAACAGGACGACATAGCTCCGGACGAGAAGGCGATCAATGATATGTTTTTGGAAATGGAGAACAAGGTATATAAAGACCCTTACAAAGCTAACGATGAATACTTTGTAAAACACAAAAACATGCTAGTAAAGAAAACTCCATACAAATTCTTTAAGAAATCGCTCCAAATAGTCATAAACCTTTTGCTTGTGAATGAAGGTGGACAGAAAAAAGAAGCGTCAAAGCATTTGACCGCTGAATTAATAAATGATTACCTTTCATCATATCGTGAAGGCGCATACAAACACCTTGCCACATTTACCTATAAAACGGTAGAAAACGCCGGGTCTTCTCGGTGACTCACCCCTCTAACCTCATTTCAGCTTCGTTAAAGTAAATTATCCCTAACATGTTGTTTTTTTTATGCCCCACTTGAGGGATCTTCTTTGCCGTGGGACAATGAAGAAGAATTTCAATTCTTATTGCACGGTGAGGAGAAAGTAATGAAACGACAATTCAGCGATCCGACCATCCCCGCATTTTTCGAGGCGCATCCAAAAAAGAAATATAGAGTCACACCTATAAAGGTATCCACAGGGCAGGTTGCCTTCGATGTTGAAGGGCCTGATATCGATGAGACCTTAAATGAGCTGTATCAGAATATGCCGATCGGTTGCCTTGATTACATTCGAGCACTGAAGGGGCTTCGGTCTTCTATCTTCGCGCTGAAAGGGGCGCGGGGATGATACCCCTTTATGAAACGTACATAGCAAATGGGTTTAAGGCCCTCAAGTGCGCCGGGTATCATCCTTCACTGAATCAGGAAAGCGATCCGGGGAAGAAATACAAGCGGGCAAAAACACCTATCACCACGGGCTACACCGTACAGGACTATAACAGCTTGACTGTCCCTGAGTGCGAGCAATGGCAAGCAGCGGGCGGGTGGATTGGCTGGGTGATACCACCTGGGTTTGTGGTGCTGGACATTGATAATGACAAGTGGGAAGAGAGGCTTGATGCTGTAAAGGCAATCTGTATCAAACATGGTTTATTTCCGCCCATTCACAAAACTAATAAAGGTGTCCATGTTTTCTTTAAAACAAGCGTAAACATCCCCGGAGACTCGAAGGGAACAACCAAAGCCGGCTTTAAGGTGACATATAGGGCCGGTGGTAAAAATCTACTAATTCTTGCGCCCGAAAACAATAGGACATGGGAGATACCGTTAAATGGCAGCCTGCCGGAAATCCCAGTGGAATTGAGGCCCTTTGAAGCTGGGAATAAAGAAGACATTATAAATGTTTTTGCCGTGCAATTAGGTGATGCTATCCGGGCGGACCTTTTATCAGGGTATGAAGATATTGACCTTGCCTTTATGTCATTCCTTATAGAGGCCGGGATTAACAAGGGGCAAGTGTTACGGGCGTTTGAAAAGGTCTATCAATCCAAATATGATGAGCGGCTTACCTCTCAAATGTATGAACGGGCAGAGGGAAGGATTAAGGGCGGCGACAAGGTACGAGGAGCGGGATCGTTTATCTTCGCTCTCAAAGAGAAGGGACTCGATGAGCTCATAAGGCTTGCTCAAAAGATATCAGGGAACTCCGCAAGTCATAACGCAGAATGGACGGACCCAATACCTTTCAATGATTACTCAACATTGCCCGACTTTCCTCTCGACGTATTGTCGGGGCCAGGTCGGCAAATGATCGAGGAAGTTTCTGAAGTTACCCAAGTGGACCCAGGCATGACGGCTTCAATCTACCTTGCCGTATTATCGGCATGTTTGGCAAAAAAGGGGGCTGTAGACCTGATAAGCCATAGGGAACCGCTAAATCTTTATACCTGTTCTATTCTTCCTTCCGGCAACCGGAAATCAAGCACGATGGCCTTAATGACAGGGCCTTTATATGAATATCAGGCGAAACGACAAGAGGCGATGCAGGGCACGATCAGGGAGGCTTTGAACGCTCATAGGATAAGAGAAGCAAGACTAGCTAAGTTACAGAAACAGGCAGCTAACGCTGATAAGCTCGAAGATCGCAGAATTACTGAAATGGCAGCAGCCGAAACTGCAAGGGAAATCTCCGAGAATCCTGTACCCCCAACCCCACTGTATATTGTGGACGATATAACAACCGAGGCTCTTGGTATCCACATGACAGAAAGCAATGAACGCATGGCGGTTATGAGCACCGAAGGCGGCATCTTCGGTATTATGGCAGGCCGGTACAGTGACAGGGGAGGCAACTTCGACTTATATCTTAAGGGCCACTCTGGTGATGCCTGGAGCAGTCACAGGGTAGGTCGAGATGCGAAGACTATGCAATTCCCGGCGCTGACCATGTGTTTGACAGTTCAACCGGAAGTTATTAGGGGAATCGGGAATAACAAACAATTCGTGGGCCTTGGATTGCTTGCCAGATTCTTATATTCCCAATGTGAATCGCAGGTGGGATATCGGAGCCGTCAGACTAAATCGGTATCGGCCTCAACAGTTGCCGCATATCAGAGACAGATTGAAAACCTCATGGATATCCCCATGACTTTTAGCAACATAAAGCTTTCACCGGATGCACAACCAGTATGGGACGAGTTTTATAACGACATAGAGACTGATCAGCGTGAAGGTTGCAGCCTGCATTACTTGACAGACTGGGGGAGCAAACTTCCAGGAGCCGTGGCGAGAATTGCCGGACTTCTGCATTTTGCCCAACATGGAGCAAAAGCAATTGACCTTCCGATTTCTGTCAATATTGTCAGCGCTTCCTGCGTAATTGGAATTTATTTTAAAGAACATGCAGTCGCCACATTTGGGCTTATGGAAGCGGACCTCGCATTAGAATCAGCCAAGAAGATACTGTCTTATCTCCTAAGACATTCACCGGAAACATTTAAGGGGCGCGACGTTTTACGACATACCAATTTCAAGACAATGGATGAAGTGTCACCGGGGCTAAAGCTACTCATTGAGCGTGGATATATCAGGGCGATGGAGCCCATTCAATCAGGCATTGGAAGGCCAGAAGCAATGACGTATGAAGTGAATCAAAAAATAAAAACATTAGAAAAGCCCTGACAAAAGCGACAAAAGTCATGCAATCCGATAGTTGTGTCAGTTTTGTCAGTGGAAATGCAGGAGTTTTAAAAATGAATCTAATGGAGAAGTACGCCATGAAGTTTAAGACAATTCAAGCTAAGTCACCCTCAGTACAACCGGACCCCGGCAATGAGCGGTCCGCGATCTTGGAGAATGACGGGGGCTTGGCTTTCGACCTAGATAAGGATAATACCTATGGAATCGTCGAGCCTTTGCAGCTGATCTACGCCGAACCATGCGGGAAGCAGACCCCGCCTAAAGGTGATTGCAGCGCCTTTAAATGGAAACTGCGCCCAGACACAAGAGACCTTAACCCATGGTGCAATCACTCGCAGAAATGGTGCCTTGAAATTACCTTTAAAGATTAACAAAAGTAATCAAAGGAGATTGTGAAATGGTAATTGGAGAATTTCAGAAGAACACAGCGGAACTCGTAAAGGTATCCTGGGAGACTTATAAGGGCAGTTCATTTGTAGACATCCGGGCATATTACGAGGACAGCACCGGGGAATGGAGGCCAACAAAGAAGGGGATAGCGATACCCAAGGATAAAATCGAAAGCCTTGTTTCGCTGCTCCAAGATGCGGCGTGCCAAGTTAACGACAAAGCATGATGGAAATTGCGGAGGTTCAAGAAATGATGAAAAATGATGAGGTTTTCAAACAAATACGCGCAAGCGCGAAGAGTAGTCCTAATATTAATAGTTATCAGCGTATAGGGCACCTAAGAAGCGTCATGTCAACAAACATGAATTGCGAAATAGCAACATTTCTGAACAATTATGGCGCGCATATACACGCGGTAGAGTATTTGTAATAAATATTAGTTATATGCGTAGAGAGGGGTAAATGTTAGGAAATGCTAGGATTGCAGCATTTTAGCTCAGAAATGATCAGGTTGTGGCAGAACAAATTACTGCTAAATACTGCCGTCGCCGCAGAAATAAAATGATGGTATTTCGGAAAAGGGAGATTGAACATGAACAAGATTGAAAGCATTACAAATATAGGCATAAAGGCGCGCGGACAAAAGGAACTAATAAGTCACCTCACTGGGCGGAATATATCACTCAAAGCGTCAGTCCTTGCAAAGTGTTACGAGTGCATGGGGTATTATGCCGACGGTCGCACGGATTGTGAAGGTAGCGACTGTCCGCTTTACCCATACAATCCAGCAGGTGCGGCATGGAAGAACAGAGAGCGCAAGGGAATGACTTCTACTGCTCTGGAGGTAAGTAAAAAGGCACTTGCAGACTATCGAAATGCAAAACAGGTATCGCGGCAAGGGGAGCAATCCTAAAGAATCGAACAATGCCCATCATTACGCAGCGCATAAACACTAATAAATGATATGAAGACTTTGCTCGAACCGGAAGATATCGAGGCCATAGCATCGGCGGTCATGGAGATGCTGAGGCCGATTGTTGCCGATAAAGACAATCATGTCGCGGAAGATGCCGTTTTCAACAAGAAGACGCTTGCCGCATATCTCCGCGTATCGGAAAGCACCATATCCAAAATGGTAATGAACAGGCAGATACCGTATTTCAAGGTTCAGGCCGGTCAATCAGGCGCGGTACGTTTCCGGCAGCGGGATATTGATAAATGGATTCAACGGCAGACCACCCCTGGCATAAACCCTTTTACCCGCAAAATGAAACCATGACCGGCCCGCTGATTGCGTATCAGTTGATAGGGGAAATAATACCTTTATTTCCAAACATGTTATAAGCCATTATGCTGTAAATTATGCAGTTCACAAAAACACCTCTTGACTTAAACATTGTTTAACTATAATATGGAACTATGAAACAGTGGACACCGGAAGCAATCAAAGCATTTAGGCAGCGGCTGAATCTTTATCAAAAGGACTTTGCCGCTTTGTTACGGGTAACGGAGCAATACGTTTGCAATCTTGAAAAGGGGGTGAGAACGCCAAGCAATACTATGAGAGCTTTGCTCGACTGTCTGGAAAGGAAAGAAAAAGAAAAAGGAAAGGAGAGTGTGAAACGTGGCAAAAGGAATCTATAAGCAGAATGGTTCTGAATTATACTGGATTCGATACGCCGGGCCGGACGGTAAGATTATCCGGGAATCCACGAAGACCGCCAATTTCAAAGAAGCACAGGCAAAACTTGAAAACCAGCGGAAAGCCATTCGTGATGGTAAAGAGCCTGAACCTATAAAGAAAGTCCCCATTTTCACCTTTGCTCAGCTTGCCATTGAATACACTGCATGGTGTGAGAGACAGCGGAGTATTAGGAGCAAGAAGGGTTTTATCTTTCAGCTTGTGGATAAGTTCGGCAATATTCAGTTGAGACACTTCAACACGAAGATGCTCGAACAGTTCCAGAGTGAAAGGCTGTTGAAGGGCAACAGGCAGGTCAAACAAGGTGATGAATGGGTATTCCTGCCTAATAAACCCGCGACCATTAATCGACTTATGGCGACAATCAAGCATATGTTCCATAAGGGGTATCAGTGGGAGATGTGCGGCGAAGAGACTTTAAAGCGTGTTCGGCAGGTGAAGTTGCTTGAAGAAAATAACAGGCGCTTGCGGTATCTAAGCCGGGAAGAGTGCGCGGAGCTTGTCAGCAAGTGTAAGGACGTAACCGGGAAAATAGTGATGGCTGCGCTTAATACCGGAATGCGGAAAGGTGAAATACTTTCTCTTAAATGGGAGAACGTGGACATGAAACACGGTTTTGTTTTACTGGACAGGACAAAGAACGGAGAGCGCCGAGAAATTCCTATCAATGAGGATTTTAAAGCTGTTCTACAAAGTTTAACAAGGCAGCTTGATGTTCCCTATGTATTCTTCGATACAATGACCGGAAAGCCATATCAGGATGTTAAACGATCATTCTCGACGGCATGCAGACAGGCAGGGATACATGATTTCCATTTCCATGACCTAAGACACACTTTTGCAAGTCACCTCATAATGGCAGGAGCTGACATAACCACAGTATCAAAACTATTAGGACACAAGAGCCTTACCATGACGTTAAGGTATAGTCACCTTGCGCCGGATCATTTACAGAAAGCCGTGAATATGCTGAACTTCACAGGGGAAGAAAGACGAACTGCATATTTACTGCATAGTCAAGCAGGAAATCAGTAATGCGTGTGACAGGTAAGTCATTGAAAAAGAAAAGTGAGCCATGCAAGATTCGAACTTGCGACCCGCTGATTAAGAGTCAGCTGCTCTACCAACTGAGCTAATGGCCCAAACAAAACAGACATATACTATACGAAAAAACCGCTTTCAGCGTCAAGT
>Ga0182010_10000066_pt1 | contig 53565 bp, 43 predicted proteins | sample 611E1MmetaG_FD_120488 | JGI IMG/M metagenome (GOLD analysis project Ga0182010, IMG submission 120488) | Permafrost microbial communities from Stordalen Mire, Sweden - 611E1M metaG | ecosystem: Environmental > Terrestrial > Soil > Wetlands > Permafrost | place: Sweden: Stordalen | collected... | reverse complement strand
GACGCCAATCGCGTGGGATTGATCGACAACTACTTCGCCCCCACGACCATGCCGTGGATCAGCGGAACCATGAACGCGGGCCAGATCGAGAACAACTACGCCCTGGTCGACATCGGGCCGCAGAAATGGCTGGTCCTGGGCCTGGAGTTTGGGCCGCGCGATGCTGTCCTCACCTGGGCCGACGGGGTGCTGAAGGCCCATCCGACGCTCCCCGCGATCATCGTGACCCACGCTTACCTCTACGGGGACGGGACACGCTACAACATCGCGGTTTCCGGGCTCGACAGCACCCAGCCGAACTTCCAGTGGTTCATCCCGCAGTGGTACGGCTACACGTCCGCGCAGGGCATCAACGACGGGGAAGAGATCTGGCAGAAGCTCATCGTTCCCAACGCGAACGTGCACCTGGTGTTCTGTGGCCACGACAACGGCGCGGCCCGGCTGACCAGCTTTAGGGCGGACGGCTCACGCGTGCACCAGATGTTGTCTGACTACCAGTGGCTCCACAGCGGCACCGCTGACGATCGCGGCGGTAGCGGCTTTCTGCGGGTTCTGGAATTCGACTACAACCAGAGGGAGATACGCGTCCAGACCTACTCGCCGCACCTCGACGAGTTCATGACCGACGATGCGAACCAGTTCACGCTCAGCCTGGAACTCTAGACAGCATCGCGTGGATCGGAGTTAGCTATTTCGCACAGAGACCACAGGGATCACAGAGCCGGATGAGAAACGGAAGGGTTGGATCCAGCGCAATCCGAACCCTCTTTCCCTCCTCCGATCTCTGAGTTCTCTGTGACTCTGCGAGGAATAGGTAGCTAGAATTCCTGCGGGAGTTGCTGTAGCTGCGCCACCGAGAACACCGGCCCGTCCTTGCACACGTAGAAGGGGCCGATGTTGCAGCGGCCGCATTGGCCCAGGCCGCACTTCATCTTCATCTCCAGGGTGGTGAAGATGCGCTCGGCGGGGAAGCCCAGGTCCTTGAAGACGGGTAGGGTCAGTTTGATCATGATGGGCGGGCCACAGGTGATGGCCACTGCGTTCTGCGCGCTGGGCGCGGCCGCGCGCAGCACGGCGGGCACGAAACCTTCGCGCCCCTTCCAGTTGGCGTCGCCCTTGTCCACCGTGACCACCAATTCGGTATTGGGCGCCTTGGCCCAGATCTCGCGATCCGTCGCGTACATCAGATCGCCCGGGCTGCGTGCGCCGTACACGATGGTCAGCTTGCCGTAGTCGGCGCGATGATTGAGAATATGGCAGACGATCGGCTTGAGCGGCGCCAGGCCGATGCCACCGCCCGCGATGACGATGTCCTTGCCTTTCCATTCGGCGACGGGAAAGGCCTTGCCGTACGGGCCACGGAACCCAATGATGGCGCCGGCATACAAGTGGTGCAAAGCCTCGGTGTGGGCGCCCACCCGTTTGGTGGTGACGGTCAGTCGCTCGGGCTTGGCTGGATCGCCGGCGATGACGAAGGTGGATTCGCCCTCGCCAAAGGCCGAGATCTCGGCGAACTGGCCGGGCAGATAGCGGAAGGCCTTGCGCTCGGCCTCGTCGAGCAGTTCGAAGTGGAAGGTGACCGTGTCCGCGGTCTCGTCGACGCGCTCGCTGATTCGCGCAGCCAGCGGCAGCAAGGGATCACGCAACACGTTCGGCCTCCTGGTTGATGCGCTTCATGATCTCGAACACGTCGGCGAATAGGTGCCGGTCGAGCGGGCACAGATCCACGCAGCGGCCGCAGCCAGTACAGCCAAGCAGGCCCGGGTTCTGCGTCGGGATATACGAGAACTTGTGCAGCACGCGCTGGCGCAGACGACTGGCCGCGACCTGGCGCGGATTGTGCCCGCCCGCCATGCGGGTGAAATCCGAGCGCTGGCAATTGTCGACAATGCGTAGGCGCTGGATTTCGCCTTTGAATGACTCGTCGTCGATGGTGAAACACTGGCAGGTTGGGCAGTACTGGGTACACACGCCGCAGTTCATGCAGGAGATGCCAAGCTCGTGCCACATGGGGTGGTCGAAGTTCGCGTACAACGCCTTGGGGTCGGGTAGGCCGGTCCACCACTCGGGTTGCGGACCAGGCCGCGGTGCCGCCAGGGGCACGGCCGCGCCCGCCGGTACGGTGGCCAGAAATGCCTGGCCGCGCGGGCTGCCGGCCTGGGCCACGAAGCCGCCTGCCTCTGGCGTCAGCATGACGTCGACCGCGTCCTTGTCGTCGGGGCCGAAGCCGAACACGCCGCAATAGCAGTTGGGGCCTGGCTGGCACGCGACGCCGATCAATAGAAGGTTTTCACGCCTGGCCTTGTAGTGCGGATCCACACAGGATGGCTGCAGGAACGCGCGGTCGAGCAGCAAAAGGGCGCGGGCGTCGCAGGGCCGCACCCCGAACACGCTCCCCGGTGTCTGGTCGGGCTGGGCCGGCTCGATCTCGGCGGGACCGGCGCCGGCTTTCCAGCGGGCGATCTCGCGCCGGGGTGGCGTGAACAGATCCTTGACCGGTCGCCGCGGCCGGATGGGGCCCAGCTCGGGCAACGCCTCGACCTGGCTCCAGTGGCCAGCGTCGTTGGGCGCCCACAGCGCTCCCCGCTGGCGAAGCGCCGCCTGAAGCGACTCGCGCGAAAGCCTCATGCCATCAGCCACGATGGGGTCCTCCCAGCCAGCTATCAGGATCTTCCGGATTGAAAAGCAGGAAAGGCCACTTGCCGCCCTGCTTGACCCCGGTCTTGAAATCGAACAGCTCCTCGACGTCTTCAGCCAAGCACAGGTCGAGCAGGTGCATGGGCACGCCCTCGGGACAGGCCCGCTGGCATTCACCACAGTCGACGCAGCGGCCGGCGTGGTGGAAGGCGCGGATCATGTGCCACATGAGATTGGACGAGGGCTTGGCAGTCTGCTCGATCCAGCGCGGGGCGTTCTGGTCGGTCACGCACACCGCACAGTTGCACAGCGGACAGACCTCGCGGCAGGCGTAGCAGTGGGTGCATGGCTCGAAGGCCTTTTGCCAAAAAGCGAAGCGCTCGGCCGGCGTCATGGCCTTGATCTTGGCGATGGTCTCGGCACGTGTCTTTTCTGGCTTGGGCAGCGACGACGTATCGCCGACGGTGACATCAGCCAGCGGCGAGACATGCATCTCGCAGCGCTGGCAGCGTTCGTCCAGGGTCTTGCCGTCGGCTCTAGCGCCGGCGCAGGCCACCGCGATGGCCACGATCTGCTCGCGGGCAAAATCGCCCTCGGTGATGCGCATGCTGACCGCGCAACCGTCGCAACCCTTGACCACGATGCCCACCGGCAACGGCAGGTCGCGGGTCAAGGCGCGGGCCAGGTTCTGCACGCAGCGATCATCGAAGATGAGGGTGTCCGCGTCCTCGGGCCGTGTGATGAGCGTGGCCACCACGGCCTTAGACAAGGGATGCTCGCGATAGCCGAGCACGGACTTCACCTTGCCCTCGGTAAACAGGCGCTTGACCGTTTCGCGCAGCGACTGGTTCACGACGCCACCCCCTGGCGCGCCATGGGATTGTGCCGGCCCAGGGCCCGCACCTTGTCGACGAACTCGGCCACCTCGACCGCGTAGCGCGCGCCCTCGGAGGCCGACAGCCAGGTGAAATGGATGCGCTCGGGCTCGATGCCAACCCAGTCTAGCAGGCGACGAAGCACTGCCAACTTGCGCTTGGCGTAGCGGTTGCCGCTGATGTAGTGGCAGTCGCCAGGATGGCAGCCCGACACCATCACCCCGTCGGCGCCTTCCTCCAGCGCCTTGAAGATGAACAGCGGATTGATGCGGCCCGAGCAGGGCACCCGCACCACCCGCAGGTTGGCCGGTACCTTCAGCCGCGAGGTGCCCGCCAGATCGGCGCCGGCGTAGCTGCACCAGTTGCACAGAAAACCGACGATGCGGGGCTCGTAGCGGTCGCTCATCACCATGCCTCCCCGAGCAGCCCGGTCAGCTCGTGATAGATCTGCCGACCGGTGAACTGTTGCAGCTCGATGGCGGTGGCCCGGCAGGTGGCCACGCAGGTGCCACATCCCTTGCACGTGGTGGTGTTGACCACGGCTTTGTTGCGCTTGGGATCGATCTCGATGGCCTGGTAGGCGCAGACGTCCACGCACATCCCGCAGGCCGTGCACATCTCGGGCCGCACCAGCGCGATGGAAGGATCGATCTCGACCTCGCCGCGAGCCATGAAGCGCAGGGCCGCCGCCGCTGCACCCGAGGCGTGCGCCACGGTGTCGGGTATGTCCTTCGGGCTCTGGCAGGTACCAGCCAGGAACACCCCGTCGGTGGGCGTTTCAGTGGGCGCCAGCTTGGGGTGTTTCTCGGCGAAAAATCCATCCGGGCTGCGCGGTATGCGCAGCATCTCGGACACCTGCTTGGCACCCTGTGCCGGGCCCATGGCGGTGGCCAATATGATCATGTCGACCGGCACGCGCAGCAGCTTGCCGAGGGTGGTCTCCTCGGCTACGACGATCATCGAGCCCTCGGGCGCGTCGGTGTCGGCCTCGCTGGACTGCAACACTTGGCCGGCCTTGCCGCGCACGAAGCGCGTCCCCTCGTGCATGACCCGGTCATAGAATTCCTCGTAGCCTTTTCCGAAGGCGCGCATGTCGATGTAGAACTCGTACACGCGCGCTGTGGTCTTTTCGCGCAGCAGGTGCGCGAACTTGAGCGAGTACATGCAGCACACGCGCGAGCAGTGCTTGCAGTAGTTCTCGTCGCGCGAGCCGATGCAGTGAAGGATGCCGACCGCGCCAGGCGCCTGGCCGTTCTTCTTGACGATCTTGCCACTGGTCGGGCCCATGGCGTTGCACAGCCGCTCGAATTCGAGGCCGGTGTACACGTCGGGGAAGCGGCCGTAGCCCCATTGCTTGAACTGGCCGGCGTCGACCAGGTCGTAGCCGGTGGCCACGATGATGGTGCCCACCTCCAATTCGCGGACGCTGTCTAGATCGTTCATGACAATCGCGCCCGGCTCGCAGAATTTCTCGCACACCCCGCACTTGCCGCGCACGAAGAAGTTGCAATGCTTGCGGTCGATGACCGGCTTGTTGGGCACGGCTTGGGGGAACATGGTGTAGATGGCGGGCCGGAAGGCCATCTTCTCGTCGAATTCCGAGGGGACCTTCTTCACCGGGCACTTGGTGATGCAGATGCCGCAGCCGGTGCACTTGGCGTTGTCCACGCAGGTGGCCTTGCGTCGCACCTTGACCTTGAACTGGCCCACGCTGCCGCGCACCTCTTCGACTTCGTGATAGGTGAGCAGCTCGATGTTGGGGTGCTGGGCCACCTGGACCATCTTGGGGGTCAGGATGCAGGCCGAGCAGTCCAGGGTGGGGAAGGTCTTGTCCAGCTCGGCCATGTGGCCGCCGATCGACTGCTGGCGTTCGACCAGATGAACCTTGTAGCCCGCCTCCGCGATGTCGAGAGCCGCCTGGATGCCGGCGATACCACCCCCGATGATCAGCGTGCTGGGCTTGACCTTGGCGCGCCCCGGCTGCAGCGGCCGCATCCAGCGCGCGCGCCTGACTGTGGCGCGCACGATGGCGATCGCCTTGGCCGTGGCCTCGGCGCGGTCCTTGGTCACCCACGAGCACTGCTCGCGGATGTTGGCCATCAGCATGAGGAAGGGATTGAGGCCAGCCTGGGCGCAGGCGCGGCGGAAGGTGGGCTCGTGCATGCGCGGCGAGCACGCCGCCACCACCACGCGGTTGAGGCCGAACTCGGCGATGTCCTTCTTGATCTGTTCCTGCCCGGGGTCCGAGCACATGAATTTGTACTCGCGCGAAACCACCACTCCGGCCTCGGCCGCCATCTCCTTGGCCAGACGCTCGACGTCCACCGTGCCTGCGATGTTGGTGCCGCAGTGACAGACGTAGACGCCAACTGCAGCCTGGCCGTCCTTGCTCATCGGTTGCTCCTAGTCGCGTGGGGAGCCGGCGAGCTTTGCTCGCCGCGCACCATCGCGGGGGGGTTTGGGGACCCTTCGAGGGTCCCCATGTCAACGACCCCCACCGAGCGGGCTAGCAATTCGCCCAAGTCGACCACCTCGAGCGCGTCCTGCTTGCCCACCGTGCCCAGGCTGTCGGTCAGCATGAGCACGCAGTACGGGCAGGCGGTGGCCAGCGACTGGGCCCCCAGCGCGCAGGCGTCGTTGATCCTCTGCACGCTGAAGCGTTCGGCCACCGGCGTGTCGGACCACATCCGGCCTCCGCCCCCGCCACAGCAGAGGCTGTCCTCGTGGTGGCGCGACAGCTCGATCAGTTCCAGCCCCGGGATGGCCTTGAGCACCTCGCGAGGCGCATCGTAGATCCCGTTGTGCCGGCCCAGGTAGCAAGGGTCGTGGTAGGCCACGCGCGCCTTGACCGGCTTTTCCGGCTTGAGCCGCCCGTCGCGAATCAGATCGCGCAAGAACTCCGCCACGTGGATGACCGTCACGCCTTTCAGTCCTTCGTAATTCTTCTTGAAATTCTCCAGGCAGTGGGGCGAGGTCACCACGATCTTTTTCGGATTTTTTGCACGAATCTGGGCTGTATTCCCGTCGCGCAGAGACTCGTAGACGTCCTTGCGGCCGCCCTTATGTGCGGGATCGCCGCAGCACTTCTCATCATTGCCCAGGCTCCCCCACTTTACCCCCGCCTTTTCCAGCAGGCGCACCAGGGTTCGCTGCGCCTTGATGTTGCGCGGATCATAGGCGTGCGTGCAGCAGGTGTAGAGCAGGATCTCGCTTTCTTCGGTGTGCGGCCGCAGCCCAACCTCCGAGGCCCATGCCGCCCGCTTGTCCGGATCGCCCGCCCATGGGTTGCCATTGCCCGCCAGGCCCGACAAGGCCGATTGCAGAAGCGGCGGCAGCGTCCCGGCCTCGCCCATGATGTTGCGGATGCTGCGCACGATGTCGATGGTCTTCACGCCGCGCGGACAGCGATCCAGGCACATCCCGCAGGTGGTGCAGGACCATAGGTCTTCGCCCTCGTAGCCCTCGATGCCGAACTGGGCCAGCCGAATCAGGTTGCGCAGACGGAAATCACGAAAATCGCCCCACGGGCACACCGCGGAGCAGGTGCCGCACTGGTAGCAGTCGTCGAGCGCCTGACCGCCGTACTCGACGATCATGTCCACGACATCCATGAAGGGTGCGGTTGATTTCATGCCGGCAACACTTTCGAGAGCGGTTCAAGGCGAAGGACGCAGAAGCTCGCCGCCGCCCGACTTTCGTGCGACGATCTTCGGCACACAATCCACGCTTCCGACGCTTCGCGAACGTCCCCGCGTGACGCAAGATCTCCGGGGACAGTCGGGTAGGAAAGTCGGAGAGCAAGAAGAGACATGCAACCTAACGGATTGAAATATAGCATCGCGAGGCAGAGAAACTAGCCAAATGAAGTCCGGTTTCTGATCCATCGGATGGTTCCCGGATCTCCGTACATCGACGGCAGAGCGGCGTGCGCTTGGCGCGTCGTGGTGGCAGGGCTGGCCGCCGGTGCAGCGTGAACCGCCCTCGGGACTAACGGACTAACCGGAGAATGGTACTGACCTGTGTCGCCCAGAAGTTGCTCGTCTCCCCGCTCTCGCCGGTGCATAATAGGACCTCCGTGTACCTCTTTCGACAAGTCGACTACGCGATCCGCTGCCTCGTCTACTTGACTCGCACGCGCGATCGTCTGGCGACCAAGGGCGAGATCGCGAAGGCGACCTCGGCGCCCGACCTCTTTGTCGCGAAGATCTTGCAGCAGCTCGTGCGCGCGGGGCTGGTGGCGTCCACGCGGGGTGTGCACGGCGGTTTCGTGCTGGCGCGCGATCCGGCCACCCTTTCACTCCTCGATGTCATCAACATTACGCATTCGAGCCTGGCGCCGCGGCCTTGCGTTCTCAACCCGCGCGCTTGTCCGTTTCGTGAGTCGTGCCCCGTGCATCCAATCTGGGTGAAGATCCACCGCTCGACGGAACGTGGGTTGCGCAAGGTTAGCTTCGCGTCGTTGGCTCGCCAGGCTGCAAGGTTGCGCCCGCCCCGCACGCCTCGGCCTTCGGCGGCAAGCTAGTTCGCCGGCATCCTCTGAGCATGAAGATCCACGAGTACCAAGCCAAACAATTGCTGGGCCGGCACGGTCTGCCCGTGCCCCTGGGAATTCCGGTTCTCGGTGCCGACAGCCTGGAACAGGCCATTCAAGAGGTGATCGGCGCAAGCAAGAGCCAGACAGTGGCGGTCAAGGCCCAGATTCACGCCGGCGGCCGCGGCAAGGGCGGCGGGGTCAAGGTGGCCAAGGGCGTCGAGGTGGCCCGGCTTGCGGCCGGCCAGATCCTGGGCCAGCGCCTCGTCACCCACCAAACTGGCCCCGAGGGCCGCGTGGTCAAGCGCCTACTCATCGAGGAGGGTGTGTCCATCGCGCGCGAGTTGTACGCGGGAATCTTGGTTGATCGGGGGTGCAGCCGCGTGGTGGTGATGGTTTCGGCGGCAGGCGGGATGGAGATCGAAGAGGTTGCGGCGCGCGCGCCGGAGGCCATCGTGAAAGAGCATGTTGACCCGGCTTTGGGCCTGGCCCCCTTTCAGGCGCGCAAACTGAGCTACGCCCTCGGCCTGACCGGCACGGCCGCCCGCAACGCCACGTCGTTCTTGCAGAAGCTCTACCAGGCCTTCGTGGCGCTCGACGCCTCTTTGGTCGAGGTGAACCCGCTGGTGGTGACCAGCGACGAGCGCGTGCTGGCGCTCGATTGCAAGATGACCTTCGACGACAACGCCCTCCATCGCCATCCCGAGGTCGCGGCCTTGCGCGATCTGGACGAGGAGGACCCGAGCGAGACCGAGGCGCGCGCCCACGATCTCAGCTTCATCAAGCTGGACGGAAGCATCGGGTGCATGGTCAACGGCGCCGGCCTGGCGATGGCCACCATGGACATCATCAAGCATTTCGGCAGCTCGCCCGCCAACTTCCTCGACGTGGGGGGCGGGGCCACGCAAGAGAAGGTCACTGCGGCGTTCAAGATTCTGACCGCCGATCCGGACGTGCGCGGCATCTTCGTCAACATCTTCGGCGGGATCATGAAGTGCGATGTGATCGCCAGTGGCATCGTGGGTGCGGTGGCCGAAGTCGGGCTGCACGTGCCCCTGGTGGTGCGCCTGGCAGGCACCAACGTGGAACAAGGAACCAAGATTCTAGCTGAATCCGGCTTGCCTATCACCGCTGCTAGCGACATGGCAGATGGCGCGCGCAAAGTGGTCGAATTGGTCAAGAGACAGGTGAGCTGACCATGGCCATTCTCGCTGACAACAAGACGCGTGCGGTGGTCCAGGGCCTGACCGGCGCGGCCGGTACTTTCCACGCCAATCAGATGCGCGAATACGGAACGCTCATCGTGGGCGGTGTAACTCCGGGCAAGGGCGGTACTGTGCACGAGGGCTTCCCGGTCTTCGATACCGTCGAGCAAGCGGTGGCCAAGACGGGTGCCAACACCAGCGTCATCTTCGTGCCCCCGCCCGGTGGCGCCGACGCCATCCTCGAGGCTGCCGATGCGGGCATTGAACTCATCGTCTGCATAACCGAGGGCATTCCTGTGCTGGACATGGTTCGGGCAAAGCGGGTGCTGGATGCCCGGCTATCTTCACGGGAACCCTCAGAGGGTTCGCTCCGCCCTTCGGCCCCTTCACGCCCCGCACCCACCCTGCTCGCTGACGCTCGGCCTCGCCAAACCCTCCCGCGAGGGTCCGCCGCCGGCGAAGCCGGCGGGCTCCCCACGCGTTGCCGGCTGGTCGGGCCCAACTGCCCGGGCGTGATCACGCCGGGTGCTACCAAGCTCGGTATCATGCCCGGCTACATTCACAAACCGGGCTCGATTGGCATCGTCTCGCGCTCGGGGACACTCACCTACGAAGCGGCCTTCCAGATCACCGAGCTGGGCTTGGGGCAGAGCACCGCCGTCGGGATCGGCGGGGATCCGGTCAAGGGCATGGACTTCATCGACTGCCTGTCGCTCTTCGAAGCCGATCCCCAGACCAGGGCGGTCCTGCTCATCGGCGAAATCGGCGGCACGTCGGAGGAAGAGGCCGCAGCCTTCATCAAGGCCAACATGAAGAAGCCGGTCGCCGCCTTTGTGGCCGGAGTGACCGCGCCACCTGGGCGCCGCATGGGCCACGCCGGCGCCATTATCAGCGGGGGCAAGGGCCTGGCCGCCGACAAGATCGCGGCCCTGCGCGACGCCGGCATCGCCATCGCCCCCACGCCCGCCGACCTGGGCACGACCGTCGCGAAGCTGGTTTTCTGAGCGGGGTGGGCTGGCTGTTTCACCACCCGGGTCAGCGCCGCTCGGCCAGCGTGCCCGTGAGCGGTTGCGTGAGCGGCAGCGACCAGCGTGGTGCGGTCTGCGTGGGCGATTTGCGTGAGCGTGTGCGCGAGCGGCCCGCGGCCCGCGATCCGTCCTTCCGCGTAACGCACACGAACTCGCTCACGCCCTCGCCCTCGCGACCCGCTAGCCGCGACCCGCGGGCCGGCCCTTCGGGCGGCCCGCAATTTCCCGACGCGCTCTAGCTACTGTCCCTCGTGCGGTCGGGAGTCTTCCACCAAGGCCTCCATCGCGGCCCAGATGTGCGAGACGTCATTGGCGTAGATGAAGAGGTCGCGCTTGATACCGCGAATGTCGGTGACCTGGCGGGCGAGCTCGGCCTCCTTTCGGAAACCCAGTCGTTCGAAGGTCTTGCGGGCGGCCACTTGGCTCGCCACAAAGTAGGCCACCATTTTTTCCAGGCCCATGTCGATGGCCAGCTTGACCACGCCGGCGGCCAGCGCGTAACCCACGCCCTTGCCCCGGCGGTCGCGGGCCACGTTGAGGCGGATCTCGCCCACGTGCCGGCTCCATCCGTGCAGGTTCCGATGCAGGGTGGCCTCGCCGCAGATGCGACCGTCTGCGCGCGCGACCAGGCTGGTGGCTGCGCCCGAGTCCAGTTTGGCGAGAAACCGAGCCAGCCAGTCGGGCGTGGTCACGTCGTCTGTGAGCACCAGGCGGTCTTCGTCGGAAAGCGAACGGTAGAAGTCCAGCAGGGCAGGGCCGTCGGCCGCCCTGGCTAGCGAAATCTCGACGCTCGACCCGTCCTTCAGCTTCGCAACGCGCGGGAACCCGTCCCTGTCCATGATGTCCTCCTCAGGTTGGCGTGGCCAGACCTCGACCGTATTCGTAGCCCTTCATCAGCGCTTTCAGGTTCAGGCTCTCAGTGCCCTTGGGCACCGAATCAAGAACCGCCTTTTCCACCGCATCGATGGACAGAAGATTGGTCGCCCCGGTGAAGAAGCCCGCCATCACGATATTGAGCACCAGCCGTCGCCCCAACTCCTCGGCGAAGCGGGTGGCCGGAATACCGAGCGCGCGCGCCGTCACGGGCAGCTTGCCTTGCACCTGCACCAGCTCGTTCTCGTACAACACCAGTCCGTCGGGCTTGAGTTGCGGCGCGAACTGGACAAACGCGTCCTGCGAAAGCAGCACCAAAATGTCCGGGCTCCGCACGTAGGGATAGCCAATTGCCTCGTCGGCCACGATGACCTGGGCGCTGCACGCGCTGCCGCGCGCCTCGGGCCCGAAGGCCTGGATGAGGGCTGCGTGCCGGCCGCTGTAGATGGCGGCGGCTTTTCCAATGATGGAACCGCACAGGATGATGCCCTGGCCGCCCAGACCGCCGACGCGAATTTCCGTCCTAGCCACCTTGGCCTCCCCAGGGCGAATACTCGGCGCCCAGAACTCTGCCTAGATGCTCGTTCATAGCATCCAGCCAGGTGGGGCGTTCGCGATCCACGAACTTGCCCACCACGATGGGGCCGTTGAAGGTCAGGCCCAGTTCCTTGGTGTCGGCGCCGTTCTTGATCACGCTGTTCTGCTTGTAGAACTTCAGCTCGTCCACGCCGTCGCCGCGCTTGTTGCGGCGCTGATAGAGCGTGGGGCAGGGCGAGAGGGCCTCGATGAAGACGAAGCCGCGCTTCTTCAATCCCTCCAGCATCGCCTTGGCCAGTTGGCGCACGTGGAACACAGTCCAACGCGCGACATAGCTGGCCCCGCACGCATCGGCCAAGAAGGGCAGGTTAAACGGGGCCTCGTAGTTGCCGAAGGGCATCGTGGTCTGCTTGGCGCCAAGCGGTGTGGTGGGCGCTACCTGACCGCCGGTCATGCCGTAGGTGAAATTGTTCACACAGATCACCATCAAATCCATGTTGCGGCGAGCGGCGTGCATGAAGTGGTTGCCGCCGATGGCGGTCAAATCGCCGTCGCCCGAGTACACGACCACCTTGAGCTTAGGGTTGGCCAGCTTCAGCCCGGTAGCAAACGGGATGGCGCGACCATGCGTGGTGTGGAACGAGTCCAGGTTCAGGTAGCCGGCAACCCGGCCGGTGCAGCCGATACCGGACACGATAGCGATCTCGTCCAGGTTCATGCCCGATTCAGTGAGCGCGCGGGTGAAACAGTTGACCGTGGTGCCGATCCCGCAGCTCGGGCACCAGATGTGCGGGATGCGCTCCTGGCGCAGGTAGGGCATTACCGGGTTGACGCTATCGATGTCGCGCAAGAGCGTGTCGTCGGTCATCGCCCCGCCTCCAGGATCGCGGCCAGGATCGTCTCCGGCTCATGGACCGAGCCGCCGGCGTGCGGGAGGCTGACCACGCGGGCCGCGCCGGCCACCGCGCGTTCGATCTCCAGGACCATCTGGCCCATGTTCAGCTCGGGCATGATGAAAACCTTAGCCGTCTTGGCTAGTTCGCGCATGCGTTTGGCAGGAAACGGCCAGGCCACCACCAGGCGCAGGTGCCCCACTTTCAGGCCGCGCTGGCGCGCTTCTTCCACCGCAGACATCGCGATGCGAGATGTGATGCCGTAGGAAACCACCACCACATCAGCTCCCTCGACGCCGTCTTCGCGTACATCCATGATCCGGTCGGCGTTGTCGCGGATCTTGCCGATGAGCCGCCGCACCAGCTTGTCCTGCGCGACCGCGTTCATGGCCGGGTAGCCACGTTCATCGTGAGTCAGACCGGTCACGTGAATGCGGTAGCCCGCGCCAGCCTTGGTCATTTCGGGCACGGGATCGTCATCAGTCGTGGCAAACGCGCGATACTCATCCTTCGGCTTGTGGGTCCATTTGCGCGGAACCACCTTGATTTCGGCGGCGGGCGGGATGACCACACGCTCAACCATGTGCCCTACCACCTCGTCCATCATAAACATCACAGGACAGCGGTAGATCTCGGACAGGTTGAAGGCTTTCACCATCAGGTCGAAGCATTCCTGGGGCGAGTTGGGCACGATGGCGATGATTTCGTAGTCGCCGTGGCTGCCCCACTTGGCCTGCATCATGTCGGCCTGGCCGGGCAGGGTGGGAAGTCCCGTGGAAGGGCCGCCGCGCTGAACATCGACCCACACGCCTGGGGTCTCGGTGATGGCCGCCAGGCCGATGTGCTCCATCATCAATGAAAAGCCAGGGCCCGAGGTCACGCTGAGCGACTTCTGCCCGCCCCACACCGCGCCCTGCACCGCAATGCTGGAGGCCAGCTCATCTTCCAGTTGGATGAACACGCCACCCACCATCGGGATGCGCGCGGCAAAGCGTTCCACCACCTCTGTGGATGGCGTGATCGGGTAGCCAGCGGCAAAGCGACAACCGGCAGCCAGAGCGCCTTCGCATGCGGCGTGGTCGCCGTCCATGAAATGAATGCCGGTCAGCACACCTTTGGGGTCAGCGGGTTCGGCGTCTTGGACGCGGGGGGCGGCGACAGGCGGAGCGGGCGGGGAGGGCGGAGCGGCAGGTGGGCCCTTGGCTTTGCGTGCGTCGATGTCCTTCCAGCGCTCGCCGTAGATCGCGAAGTCTGGGCAGTACAGGCCACACAGGTCGCACCCGCTGCAGTCCTCAGGCCGGGCCAGGATGGGGAAGTGGTACCCCTTGGCGTTGAAATCCTTGGTGAATTCCAGGCAGTGGGTGGGACAGAAATCGATGCAAAAGGAACAGCCCTTGCAGATCTCGGGGCGGACGAACACCGTCCCTTTGCCTGGGCGGTCTGAGACGCTCGGAATCATGGATCTTCCTGGAATTCGCAGATTGGGGTTACCACGGGATCTTGCCGGGAACGAGCAAATAAGGACTCCGTCAGTCTTCTTTATACCATACCGTTAGAAGCGGAGATGTGATAGGAAATATCGGATGTTTGGCCTTATCCCATTTTTCCGGTCGACGATTGGGAAAAAGGTTCTCATGGCGGTGTCGGGGCTGTTTCTGTTCGCCTTCTGCGTCGAGCACGTCACGGGGGCCCTGCTCTTTCTGAAAGGGCCCGACACCATCAACGGGTACGGCCGCCTGCTGCACTATTCCGCTGCCTTGATCTGGTTCTTTCGTGCCGGCCTCATCGTCTCGGCCGTCGTCCACGTCGCGGCCGCGACTCTGCTCTACTTCCAGGAACTCGCGGCCCGTCCGGTCGGCTACCAAGACCGACGCTACCTTCGGGCTAGCTATTCGGCTCGCACCATGAAGTACTCGGGACCGTTCTTGCTCGCCTTCGTGATCTTTCATCTGGCCCATCTAACCTGGGGCTATCACGTGGTGCCTGGCCCCTTCATTCCGGGCGACATCTACGCCAACATGCTGAACGGTTTTCGCACCGGGTGGGTGGCGCTGGCCTACCTGGCCGCGGTCAGCCTGCTGGGGCTGCACCTGCTCCACGGCGCGCACAGCATGTTCGAATCACTCGGGCTGCGCCACCGTCGGGTGGAATCGCTGCTCTTTGGCTTTGCCCGCGTCGCCGCGCTCGCAATCTCGGTGGGTCTGGCTCTGGCTCCGGCGGCAGTGTTCTTTCGCATGATCCGGGGGTAAGGACCAATGGAACTGAAAGCCAACCTTCCCTCTGGGCCTTTGGCGACCGCATGGGAGCACCAGCGCTTCGAATTCAAGCTGGTCAACCCGGCCAACAAGCGTCGCTATCAGATCATCGTGGTGGGCTCTGGCCTGGCCGGCGCGTCCGCGGCTGCGTCGCTGGGCGAGTTGGGCTACAACGTGCGCTGCTTCTGCTACCAGGACAGCCCGCGCCGTGCGCACAGCATCGCCGCACAGGGGGGCATCAACGCCGCCAAGAACTACCAGAACGACGGCGACAGCGTGCAGCGCCTGTTCTACGACACCATCAAGGGCGGGGACTTCCGCGCGCGCGAGCACAACGTCTACCGCTTGGCCGAGATTTCCAGCCAGATCATCGACCAGTGCGTGGCCCAGGGGGTTCCTTTTGCGCGCGAGTATGGCGGACAGCTCGCCAACCGTTCCTTTGGCGGCGCGCAGGTGTCGCGCACCTTCTATGCCCGCGGTCAAACCGGGCAGCAGCTTCTGCTGGGCGCGTACCAGGCCCTGTCGCGCCAGATCGCGGCGGGCCAGGTCAAGATGTTCCCGCGTACCGAGATGCTCGACCTAGTGGTCGTCGAGGGTCGGGCCTGCGGCATCGTGACCCGCGATCTGGTGTCGGGCGCGATCGAGTCGCATGCTGCGGACGCGGTCATCCTGGCCACCGGCGGCTACGGCAATGTCTTCTATCTGTCGACCAACGCCAAGGGCTGCAACGTGACCGCCACCTGGCGTGCGCACAAGCGCGGGGCCGGGTTTGCCAACCCCTGCTTCACCCAGATTCACCCCACCTGCATTCCCGTCACCGGCGAGCACCAGTCCAAGCTCACCCTGATGAGCGAGTCGTTGCGCAACGACGGCCGGGTGTGGGTCCCGTTGCGCGCCGGTGACCAGCGGCCGCCCGCCCAGATCCCGGAGGCCGAGCGCGACTACTATCTCGAGCGCCGCTACCCCAGCTTCGGCAATCTGGTTCCGCGCGACGTGGCCAGCCGCGCTGCCAAGGCGGTGTGTGACGACAACCGCGGCGTCGGGCCAGGCGGCCGCGGGGTGTTCCTGGATTTCTCCGACGCCATTTCACGGCAGGGCGAGGCGGTGGTGCGCGAGCGCTACGGCAACCTGTTCGACATGTACGAGCGGATCACCGCAGAGAACCCCTACAAGGTTCCCATGCGAATCTACCCGGCGGTGCACTACACCATGGGCGGGCTGTGGGTCGACTATAATCTCATGAGCACCATTCCGGGTCTGTTCGTGCTGGGCGAGGCGAACTTCTCCGACCACGGAGCGAACCGCCTGGGTGCCTCGGCGTTGATGCAGGGATTGGCCGACGGCTACTTCATCATTCCCTACACCATTGGAACCTATTTGGCTGGCAGCAAGCCGGGATCGGGTTCGGCTGACCAGCCAGAATTCGGCGCGGCCAAGGCACAAGTGAAGGAGCGAGCCAACCGCTTGCTCGCGGGCAAAGGCAGGCGAACCGCAACCTCGTTCCATCGCGAGTTGGGCAAATTGCTTTGGGAGAACTGCGGAATGGCGCGTACTGCGGCCGGGCTGAAGCAAGCCCTCGGCCGCATTCCCGAACTGCGCGAGCAGTTCTGGCGTGATGTCGCGGTGCCCGGTGATCGGGAGGAACTGAATCAGTCGCTGGAAACCGCTGGCCGGGTGGGGGATTTTCTCGAATTCGCCGAGCTGCTGTGCCGGGATGCGCTGGCACGCGAGGAATCCTGCGGCGGACACTTTCGGCAGGAGTATCAAACCCCAGATGGTGAGGCCCGGCGCGACGATGCGCGTTTTGCCCATGTGGCGGTGTGGGAGCACCGGGGCGACGGCCAAGAGCCGCTCCGCCACACCGAGCCGCTCAGCTTCGAGAACGTCCACCTCGCGCAGCGGAGCTACAAGTGAACATGAATCTCGCGCTGATGGTCTGGCGCCAGGAGAACGCGCGCGCGGTCGGCCACATGCAGAGGATCGAGGCCAGGGACATCAGCTCTGACATGTCATTCCTCGAAATGCTCGACGTGGTCAACGAACGCCTGACCGAAGGCGGCCAGTCACCCATCGCCTTTGACCACGACTGCCGCGAGGGGATCTGCGGGTCGTGTGGGGTGGTCATCAACGGCGTGCCGCACGGCCCGCAACCAGGGACCACGACCTGCCAGCTTCACATGCGCCACTTCTGCGACGGCCAGGTCATTGTCATCGAGCCCTTCCGCGCGCGTGCCTTTCCCGTGATTCGCGACCTCATGGTCGACCGCAGCGCCTTCGATCGGGTGATTGCGGCCGGCGGTTTCATCACCTCACCCACCGGGAGCGCTCCGGAGGGCAATTCCATGCTGGTTTCCAAGGAAAGGGCTGATACCGCCATGGAGGCGGCCGCCTGCATCGGGTGCGGCGCATGCGTCGCCGCCTGCCCCAACGCTTCTGCCATGCTGTTTGTCGGCGCCAAGATCTCGCACCTGGGCCTTCTGCCCCAGGGTCAGCCCGAACGCTGGTCCCGCGTGCACGCCATGGTGGCCACCATGGACGCCGAGGGCTTTGGCGGCTGCACCAACTTCCTTGAATGCACCGCGGTCTGCCCCAAGAACGTGTCGCCTGACTTCATCGGCCGCATGAACCGCGACCTGATCGGCGCCGTGTTCCTGGCCCGGCCGCGGGTGACCAGCACCGAAGCCGGATAGCGACGTCGGGCAGTCCTCGGGGCGCCAGGATGCAAGAATTGCGGAATTGCGTGAGACTGTGTTACTCGGTGGACCATCTAACCAGCAGGCAGAGAGAACGGCCGCATTCAAACCAACAGGGAGGCCCCATGACATCGTGCATACAGTGCAAGAATGAACTTGCGTCTGATTTTCGTTTCTGCCCACGTTGCGGCGCTCCGGCAGCCAAGGACATTCCGGACCAGTACTTGCTGGCGAGACGGGCCATGGAAGGGCGCATGGAGGGAGGCCCGGTTCAACCTGCCATCGCGACCCTGCTAAAGGCCTACGGCATGGGTCTGCGCGATGCCCACGTCTTGTGCGGCCTCGGGATCCTCTACTACCGCCTCGGCGACATCGCGTCGGCAACCAAGTACCTTGAGGAAGCCATCAAGCTCAAGCCCGACTTCCCCGAAGCACACTACGACCTGGCCCTGACCTACTACCGCGGCGGTCAGATCCACAAGACCATTGCGACGATGGAGCGGTGTCTGGAGCTAAGTCCCGACTACGCGGCCGCTCACTACTGGATCGGCATCGCCAACTACCACCTGGGGCGCCAGCAGAAAGCCATCCAGTCCTTCCTGCGCGTGGTCGAGCTGAACCCGGCGGCCAAGGTTGCCAACTACCACCTAGGCGTGAATTTCGCGTCGCTAGGCCAGTACGACAAAGCCATCGCCAATTTCAAGCTGGTGGTGGAGAACTGCCCAGAGGACGAGGCGGCCTTCTATCACCTGGGCATGGCCTACTATGAATCCAACAAGATTCCGGAGGCCACGGAGGTCTTCAAGCATTGTGTCGCGCTGGACCCCGGCGACCGGCGCGCGGCGCAGATGCTGGAGATGCTGACCAACGTTCCGGGGGTTTAGTGCCGCCTCTCGCAAATTCGTAGTTGGCTAGGCGCCCGAGGCGATAGGGCGGTGCCGGTGGACGGCCCTGGCGGACGGAGCCGGCGCCGACGGTCGGTCCCGGATTCGGAACCGGATCCGGCGGCCGGCCCCGGAACCGGCTCGTCGCCGGACCCGGGACAACAGGGCAACGGTCCGGCGATGAGCTTTTCAGCGGGGACAGTTCCGCCGAGCCGAGTTTCTCGGAGAATCTCGGCTCGACGGCCCGCTTCGGGCGATCTACACGCCCAACCCTGGGTTGAGCTTCACCCTGACGCGCTCACAGAGGAGGGAGGCCCGGAAGAGGCGCCTGGAGAACGGCAACCGAAGAATTGATGCCGCCGTCCAGCAACGACAGGTTGGTGAAGAAGAGTTGATTCCCCCAGAAGATGGGCGACGCGGTGGTGTCCATCTTCGGGACCAGGTTCGGGTTTGAGTACCGCGCGGTCAGTTGTGCGGAAGGCGACAGCACCTGGATCTCGTTGGCGGCATTGGCCGCCACATACAGGTTGCCCAAGAGGTCGAAGGTAATGCCGTCGGCTCCCAGGAGTGACTTGGTGGTGCCCTGTTGACTATCGATGGTCGGTCCGTCGGCAAAGACCTGCGCTGTGCCCGCGGTCCAGCCCGGCCCCACGTTGATGCGGATGATCTGGCGCTTGGTGGTGTTGGAGACGTACATATGTTGAAAGAAGAAGTCGAACGCGATGCCATTGGCCCCGATGGGCAAGGGGGGGAACGGGTTGCTGGCCAGGAGCGGGTCCGCAGACCACACCGTCAGGCCGGAACCGTCTTGGTTCATGCGTGTGATCGTCCCATGGAAGGAGTCCGTCACGTACAGGCGCCCTAGCAGGTCTTCCGCGAAGCCGTTAGGGAACGCGAAACCACTGGCAATCGGCGTGACCACTCCGGTTTCCATGTTGACGGAGAGCACGCGGCCCTTGTTGTTCCCGAAGCTCGTCGGCGGACTTGCCAACGTATTCGCAAAGTCGAGAGCAAACACCGTGTGCGGTGGCTCGAAGTGCACGCCGAGCAACGGGGTCACGCCGCCGGGTCCCGCGGGAATCGGGACAGACTTCACGAATGCACCATTGTGATCGAACTTGCAGATGTGGGTGGTCGGCAAGATGGCGGCCGAGCCAGTGTAGATATTGCCCTGAAGATCGAGCGTGATTCCCTCGGGGTTGACACAATCCGTGCCGGAAAGGTTGCCGGTGACAGTCGAGATAGTTCCGACGGGCGGAGACGCCGCGGCCGGCGCGGCAATAGCAGTGGCGCCAGCGGCCAAGAACATAGACATCCACAACGCGTTCTTCATGGTACCTCCTTGGTTCGGGGTGGAGGTTGGACGCTCGCATGGCGTCGCCGCGCGTACAAGAAATCATTTTGCAACATTCTTGCGACGCTAGACTGCCACGAGGTACCGCGCGGCTCGCGCACGCATGACGCGGTAGGCCTTGGGTGAACGTTCTCGGCAGCCGGTTTGTGTTAGAAGACCAGAACTGCGCGTAACGGGACGATCGAAGATGAGACGTTTTCATCTGCCAGTCTGGCTCGTGTTCCTCGCTGCTACGGCAGATGCACTCGCCCAGGAAGACGAGCCCGATGCGGAGCTGCCTTCCGTACCGGGGCCGGCCGCGGCAGCGAAATCCATCCCTCCGCCCGGCATCGACTATCCCGCCTTGCAAGCCCTGGGCGGAGGCTCGGCGCTCTACATCGATCACACCTACGAAACCAGCGACGATCTGTCGACGTTCTATTGGGTCAAGGGCCGCGCCAGTGGCTATCGGGTCGCCTTGGGCGGCATTCTTCGCCGCGGGTCATTCCAGGCAAACCTTGAGTTGCCTCTGCAGCTCACGCGTCTTTTCATCGACAACCTGGGCTCGGCGTCTCCTCCGATTCCAGCCGATCGGCAGAAGTCCTCGTTCTCCCTGGGAGACGTGGTCGCAGGCGGCAGCTATGCCTGGACGTTTTCCACCGACCCGGTCACGGCAACCTTGGGTGTGGGCATGCGCGCCCGGTTGCCCACGCACACCATGACCTATAGCTTCGGACTCATCGATGGAAGTACCTACGCATTTGGTTTCCCCTACTACTTCCATTTGGCTCCTGCTGGCTTGTTTCTCGTGTCCTATGGCCCCCTCTCCTTGACGATCAATGAGGGCATTCTGGCCATGCTGGCCAAGAACACCACGCTCTTGGGCCTGCCTTTGAACATCCCGAACATTTTCTTCTGGGAATCGCACACCGCGCTTTCCCTCGTGCCCGCCAAATGGCTGGGACTTTCTCTCGAACTCATTAGCTGCATTCAGCTCAGTCACATAGACGACCAGAATTTTCAAACTCTGAACCACCTTCGCGCCTTCTACCTCAATCCTGCCGTAACCGTTGACCTCGGATCCTACCGGGTTGCCCTGGCGGGACGATTCGGGCTTGGCAACGACACCCAGAAATTCGGCGTGATCACGTTCTCCGGATCGCGAGCCCTACTCGTGCGCGTGTCCTATCTGTTCTAGCCGCCCGAGTTTGCGGTAGACTGAGAGATCGCATGCTCCGCTTCATCCCTGGCGTGCTCATGATCGTGTGCGCGGCATCCTGCCACTCGAGTGGAACGGGTCCGGCCGACACGCGGATTCGGGATGGGGGCGCGGACGGGATGATGCTCAACCTGCCAGTCGGCTGTCCGCCCGACGCTGGCAACGAGATCGGCATCGGCAAGCCATGCAGCAACGGGGGCAACGAGTGCGGGAGCGGTCTGCTCTGCACCTGTGGCAACTTCGGCGTCACCTTGCCGGCCAACATGCCCTGTTTCTGCACCAACGCGACGCCAAGCGCGAGGTGTCCGACAAATCCAAACTGCGGGAGCAACGCAACCTGCTGCGCCATCCTTGGTGTGGTGAGTGGTTGCATCCCCAATGTCTGCCTGGTCAGCACATCGCAGGGCAGCAATCAGTGCCCATTTCAGTAGGAGTGCGTCAGCGTCTCGCGTCCCAGCGCGCAGCGCAGCGAGACGACCGGCCTTCCCGGTAGGGAAAAGTTGCCAAGAAATTGGTGCACCGGGATTGGGTGCTGCAATGATTGCGGTCACTTGCGCGACAGGAATTGGTCTTGGCGGCGATTGATGGACGACTCTTGAGAGCGATGGAACTGATTCGCATGAAGATGGGTTTTCTGCCTTCCACGTGAGAGGTCCTGACCACATGATCGAAGATGGCGACGAGCAATTGAACGACGACAACCCGCACGACGAGGAACTGGAAATCGTCGGCAAGACAACGGCCAAGCGGGCGATGTCGAGCGAGGAGAGGGCGCGCAAGAAGGGCGATCTCATCACCATCGGGAAGGCCAAGGGTTTCCTTACCTACGACGAAGTCAACGATCACATGCTGGCGAGCATCGGCTCGTCCGAACAGATCGACGACTGGCTGTCGGCCCTGGGCGGTGAGGGCATCGAGATCGTGGACTCTGCGTCCCACGTGAAGGGGACCGAAAAGTCGGTCCCGAGCGAAGCGGCGCCCGAAGAAGAGGCCGAGCCGCAATCTGCGCAGATCCCCGAGGTGGAGGAAGAGGAAGAGGACGGCGACTCCAAGACCAACGATCCGGTGCGCATATACCTGCGCAAGATGGGCTCGGTTTCGTTGTTGAGCCGCCAGGGAGAGGTGGAGATCGCCAAGCGCATCGAGGACGGTGAGCGCCGTGTGCTGCAGGCAGTGCTCAATTCCCCCCTCCCGATCGAGGAGATCCTGGATCGGGACGACAGGCCGCCCCAGGAGAAGATTCGGGCGAACGAGGCGGCCAGAGACGCGGACGAGGATGAAATCGAGTTCGACGAGAATTGGGAGGTCGAGGTGGTGAGCAAGGTGCTCGACAAGGTGCGCCGGCTGCGCAAGGAGGTGAAGAAGGTCGAGGAGAAAAAGACTGCCAGCGAAGCCGCGCGCAACAGAGCCAGGAAGCAGGTCGCAGCGATCAAGCAGGAGATGATCGATGCCCTGCAGGAGATCCACCTCAGTAGGAAACAGATCGATCGCATCGTGGTCCGGCTCAAGGCTCTGGTGTCCCGCATGGAAGCGGCTCATCGCGAGATTGATGAATGCGAACGGCGCACAGGCCTGGCACAACGTGATTTCGCCAAGACCTTGCGCGAGATCCGATCATCGCCCCTGCGCCAGCGGGCGGTGGCCAAGAAACTAGGCCTGCGGCCTGAGGAGATCGAAGATCTGGCCAAGGTCATCGAGAACGCCAAGAAGAAGATCAAGAAGGTGGAGGAAGAGGCGGCGATGACCGAGGAGGGCCTGCGCGTCACCGTGCGGGAGATCCAGCTTGGCGAGCGGCAGGCCGAGCAGGCCAAGGCGGAACTGATCGAGGCCAACCTGCGCCTGGTGGTGTCCATTGCCAAGAAGTACGCCAACCGGGGAATGCAGTTTCTCGACCTCATCCAGGAAGGCAACATCGGCCTGATGAGGGCCGTGGACAAGTTCGAGTACAAGCGCGGCTACAAGTTCTCGACCTACGCGACGTGGTGGATCCGGCAGGCGATCACGCGCGCCATAGCCGATCAGGCGCGCACCATCCGCATTCCGGTGCATATGATCGAAACTATCAACAAGCTCATCCGCACCAGCCGATACCTGGTGCAGGAGTTGGGCCGGGAAGTGACGCCGGAAGAGATTGCCGAGAAGATGGAACTGTCGCTGGACAAGGTCCGCAATGTGCTCAGCATTGCCAAGCAGCCCATCTCGCTGGAGACCCCCATCGGCGCGGACGAGGACTCGGACCTGCACGACTCAATTGAGGACAAGAAAGTCATCCCGGCGGCCGACACTGTTATCTCCATGGACCTCGCGGATCAGATGCGCAAGGTGCTGGCCACGCTCACACCGCGCGAGGAGAAGGTGCTGCGCATGCGCTTCGGTGTCGGAGAAAAATCGGACCACACTCTGGAACAGGTGGGTCAGGACTTCGATGTCACGCGCGAGCGCATCCGGCAGATCGAGGCCAAGGCCTTGCTCAAGCTGCGCCACCCGTCGCGCGGCTTGCGGCTAAAAAGCTTCATCGAAGGATAGAACGCGCGCGGGCAGGGATGCCTCTCCCGAGGGCGTCTGCGAAGCTCTCGCTGCGCCCTTTGCAGCGCCACTTCGGCCCGACGCGGACGCTCGTCGCTCAGGCTGGAGGCCGCTACCCGCGATCAGTTACCTGCGCCCGTCTCAGAGTTGCCCGAGCGCCAGCACGAGCTGGGCGCGGGCTGTGGCCAGGCTGAAATGCGCCTGCACTTCCTGCGCCGAGGCGGTGGTCATGGCCACCTGCGAATCACCGAGCTCGATCATGTTGCCCACGCCGGCCTGGTAGCGGCCCTCGGCCAGGCGAAGTTGCTCGCGTGCGTTGACCGCCGCCTCGTGGGTAGCCTCCTCGCTCGCCTTGGCCGCGCGCACAGCCAGACGCGCCTGTTCCAGGTCCAAACGTATCTGCTGGTGCTGAATCTCGTACTGGCCGCGCAGCACAATTGCCGTGGCACGCGCCTCGCGCACCTGTTCGTTGGTGATGCCCCCTCCGAAGATCGGCCAAGTCAAGGACAACATCCCGTACCAGTTCCACGCCAGGTTGTCGACTGCCGGCCCCGCATCACTCAGCGACATGATGGCACTCAACCCAGGATAGTAGCCACCTCTCGTCGCACCGATGGTGAATTCCTGCGCCCGAATCTGGTCGGCCAGGGCCTGCAAGTCGGGGCGCGCTTTGATTGCGGTGGGCAGAAGCTCGTCCGTGCTCTTGTCCTCGCCCGGAACCGGGTCGACCACGGGGACTTCAACCTGATAGTCGATGGGGCCCTCAACACCCATGGCCTGATTGAGCTGTGCCTTGGCCACGTCATGCGCGTTCTGCGCGGTGATGAGCTGCACCCGCGCCGTGGCCCGGTTGGTGAGTGCCTGGGCCAAGGCAATCTCCGGCTGCGTGCCTGCGCGCACGAAACCCTGGGCCTGCACCAGGTGGGCTTCCTGGTTGGTCAGCCCATCCTGAGCCACCTTGACCAGGGCATAGGTGGCGGCTGCGTTGTAGTAGGCGGCACGAACATTGAAGGAGACCTGCTGTGCTGTGCGCGACTCGCTATCAGATTGAGAACGAGCGGTGGTCTTGGCGGCGTTCCACTTGCCCGTAGTCTGCCCGAAGTCGTAGATCAGCTGGCTGGCGGTCACGCGGAATTGGAAGTAGTTGCTGGTGTCGAAGCTCCCATGGTTGGACCCGGTCGTCCCGGTGCTGGTGGTGGTACCGGTGCCGGTGTTGGTGGCGGTGCCAGTGCCTGTGGCAGTGCCGGTGTTCGTTCCGACCGAGCTGCCGCCTGACGGAAAGTTGTTCGTCGTGCGCTGGTATGAGGCCGTGCCGCTCACTTGCGGCAGCAGCGCCGCCCGGCTCTCATAGGCGCGGGCATCGGCCACCTCGCTCTGCGCATGTGCGACCTGAAGCTGGGGGTGGGTGGCGCGCGCGATGCGCAGGGCCTCGTCGAAGGTCAACACGCGCCCCTGCTGGGCGTGGGCCGGCTGTGCCAACCAGCCGACAGCGACAATGAGGAAGAGAAGACGTTTCATTCGTACCTCAAGGCTTCAATGGGATCGAGGCGGGAGGCTTTTTGCGCCGGGTAGAGCCCGAAGACTACGCCGACCAGACCGGAAAATCCGACCGCGATAGCGATGATGTCGAGACGAATCAAGATGGGCCAGCCGAAGTTGGCTGCCAATCGATTGGCGGCCAACAACCCCAGCAGGATGCCGATAATGCCGCCCGCAATCGAGAGCGCGAGCGCCTCGACCAGAAACTGCGACAGCACGTCGCGGGGGCGCGCGCCGACGGCCATGCGGATGCCGATCTCGCGTGTCCGCTCGGTGACACTGACGAGCATAATGTTCATGATGCCGATGCCGCCCACGATAAGCGACACCGCGGCGATGCTGGCCAGAAGCGTGGTGAGGGTCTTGACGCCCTCCTGCTGGGCGCTAGCCATCTCGGTCAGGTTGCGAATGCTGAAATCGTCTTCGGCGCCAATCGGGAGGTGGTGGCGATCGCGCAGCAGGGTGGCAATTTGAAGCTGCGCGCGGGTGGTGGCTTCGCTCGACACCGCGCTGACCATGAATGCGCCGGCCATAAACTTCTGCAGGCCGCCTTGGATCTTGGCCTGGAAGGTCGTGTACGGGATGAACACGGCGTCGTCGTAGTCTTGCCCGGTGGCCGACTGCCCCTTGCGCGCCAGCACACCAATGATCTGGAAGGGAGTCTTCTGTATGCGCACGGACTGACCGGTTGGATCGGCGTTGGAACCGAAGAGCTTGTCCACCACCGTCTGCCCCAGCAACACCACTTTGCTACCCGTTTCGATGTCTGAGGGACTGATGGGGCTGCCCATCGCGACGGGCCAGGTGCGCATCAAGAAGTACTCGGGCGAAACGCCGTTGACCGAGGTGGCCCAGTTTTGATCTTCACTGATCACCTGCTGGTTGCTGCGGAGCTGCGGGCTGGCATAGCGAACCGCGCTGGCCTCGCTGCGTATGGCCTTGAGATCATCCCAGGTCAGAGTGGGCATGCTGCCAAAGCCCCCATGCGCCCCAGAAGCACTGGTGGTGCCCGACAGCACTATCAGCAGGTTCGAGCCCATCGACGCGAACGCCTCTTCCACGCGCGCCTTGGCGCCTTCACCGATGGCGACCATGGCAATCACCGCCGACACGCCGATGATCACGCCTAGCGTGGTGAGGAACGAGCGCAGCTTGTTGCGCATGAGTGCCCGCACCGCGACCCGCAAGACTTGCAGAGGACTCATGGCGAAAGCTCCGCGTCGGCGGGGGCTGAGCCGGGCTCGGCTTGCAGCGCTGTCTGCTGCTCGTCCGACCGCACGCGGCCGTCGTGCATAACTACCACGCGCGAGGCGTAGCGGGCGATGTCCGCCTCGTGGGTGACGAGCAGGAGCGTGATACCAGTGCGGCCCAGTTCCTGGAACAGCGCCATGATCTCCACGCTGGTCCGCGAATCCAGGTTGCCCGTGGGTTCGTCGGCTACGATGAGGTGCGGATGCGTGACCAGGGCCCGCGCCACCGCCACCCGCTGCTGTTGCCCCCCGGACATCTGATTGGGATGGTGGTGCAGGCGATCGCCCAGACCCACGCGCGCCAGCGCGTCCCGGGCACGGGTGTGGCGCTCGCGGGCCGAGATGCCTGCGTACAGCAGGGGAAGCTCCACGTTCTCCAGCGCGGTGGTACGCGACAACAGGTTGAAGCTCTGAAACACGAAACCCAGAGTGCGGTTGCGCAGCCGGGCCAAGGCGTTCCGGTCGAGCTGTGACACCTCCTCGCCCACCAGCCAGTAGCCACCCGAGCTGGGCCGGTCCAAACACCCCAGGATGTTCATCAGGGTTGACTTGCCCGAGCCCGACGGTCCCATCACCGCCACCGACTCGCCCTCGCTGATGGTCAGCGAGACGTCGCGCAGGGCATGGACCTCCACTTCGCCCATCCGGTACACCTTGCTGACCTTGCGGGTCTCAATGAGGGGCTTGCCCATCTGTGCACCTAGAATCGGCGCGGGCCACCGGGTGGCGGTCCGGCGCCCGGCAACATCCCGGTGGCGGCCGGCTTAAAGCCTGCCGGAAGGGTGGCGTCGCTGATAACCAGATCCCCGGGCTGCAGAGGGCCCTCCACCACTTCTGTCTTGGTGCCGTCGGTGGTTCCTGCTTTGATGCGAACCGGGCTGGGCAGATCGTTGCGCAAGACCCATACCGTGCGTCGATCGGGTGCCTCGTCGTTTTTCGCCGAGCCCCCCGCGCGTGCGGGACCGCCTGATCCAGCCCCGGGCACACCAGGGGAGCCGTCGCTGCCGGAACGACGCCCGCGCGGAACTTCCAGCTTGAGGGCACTGGCCAGATCCGCACTGGGGCGAAAGCGGAGGCCTGCGTTGGTCACACGCAAGACATCTTCTTTGTTGGCAAACACGAAGGTGACATTGGCGGTCATACCGGGCCGCAGTTTGAGATCGGAGTTGTCCACGTCGATGACCGCGTCGTAGGTGACCACATTCTGCACGGTCGTTGCAGCGTTGCGAATCTGGCGAACCGCACCCTTGAACGGCTCGCCCGGGAAGGCATCCACGGTGAAAGTGGCCTGCATGCCCGCGCGCAGCTTGCCCACGTCGGCCTCGGCCACGCTGGTGTCCACCTGCATCTTGCGCAGATCCTCAGCGATGACAAACAACACGGGCGCCTGCAGAGAAGCGGCCACGGTCTGGCCCACGTCCACGTTGCGCGAGATCACAGTGCCATCGGTGGGGGACACGATGTCGGTCAGGGCCAGGTTCACCTCGGCCAGATGCAAGACCGCCAGGGCCTGTTTGACATTGGCTTGGTCGGCCTCGACCTGCGCCAAGGCCGAGCCAGCATTGGACTCGGCGGTGTCTAGGTCCGAGACGGCGATGAGCTTGTCCTTCGCCAGGGGGCCCTGCCGCTTGAGCTGCCGGTCGGCGAACTTGGCCAGCACCCTGTCTTTGTCCAGGGTGGCCTTGGCCTGGGCATAGTTGGCGCGGGCGTTTTCCAGCGTGGCCTGGAACAGGCGGGGATCGATCTTCGCAATGATCTGCCCCTTCTTCACCGTCGAGTTGAAATCAGCGTAGAGTTTCAAGATGGAGCCGGACACCTGGCTGCCCACCTGCACGGTGACCAGGGCCGAAAGGGTTCCGGTGGCGGTGACCCGCGCGGTAATGCGGCCGCGGTCCACAGCCGTGGTTTCCCATTGCACCTTGGGCTTCGCGGATCGCCGTTTCAGCACATAGGCTGTGCCCCCGGCCAACGCCAACACCAGGACCACCACGCCCCAGAACTTCGTCGACTTGAGCCAACTCATGCGTGTGTCCTGCACCCTATCTATCGCGGTCCCGCCGCGTCGCCACCCCATTCTCAGATGGCCCCGGACCAGGCGGCGAAAGCCGGTCCAGTTCATCCAGATTGTCCACAATCCGACGGAGCCAGCCGCGCAGCGTGGCGATCTCGTCCGGCGAGAAGTGCGCCTCGGCGGCCTTGCGAACCTGCGCTGCCACGACCAGGCAGCGCGCACCGAACTGCTCACCTAGGGGGGTCAGCACCATCCGGCGACGCCGACGATCGGCGGGATCACTGTCCAAGCGAACCAGCTTGCGCCGGCTCAAGGCAGCCAACACACGCGACGCGGTGGGCTGATCCATGGGCAAGGCAGCCAGGATATCGGCCAGCGATGCCCCCTGGCGTTCGACCAGGGCCACCAGGAGCCAGAATTGCTGGTTCGAGAGCGCCAGATCGCGAACCCGCATCTCCACAGCTTGACGCTGCCGGCGTCGCAGCGCAGCCAGCAAGAGCCCGATGGGTACTTGCTTTGCTAACATATGCAGTGCTATATATTCGCCCAATCGCCAACGCTGTCAACCCGATTCTCACCGCCGCAACCGCAACCGCCCTAGTCACTCCTACAGATCGAGATCTGCCTGAGCCGCATGCTCCATGATGAACTTGAAGCGCGCCTCGACGTCTTTGCCCATGAGCTCGGTCAGGATGCGGTCGGTCTCCGGGCCGTCGCCGATGGTCACGCGCAGCAGCCGCCGCGTGGCCGGATCGAGGGTGGTCCGGCGCAGTTCCTCGGGCTGCATCTCGCCCAGACCCTTGAACCGCATGACCTCGGGCCGCGCGTTCTTGGGCAGAGCCGCCACGATGCGATCACGATCCAGCTCGTCGAGCGCCCAGAAGGTCTCCTTGCCGTGGTCGACGCGAAAGAGCGGCGGCTGCGCCAGGTACACGAAGCCACCCTCAATGAGCGGTCGCAGGTGCCGGTAGAAAAAGGTGAGCAGGAGGGTGGCGATGTGATGGCCGTCGGAATCGGCATCCATCATGAAGATAATCTTGTGGTAGCGCAGGCGCTCCAGGTTGAACTGCTCGCCCACACCGCACCCAAGCGCCGATACCACGTCTTGCAGCTCCTTGTTCGACAGGACCTTTTGCAGCGACGCCTGCTCGGCGTTCAGCACCTTGCCGCGCAAGGGAAGGATGGCCTGGACCTTGCGCTCGCGGCCTTGCTTGGCCGAGCCGCCGGCCGAGTCGCCCTCGACGATGAACAGCTCGCTTCTGGCTGGATCCGTCGACGCGCAGTCAGCCAGCTTGCCCGGCAGATTCAGCCGGTGTGAGATGGCCGTCTTGCGCGACACCGCCTGCGAGGCCGCACGCGAGGCCTCGCGTGCCTTGGCTGCCAGCGTGATGCGCTCGACAATGGTCGTGCCCGCGGTCCGGTTCTGGTGCAGGAAGGTTTCCAGCGCCGGCCGGATGGCGTTGTCCACCAGGGCTTGCGCCTCGGGATTGCCCAGGCGCTCCTTGGTCTGACCCTGAAACTGTGGATCGTGCAGATAGATGGACAAAAGACCGACAATACCTTCGCGGATGTCCTCTGCCGTCAGATTGAGGTTCTTGGGCGCTAGGCCGGCGTCGTCGAGAAACGAGCGCATAGCCTTGACGATGGCCGCGCGAAAACCCTGCTCGTGCGTCCCACCTTGGGTGGTGGGGATGCCGTTCACGTAGGTGCGCAGCGTCTCCTCGTGCGATTCCGTCCACTGCAGCGCACATTCGATGCGGCCCCCGTCCTCGCGCTGGAAGTAGAAGACCTGCGGGACGGTGGGCGGCTTGCCCCGGTCGGCGATGATTTTGGCCAAGAAGTCCGCGATGCCGCCCTCGTGCTGCAACACATCGCTGGTGCCCGCGGACTCGTCCCGGAAGGTGATTTTGAGTCCCTTGTGCAAGAACGTCTTGGCGTCCAGACGGAAACGGATGGTTTCCGCCGAGAACTCCTGCTTGCCAAAGATCTGCACGTCCGGCCGGAAGAAAGTCGTGGTCCCCGAGCCCCGCGCCGGCCCCTTCTTGGTCAGTCTGCTGGTCGCCTCGCCCCGCGCATAGCTCTGCTCCCACTCGAAGCCATCGCGCCGCACGCGCGCCACCATCTCCTCGGACAAGGCGTTGACTACCGACGCGCCCACACCGTGCAGACCGCCAGAATACTGATACTGCCCGGAGGAAAACTTTCCCCCGGCGTGCAGCGTGGTGAGCACGAGTTCCAACGCGGATTTCTTGAATTCCTTTTTGACGTCAACCGGGATGCCTCGGCCGTTGTCCACCACGGTGGCTGAGCGGCGATCCTTGTGCAGGGTCACCTCGATGTGGGTGGCGTAACCGTTGATCACCTCGTCGACCGAGTTGTCCACGATCTCCCACAGCAAGTGATGGTAGCCCTTGCTGTCGGTGCCGCCGATGTACATGCCCGGCCGTCGCCGTACCGGCTCGAGACCTTGCAGGACGGTGATGTGTTCCGCGGTGTATGAACTAGAAGCAGCCATGGTGAAGCCGGCACATGCTAGTGGAACAGTTTGGGCGGCTCATCCGCCGGCGCGGGCGGCTCAGGGAAGAGCACCCGCACGACACTGGACTTGCGTGCCAGGCTGTGGCCACGGCCGCCGCGCGCGGTGACGTGATAGCGCCCTGGGCCCACCGGAACCTTCTTTCCCGCGTCGGTCTCCGCGATCAACACGGTGTCGTCTTTGCGACCACCCAGGGCAAAGCCCATGACCGCGTCTTCTTCGTCGAGTTTGATGATGGTGACCCCGCGGCCCGGATTGGCGAGTTCCGCCGCCTCGTCAGCGTCGCACACCAGCGCGCGGGCGCGGGTGGAGACCACGCATAGCACGTCCTTGGGGCGCACCGGCAGGACGCCCACAACTTCGTCGCCCTCGGCGGGTTTGGCAAAACGTCGGCCGGCCCGCGTGCTCAGTTCGCGCAGTGGATCGAGGTTGAAGCGGAAGCCGTAGCCCCGCTTGGTCACGGCCAACGCCAGGGTTCCGGCCGGCACCGCCGAAGGCCCCGCGCCGGTGACCACCAGCGCAGCCACCACCCGCTCCCCGTCGCGGAAGTTGAAGAGCTTCTGCACCGGCTCGCCATACCCGGTCGAGGCGGGCACATCGTGGATGCGACTGACGTAGCAGCTTCCCAGGTTGGAAAAGATGGCGAGAAAATCCTTGGTCGACCCGCGCAGCGCCGCCAGCACGGCATCGCCCTCGCGCAGCCGGGTGGCCGACAGATCCTTCACCTCGCGGACGCGCTTGAGCCAGCCGTCGCGTGACAGAATGACGGTCACCTCCTCGTCGAGGATGAAGTCCTCAACCTGGAACTCCACTTCGTCGCTGCCGCCGCCGCCGATCTTGGTGCGCCGTTTGTCCGCAAAGCGCTGGCCGATGTCCGCAATCTCGCCGCGAATCACCTTCCACAGCCTGCGCTTGTCCTTGAGGATGGCTTCGATCTCCTTGGCTCGCGCTCGCTTTTCCGCCAGCTCGTCGCGAATCGCCTGGATTTCCAGCCGCGCCAGCTTGTACAGCTTCATCTCCAGGATGGCGTCGGTTTGTTCTGCGTCGATCTTGAAGCGATCCTGCAGCTTGGCGGCCGCGTCGGCCTTGCCCTCGGACTTGCGGATGATGCGGATGGCTTCGTCGAGCGCATCGAAGAGAATGGCGAAGCCTTGCAGGATGTGGATGCGGCGGCGCAGCTCCGCCAGCTCGAACTCGAAGCGACGGGTCACCACATTCTCGCGAAAATCTAGGAACTCGCCCAAGATGGCCCGCAGGTTGAGCCGCATGGGCCCGGCCACCTCGCGATTATCCGTAGGCACCAGGCAGGTCATGTTGACGTGGAAGGACAGCTCAAGCGGGGTGTGCTTGTACAGGTACGCAACCACAAGCGCCGGATCCGCCCCCGGCTTCAACTCCAGCACTACGCGCACGTCGTCGGTGGATTCGTCGCGCACGTCCACCAGCATGGGAAGCTTCTTGGCCAGAATGACTTGGGCAATACTCTCCACCAGGCTCGCCTTGGATACGTTGTAAGGGATGGAGGTGACGACGATCTGCTGACTGCCCCGCTTGGTCTCCTCGATCTTCCACTCGCCGCGCACGCGCACGGGGCCCTGGCCGGTTTCGTAGATCTCACGCAGCTCTTTCCGGGAATTGATGATCTGGCCGCCGGTCGGAAAATCGGGACCCTTGATGTACCGGAGCAGATCTTTGCTCTCCAGCTTGCGATCGTCGATCAGGGCCACGGCGGCCTCGCACACCTCGCCCAGGTTGTGGGGCGGGATGTTGGTGGCCATGCCTACCGCGATGCCGGCGCAGCCGTTGGCGAGCAAGTGCGGAATGCGCGCGGGCAACACCAGGGGCTCTTGCGCGGTGCCGTCGAAGTTGGGCCGGAAATCCACCGTGCCCTGCTTGATCTCGTCGAGCAGCTCAGTCGCCAGCGGCGCCAGGCGTGCCTCGGTGTAGCGGTAGGCGGCCGGTGCATCGCCGTCGAGCGATCCGAAATTGCCGTGCCCGTCCACCAGCCGGTAACGCAAAGAGAAGTCCTGAGCCATGCGCACCATGGCGTCGTAGCAGGCGCTATCGCCGTGCGGATGGTACTTGCCTATGACCGCGCCCACGATGGTCGCGCTCTTGCGAAAGCGCGCGTCGGGGTAGAGGTGCAGGTCGGTGTGCATGGCGAAGAGGATCCGCCGTTGCACGGGCTTGAGCCCGTCGCGTACATCAGGCAGGGCGCGCGCCGTGATGACGCTGACCGCGTAGTTGAGATAGCGGCGTTGCGCCTCTTCGGCCAAATTGGCGTCAGTAGGCGGAGGTGGTTCGTCGCTGCCACCCTTGCCCCGGCCGCGGCCACCCCCGCCCTTGCCCTTGGCCGGCGGCAGGACAGGCCGTGCACCGTTTTCGTCGAGAAGATCGAGTTGTCGCGCGGACATGAAGCTACTGGGGACGCCGCACAAAACGACGCCATGTGGGCCCCAAGTTAGGGGACCGCAGGCGCAAGATCAAGTAAGGCTCTCCCCAAGGTCGGGATCGGGGTTCGGGGTTGTTTCACGCCGCACCACCAAGCCGCGCCGCCCGGACGGGTCACTCCGTACGACAAGCCACGGTGGCGGCACGAGGCGGGGCCCGTCAGCCCTGCTGTCAGCTTTCCAGCTTCCTGCGTCTCCAGTTGCGCGGAGGCTGCTTGTCCCCTGAATCAGGGTTAGAGCGCGCGTTGTCAATCCAGCGGAAGCTAGGAGCGGGCCGCACGTCCACGTGGACGAACCCCACCCGCGGGTAGAAGCCAATCCCCATGCCACCGGCATCCAGGGTTTGGACAAAGGTCCGCAGGTCACGCGGACGCACGCCCGCGATGCGGATATCGGCCGCCGTGCCGTGGAAATGGTTGCTGGTGGTCTTTCGTTGGAAACGATAGCCCGAAAGCAATTCAAGCGGCCGCCCGTCAAAAGCATCGTTCACATGGGAGAGGATGGTGAGCAAGCGCGGATCAATTTCGTGTTCCTCCCCGGTGCGCTTGCAGCGAAATACGTGGGCGATCTCCTTGGCCGCCTCAACGCTGTACGAGCCGTCTGGGTTGTAGATGTTGGTCTTGAGTTCCTCTTTGTAGTTGAGCGAGTAAATCCGGATGTCGCCGGACGGCTGCGGCAGGGGGTCGCTGCGCAGCTCAACGTCGGGTATGGCCCAACCAAGCACGCCGTGGCGGCGAACGCGGTGCTTGCAGGCTTTGGCCGGCTTGCCACAGTTCTGGGCAGCCGCCCTGGTTCCCAATGGCCGTCGCCCGCCCACACCGTCCGCCTGCACGGACCCAACATGGGCCAAAGCCAGGCTCAACCCTAGAAGAGCGGTCAGAAATCCCCTGGGCATGCTTCTACTAGGTTTGCCGGGACTTTGGGGTCTGTCAACATAAAAGAGGTTGCGGGGCTCACAGACGTGTGGGCAGAAGGCGACACGGTGCCCCGTCTCAGCCCAAAGTCCTACCGCGGCCTCCCGCACGGGGCGCTTCGACCGATGGTTCTGGACCTGCCAGGTGAACCAGCTCGATGTGTAGGGTGCCAGCGACCGAGAAGATGCGGTCGTCGCGATAGAACTCGCCATAGACGACCCGACGAATACCGGAGTTGGCAATCTCCTTGAAGCAGTTCCAGCAAGGACTGGCAGTGACGTAGATGGTGCCGCCGTCAATCATGACACCGTTGCGCGCGGCCTGCAGGATGGCGTTGCTCTCGGCGTGGATGGTGGCCACGCAATGGCCGTTCTCCATCATGTGGCCCGCTTCTGTGCAGTGAGGCATGCCGCGGATGGATCCGTTGTAGCCAGTCGACAGGATGGTCTTGTCGCGCACGATAACGGCACCCACTGACTTGCGCGGACAGGTTGAGCGCGACGAGACGACCCGCGCGATGTTCATGAAGTACTCGTCCCAGGAAGCCCTCTCGGCCATCCGCCTTCTCTACCATGATTCTGAAGCACCACTTTGTTGGATTCGGACCGACGGGAGAATCCGACAAAGTGGTGCTAGTATCCGCCGACCCGTGGACTGGAAGAGCACCCTTAGTCTGCCGAAGACCGAATTCCCGATGCGCGCCGACTTGGCCCGTCGTGAGCCCCTTTGGCTCAAGCGCTGGTCCGACGAACGCCACTACGAGACGCTGCTGGCGGCTCGCCAAGCCGCCGCTGCGCCGCCCTTCGTGCTGCACGACGGCCCTCCCTATGCGACAGGGGGGATTCACTACGGGACGTTGCTGAACAAAGTCCTGAAGGACATCATCGTCCGCTCGCAGCTCTTGCTGGGCAAGAACGCACCCTTCGTGCCCGGCTGGGACTGTCACGGACTTCCCATCGAGCATCAGGTGGAGAAGGCGGCCGGCGGCCGGGCCAAGCTGAGCCCGGCCGAGTTGCGCCAGCGCTGCGAGGCCCACGCGCTCAAGTTCGTCGACGTGATGCGCGCCGATTTCCGGCGTCTAGGCTGCGTCGGCACCTGGGACCAGCCGTATTTGACGCTGGCCAAAGGCTACGAGGCGACCATCGTGCGCATCCTGGCGGCCTTTGCTCGTCAGGGCCTTCTCTACCGCGCCAAGCGGCCGGTGCACTGGTGTACCACCCACCAGACGGCGTTGGCCGAGGCCGAGGTCGAGTACGCCGATCACAGCTCGCCATCGATCTACGTGCGCTTCCCGCTTGTGCAGAACCAAGCTGCAGTGGAGCGGCTGTTCGGCAGTGCGGCCGCCGCGCTGGTCATCTGGACCACCACGCCGTGGACCCTAGCCGCCAACTTGGCCGTGGTGGCTAACCCACAGCTCGCCTACGCCGGCATTCCGGTCGAGCGCGGCGGGCGGCGCGAGTACCTCATCGTGGCGCGTGAACTGTCCAAAACGTTCTTGGCGGCCTGTCATCTTCCCACACCGCCCGAGGATGAATGGATCGAGATTGCCGGGGATAGGCTCGCCGCTCTGCGCGGCGCGCGCTATCAGCATCCCTTTGTCAGCGAGGCGCGCAGCGAGCGCGATTTCCGCTTGAGCTTCGCAGCGCATGCCACGCTGGCGGCAGGCACCGGCCTGGTTCACACCGCCCCGGGCCATGGCGCCGAAGACTATACTGTCGGCCGCGCCGAGGGCCTGGAGATCTACGCCCCGGTGGACGGCCGCGGCCGTTACACCGCGGAAGTGGCCCTTTGGGCCGGCCAGCCGGTGCTTGAAGCCAACCCCAAGATTGTGGCCCACCTGGCCGAGACGGGGTTTCTGCTCAACCAGCCGGGCGAGACGGTGCGACACTCGTACCCCCATTGCTGGCGCTGCAAGCACCCGGTGCTCTTTCGCGCCACCAGCCAGTGGTTCGCGCGCCTGGGTGATTTGGGCGATAGCAGCAGTCTGCGCGAAAAGGCCCTGGCCGAGATCAAAAAGACCCAGTGGATCCCGACGTGGGGCGAGGATCGCATCCGGGGCATGATCGAGGTGCGACCCGATTGGTGCCTGTCGCGCCAGCGCATCTGGGGTGTGCCCATTCCCGCCTACCTTTGCAAGGCATGCGACGAGCCGTTCCTGGTGCCTGAAGCAATGGAGTTTGTGGCCACGGTTTTCGAAACCGAGGGCGCCAACGCCTGGTTTGCCCGGCCGACAAGTGAGTTGGCCCCGGCGGGTACTTGCTGCCCACGCTGCCAGGGCACTGATCTTGGAAAAGGCGAGGACATCGTCGATGTCTGGTTCGAGTCGGGCGTGTCTTGGGCTGCTGTGGCTGATGGCAAGTTGGTGCCCAAAGGCGAAAAGGTCGATCTCTATCTCGAAGGTGCGGACCAGCACCGCGGGTGGTTCCATTCGTCGCTCCTGGCCGCAGTCGCCGCCCGTGGGAGCGCGCCCTACAAAGCGGTGCTGACCCATGGTTGGGTGCTCGATGAGCGCGGCAAGGTCTATTCGAAGTCTGAAATCGAGAAGGCGCGCGCCGCTGGCGTGAAGACGGACTACGTCGAGCCACGCGTGTGGATGGAAAAGAATGGTGCCGAGCTTCTGCGTCTGTGGGCCGCCGCTGCCGACTACCAAGCGGACGTGGTGTTCAGCAAAACCATCCTGGATCAGCTGGGCGAGTCGTACCGCAAGATCCGCAACACCTGCCGCTACCTTCTGTCCAACCTGTATGACTTTGTGCCTTCACGTGACCTCTTGCCCGACGACAAACTTCGCGAGCTGGATCGTCTGGCGCTGGAGGTTTTGCGTGACCGGGACCGGCAAGTCTTCGACAGCTATCGCACCTACGCCTTTCACGACGTGGTCCGCAGGCTGGTCGACTACGTGGTCACGGTGTCGGCCGAGTATCTGGATCCGGTCAAGGACGTCCTCTACTGCGACGCGCCCCGATCGCCCAGCCGGCGCAGCGTGCAGAGTGTCTTTCACCACATGGTGCGCACCATCGCCACCTGGATGGCGCCCATCTTGTGCTTCTCAGCGCAGGACGTGGCCGACGAACTTCTGCGGCAGACAGGCGAGTCCTTCGATGTGCACGGCGAGATCCGGAAAGAGCCGACGCCGATGGGCGAGGCGGTCCAGCGCTGGCAGGATGAGGTCCGGCCTCGGCGGGAGATGATCCTGGCCAAGCTGGAGCCCTTCCGCGCCGCGGGCCACAAGTCTCTGGAGGCCAAGGTCACGGTGAGGCCGACCATGGGAGATCGGGAGTTTTGGCTACGCGATCGCGAGAACCTCCTTGAAACAACCGTGGTGTCGCAACTGGAGATCACCGCTGACGATGCCGCGAACGGGGCAGAGATCACGGTCAGCGCGGCCAGCGGTCCCGAGTGCCCGCGCTGCTGGCGGCGCACCGGGTCGCCCTCTGGCTACGCCGCGGAGCCAAACCTTTGCACTCGCTGCGCGGCCGTGGTCAGCTTGCTGGAGCCACGATGAGTTCCACCAGAACCCGCAACATCCTGTTCACGGTCACGGCCGCAGTTTCGATCCTTCTCGACCAGTGGACCAAGGTGCTGGCCCGCACCCACCTCAAGCCCCTCGATCCGTGGCGGGGCATCGTGGTCATCGATGGTTACTTTGACTTGCGCTACTCGGAAAACACCGGCGTCGCGTTCGGGATGCTACAGAAACTACCTGGCGGTCGCATCCTGCTGTCCCTGATGGCGCTGGCGGCGCTTGGCCTGGTCTTCCACTACCTGCGCCGGACCGATCCCAGCCAAACCCGGCTGCACCTCGCGCTTGGCTTGGTGGGCGGGGGCGCGGTGGGAAACCTTGTCGACCGAATCATTGCCGGCCGAGTGAGCGACTTCATCGTGTGGCACTACCACGGCCATGAATGGCCGGCTTTCAATGTCGCGGACGCAGCGTTGGTGGTCGGCGTATGCCTCATGGCGCTCGATATGATGCTCGACAAACGTCGCACGGCCACCGGCGCGCCGCCCGAACGCGCGGCTGGGGGCCGCCGATGAATGACGGATCGTGATGTGCAGACTGGGGCATCTGGAATGGAGGAGATTCAGATCGCATACTTCTCCCTCTCCCCCCGGGAGAGGGCTGGGGTGAGGGTACTGTATCGGACGTGAACCCATGCCGCGGACTTGTGGCCCAACACCTGCGTCGCTTCAGCGTCTGGCCCAAGAAAAGCACCACCCTCACCCCCGTCCCCTCTCCCGGCGGGAGAGGGGAGAAAAGAGTGCTCGTCCTCGAGTCATGACCGGTCATTTGGTCCTGGAAAGACCATGCGCCCGATCCTGATCGACTTCGGGATCGATCTTCCGCTGCTGGGGCGGCTCGACCTCCCCTCCTACTTCGCCACGCTCGGGCTGAGCTTCCTGGTTGGGCTTTGGATGATGCGGCGGGAAGCGGGCAAGCTCGGGCTCGACCGCGAACGGATCTACGATCTTTGGCTCGGCCTCATCCTGTGGGCGGTCGTCGGGGCGCGCGTCCTGCACATTCTTGCCGACGGACATTTCCACGACTATGTGAACCTGTGTGTGGACAACTTCAGGGTCGCCGCCACCGAAGCCAAAGTCGCCCATTGCAACGCCAGCTCGGAGTGCGGCTGGGACTATGTGTGTAACCTAGCCACGCACACCTGCCATCCGCCGCGAGACTGTCTGGCGGTCTTCAAGGTGTGGCGGGGAGGCCTGGCCTACTACGGCGGGTTCATCTTCGCCGCGGTCTTCGGCCTCGCCTACGCGCGCAAACATCGCCTGGGGCGGTGGGTGGTGGCGGACCTGGCCGCGCCCTGGATCGCCTTTGGTCTGGCGCTCACCCGCCTGGGCTGCTTTCTCAACGGCTGCTGCTACGGCAAGGTGTCGCATCTGCCCTGGGCTGTGCGCTTTCCACCCGGCAGTACGGTGTGGGAAGCGCAACGCGTGGCCGGCCTGATTCCCGAGGGCAGCCCGGCCCTGCCGGTGCATCCGACGCAGATCTACCTCGCCTTGCTCGACTTTGGGATGTTTCTGTTGCTGTATTTCGTCGTGCGACGACGAAGACGGGTTGATGGTCAGGTCTTTGCCTGGCTGCTTGTCATGAAGGGTGTGCTGCGTTCCTTCGTCGAGATCTTCCGCGACGACGATCGCGGCGTGTTTTTCGGTTGGCTGTCCACCTCGCAGATCTTGTCGGTGCCGCTGGTCGCAATTGGCATCTACCTGCTGCTTTCTGGCCTGCGCTCGCATTGGTTGGCGGACCCGGCGCCGGCGCAGGAGAACGGGTGAAACCGAATCTCTTCACCTTGCACCTCGGGGTCCATGGCTTGGATGTCCACGCCTACGGCCTGCTTGTTGCTATGGGCGCGATTGTGGGGGTGTTGCTGGCCCTTCGCCAGGGACGGCGGATGGGCTTCGACACCGCTGCCGTGCTTGACTTGACCTTCTGGGCTTTGGTGGCCGGCATCGTCGGTGCGCGCATCCTCTATGTGCTCGTGCACGGTGGCGACTACGCGCGCCTGTGCGCGGGAAGCGGGGCAACCCGACCCGCCCTACGCGCACTCGCCGATTGCGCGGCACCGCTCTATCTCTGGAAGGGCGGCCTGGTCTTCTACGGGGGCGCCCTGGCGGCAGGCGGCGTGGTCTTGCTTTTTGCTCGTCGGCGAGCCTGGCCCTTGGGCGACGTGGCTGACCTGCTCGCTTTCCCGCTGCCGCTCAGCCACGCCTTGGGACGCGTGGGTTGTTTCCTGGCCGGTTGCTGCTACGGCAAGGTTTCCACCCTCGGTGTGCGTTTCCCGCCCGCCAGCGTCGCGTATCATGAGTTGGCCACCTCGGGTCTGGTCGCGCCGGGCGCACCCACCACTCCGGCTCTCGCTCCCACCCAGCTCTACGAGGCAGCGGGCGAAGGGTTGCTCTTCACCTTGCTCTTGGTCCTGCGCCGCCGCCGACGGTTCCCCGGCTCTTTGGCCCTGGTCTACGTCATGGGCTACGCGATCCTGCGCGCAAGCGTCGAGGTCTTGCGCGGGGACACGGGCCGGGGATTTCTGTTCGAGATTTCGCTGCCCCGGGTGGCGGTCTGGCTCGACCTGCCTGCCAACCAGCCTCTGGTGCTCTCCACAGCGCAGGCGCTCAGTCTGGGTCTTGGCACCGCCGCAGCCGTTGCCTATTGGATCCTGCGCCGCCGCCCAGCCGAGAGCACGGAGATTTGAGCGGCGTTTCGAACTCCCGCCGCTTCCCGATCGTCGCCACTCTTCTGCTGCTCTTCGGGGTGGTCGTCCTGTTCGGGCGCGCCCTTTTCCAAGGGGGCACGTTCGCCGATCGCGACCTCGGCTCGTACTACTACGCCGCCAAATGGCTGGTGGCGCCGCTCACCCGGGCCTCGGGGGCGATTCCCCTTTGGAATCCCTTCTTCGCCTCAGGCCAACCCTTCGCGGCCAACCCCGAGCATGAACTGTTCCATCCCCTGACCACGCTGTTCCTCCTGCTGCCATTCGAATGGGCCTTCCGGCTGCAGGTTATCCTGCCGCCGTTGGCGGGTGCGGCATGCATGTTCTGGTTCCTGCGCCATCTGAGGCGCAGCCGAGCCGCGGCCCTGGCCGGCGCTCTGGCCTGGGGATTCGGGGGTTACCTGCTCTCGTCCACCAACCTGCTGCCCACCCTTTTCAGCGCGTCCGTCATCCCGCTGGCTCTCACCTTCGTCATGCGGCTGATGCGATCGCCGTCGCGGTCCAACATCACTGGTCTGGCCTTTGCCCTGGGCCTGCAGTGTCTGGCGGGCGAGCCCTCGATTCTGATCGCGATGCCCTTCCTCGTCCTGGCGACGGCGCTCTCGCCGCGCGCCAGGACGGGGCGACAGGGGCTGTGGATGCTGGCGGCCGGTCTTGGGCTGGGCGTCACCATGGGCGCCATAGTGCTGCTGCCGGGAGTCCATCATGCTGGCAAGACGGTCCGCGCGCTGGGCCTGACCGACGCCATGGCCAACGAATGGTCCATGCCGGCGGTACGCATCTTCGATCTCCTCTCGCCCCACGTTCTCGGTCACGTCAACCGCGCCGATACAAGCGAGTACTGGGGCCGGGCCCTGTATGGCGACAGGACCTTCGCTTTCCTCTACTCGCTTTATCCCGGTCTGCTCATCAGCCTGCTGGCTCTGGCCGCCTGTCGCATCCGGTGGCGGGCGCTGCTTGGCTGGGCGGTCGTGGGCGTGCTGGGGTATCTCGTGGCCCTGGGCGACCACTTCGTGGTCTGGCCCTTGCTGCGTCACGTGCCGGGGTTCGGGGTTGTTCGCTTCCCCGAAAGATTTTCCGTACTCTTCATCTTCCCCGTGGTGGTGGCGGGGAGTCATGGCTTTGACTGGATGGTGATGGGGCGGGCCGGACTTCGGCGGCGGCTGCTGCCCTGGCTGGCGGGTTTCTCCCTGCTCGGGCTTGTGCTGGCCAGTGGCCTGAGACTCGTTTCGGCACGCGCGGCGGTCACGCATCCTGCGCGTATGGCCACGCTGGATGCCCTGCGGTTGTCTGCGGTGTCGCTGGCCTCGTTCGCGCTTCTCTGGCTTGGCCGCCGCTTCAGCCGGGGGCTGCGTGGCCTGGCACTCTGCGCGTTGCTGGCGATCGATCTGGCCGACGCCGGCCGTTGTCTTGTGCCCACGGTGCCCGTGTCGCAGCTGGCCCAGCCACCCCCGTTCCTCGTCCCGCTACTCCAGCGCGGTCAGAGCGAGTTGATCTTCCACATGGCCGCGTGGAACCCCCGGTTTTCGGATACCGGCGGTCTGGCCAAGCCGCCCATCCCGGCCCGCTGGGGCCTGGCCATGACGCTTGAGCGCGACTTCGATTTCACCCAGCTTCGCTGGACCTTCGAAAGCACCCGCACCCTCATGCTGGTGACGAACGCCGACCCGAATCTGATTGAGCCGCTACTCCGGCGGCGCGGTGTCACCGCCATTGTCGAGTTCGGCGCGGGGGTCAAGTGGGAGAACGACCGGCTGGTTCGTCCCGGCGGCGGTCCCGTGATCGAGACCCTGCTGGCCCGCGAGACCAATCCCTTCGCGTTCGCCGTGTCCCGCGTAGAGATCGTGAGGGGCCATCAGGGCTGGGCCAATGCCGTACGCCGGCTGCGCGACGAAATCCCCCGTACCGCATGCGTCGAGGACACGGACCTTCAGGCCTTCCCGGTCCATCCCGCGCCCGCCGAGGTGCGCACCCGGCGCGATACACCCATGCGCTTCAGTCTCGAAGTGAACGCGCAGGGACCGGGTTCCTCGTTCGTGGCCATCAACCAGACTTGGGACGAGGGTTGGCGCGCGCTTCAAGATGGGAGCCCGACCCGTGTCTATCGCACCGACCTCTCGCTCTCGGGGCTGGTGGTGCCGCCGGGCAAGCATCGAATCGATGTCGAGTACGCCGATCCCTGGATGACGGCGGGTCTGGGCGTCTCGCTGGCATCGGCGTTGGCCGGGCTGGCTCTGGTTCTGTTCCGCCGCTGCAGCGGCGCGGCATCGCGGTGATCCCCGAAGGGGGCGAAGAGGGGTCGCGCGCGAGCAGCGCCATGCCGGCCGCATCAAGCATTGAGTCCGCCGCTGCAATCCCAATCTGCTCGCCCCCTTGGGCGACCCGGAGGGAAATTGCGGGCCGCCCGAAGGGCCGGGCCGCGGCTCGCGGGTCGCGTGGGCGTGGGCGAGAGCGTGAGCGAGTTCGTGGGCGTTTTGCGGGAGGACGGAGAGCGGGCCGCGGGCCGCTCACGCCAGTCGCCCACGCTAGCCGCTCTCCGCTGGTCGCTACCGCTCACGTTACCGCTCACGCTACCGCTACCGCGCACGGTGGCCGATCTGCGCTGGACCGGAGGGTCGCTCGCCCATGTGAGCCAGGAGTTCAAGTGGCGCTTGGCTTACTCTCGTAGGTCAGGCCCTGCCGGAACAGCGCCAGCAAGGCGGCAAGCGGCAGCAGGGCAAACAGGCCATCAGCCCAGCGTGGAAGAGCGGAGTAGAGGATGGGAATGCACACCCAGGTATCGCAGTTGAACAGGATGGTGACCAGCGCCACGGAGCCCACCAGCTCCATGAGCGACCGCTTGCGGTTCGCGACCGGGCCCTGCCACGAGGCGGCCACCCTGCGCGCGCGTTCGGCCAGCACCTGGCAGATGAGCGGAAGGGCGGGCGTCAGGGTGTGAAGCCAGATCCGCGTGAGCCCCAGGATGCAGGCCAGCACGGCCAGGTGGGCCACCTCGCCGTCGCTGCGTGGGCGCAGGCGAACATAGACTACGGCTGCTACGCCAACGGCGATCAGGATCGTCATCGTGGTGGGACCCCAGCCAAGCAGGCAGTACAGCGCTCGCTGCAAGGACATGCTGCGCGCGTCCAGGCCGAAGTTCTGATGCTGAGCCAGCATGCGCCAGAGTTCCGAGGGAAAGGCGAGCAGGGCGGCCAGAAACAAGGCCCCGGCCGTCAGCGGGGCGATGACATGGGTGCGCGTAGGCCGTTTCAGGCGTGCGGCGCAGAGCACCGGCATCAGCAGCAACGCATAGGGCTTGATGACCAGCCCCGCTCCCAGAGCCAGTCCCGCTGCCACCGGATAGCGCCGCCAGCTCAGCAACACGGTCAGGGTCAGCGCATTGACGATGGGCGAGAGATTGCCGGCGCGCAGGGCGTCCAGCAGGGGCGAAGCTGCAAGCAATACGAGCGCGGCGGTGGCGCAGCGGATGAGCGGCGTGCTGCGCACCCAGCCGCTGGCGATCCAAGCCACCACGGCTGAGGCCACCACGTTGAGTACACGAAGGGTGATCGCCAGCGGGTGCAGACCGATCCAGCCCGCGGCCCAGGCACAGGCGTAGGCAAAGGCGGGGGTGCTCAGGTAGGGGGCGTGGTCGTAGGGAGACCGTCCGTCGCGCACCATCTGTGCCGCCACCATGTTGATCGCCTCGTCCGAGAGCCACGAGCCCGCCGTGAGGTAGTTGGCATGGTAGGCGAAGGCCAGCAAGAGCCGAGCCCCGAAGAGCATGACTGGCTGCCACCGCGAAGCCGTCGGATCCCGCGCATGAGCCACCTGTGGCTGATCAATATCGCCCGTCGCTTGTTTGGGCACGGCCAATCCTATCCTATCTCATCCTGTCCAGCCTGCGCCGCCGCAGCGTCGCGGCCTATGCGACTCTGCCCTCCCTTCTCGCGGGCTGGCCGCATGCTCTCGCTGGACGCCATGCTGCGCAGGCCGGTCATGCACCAGTCGCGCGATCAACCGGTCGCATGAACCATAGCACCCGCGCTACAATGCCGTCGATGGCCGCCGAGGACGACGCGCGAACATCCGGTGTGGTGGCGCACCCAAGGCTGCTCGACCGGCGTGGCAGCGCGCTCGCGGCGTTTCTGATCCTGGCCGTCGTCCTTCTGGGGGTGGCGTTCGGCCCGCATTTGCGCGGCGAGTTCGTGTGGGACGACATCTACCTGGTGGAGGGGAACCAGGCCCTCTTCCAGACCGACGGCTGGCGCGTGCTGTTGAACCACGACCTGTGGGGGCCGGTGACCGGCGAGCCTTCGCAACTCTATCATCCCGTGCCGATGTTCTCGTTGTGGCTGCAAGGGATCTTGCACACCCGTTCCCTGGTCGGCTTCCGTCTGGCAAATCTCGCCCTGCACGGGCTGTGTGCGGGACTGCTCTGGCTCTTCCTTGGCAGGCGCGGAATGAGCCGAGCGGCGGCCCTGGCCACTGCGGCGGTTTTTCTCGTACACCCCAGTGTCACCGAGCCGGTCATGTGGGTTACCGGGCGACACGATACCCTGGGTATGGCGTTCACACTTGCAGCCATGCTGCTTTGGCCTGTCGCGGACCGCGGGATCTGGTTGAGATCCAGCCTGGCCGGGTTGGCCGCGGCCCTGGCCTTTCTGTGCAAGGAACAGTTCTTGGTGGTTCCGGTCTTGTTGCTGGTCTACACCGTGGTGGGGATGCGTGGCCGAGCCAACTGCCTTTCGGGACCACGCCGTTGGCTCATCTTGCTGCTGCCGTCCGCCGGCCTTGCGGCGGCCCTTCTTTGGCGCGCCCACCTTGGCATTCGCTTGGGCAGTGATGAGCTTGCGCGCGGACTCGCGCAACAGTTCGTCTGCTACGCCACCATTGTCTGGCACTATGGATTCCAGCTTCTGTCGTTTGGAAATTCCGCCACGCTGGACCGATTCATCCCCCTCGGTCCCTGGGCGGCAATGGGCGTCCTGGTCATTCTGCTCGCGGCGGGGACGGTTCTTGCGCGGGCGTGGTGGCGAGAGCCGGCGCGGTTTGCGCTGCCCTTGTTCGGGGTCTCTTGGTTTTGCCTTTCGCTCGTCCCCCTTGTCGCGGCGGTTCCCAGGATCGGCTTCTACGGCAACCGCTACGCCTATTCTTCCCTGGGCGGACTGACCGTGGCGGTCGCCGGACTGCTGGCCCCCCTGGCGGGGCGCGCCCGCGGCCGCCTGCGGCGACTGTGGCTGGTGGCTGGGGCGCTGCTGCCTGCACTGCTGGTTCTGTCCACGTCGTCTGCGGCCGCCAACTGGCGCTCGGACCTGTCTCTCTATCGAGCTGATCTATTGCGCGACCCCGACAACGGAATCGCCCACTACCACTATGGCTACGCAGTTCTGCGACGGCGCGGATGCGGCGAGGCCCTGCCAATCTTTCTTGCCGCCACACGATTGGCCCCCGACTATGCGCGCGGCTGGCACAATGTGGCCGGCTGTCTGGAAAACCTGGGACGAGCGGCCGAGGCGGAAGAGCCGGCGCGGCGGGCGGTGGAGCTGGAACCCGACAATGCTCGCAACCAGTACAACCTCGCGGTGGCTCTTGCCGCGCGGGGCGACAGGACCGGTGCCACGCATGCGTTGGAACACTGCCTGGCGCGTGAGCCTTCGTTCAAGCCGGCACGGGAGCTGCTCGTCGGGCTCCGTCACGCGCAGGCCTCGCCATGATCGTCTTGCCCCTGCTGGCGCCGGGCGGCCTTGCCCTATACCTTGGCACACGCGATCCGGGTGGCCGGGAGGCACGGGCTGAGAGTGCTACGCCCGCCTGACCCCACCCACTGCCTTGGCGAAGGCCCAGACATACTCGAACCCGGACGCCAAGGAAACCACCAGCGAGATGTTGAGCAACATCGTGCCCGCAACCTGGTAGTCAACCGAAACGCCAAGCCCGAGCACCGGGTAGCTGAAGTGGATGAGAAGCATGCTGATGGCCACCAATTGCAGCGCGGTCTTGATCTTTCCGCCCGGGCTGGCCGCAATGACCATGCCCTCGCTGGATGCGATGCTGCGCAGGCCAGTGATGCAGAAGTCGCGCGCGATCAAGACCACGACAACCCAGGCCGCCGCGCGTCCCATCGCCACGAGGAAGACCAGCACGGCTGTGACCATGAGCTTGTCGGCCAGGGGATCGAGGAACTTGCCCAGAACACTGACCTGACCTCGACTACGGGCCAAATAGCCATCGAGGCCATCGCCCGCCGAGGCGACCAGGTAGAGGACGGCCGCGATGAAACTACGGACCGGGCTGAAGTTGTCGATGAAGTACAGGACCCCCGGGACGATCAGGACTCTCCCCATCGTCACGACGTTGGGCAGGTCCGTGATCTGGCTGCGTAGATTCGCCATGTTTGGACAGCAATACTACCCCGACGCCCGCGCAGGTTACATAGGCGTCGCCGGGCTCGCCTTCCCGCCCGGCCAGGCTCTGCGCGACCACGCGTCCCACCCAGCCGATGAGGCGCCACCCCAACACGGCCAGCGAATCCCCCTCGCTCAGACGTACGGCCACCAAGTCGTCAGGACCCGCGGCCACAACGACCCGACCCGTCCCGCGAAACTGCGACAAGGCTGGCCCGCCGCCCGGCACGCGACCCCACTCCCACACCAGTTCGTCGCCCCAGGCCACCACGTGTTCGTCGCGCAGGTAGAGCACATCCCGGTCCAACGACAGCGCGAAGAGCGCACGGCCCGGACGCCAGGGCGAAAGCCACAGATCGCCGCTCCCAGCCAGGCGGAGGAATCGCCCACCCTGCGAGGTCAGCGTCTCCCCCAAGAGGTGTCCGCGCACTCGCCGTCGGGCCGGAAGCAGCTCAACCCCGCCGAGCGCCGCCAGCAGGGCCGATTCCCTCACATAGGTCTCGCTGGTGGCGGCAAAGCGCAGAACACCCTGTCCGAGCCAGGCCAGAGGCGCCGGGTCGGGGGCTGGTGCTAGCAAGCGGGCGAGGGCAAAAGCGGAGAGCGACACAATCTGGCCTGACTGAGGGGCTGGGCCTGGCTGCACAGGCATGACTGCATCGGGAACCTGCGTGCGCAACTCCGGCCTGGGCGTGGCCGGGCCCCGGTCAGCGGTACGCGGGCGGCTGGGCTCGACAGCGGCCGTCCCCTCTTCCTCCACCGCCGAGGAAGACGTGCTCGCCACCCGCTCCATCTCCGCCGCCAGCTCGTGCTGGCCCGCGCGCCGGAAGGCAGCCGCCGCTTGCCCGTGTGCACCCGTGCGCGCGCACGCGTACCCCAGATAGCTCCACGCGCGTCGATCGTCGGGACGCAAACGCACCGTGGCGTCCAACTCAGTCACCGCCTCGTGGAACCAGTCCAGCTTGAGTGCGATAAGACCCAGGTTGAGGCGAATGGCCGCGTCGTCGGGAGCGATCTGCGTGGCTTCCCGGTAGATCTGGCGCGCCTCGGACAGACGCCCCAGCTTGAAGCGCACCAGCGCCAACAACTTGAGCACGCGCAGATCGTGGGGCGCATCCGCCTGTGCGCGCAGCAGCTCCAGCTCCGCCTCAGGCAAGCGCTGCGCTGCCACCAGCTCGCTCGTGCGACGGAGCTGCTCCTGCAGCGCGTCGTCCTCACGCCCGGAGGCCGGTCCGGACGGTGCCGGAGCGGACACGGGTTCTTCAGGAAGGTGGATGTCAGCAGGCACAGCTCATCGCAGCGCCGCGGGCGCCTCTCCCACCCACGCCGACAGAGCGGCCTCGCGACGGCGATACTCCTTGTATCGCTGCCACACGGCGGTCACATAGGTATGCGTGGTTTCATAGGGGGGCAGTCCCCCATATTTTTCGACCGCGCCAGGTCCGGCATGGTACCCAGCGAGTACCTTGATCGTCTCATCCTCCGAGCACACGAAGGCACCACCACCGTCACCCCGTCCCACGGCGGGCGTTCTGCAGAGGCGTTTGGCCAGCGTCTGCAGATAGCGCGCACCGCCCATGATGTTTTGACGCGGATCCCACACGTTGATCACACCCATGGCCCGAGCCGTGGCCGGCATGAGCTGCATCAGCCCGAGCGCGCCCGCGCTGGACACCACCTGCGGGTCGTAGTCTGACTCGGTCTTGATGACAGCCCGAATAAGGGCTTGCGGAATGGCAAAGTAGGCCTGCTGATCGCGGATGTGGTCGTCGAAGCGCTGGTAGCGAGCCAGGGAATTGTCGCGCGGGGGGACCAAGTCCGAGTCGCCCCGCACCGCCGAGGCCTTGCCCGGCCCGACGCGAAAGAGCACCTTCCACCGCCTGCCCACCGGGGGGAGGTTGGTGAACTCGACCACCCCGTCGGCGCGCTCGCGGGTCCACACCACGCTGTTGGTTTCAGAGGCCGCTGGCACGTGTTCGTGCCGCCTCACGGAGGTGCGTCTTGTCTCGGACTCGGGAACCGCTCGCCAGTGCGGGCTCGCGCTGGGAGCGTTCGTGAACTCCTGGGTGCCATCGACCCGTTGCCGCTGCCACACCGTGGCGTGCCCAGACGTCGGCAGCGCGAGCAAGAGCAACAGAACAAGATAGGGCCGGCTGGACACAACTCGCCAATCGTAACACAGGCCGCATGTACCCGCCGCTTTCAAGCTGCATCTCTCCGTCGGATGTCTCTCGAATATCTTGGGACCTGGCGGTCTGGTAGATTGGGGTCATCGTGGAAGCTGACTACCTCGTTCTTGGCTCTGGCCTGGCAGGCCTCTACTTCGCTTTGCGTGCCTCCGAGCACGGTCGCGTGCTGGTTGTGTCCAAGCGTGCCCTCACGGACGCCAACACCCACCAGGCTCAAGGTGGGGTGGCTGCGGTGCTGGGTGCGGGTGACACACCTGAGAAGCACATTGAGGACACGCTGCGGGTAGGCGATGGCCTGTGCAACCTCGACGTAGTGGACATGTGCGTCCGCCAAGGGCCCCAACACATCCTTCACTTGGCTAACGAGCTGGGGGTGGACTTCGACCGCGAGCCCGACGGCCGTTTCCAACTCGCCCGCGAAGGCGGTCACAGCGCCCGCCGCGTCGTCCACGCCCGCGACATGACCGGCGCCGCCATACACGATACCCTGCTTGAACGCGTGAAAGAGCGCGCAGACCGTATCACGCTATTGCCCGACACCATGGCGGTGGATCTGCTAACCACCGCCAAGTACGGCGGCCCCAACGCCGTGTTCGGCGCCTACGTCTATGACCAGAACACGGGCGCCATCCGGACCGTGCTTGCGCGCGCCGTGATCGTGGCCACGGGAGGAGCCGGCAAGGTGTACCTCTACACCTCCAACCCCGACGTGGCCACCGGCGACGGCGTGGCCATCGCGTATCGGGTGGGCGCGCGGGTGGCCAACATGGAATTCTTCCAGTTCCATCCCACCTGTCTCTTCCACCCGGCCGCCAAGTCTTTCCTCATCAGCGAAGCCCTCCGTGGCGAGGGGGGCATTCTACGGCTGCTCGATGGCACGCCGTTCATGGCGCGCTATCACGAAATGAAGGATCTCGCCCCCCGCGACGTGGTGTCGCGTGCCATCGATGCTGAAATGAAGCGCACTGGCGATGACTCAGTCCTGCTCGACATGACCCACCTGCCGGCGGAGTTCTTGGTCGAGCGTTTCCCCAACATCCACCGGCGTTGTCTGGAGCTGGGCATCGACATGCGTACCATGCCCATCCCAGTTGTGCCCGCCGCGCACTACAGTTGCGGGGGCATCCTGGTGGACGCCAACGGGCGCACCAGCGTCCGCAACCTCTATGCCGTCGGTGAGGCCTCCATGACCGGCCTGCACGGCGCCTGCCGCTTGGCCTCGAACTCACTCCTGGAAGCCCTGGTCTACGCCGCCCGCGCTGCGGACGACGTACGTGATGCCAAGGTGGATAGGCCGCAACAGGTGGCGACCTGGTATCCGGGCGACGCCACGGTGGCGGACGAGGCGGTGGTGGTCAGTCACACCTGGGACGAGATCCGCCGCCTGATGTGGAACTACGTGGGCATCGTCCGCTCGGACAAACGGCTGGAGCGTGCGGCGCGGCGGATGCAGCTCATCCGCGAGGAGATCCGCGAGTACTATTGGAACTTCCTGGTGAACCGCGATCTGCTCGAGCTGCGCAACATCGCGCTGGTGGCTGAGCTCATCATCCAGAGCGCGCGCCGGCGGCCCGAGAGCCGTGGCCTGCATTTCAATCTGGACCATCCCGACCACGACCCACGCTTGGCCAGGGATACGGTGCTGGCGCGTGGCGACGGCCCGGCCGTGTAGTCGCGTGGGGAGCCCGCCGGCTTCGCCGGCGGCGTACCATTGCAGGGGTTGGGAACCCTTTGAGGGTTCCCATGTCAGACGACAGCAGAAAGCCCCGGCGGGGATAGCCCGGCCGGGGCTTGCTCGACCTTTTGGGCCGTAAGCTTGTCTACTCTAGTTCGTTGACGACGATCGGCTGGTAGCTGCCGGTCACGTCGCCATTCGTGTTGATCTGGCCCTGGCGCGTGAACGTGGCCAGGGTCGAGTCACAGTCCAAGTCGCCCTTGGCAAAGGCGGTGAATTGGGCGCCGGTGCCCGTGCCAGAACCGCTGTACCCGGGAAGGTAGTTGTGCGCATCAGGCAGGGCGAAGTTGAGAGCCAACCAAACGCCATCAGTGCCCCAGACAGTATCGTTGCCGGTACATCGCTGGCCGGTCGAGCAGCCGCAATTAATCCCAGTGTTCGCCCAGGCGGCCGAGGCGCCGGGGAACTGCTTGGCCTGGGCAACGCCGAGAGCTGCCATGTGGTCCGTCTCATAGTAGGAGAGCGATCCTGCCCATTCCTTGTTGAGGTGGCCTGCCGCCTCAGCCGTACGTGACTTCTTCACGTAGCGGGTGAAGGCCGGAATCGCCACCGCTGCCAGAATTCCGATGATCGCCACGACGATCATGAGCTCCACCAGGGTGAAGCCTCCGCTGTGCTTGCGAGCTTTGATGTTCATTTTTGCTTGCCTCCTGGCTTCTCCGACGTTGCACCCTATGTGCCACTGCAGAACAACTCCCTCCCTATAACCTAACAGCCAGTAATCACTACCTAAAACGAAGATAGTCGGCATGCGTCGTCAGAGTTCGATGGTGACAAAGATCGGGTTTGGGCAGCTCCGACTGACAAAAAGAGTCATATTGCCGCGGCTCGCTATGCGTCTCTTCCTGACAACCAGCGACAGGTAGCTGCGCGGCCGGGGGCGACCGGCCTTCCGGGTCACCGCAGCTCGGCCAGCGTGCGCGTGAGCGGCAGCGGTAGCGGTAGCGACCAGCGGAAAGCGGCTTGCGTGGGCGACTCGCGCGAGCGCGCGCGGCACGCGGCACGCCCTCCGCCTCCCGCGTATCCCACACGAACTCGCTCACGCCCACGCTCTCGCGGCCCGCGGGCCGCCATCCGCGGGCCGGCCCTGCGGGCGGCCCGGAATTACCCGACAAGCTCTAACTAGTGACCGTCGTTGATTGTACGCAACGCCGGCGAGTCGTGGGTGAGCACCAAGAAGGTCGCGTTGGCCGGCAGACCCGCAGGGGCACTGTCACCATCGGCGGTGTTGAGGTTGCACGCTGCTACCGCGTAGAACCAAGGGACGTTCGGCGTGGCCGACCACAATGTAGACCCGATGCCGGAAGGAGGCGCCTGGCCCGCGCCGCCGGCGTTGACCAGGTAGGTGCAGTAGAGCTGGTTCCAGCGAGGTCGTAGGCCAATCCGGCTCCATGCGTTGGGCAGTGGGCTGGGGACAGTTTGTGGTGTGCGCGCCGATTCGAAGTTCGCAGCCGTGGGGTTGGCGGGTATGAACGCCGTCGCTGCCTCGTCGGGGCTGGCTTGCGTGAGGTTGTCGTCCGCGCGCGCCGGCACGTACGCGCCTATGTCCATGAAGTAGAGCTGCTCCTTGGCCGAGAGCTCAGCCAGCATGGCGTTCGCCTCCGAGAGCCGCGCTCGCGCCACGTAGCGCTTGTACCCGACGGTGGCGATGGCGGCCAGGATGCCGAGGATGACGACCACGATCATCAACTCGACCAGTGTCGTCCCCTGAGTACGGCTGCTACGCTGGCGATTCGTCACATCATCCATTGTAGTTCCGGGGCACCAGCCGCTTCAATAAATAGAAAGGAATTGACTCGGAGAGCCGATCGGCGCGAACGACGGCGATACCTGGCCGAATTCGCGGCGCCATGCGACGGGCATGCGGCAGAGGCGCGTTGTACGCTTAGCGGAGAAGACCTATACTGAGTAATCATCATCGCATCGCGGCACAGCTTGCGCGACACTACGCTGTTTTTCCAAGGAGGGTTCCCGTGGCACTCACGCTCAGAATCGGCCAACAAGCCGTTTATCCTTCGCGAGGCATTGCCGAAGTGGTGAACGTGGAGAAGCGAGAAATCGGCGGCAAGTTGCAGAATTTCTACGTCCTGCGGCTGGCCAGCTCGGATCTCAGGATCCTGGTTCACATCGACAAGGCCGAGCAGGTTGGTATCCGGGCGGTTGCTGGTGCCCAGGAGGTGGACGAGGTCCTGCAGATTTTGCGCGAAAAGGCCGTCAGCTTCGAACGCCATCCTTGGAATCGGCGCTATCGTGCCTACATGGACAAGATCAAGTCAGGCTCGCTGTTTGAAGTGGCCGAGGTCTTCCGCGACCTGCACCGGCTGAAGAAGACCAAGCCGCTCTCCTTTGGCGAGCGCCGGATGCTGGACACTGCACGCGGCCTGGTGTCGCAGGAGCTGTCAGTGGCCCGTTCCGTCGATCGGGCTACGGTCGAGAGGGAGCTAGATTCGGTGCTCAACGAGGGGCAAGCCTAGATCACCAGACCGTAGATGACGCCCGAACCAGGGAAGCCGGAATCCCTCGTAGACCGCGAACGTGGGCTGGCACGGACGCGGATCGAGTATCTGCGCAGCCAGATCGCGGAGCACGACACCCGCTACTACGTGCTCGATGATCCCATCGTTTCGGACGCCGAGTATGACGGCCTGATGCGCGAGTTGCGCGTCCTCGAGGAGCGCTTCCCGGACCTGGTCACGCCTTCCAGCCCGACCCAACGCGTGGGTGGCAAGGGTTCCGAGCTGTTTGCGCCGGTGGAGCACCCTTCGCCCATGCTGTCGCTGGATAACGTGTTCTCCACCGAGGAGCTGCGGGCGTGGCTGGGCCGCCTGCAACGTGCGGTGGG
>Ga0182010_10000065_pt1 | contig 53587 bp, 39 predicted proteins | sample 611E1MmetaG_FD_120488 | JGI IMG/M metagenome (GOLD analysis project Ga0182010, IMG submission 120488) | Permafrost microbial communities from Stordalen Mire, Sweden - 611E1M metaG | ecosystem: Environmental > Terrestrial > Soil > Wetlands > Permafrost | place: Sweden: Stordalen | collected... | reverse complement strand
GGGACGAGCCGGCACCTCCCTCACCGGCGCCGGTGCAGGTCGAGCCGGAGGCAGCAGCGCCGCACCTAAGCTGTCCAGCAGGGTCTGGCTATCAAACGGCTTGAGCAGATGACCATCGGCGCCGGCGAGGCGGGCGCGCGCCTCATCCAGGGGGTTCTGGTTGGAAGCCAGAATGTGCACAGGCACGCTGCGCAGGGCTGGATCGGCCTTCAGGGAGGCGCACAGGTCGTAGCCGCTGCCGTGCCCCAGCGCTGCGTCCGCGATGATCAGGTCAGGCCATCCGCCCTTGGCAACAGCCAGTGCCTCGTCCACCGATCGCGCGGTTAGGAGAGTGTAGTCTTGGCCGGCCAAGACCATAGCGAAGGCCTTTTGGATCGTCAGGCTGTCGTCGGCGACCAGTATGCGCTTGCCCATCGAGTACCCAAGCAGTCTTCCTTCGATAACACGGGGACAAGGGGGGGTCAATTAAGGGACTGGAATTCGGAGCAGGGGGCCGAGTCGGGGACGGAGACGGTGATGGGCTCGTGCCGCGGGGCCCAGAAAAGCGGACGGAAAGGTGCACTCCGTTCGGCGGACAGCTATGATGGGATGGAGCGTACCAATCTGTACGTTCTCATCCCTGATGGCCCGAGCTTCCGAGCCTCCGTCGCCCTGCGCTTTCCCCATAGACTGCGCGATGTTTCGCGTTTCCCTAGCCGTTGCGCTCGCGCTGGCGACCTTGCTCGCGGCTCGCCCGGCCGCTCAGGCGGCCGAGCCTGACCCCTGGTTCGGCCGCGACAAGGTTATGCATCTCAGCGTCAGCTTCGCCTTGGCCGGCAATGGCTACGCGGACACCACGGCCTTCTCCAAGCGCACGAGCACCCGGGTGCTGTTAGGCGCCGGCATCGCGTTGTCGGCCGGAATCGCCAAAGAGATCTACGACCGGTACGGCGGAAGCGGGCTGTCCTGGCGTGACCTCACCTGGGACGCCATCGGCACGGCCACGGGAACATTAGTTGCGTGGCTCGTCGACCGATATCTCTTCTGATGACACGGAGAACCTCATGAAGGAAACCCCACCGCCCGCCGTGGCCCACAATCCTCTTGCTTACAAGAATGAAGAGTTCATGGCCGCCGACGACGCGCGCCCGCTTCGTATTCTGGCCGAGTACCTCGAGCCCATGCACCGCTTCGCGCGCCAGGGCATCAGTGGCACCATCGTCTTTTTCGGCTCGGCCCGGCTCGACCCCAACGGGCCGCTCGGCCGCTACTATGAGGACGCGCGCACCCTGGCCCGCTTGCTGACGACCTGGTCTGCCAGCCTGCCCGCGGCCCCCGGGCGCCTGGTGGTGTGTTCGGGCGGCGGCGGCGGCATCATGGAGGCCGCCAACCGCGGAGCTGCCGAGGCGGGTGGTCGGACCGCCGGCCTCAACATCAGTCTGCCCGAGGAACAGCAGACCAACCCCTATGTGACGCCCGAGTTGTCATTCGAGTTCCGCTACTTTTTCATGCGCAAGTTGTGGTTTGCGCACATGGCGCGCGCCTTCGCGGTGTTTCCGGGGGGCTTCGGCACGATCGACGAAATGTCAGAGATCTTGACCCTGGCGCAAACCCACAAGCTGGAGCGCCGGATCACGGTGCTGCTGTATGGCACCAGCTACTGGAAAGAGATCATCAACTTCGATGCCCTGGTCCGCCACGGGATGATCAACCAGGAGGACCTGGATCTTTTCCGCTTCGCCGACGATCCGCAGAACGCACTCACTCAGCTCACCGAAGGGGTGGCCGCTGAGCCGCAAACGCCCGCGTTCGCGCGCTCGCGCACTTCCCACCAGACCTGGCTCTATCAAAGGAGTGGCGATTGATCGAGATCCAATGCGTCGGGGCGGCCCGGCAGGTTACCGGATCCAAACACGTGGTGCGGACCTCTCGGGCAACCATCCTGCTCGACTGCGGCCTGTACCAGGGTCGCCGCAAGGAATCCGTCGAACAGAACCGCGCCATCGCCCAACATGTCCCTATCGATGACTTGGACGCGGTCGTTCTCTCACACGCGCACATCGACCACGCCGGCGCCCTGCCCTTGCTCGCCAAGCGGGGCTACCAAGGGCCCATCTATGCCACGCCAGCAACGCGGGATCTGTGCGGGCCCATGCTGCTCGACGCAGCTATGATTCAAGAAGCCGACGCCCGGCACATCCAGAAGCTGATAGAGCGCGAACATCTGGACATGGAACCGGCGCAACCGCTCTACAACCACGATGATGTCACTGCGCTGCTAGGCCAGATGGTGGCCTTGCCCTACCGGCTCGGCCAGGAGATCGCGCCCGGGGTGGTGCTCAAGTTCCTGGATGCCGGCCACGTGCTGGGCAGCGCGATCGTGGTGCTGGACGTCGCGGAAGATGACACGCGCATCGCGTTCGCAGTGGACCTGGGGCGCAAGGGCCTGCCCATCCTGCGCGAACCGGAGATCCCCGGAGGGATCAACTGTCTCATCATGGAGAGCACCTACGGCGACCGCCTCCACTCGCCCATCGAGGAGGTCGACGGCGCCCTGGCGGCTGCGATCAACCGCACCGCCAAGCGGGGCGGCAAGATCATCATCCCTTCCTTCGCCCTCGAGCGAGCGCAGGAGGTCGTGTATGCCCTCAAACGCCTGCGCAAAGCCAACCAGGTTCCGGCCATGCCCGTCTACGTGGACTCGCCGCTCACCGTCAAGCTTACCGACGTTTTCAAGATGCACCCCGAGTGCTACGACAAAGAAACCTACTCTCTGTTGGTGAGTGGCGACTCGCCCTTCGACTTCGACGGTCTCCACTACGTGTCCGACAAGGAAGAATCGAAAGCCCTCGCCGCCAGTGCCGGACCTTACATCGTGATCTCAGCCAGCGGCATGTGCGAAGCCGGCCGCATCCTGCATCACCTGCGCGAAGGCATCGAGGATCCGCGCAACACCATTCTCATCGTCGGCTACCAGGCGCAGAGCACGCTTGGCCGCCGCATTGTGGAACGTCAGCGCGAGGTGAAGGTCTTCGGGGTCATGCGACGACTGGCCGCCGAGGTGGTGGTGCTCAACGGCTTCTCCGCGCATGCCGACCAGAAGGATCTCATCGATTTCGCCGAGGCCGTGCGCGGCCAGGGCAAGCTCCGGCAGGTGCTGCTGGTCCACGGTGAGCCCCCGGCGCAAGCAGCGTTGATCGCCGAACTTGCCAAACACGGGTTTGCCACGGTGTTGGCGCCAGCACCGGACGACAAGATCCGGGTGTAGTTCACCGTTCCACGCCTTGCCTCTCGCCCGCACGCGCGGGGGACGCTATGCTTGCCGCTGACATGGACGAGCGACAGTGTCTGTTGGTCATCTTCGGCGCGTCTGGCGATCTGACGCGGCGCAAGCTCATCCCGGGTCTATTCGAGTTGCACGTCGCCGGGCTGCTGTCTTCGCACGTCGGCGTGCTCGGCATCAGTCGGACGCCGCTCTCTGACGACCAGTTCCGCGAACGCATGAAAAGCGCCTGCCGGGAACGGCGCGGCTTCGACGAAGAACGCTGGCGCGAATTCGCCGGACGCATGCACTACTTGGCGGCCGATGCCATGCACGCCGAGGAATGGCCCCGCATCACGGGGGCCCTCTGCCAGGTGCAGACAGCCCACAGCACTGGCGGAGAGATCCTCTTCTATCTCTCCGTCGCCCCGGAACTCTATGAACGTATCATTCAGAATATCGGCGCCGCCGGGCTGAACCAGGGCATCCGGCGCTGGTGCTCCGCCGAGACCAACCCGGCCGCCCGGCGGCGCATCATCGTCGAGAAGCCTTTTGGCCGCGACCTGCAGAGCGCGGAGCACTTGAACCGGGTCCTGGGCCGTGTCTTCGACGACGAAGACGTGTTCCGCATCGACCACTACCTGGGCAAGGAAACGGTTCAGAACCTACTCGTTTTCCGCTTCGCCAACCTGCTCTTCGAGCCGCTGTGGAACCGGATGTACATCGATCACGTTCAAATCACGGCAGCCGAAACCGTGGGGGTGGGCAACCGCGCGGCCTACTACGATTCCGCCGGGGCCATGCGCGACATGATCCAGAGTCACCTGCTGCAGCTCATGGCGGTGGTCGCCATGGAGCCGCCCAACTCATTCCGTGCCTCCGATCTGCGCAGCGAGCAGCGCCATGTGTTGGAGGCGGTGCGACCCATCGCCCCGGATGAGGTGGCCCGGCTCGCCGTGCGCGCCCAGTATGCCCGCGCCCAGGTCGATGGCGCCGTCGTGCCCGGCTACTGCGAGGAACCCGGTGTTCCGCCCGACAGCGCGTGCGACACATTTGCCGCGCTCAAACTCTTCATCGACAACTGGCGCTGGGAGGGCGTGCCCTTCTTCCTACGCACGGGCAAGCGCATGCGCCGCAAGCTCACCCAGTTCGTCATCAACTTCAAACCCGCCCCCCACCTATTCCGCAACGTCGACGGCGACGAGATCCGACCGCGCCCCAACCGCCTGGTCGTCAACGTGCAGCCCGACGAGGGCATTAGTCTGCGTTTCGAAGGCAAAGTTCCGGGACTGGGCCTACACATCCAGTCGGCCGTGCTCGACTTCGACTACCGCCAACAGTTCAGCGCCGAGCCATTCGAGGCCTACGCGACGCTGTTGCTGGAAGCAATCCGCGGCAACCAGTCACACTACAAGGATCGCCATGAGATCGAGGCCGCCTGGCGCATCGTCATGCCGGTTCTCGACGCCTGGCGCGACCACCCAGGCGAGGGTCTTGTCCCCTACCCCGCGGGAAGTTGGGGACCCGCGGCCGCCGATGAGCTTATCAAGCCGCATGGACCGTGGCGCAATCCTGAGACCACGGTATCGCGCGCCGAACCGGCGGCGGCTTCCGATTTCGACTTGCCGCCATGAGAGCGCCGGACGATCTTCGCGGATTGCGCGGCCGGTTCGTGATCGAAGCCTCGCTTGACGCGGTGGCGCGCCGGTTGGCCGACGATCTCATCCTGTCGCTACGCGACCGGGTGGATCAGGCCGGCACTGTGCACCTGGCCCTCTCGGGCGGCGCCAGCCCCCATGGGCTCTACCAACGGCTCGGGGCGGATGCACGCTATTCCCCGAGCGACTGGGCCCACACGCACCTGTGGCTGGTTGACGAGCGCTGCGTGCCCGATAGCGATCCCCAACTGAACTTCGCCATGATCCGATCCGTCCTGGTGGACAAGGTACCTATTCCTCCTGCCCACGTCCATCCCATGCCGGTCGGTCTGCCCAACGGCGATCGTCGCTACGAGGACGAGCTGCGCCGGGGACTTGCCCAGGCCGGCGGCGGCCGCCTCGACGCCGCAGTGCTGGGCATGGGTCCTGATGGGCACACGGCCAGCCTCTTTCCGTACTCGCCGGCTCTCGACGAGGACGAAGTCTGGGTGCGCTTCAACGACGGGGACTGCGTGCTGGCACCCCGCCCGCGCATGACCCTGACCTACCCCGTTCTTTGCACCACGCGCTTTCTGGCTGTGCTGGTAACCGGGGCCGGCAAACACGCGGCCCTACTCGATGCCGCTCGCGCGCCCGACGATGTGCACGCGCATCCCATCGTGGGCATCCGGCCCGTCCAGGACAGCAGCCTGGTTTGGTACCTGGACCGTGCCGCCGCCGACGGATCGATCTAGCTTTTTCACGACAGAGAGTACAGAGAGCACATCGCAACCTGACGGCCGCAACCAAAGGGATCACTCCGGCCACGGCCACGGCCACGACCACGACCACGGCTTCTTGCAACCATCGTGGCGCTGTCGAGAATCTTCGCGGCTTGCGAAGAAACACAACGTTAGTAGTACAGAGATCGGATAGGAAGAAGTAGTCTGGACCGAGCGGGAGCCAAAAAGGGCTAGCTAGGCGCGCTCATCAGCTCGCGTTCGGCCTCGCGCAAGGTGCGCCGCCATTCCACGTCGTTAGGACAAGCCGCCACAGCCTTGCGGTACATGCGGACGGCGTCCCCAATGCGGCCGACCCGTCGGAGAAGATCGCCATAGTCGACCAGAGTCTGGTGACAGCCGTCACGGTCGAAGCGTAACGCCTGCTCGAAAAGCTCGGCCGCGCGGTCATCGTGACCGGCCCGGCTGTGCTCCCGCGCCGCCTGGTGTAGCACCCAGTGGTCCTCGGGCTCGATGTGCATGGCTTGGTCATAGGCTTCCGCTGCCTCGTGATGGCGATTCATCTCGGCCAGGATGTCACCCCTGACCGCGGACACGAAAAACGAATCGCCTCCGCGCTCCTGAGCGGTCGCGATGGCATCGAGCGCTTCCCGCGTTCTCCCTTGTTCAAGCAACGCCTGGGCCAACTTCGCGAAGCCCATGGCGAAGCTGCTGTCTCGCCGAATCGCCTCACGAAAGGCCTCCTCAGAGTTGACGGCCTGGCGCGCTTCCAGATGGGCGTCCCCCAGCTCGCGCCACCCATCGATCAACGCGGGGTTCAGCTCAGTGGCGCGACGGGCAGCTTCCAGCGCGCCGCGGTCGTGGCTCGCATTCAGGCCCTCTGCTAGGACTGCGTGACAGATGGCTAGGTCCGGCCGCTGGTTGACCGCCGCCCGCGCATGCCGCACAGCCTCATCCGACGCTCCCTGATCCAGCGAATCACGCGCCGCCGCGAGAGCCCGCAGTGCCGTCTCCAGATTGGCGCTGGAATCACGCATCTGCGCAATATCCGTGTCACCCGGGACCAACGCCTCCACGACCTTGCTGGCCAGGGCCGCCCGCACCTGGTCGCCAGCCGCATGGGCCCGCATGGCCTCGCCCCGCCAATAGGCCCCTGTCGAAGCCGCCGCGACGCCCAGCAGGTTTCTTGCCCGCGCCGTGGCTGCCTCGTCACCGCGGTCCTGCGCCAGCACGATCGAGAGCGCCGCTGCGTCCAGGCGGGCATCATCATCACGCGCGGTCATCGGGTCTGACCCGATGGCGTCATCCAAGGCCGCCTGCGCGCGCAGGTTGTCACCACGGTCGAGCGCACGCAGCGCAAGCGCAGTCAGCAGGGCAGGCCCGGCCGGACTGGCGCAGCGAAGCGCTTCGGCCAGCGCCCTGTCAACCTCGTCCTTGTTGCCTCGGTCTTCGAGCTGGTCGACGAGACGAACCCAGTGCTCAGCAAGAGCCGGATCGCGCCGGCACAGCTCGCGGGCCACCGCGGTCGGCTCTGCGCTCTCGCCGGCCAGAAGCTCGCCCAAACGGGCGTAGACGAAGCTCAAGAAGCTCGAACCAACGCGATCGACGCTGCGACCAGCCAACTCAACCACGGAGCACTCGCCTTCTCCTGCCGCCTCGACGTCCAGTGCGAACAGCCGCGAGCTCTGTTCCGCCACGGGCCAGAGTCCCTTGAGTTCCGTCGGGCGTTCTGGGTCGCTGGCCCGGCGCAGACTCTCTTCGAGGGACAAGAGTCGCAAACCGGGCTCGCACGCCCCTTCGCTGCTGCCCTCCGCCCCCGGCTCAAGCAGAGCCGGGTTCGCGGGCAACCAGCCGCCGTCGTAACGCAAAGCAAACGCGGCATAGCCTGCGGGCGCAGACCGGCCAAGCAAGTCAGTGAGCCGGGCGAGACGCGCCTCGCCCCCTGCCGCCCTGGCCAGCACCGCACCTGGAAGGTGCGCGCACTCGTCTTCGATTTCGAGCAGGAGCAGGTTGACGGGATCGGCCATCACCCGGGGGTATACGCACGCCCTCGGCGCTGATCAAGCGCAAACACTGGCTTGCTTGTCTTGACCGGAGCACCGGAAGGCGCGAAACTAGGCGGGCTCCCGTGTTGATCGCTGCTGGGAAACGACTGTCGGACGACGCGCCACGCGGGCGTACGGCGAAGCGAGGCAAGGCCTGGCGATGACGGCAAAGGTACTAATCTGCGACGATGAGGAACCCGTGTGCCGTAGCCTGGCCCGGCTCCTGCGCTCTGCCGCCTACGACGTGGTGACCACGGACGGCCCGGGTGGACTTGCCCAGATCGAGCGGGAGATCTTCGATGCGGTGGTCACGGACCTGCGCATGCCTGGTGCCGATGGTTTTGCCATCCTCGAAGCCGTGCGCACGAGGTGTCCGCGAACGCCGGTCATCGTAATGAGCGGCAGCGCGCAGATCCCGGATGCGGTCCGCGCCATGCGTCTAGGCGCGCGCGACTTCTTGGTCAAGCCCGTCGGGGTCGACAGTCTGGAGGAGGCTCTCTGCGGCGCCGTTGGCATGTCCAAGACTCCGCCGCCTGACGCAGTCCCTGACGCCGTGGCGTGGCGTGACCGAACCGCGCCCTGGCTGTTGGGCGAGGATCCGGCCATGCTCGCGGTGCTCAGCTTGCTCGCCCAGGTGTCGGACACGAGCTGCACCGTGCTGCTCACCGGCGAATCTGGCACAGGCAAGGAATTGGTGGCTCGATCCATCGTCGCCGGCTCATCGCGCGCCAAGAAGCCGTTCGTGGCCGTGAACTGTGCCGCCATCCCCACCAATCTGGTCGAATCCGAGCTTTTCGGTCATGCCAAAGGCGCGTTCACCGGCGCCAACTCTGCGCGCATGGGCCGCTTCGCCGAGGCCAGCGGTGGAACCATCTTGCTCGACGAGATCGGCGAGATGGAAACGGGCGTGCAAGCCAAGCTGCTGCGCCTGATCCAGGATGGCGTCCTGCGGCCGGTTGGCGACGAGCTGGACCAGCGGATCGACGTGCGCATTCTGGCCGCCACCAACCGCAAGCTCGAGAACGACGTAGCCGCTGGCCGCTTCCGCGCTGACCTCTTTTGGCGCCTCAATGTCATCCCCATCGAGCTACCCGCCCTGCGCGAACGTTCGTCCGATATCCCGCTTCTGGCTGAGCATTTCGTGACGCGCTTCAATGAGAAGAATCGGCGCAAGGTGACGGGCATCCACCCCGACGCGATGTTTGCCCTCCAGCACTACTACTGGCCGGGTAACATCCGCGAGCTTGAGAACCTGATCGAACGCACGGTCATTCTCAAGGGCTCGGGCGACATCATGCTATTCGATCTTCCCCCTAAGCTGCGCAGTGGTCAAGACGCCCCAGCCAGTCCGCCGCCCACTCCTACACCCGATCTGCCCAGCGACCGAACCGATCTGCGGGCCATCCTGGAATCGGTGGAGGACCGTATGATCGCCGAGGCGTTGGTGCGCACGGGCGGCAACAAGAACCGGGCGGCCGAGTTGCTCGGTCTCAACCGCACGACCCTGGTCGAAAAACTGCGCCGCAAGCGTTCCGCCATGCCCCCCACGGCGTCGTAGTGGTCAGGGCATGTCGGAGAATTCGGGGCCGCCCGCAGGGCCGGCCCGCGGATGGCGGCCGGCGGGCCGCGAGAGCGTGGGCGTGAGCGAGTTCGTGGGCGTTTTGCGGGAAGACGAAGAGCGGGTCGCGGGCCGCTCACGTTCACCCAGGCCGCCCACGCAGACCGCCATTCGCTAGTCGCTACCGCTACCGCACACGCTGGCCGACCCCTTATGGTGAGAGCCGCCTACTTCAGGTTGGCCAGCGCCTCGCCGATGCGCTGGAGTCCTTTCTCAATGTTGGCCTGCGAGGTGGCATACGACAAGCGCACATAGCCAGGGGCGTAGAAGGCCGACCCCGGCACAACCGCCACCTTGGCTTCCTCGATGAAGTACTCACACAGGGCCGGATCGCCGTCAATGACCTTGCCCGCAGGCGTGCACCGGCCCACGAACGCACTTAGGTCGGGGAAGGCATAGAAAGCGCCCTTAGGCTCGACGCACTTGACCCCTGCCATGGCCCGCAGGGTCTTCACCATGAACTGGCGTCGCTTGTCGAACTCCAGCCGCATGCGCTCCAATTCGTCGGTCGGTCCTTCCAGCGCCGCCACCGCTGCCGCCTGGCTGACCGCGGCCGCGTTGGTGGTGGATTGCCCCTGCAGGGTCGACATGCCTTCGATGACGGGCAGAGGCGCCACGCAGAATCCGATACGCCACCCGGTCATGGCGAAGGTCTTGGAAACCCCATCCACGATGATGGTGCGCTTGCGCACCTCGGGGCTGAATGTGGCCGGCTGCACGAAGCGGGCATCGCCGTAGCAAAGGCTCCGGTAGATGTCGTCGGTGAGCAGCCAGATATCATGCTTGACCGCCAAGTCGGCCAGGGCGCGCAGCGTCTTCTCGTCATAGACCGCACCCGTGGGGTTGCTGGGCGAACCGATCAGGATCAGGCGCGTACGCGGCGTGATCGCCTGGGCAACGGCCTCGGGGTTGACGATGAATTCATCTTCCGGCCGGGACACCACCGGTACTGGCTTGGCGCCGGCCAACTTGGCGATCTCGGCGTAGCTCACCCAGTAGGGTGCTGGAATGATGATCTCGTCTCCTTCGTCCAGCAGCACGTGGAAGGCGTTGAAGAGGGACTGCTTAGCGCCCGCGCTGACCATGACCTCTCTGGGGTTCACTTCGAAGCCATGGGCTTTGCCCAGCCAAGCCGCCGCCGCCTTCCGCAGGGCAGGCGTCCCTTCCACTGCGGTGTACTTGGTGGCCCCGGCATCGAGCGCCTTCTTGGCTGCGTCCTTGATGTGAGCCGGCGTGTCGAAGTCCGGCTCCCCAGCACCAAAGCTCACCACGTCCACGCCCTGTGAACGCAATTCCGCCGCCTTTGCAGTCACCTTCAAGGTCATGGATGGTTCGACGACGGAGAGACGTTTGGCCAACTTCATCAACATGTTAGATCCGCTTCTTAAACTTCTTCTTTAATGCAGAATAAACTCCTGGCGGCACCACGCGCCCGATGTCCCCACCCATCTCCGCCACCTCACGGACAAGCGAAGAGGACACGAAGAAGTTGTCCTCGTTGGTCATGAGAAAGATGGTTTCCACCTCGGGGGCGAGTTGCCGGTTCATATGGGCAAACTGGAACTCATACTCGAAGTCGGCCACGGCCCGCAGGCCGCGGATGACGAACCTCGCGCCCCGGCGCCGCACATAATCGACGAGCAGGCCATCGAGCGAATCAACCTCGACCCGCGCCTCGTTCCCCAAGGCCTGGTGAATCATGCGCTTGCGCTCCTTGAGAGAGAAGAGCGGTCGCTTGCGCGGGTTGTCGGCCAATGCCACGACCACCCGCTCGAAGAGCTTGAGAGCGCGGCGCACGATGTCCACGTGGCCATTGGTGATGGGATCGAACGTCCCCGGGTAGACGGCAATCGACCGGCGGTGAGGCACCTAGGCCAGTCCCCTCTGCAGCCGGTAGAAGGACACCCCAGTATCACCGTAGAAGCGTCGGTCGGTCATGACCAGAGTGCCAAGAACTTCGGCCGGCAGGTGACGCCGCCCATGTTCAACAATAATCACGGCGCCCTCGGCCAGAAGCTCGCCGCCCGCGAGCATCGACAGGACCCGCCCTGCCTCGTCCGACGCGTAGGGTGGGTCCACGAACACCCAGCCAAAGACTCTGCCCTCGGCCGCACCGGCCATGCTTTGCAGGGCGCCGAGCACACTCGCTCCAACGACACGAGCCCGACCGGAGAAACCAAGCTCGCGCAGATTCCGATGCAAGATCCCTAGCGCCCGCGCATCGCGTTCTACAAAGTCAGCCGCCACCGCCCCTCGCGACAGGGCCTCGATCCCCAGGGACCCGGTTCCAGCAAAGAGGTCCAGGACAGGGTGCGGAGGTGGCGGGCCCAAGATGTTGAAGATGGCCTCGCGTACCTTCGCCCCGGTGGGCCTTGTCGTGGCTCCACGTGGCGCGCGCAGCTTGCGCCCGCGGTCAGAGCCGGCAGTGACCCGCATGGACGGCTTACCTACCCCGTGCAGGGTGGAGTAGTCAACCGGCGGACCGCCGGGCTATCCTGCTCCCTATGTCAGATGCTCTCCTTCTCACACCCGCCGTGACGCGGCTCATTGAACTCGCAATCGAGGAAGACCTGGGGCGGGGGGATGCAACCACGCAGGCCGTGGTCGGGCCGGGTGCCTCGGCCGCGGCCCATCTGATAGCCCGCCAGCGCCTGACTGTGGCAGGACTGGACGTTGCCGCCGCGGTCTTTCGGCACCTCGACCCGTCGATCGCTGTCGACGCCCAGGTTAGCGACGGCGCAGAGGCCGAGCCGGGATTTCGCGTCGCAACCTATCGGGGCTCGGCCGCCGCCTTGCTGGCCGGCGAGCGGACCGCTCTCAATTTCCTGCAGCGCCTGTCGGGCGTTGCCACGCTCACGCAAGCCTTCTCAGTCGCAGCTCATGGCACCGGCCTGCGCATCACCGACACGCGGAAGACCACCCCGGGCTTCCGGCTGCTGGAGAAATACGCGGTGCGCATGGGCGGAGGCAGCAACCACCGCTTCGACCTGGGCTCGGGCGTTCTCATCAAAGACAACCACGTGGCGATGGCCGGATCGGTCACCGAAGCCGTGCGCCGGGCCAAGGGCCGGGTGCCCCACGGCCTGAACATCGAGGTCGAGGTGGACACCCTGACCCAGCTCGACGAGGCCCTTGCTGCAGGCGTGGCCATCGTTTTGCTCGACAATTTCAGCACCGCGGATCTTGAGAAGGCCATGGCGCGCGTACGCACCGCCCAGCCTCGCCCGCTCGTGGAAGTCTCGGGAAGCGTAACCCTGGCGCGCATCCCGGAGCTTGCCCGAGCGGGCGTGGATCTGGTTTCCGTGGGTGCGCTCACCCACTCGGCGCCCGCCGTGGATCTGGCGTTGGAGATGGAGGTCACGCGCGCACCCGCGGGAAAGACCGCGTGAGCCAGAGCGCATCGGCCGAAAGCGACCTTGCGCCAGGGGCTGTGCTCCAGCGCCTCCACACCCGGCGCCTGGGCCGACCCTACCGACTCGTCGCTACCTGCTCTTCAACCAACGATGTGGTTCGCGGGCGGGCGGCTGCAGGGGAGGCCGAGGGTCTTCTGGTCGTGGCGGATCGCCAAGCAGCCGGCCGGGGACGGCTGGGCCGCTCGTGGCACTCGCCACCGGGACAGAACCTGTACCTCTCCCTGTTGCTCCGCCCTACTCTACCCGCACGCCACGCCGCGCCTCTGACCTTGCTGGCGGGCGCGGCTCTGGCGCGCACGGTGGCCGAAGCCGGGGGGACACCGCGCCTGCGCTGGCCCAACGATCTGCTGGTTCCCACGGCGGGTGGATCTCGCAAAGCCGCCGGCATCCTGACCGAGATGGCGACCGACGGCGAAGTGGTTCGCCACATCGTGCTGGGCGTGGGCCTGAATGTGAACGGCCTAGAGTTTCCGCCCGAGCTGGCTGAACGCGCGACTTCGCTTCGCCTGGCGTTCGGGCGCGCCTTCGAGCGTGTGCAGTTGCTCGTCGATTTCTTGGCCGCCTTCGAGCCCATCTACGATGATTTCCTGGCTGGCGGCCCCGCGCTGGGCCTGGTGCAGTGGCGTCGCTATGCGGATCTCGGTCGGGTGTGCCGCATCGATCAGGAGGGGGCCAGGGTCGAGGGGATCGCGACCGATATCGACGACAGCGGCGCTCTGCTGGTACGCGACGAGGCCGGGCGAGTCCATCGGCTGACCTCCGGAGAAATGAGCGAGCCAGCCGGAAGCGACCGGCCTTCCGGTCCGGCGTAGGCCGGCCAGGGTGCGTGTGAGCGATAGCGGCCAGCGGGAAGCGGATTGCGTCTAGCGACTCGCCTGAGCGCGACGGGCGAGCGCGAAGCGCGAGGGGTGGGCGGGGTGGGCTCTCCGTCCCGTGTGCCCCCAGGGGTGAGCGGCCCGCGTCACGCTCTCCGCCTTACCGCCCACGAACTCGCCCTCGCCCACGCGAGACGCGAGCCGCGGCCCGGCCTTTCGGGCGCACCGGAATTTCCCGAGAAGCCCTATCCGCGCGCTATGCTCGCCCCACTTTGACCATCGTCCAGTCCATCGTCCTCGGCATCATTCAGGGACTCACCGAGTTTCTGCCTGTTTCTTCGACGGCCCACCTGCGGATCGCGCCAGCCTTGCTCGGCTGGCCGGACAGCGGGGCCGCCTTCACCGCTGTCATCCAGTTGGGCACCCTGCTGGCTGTGATCCTCTTCTTCTTGCGCGACCTGCTCGGCATGGCGACCGCGCTGGCCGACCCGAATCGGCGACGCGGACCCGAGGGCCGCCTGTTGCTCTACCTGGTGGTAGGCACGGTTCCCATCGGCATCGCCGGCGTCCTGCTCAAGCACGCGGTCGAAGGCCCGCTGCGCTCGCTCGCGATCATCGGCACGTCGCTCATCGTGGTCGGCCTGGTGATGGCCTTGGTCGAGCGGCTGGCGCGCCACGAGCGCACCATGGATTCGCTCAGCTTGCGCGACGCCCTCATCATCGGGCTCGGGCAGACCCTGGCGCTGGTACCGGGCGTGTCGCGCTCCGGAATTACCCTCGCCTTCGCCATGGCCATCGGCCTGCGACGCGAGGCAGCCGCCCGCTTCTCCTTTCTGCTGTCAATTCCAGCGGTGGCTGCCGCGGCCATCTTCGAGATTCCAACGCTGCTGCACAATCGCGACGTCGGAATCTCGGTCCTCCTCGCTGGTCTGGGCGCTGCATCCGTGTCAGGATATCTATGCATTCGATGGCTTTTGCACTTTCTTCGGACCCGAACCACGTACTCCTTCGTAATCTACCGGGTGGCGCTCGGTGTCTCGCTTCTTGCCGCCGTTTTCGCAGGGAAACTGGCGCAGTGAGTGCGCTCGGTCACAACGATCTCTTCGGTCGCGCCCCCCTGCGGCTAGCGCGGGATCAGGGACTCAACTCCTGCCTGGACAGGTCGGGTAGGGATCGGTATTCTTTGTGTTCTTGTTGACAGAAATCTTTTGCAAAGCTGGGCCCATAGCTCAGCGGTCAGAGCTGGCGGCTCATAACCGCTCGGTCCCTGGTTCGAATCCAGGTGGGCCCACTCGACCCACGGCCGCCGGTACGTGTTTCCTTACTAGCAGCACGAGCAGCCCGATTGGGAGCTCAGGAGGTACAGTTGCGCGACCAGCTTAAGCGTTTGGAAGAACTCCAACGTTTCGACGCACAGATTCAGGAACTCGGAAACGCGCTCAAAGCCATCCCAGCAAAACTGCAAGCTTCACAGAACGACCTCGCCCGGGTGGAAGCCTTGCTGGACAGCGAACGCACGCAACTGACCGAAACCCAACGCTACTACAGCGAACAGAAGAACCAACTTGAGACCGAAGAGGCCACCGTCAGCGGCGCCAAGCACAAGCTGTCGCTGGCCAAGAATTCGAAGGAATATGTCGCTGCCCAGCGCGAGATCGAGCAGACCCGCGAAAGCGTGCAGGCGCGTGAGGCCGAAGTCGCCAAGCTAGTCGAAGCCATCCAGGCCAAGGAGAAGGTTCTCGCCGATCGGGCGGACGAGCTGAAGGGCCTGCGAAGCTCAATCGAGAAGGACGGTGAAGTCGCCCGAGTCAAGATGGCCGAAGTGCAGAGCAAGATAGACGCCCTGCAGATCACCCGGGACAAGATCGCGGCCGGGATTCGCCCTGACTACCTCAAGCGCTACGGCGCCATCCGCATGCGCCGGGGCATGGCGGTGGCCACGGTCCGCAACGGCACCTGTCTCGGGTGCAACATGAACGTTCCGCCCCAGCTCTTCAACACCCTGCAACGGGGCAACACCCTAGAAACCTGCCCCTACTGCCACCGCATCGTCTACTGGGAGGACCTCATGAAAGATGAAGTCTCCTCCCCGCAAGCGGAATAGGGACAGGCGCGGCTCGCAGGCGCGCTATACTTGGGCGGCTTCCCGCTGGAGTTCGGTGGATGGTCGCGACGGTTGCCGTCGAGGAAAGTCCGGGCTCCCTGGGCAGGGTGCTGGTTAACGGCCAGTCGAGATGACTCGAAGGAAAGTGCAACAGAAAGCAAACCGCCGGACTGCGTGGGCGACCTCGCCGTCCGGCAAGGGTGAAACGGCGTGGTAAGAGCACACCGCTCTCCCGGTGACGGGAGGGGCACGGCAAACCCCACCTGGAGCAAGACCGAATCGGAGCCGCGGGTTTTCCCGCCGACGTGGCCCGCGTCGACGCCAGGCTCCAAGTTGGTCGCACGAGCCGCTCGGCAACGAGCGGCCTAGAGGAATGACCATCGCCCGCGCGAGGCAACGGACGCGGGTACAGAACCCGGCTTACAGCTGGACTCCAACGGGAAGCCTTTTGTTCTTGAGGATGTCGGCGAGAAAGTGGCCCGTGTAGGAACGGGCCACGGTGGCCACCTCCTCGGGGGTGCCGGCGGCGATGATCTCGCCGCCCTGGGCGCCGCCCTCGGGACCCAGATCGATCACGTAGTCTGCGGTCTTGATGACGTCGAGATTGTGCTCGATGACCAGCACGGTGTTGCCCGCGTCGACCAGGCGGCCCAGCACGGCCAGCAAGCGCTTGACGTCATCGAAGTGCAAGCCCGTGGTCGGCTCGTCCAGAAGATAGAGGGTGCGGCCCGTGCCCCGTTTGGCCAGCTCGCGCGACAGTTTCACCCGCTGCGCCTCGCCGCCCGATAGCGTGGTCGCCGACTGCCCGAGGGCGATGTAACCCAGGCCCACATCGTCCAAGGTCTTCAAGATGTGCGAGAGGCCGTGGTGGTGCTCGAAGAGCGGCAGCACCTCGGCCACGGTCTTGTCCAGCATCTGCGCGATGTCGAGCCCCTTCCACTTGACCCGCAGAGTGGCCTCATTGTACCGGCGGCCGTGGCACACCTCGCAGGTCACGTGCACATCGGCCAGAAAGTGCATTTCCACCGTGCGCACGCCGTCCCCTTCGCAGGCCTCGCAGCGCCCACCCTTGACATTGAAGGAAAAACGTCCCGGGCCAAAGCCGTAGACCTTGGCCTCAGCGGTCATGGCGTAGATCTCGCGAATGAAATCGAACGCCTTGGTGTACGTGGCTGGATTCGAGCGGGGCGTGCGGCCGATGGGCTTCTGGTCGATGTCAACCACCTTGTCGATGGCGTCGATACCCTCCAGCGCAGAAAACGCACCAACCGTATCGAAACCGCCGAGCAGCTTGCGGCGCAGCGCTGGGTGCAGGGTTGCATTGACGAGCGACGACTTGCCCGCACCCGAGACGCCGGTTACCGCCACCAGCACGGCGAGCGGAATCTTGGCGGTCACGTCCTTCAGGTTGTGCTCGCGCGCGCCCCGCAAGGTAATCCAGCCCGAGGGCGGCCGGCGTCGCGCCGGGATCTCGATGCGCTCCAGCCCGGCCAGGTAGCGGCCAGTGAGCGACTGCGGGTGGGCGCGCAGGTCCTCGGGAGGGCCGGCCGCCACCACACGCCCGCCCAGGCGGCCCGCGCCCGGGCCGAAGTCGACCACATGGTCAGCAGACTGGATGGTTTCCGCGTCGTGCTCGACCACGATGACGGAATTTCCCAAGTCGCGCAGCCGCCGGAGCGTGGCGATGAGGCGCAGGTTGTCGCGCTGGTGAAGGCCGATAGATGGCTCGTCCAGCACGTACATCACGCCCGACAATTCCGAGCCGATCTGCGAGGCCAGCCGGATCCGCTGCGCCTCACCGCCAGACAGCGAGGACGCCACCCGGTCGAGGGTGAGGTAGTCGAGGCCCACGTTGAGCAGAAATCCCAGCCGCGCTCTCACCTCCTTGAGCACCTCGGCCGCAATCTCGGCGCGCGCCCCCCGTAGCGGCATGCTCGCGCAGTGCTGGGATGCCTCGCCCACGGTCATGCCGGTCATGTCCACGATGCTCTTTCCGGCCAGATACACGGCGCGCGACTCAGGGCGCAACCTCTTGCCCTTGCAGGCACGGCAAGGCTGTTCGCGAAAGTAGCGGCCCAACCACTGCCGCATCATCTCCGAGTGCGTCTCGGTCAGACGGCGCCTGATGTTGTTGGCAACGCCTTCGAAACGCATGGCCCACGAGCCCGCGCCGTGGCGGCCCGACCAACTCACCTGAACCCGCCGCTCGCCGGTTCCAAAGAGCACGATCTCGCGCTGGCGCGGCGTAAGCTGCTTCCAGGGCTTGTCGAGCGGGATACCGAACTCACGCCGCAGCGCCTCGACGATGCGCGAGGTCCAGCCGTCGTCGCGCGCCAGGCGCTCGCCCCAAGGCTCGATTGCGCCTTGCAGAAGAGACAGATTCGGATTGGGCACCACCAGGTCGGGATCAACTTCTAGCTTCGAGCCGAGCCCGTTGCAATCCACGCACATGCCGAGCGGGCTATTGAAGGAAAACGACTGGGGCGACAGCTCGGGCAGCCCTACCCCGCAGTTCGGGCAGGCGCGCTCTTCGCTGTAGGCGCGCACGTTGTCCTCGCCCTCGACCTCGACCAGAACAGTCCCGCCCCCAGCCCGCAGCGCCGTCTCGACCGAGTCGTTCAGGCGCGAGCGCTGGCTAGGGTCCGCCGCCAGCCGGTCCACCACCACCTCGACCGTGTGCCGCTTCTTCTTGTCCAGGGCCTTCAGATCGTCCAGGCGTTGGACCACACCGTCCACCCGGGCGCGCGCGAAACCGGCCTTACGCGCCTCCTCGAACATCTCGCGAAACTCACCCTTGCGGTTCGCCGCCTTGGGCGCCAGCAGCGTCACCCGGGTTTTCGCAGGCAGGGCCAGCAGCTCGTCCACAATCTCCGCTGCGGAGCGCGCCGCCACTTCGCCTCCGCACAGATGGCAACGCTGCTCACCGGCCCGCGCGTAGAGCACGCGCAGATAGTCGTAGATCTCGGTGACCGTGCCGACAGTGGAGCGCGGGTTGGAGGACGCTGACTTCTGCTCGATCGCGATGGTGGGCGACAGCCCGCGGATCTGGTCGTACTTGGGCTTTTCGAGCTGGCCGAGAAACTGCCGTGCGTAGGATGACAGCGACTCCACGTAGCGTCGCTGCCCCTCGGCGTACAGGGTGTCGAAGGCCAGCGACGATTTGCCGGACCCCGACACCCCGGTGAACACAACAAGCTGGCGCTTGGGGATGGCCAGCTCGTCGATGTCGAGATTGTGCTCGCGCGCGCCGCGGACAACTACGAAATCTGGCTCGTCAGCGCTGCGCTGGTCCTTCATCACATGAAGTAGTAGGCAGCGCCAACCGTGCCGATGAGGTTGCCTGAGATGTTGACTTGGGTGGGGCCGGTATCCGGGAAGTAGAGGCCCATCCCCAGCGAACCCAGCAGAGCCACGTTCGTAACAATGAAAGCCCGCATTTGCGCACCGAGCTCTAGCTCGAAATCCCACTGAGAGCTAGGGACACCTATTCTCCTTCTTAGCATCGCCAGTCCGACACCGAGGGAGAAGTCCGCCGAAGGGGCGGCGTGAACGTGGTACCAGCCTCGCACTCCGAGATCAAAGTTGGAGGCATCGCTGTGATAGAAGCCGAACATCCCGTCGATATGGAATCGGCCGCCCATGTCCCCCCAAGTTGCAAGAATGTTCGGGACTGTACTAGAGACGGTGCCCGCAACGACGGGTTGAAAGAGCGCGACCGCGCCTAGCCCGAAACCGCGGCCGCTGCCAGTTGTGGCACCCATGACCCTGGCTCTTGACGTCGGCTCGGAAACCACGGGGACCTGTGCCCAAGCCAGAGCGGGTGCGAGAACTGAAGTGATGATCAAGAAAGCTAGGAACCTTGGAACTCGACGCATGGAGAGACCTCCCGATTTGTGAAGAACGAACCGTACTATAATCCCTGGTCTGGATGAAGCTCGGACCGCGCGTCGCTATCGTCGCCACACTGCTCATGGCAGCAGCACTCGCGTGCGCGATCTGGGCCGTGCTCCTCGTCTTGCGCGCTGACCAGGTGCGCCGGCTAGACGGCCAGGCACACGCCATGGCGGACGCCCTGGCAGCCGGGATCGAACCGCTGGCCCCCAGCGAGGCCGGAACTCTGCTGCCTGCCCGGGTGGCTTCCGCTAACTCGCGTCTGGGGCAGTTCCGTCTTGAGACCATCGCCTGGGGCACCCAGCGGCCCAACAACTTCTGGGCCGGTTTGGTGGAACGGGCGAGCCGGCTCGACGCACCGGTCGGCCAGCTTTTCGAGCCGGAGGGCATGCCGCTCTTCTACGCCATGGCGATTCCCCTGCACAACGCCGAGCCCGGCGCGCCCCATCGTCAGACCAGCGCCTTTCTGGGCCTGGTCTGCGACAGCAGCTTCATCACGGCCGAAGTCATGGGCACTGGCTGGCGTCTACTTCCTTTTCTCGGCATCGGAATCCTTGCCTTTGGCGTCCTGCTCTACCTAACGCTGCGCCGGCGCGTGGTGAACCCGCTGCGCCGACTGATCGAGGCCATCGATGCCGTGGCACAAGGCGATCTGACCCGCGCGGTGCTGCCCGGCCGCGACGACGAAATCGGCAGCCTGGCCGGCCGCTTCAACAACATGATGGACTATCTGCGCGTGGCTCGCGAAAAGGAGGCCCGCGCCACCGCGGCTCGCCAGGCCATGGAGATGCACCTGCGCCGCGCCGAAAAACTGGCCACCGTGGGCCAGGTCGCGGCCGAGATCGCGCACGAGGTGGGCACGCCGCTCAACGTGATCGGGGGCCGCGCCCGCACCCTGGCCCGGCGCCCCGCCGATTCGGCCGAGGTACAAAAGAATGCCACGATTATCACTGATCAAGTCGAGCGCATCACCAAGATCATCCGCCAGGTCCTGGATGCTTCACGCAAGAGCCGCCCCAGTCAGACCGAGGTGGACCTCACGCGGGTGGTGCACGAGGCACTGAGCTTCGTGGAGGAGTTGACCAAGCGCCAGCACATCGAAGTGAGCGTGCGTGCCGCGCCAGAGCTGCGTCCCATTCCCGGCGACCCCGACGAGATCCAGCAGGTCTGCCTGAACATCGTCATGAATGCCATTCACGCGATGAAGGACGGTGGCAGATTGACCATCGACCTGGAACAGGTGGTGCGACGCAAGGAGGGTCTGGCGCTCTCGCCGCCTTCGCCCTATCTCATGCTGCAAGTCAGCGACACGGGCCCCGGCATTCCGATCGCGGATCGCGACAAGATCTTCGAACCCTTCTTCACCACCAAGGATCCTGGACAGGGCAGCGGACTGGGCCTGGCGGTGAGCAAAGGTATCGTCAAGGATCACGAGGGCTGGATCGAGGTTGACGACGCTCCCCAGGGAGGCGCTGTGCTGCGCGTGTTTCTGCCCGCGGGCAGTGTGGCCGAGAGAACCCAGGCGGACCGCAAAACGCCCGTACCCGTCAGCGAGAACGCAGGACAGTCGAGCCGGTGAGCTAGCGGCGGCAACAGGTGCCACAATCAGCGCGCTTGCCCCACGCTCATGAATCGGCAAGGATTGCCGGGCTGGGCCTCCGTGTGACGGAGCGCCCCGCGCAGCATGGCCAGCCCCCCGAGCACGATCGACCACGTTCCCGCCACCCGCGGGCCGGCCAGGGCCCTCATCCTGGTGGTCGACGACGACGCGGCCACCCGCGACCTTCTTAGGGAGGAGTTGGAACGCGAAGGCTTCGCCATCGAGGTCGCCGCCGGAGGCCGCGCTGGCCTGGAGCGTGTCAGGCGGGGTGGGGTCGACTTGGTGGTTTCCGACGTGAAGATGCCTGATCTCGATGGGCTGGATCTGCTGCGCGAGATTCGCACCGTCGAGCCCACCCCCTCGGTCATCACCATCACCGCATTCGGGTCCATCGACACGGCTATCCGCGCGGTCAAGCTGGGCGCCTACGACTACGTGACCAAGCCCTTCGAGATGGATCAGCTCTTGCTCACCATCGACAAGGCGCTGGCAGAACGCGCGCTGCGCCTGGAGGTGGTGCGCTTGCGCGAAGAGGTCAACCGGCGCGAGCGGCTCGACAACCTCATCGGTCGCTCACCCGCCATGCAGGAGGTTTTCGATCTCATCCGTCGCATGGCGGGCTCACAAGTCAGCGTACTCATCACGGGCGATTCGGGTACCGGCAAGGAGCTGGTGGCGCGCGCCATCCATGCCCACGGTCCGCGCAAGGCTCACCCCTTCGTGGCCATGAACTGCTCGGCCATTCCCGAAACCCTGCTGGAGAGTGAGCTCTTCGGCTACGCGCGCGGCGCGCACTCCACCGCGCGCACCGACCGCCAGGGGCTGTTTGTCGAGGCCGACGGTGGTACCCTGTTCCTTGACGAAATCGCCGAGATGCCGCTTGCGCTGCAACCCAAGTTGCTGCGCGTCCTGCAGGACGGCGAGGTGCGACCGCTCGGCACCAACAAGGTCGAACGCGTGGACGTGCGGGTGATCGCCGCCACCAATCGCGATCTGACGGCGCATCTGCGCGAGGGCCACTTGCGCGAAGACCTCTACTACCGTCTCAACGTCGTGCAGATTCATCTGCCCCCCTTGCGCGCGCGCAGTGAGGATGTGCTGCCCCTGGCCGAGCATTTCCTGGCCCGCTCGGCCGCGCGGGCTGGCAAACCCCTGCGCGGCTTCACCGAGAGCGCAAAGAAGGTCATGCTCACCTACCCCTTTCCCGGCAACGTGCGCGAGCTGGAGAACATGGTGGAACGCGCCGTGGCGCTGGCCGAGGGCGAGCTGATTGGCCCCAACGATCTGCCGCCGTCGATGCGTGAGCGCAAGAGCCAGGACCGGCTGGCCACGGCCGTCGCGCAGGGGCTGACCCTGGACCAGCTTGAACGTGAATACATCGAGCGCGTGCTCGATGCCGAGGGCGGCAACAAAACGCGCGCGGCCCTGCGCCTGGGGCTGGACCGCAAGACCCTGTACCGAAAGCTGGAAGAGTACGCGACCGCGCCCAAGCCGGGTTCCGACGCGAAGAACCCAGGACAATAGCGGCGCTATCGACGACACGGCAGCACCCTGCTAGCACTAGGAGCATGCCTGATTCATTCGGCTCCCGCTCCGCGTTGCGTGTCGGCAACCGCAGTTTCGAGATTTTCCGCCTGTCCGCGCTACGGGCAGCGGGCTTGCCGATCGAGCGGCTGCCGTTCTCGTTGAAGGTTCTTCTGGAGAACCTCTTGCGGCGCGAGGACGGCACGTCATTCACCGCCCGGCAGATCGAGGCCGTGGCGCGCTGGCAGGCAGACGCCGAGCCCGCGCACGAGATTGCGTTCATGCCAGCGCGGGTGATCATGCAGGATTTCACCGGCGTGCCGGCGATCGTGGATCTGGCCGCCATGCGCTCCGCCACGCAACGCATGGGCGGCGATCCGACCCGCATCAACCCCTTGCTGCCGGCGGAGCTGGTCATCGACCATTCGGTACAGGTGGATGAACATGGCCACCCCCAAGCCCTCGCGCACAACAACCAGATCGAATTTGCGCGCAACCAGGAGCGCTACGCATTTCTGCGCTGGGGCCAGTCCGCCTTTCGCAACCTCGCCGTGGTACCGCCTGACACGGGCATCGTCCACCAAGTCAACCTTGAGCACCTGGCGCGCGTGGTGTTTGCCGCTCCCGCTCCCGGGCGCCCGGAGGTCATGCAGGCCTATCCCGACACGGTCGTGGGTACTGACTCGCACACCACCATGATTAACGGTCTAGGTGTCCTGGGCTGGGGCGTGGGCGGCATTGAAGCCGAGGCTGCCATGCTGGGCCAGCCCATGCCGCTTTTGATTCCACAGGTCGTCGGCGTCAGGCTGGCGGGCTCGTTGCGCGAGGGGGCCACCGCCACGGACCTGGTGCTCACCGTGACCGAAATCCTGCGCAAGCTGGGCGTGGTGGGGAAGTTCGTTGAGTTCTTCGGCCCTGCTATCCCGAAGTTGCCTCTCGCGGATCGGGCGACCATCGCCAACATGGCGCCCGAATATGGCGCCACCTGCGGGCTGTTTCCCATCGATAAAGAAACCCTGGCTTATCTGCGTCTTTCCGGCCGGTCCGAGGAGTCCGTTGCCCTGGTGGAGGCCTACTGCCGCGAGCAGGGTCTGTTCGCAACGGATGATGCCGAGCAAGCCCAGTACACCAAGGTTGTTGATCTCGACATTGCCAGCATCGAGCCCTGCGTGGCCGGGCCGCGCCGGCCGCAGGAACGGGTTTCGCTGTCCCAGATCAAGAAATCTTTCGAAACCGCCCTACCCTCGCTGTCGAAACCCACAAAGCCCGATGCCGCCAACACCCTGTCCGGCGTTGCCGCCCATCCGGGCCTGACGGACGGCTCGCTGGTGCTGGCTGCCATTACCAGTTGCACCAACACATCCAACCCGTCCGTGCTCATGGCCGCGGGCTTGCTTGCCAAGAAGGCGGTAGAGCACGGTCTGGCCAGCAAGCCCTGGGTGAAGGCTTCGCTGGCGCCGGGATCGCAGGTAGTCACGGCGTATCTCAAAGAGGCCGGCCTCTTGCCCTATCTGGAGAGGCTCGGCTTCCACGTGGTCGCCTATGGCTGCACGACCTGCATCGGCAACTCGGGCCCGCTGGCGGCGCCCATCTCGCGGGCCATCGAAGAACGCGCGCTGGTGGTGGCGTCGGTCCTGTCGGGCAATCGAAACTTCGAGGGCCGCGTGCACCCTGAAGTCCGGGCCAACTACCTCGCCTCGCCGCCGCTGGTGGTGGCTTTTGCCCTGGCCGGCCGGGTAGACATCGACCTTGTGCAGGAGCCCTTGGGCGAGGATCGCGCAGGCCAGCCGGTCTTCCTGCGCGACATCTGGCCGTCGCAAGCCGAAATCCAAGCTGCGCTGGCAGCGGTCAAGCCCGCCATGTTCACGCAGGCCTACGCCACTGTGTTTGAGGGCGATTCCCGCTGGCGCGGAATCCAGGTGCCGAAAACCGCGACCTACGCGTGGGACGAGAACTCCAGCTACGTCAAGCACCCACCCTACTTCGTGGACATGCCGGCCATACCTCCCGCGGCCGGCGAGTTGCGCGGGATGCGCGTGCTGGCCGTTCTGGGCGACAGCATCACCACCGATCACATCTCACCTGCTGGCTCGATCAAACCCGACAGCCCAGCCGGGCGCTACCTCGTCGGTCTCGGCATCGAGCCCAGGGACTTCAACTCCTACGGCGCCCGCCGCGGCAACCACGAAGTCATGGTGCGCGGGACCTTTGCCAACATTCGTCTCAAGAACCTGCTCGCCCGCGGCACCGAAGGCGGCGTAACCCGTTTTCTTCCCGGCCGCGAAATCATGCCCATCTACGACGCCGCCATGAAGTACCAGACAGCCAAAGTGCCTCTGCTCGTGCTGGCCGGCCGCGACTACGGCTGCGGCTCGTCGCGCGACTGGGCCGCCAAAGGGACGCGCCTGCTCGGCGTGCGCGCGGTACTGGCCGAAAGCCTCGAACGCATCCACCGCTCGAACCTGGTGGGCATGGGCGTGGTGCCGCTGGAGTTTCTGCCCGGCGACAGCGCACACAGCGTGGGCCTCACCGGCGAAGAAATCTTCGAGACCCTGGGCCTGCCCCAGTTCCTAGAGGCGCCTCCCGCCCACCGCCAGATCGCCATTCGCATCACCCGGCCCGATGGATCCGAAGACCACTTTGCCGTTCGCGTGCGCATCGATACGCAACAAGAGGCGGCTTACTACCACCACGGCGGGATCTTGCCGTATGTTCTGAGATCGCTGGCTTGATTTGGCCGGCCACAAGGCCATCCATGCGTCAACGGATGCTCCCGGTCTTCCCACGACGTCTCCTTGATGGACGCCCTCCAGGCTCTCAATTCTGGCGCGCTCCGTCGTCTCGGTGGAGCCGAAGCTGATGAGCGATCGCCCCGTAGGCTTGTCTGGTGCACCGTGACTCCTGCTCCAGAAACCAAAGTCTTCTGTCGTTGAGGAAGACTAGGACCCGCATGGCCATTTCTTTTCGCGTGAAGGCACGTGGCGCTGTTGGCGAATGCCGGCTTCGCCCGCTGGCTGTTCCGTTCCTGGTGCTGCTATTGGCCACCGCGGAGGCGTGCGAGAAGAGCGGGGACTCTTCCGGCGGAAGTGGGGGTGGACTGGGTGCGAGCAGCGGCGGAGCAGGCGCCGGTGGCTCCCCAGGCACAGGTGGCAACACCAACGGCTCCGGTGGCGACCAGGGGACAGCAAGCGGCGGCAGCGCCGCAGATGCCGGGAAACCGGGCATCCCTGATGCGAGTTCATCGCCGGGGCCCGATGGTGGCTGCGTGCCCAATTACAAGTGCACCCCCACCGCGCCCAACACGGGCGACATCTACGCGGACTGCGCAGCACGGGTGAATCAATTCCGCGCTTGCGTGTGCCTGCCGCCTCTTCCCCGCTGGAATGACGGCGAAGCCTGCGCCGATCAGGATGCGCAGTACGATTCCCAACAGAACGTAGCGCATGCTGGGTTCCAGGCTCGGATCTGCACTTCCGGCAATGCTCAGGATGAATGCCCGAATTGGAAATCCGCGACGCAGGTGATTTCTCAATGCCTGCAACAGATGTTCAACGAAGGCCCACCGCCCACCACGCCCTGCACGGGCTCGTGCTACAGCACCTACGGCCACTACATCAACATGACTGGAACCAGCTACAAGAGTGGCGTGGCCTGCGGCTTCTACACGACGTCCAGCGGAAGCATGTGGGCAGCCCAGAACTTCAAGTAGGGCGCGCGCGGCTTTCCGCTTCCGGCGAGGCCGGGGGCCGGCGCTGGCGCTCTGTCCGAATCTCGCAGCGTGACGCATAGGCCCTTGTCGTCCGAATCCAGCGGCCACGAAGCGTTCGCGAGCGGGCCTGCCACGGCCTGATCTGTCTGAATGAACTCGCGGCGTTGGTTGCGGCCGCAAGGCCGCTCTGTGCTATGCCTTTGTCTGCCTCATGAAGGCCCTCATCCCGCTCGTGGCAGCCGCCACGCTGATCTCTTCTTCGACCGGCGCCGGGCCTGCGCAGCGGCCAGGAGGTACTCCCTTGACCTCGCAGAAGTCAGCCTTTCCTTTCCCGATCACCGAGAAGGTCCTGGCCAATGGCCTGCGGATTTTCGTCGTGCCCTATGACTCGCCCGGCCTGGTGGCCTACTACTCGGTGGTACGCGCGGGCAGTCGCAACGAGGTCGAACCGGGCAAGTCCGGCTTCGCGCACTTCTTCGAGCACATGATGTTCCGGGGGACCGAGCGCTATCCGACCGAGCGCTACAACGCCGTAATCAAGGCCATGGGCGCGGACTCCAACGCGTTCACCGCCGAGGACATGACCGTGTACCACATCCTGGCGGGCAAGGCCGCGTTGGCCCAGGTGGTCGAGATCGAGGCTGACCGCTTTCGGAATCTGAAATACGACGAGCCTTCATTTCAGAAGGAAGCCCGCGCGGTGCTTGGCGAGTACAACAAGGGTTCCTCGGATCCGCTGCAAAAGATGGATGAGGCGCTCTGCGACCACGCCTTTGCGGTGCACACCTACAAACACACCACCATCGGGTTTCTGCGCGACATCGAGGACATGCCCCACCAATTCGCCTACTCGCGTCAGTTCTTCGACCGCTACTATCGGCCGGACAATGTGATCCTGCTGGTGGTCGGCGACGTCACGGGCGATGAGGTGTTTCCGCTCATCGACAAGGCGTACGGCCCATGGGCCAAAGGCCCTTCCCGGCCGCCTGTCCCGGCTGAGCCACCGCAGACGCGCGAACAACGCGTGACCGTTCCCTGGAAAGGCGCCAGCCTGCCCATGCTGTTCATGGGCTATCACGCGCCCGCGTTTTCTACCCAGTCGATCGACGGACCGGCGCTCGAAGTCCTGGCCGAGCTGCTTTTCGCCGAACGATCGCGCCTACACAAGCAGCTCGTGCTCGACGAACAGAAAGTGGAAACCCTCGAGGGCGGCGGAGGGCGGCACGTGGATCCCAATCTCTTTCTCGTGCTGGCCCGGGTGAAGCAAGCCAAGGATCTGGCCTATGTTGAGTCCACCATCGACAAGGAGATCGCGAGCATCGCCACCAAAGGCGTGGACGAGAAGACCTTGGGCGAGGTGCTCTCGCATGCGCGCTACGCGTTCGCGGCACAGCTCTCGACGCCCGACCACGTGGCGCTGGTAGGGGCCGAGTTCCTGGCCCTGGCCGGTCGACTGTCGGCTATCGACGAATACTTCGCCCGACTTGGTCAAGTGAAAAGCGCTGACGTGAAGCGGGTGGCGCGCACCTACTTCACGCCGCAAAACCGCACCGTTGTCACCCTGCAGCCGGAAGCCCCGTGAGCCCCCGGAGAACACCCATCATGTTGCTTTCTATCGCCCTCACGACGGTGGGCGCCCTCGCTCCCCGCCGGCCCGCAGCCGCCCCCTCGCCCCTGGGACGAGGGGACTCGCTCCCCAAAGGCCTGCGTACCGTGAGGTTGCCCTCGCCCGGCAATCCCCTGGTCGCCATTCGCCTGCTCTTCCAGGTTGGGGCAGCCGACGATCCCGCCGGCAAGGACGGCCTCGCCGCGTTGACCGCGGCCATGCTCGGCTCGGCCGGAACGCAGCGCCGGTCCTGGGCCGAGGTCCTGAACGCGCTCTATCCCATGGCGGCCGAGATTCAAACCTACGGCGACAAGGATGCCTTTGTCTTCGAGGGCACGGTTCATCGCGACAATCTGGCAGCCTTCGCCGATCTCTTGGCTGAGCAGATCCTGACCCCGCGTTTCGCCGACGAGGACTTCACGCGCCACCGCCAGGACGCGCTCGACTTCCTCACCAAGACTCTGCGCGGCAACGACGACGAAGACTTGGGCAAGCAGGCTTTCGCTGCGCTCATGTTTAAGGGCCATCCCTACGGCCATCCCACCGCTGGCACGGTTTCCGGCCTGCAGGCCATCACCCTCGATGACGTCCGGCGGTTCTACACTGCCATGTTCACCCAGGATCGCCTGATCGTGGGCGTGGCGGGCGGGTATCCCGACGACTTTCCCGAAACCTTCGCCGCGCGCTTTTCTGCCCTGCCAGCCAAGGGCAAACCGCGCAAGAGACTTCCGCCCGCCCCCAGCAAAAGCAGTGGGGTGGTGATCGTCGACAAAGACGCCCGCGCCAATGCCGTGTCCATGGGCCACCTTCTCGATATTACGCGGGCTGATGACGACTTCTATCCTCTCTACCTGGCCGGCTCATACCTGGGCGAACACCGCACCTTCAACGGCTTGCTGATGGTCGAGCTGAGGCAGAAGCGCGGCCTGAACTACGGTGACTACACCTACGTCGAGAACTTCATCCAGGACGGCGGAACGACCTTCCCCTTGACCAACATTGCGCGCCGCCAGCAACACTTCGAAATCTGGTTGCGTCCCGTGGCGCCGCAAACTGCGACTTTTGCCATTCGCGGTGCCCTCTTCGAGCTCGACAGGCTGGTACGCGAAGGCATTCCGGCCGCGGGCTTTCAAGCCACGCGCGAGTTTTTGCTCCACTACGTGGACCTGTGGGCGCAGGACCCCTCCCGCCGCCTCGGCTATGCCATCGACGCTCTCGTCTACGGCAAAGACATCGCTTCCGAGCTGAAGGCGCGGCTGCCAACCATGACCAAGGTCCAGGTCGATCGCGCCATCCGAAAGCATCTGGACCCCAGGCGCCTGAGCATTGCCATCGTCAGCGACAACGCAGCGGCTCTGCGCGCCCAGTTGCTGTCTGGCAAGCCCACGCCCATGACCTATGACACCCAAGACACCCCGGCAGAAATCCTCGAGCAAGACAAGGCCATTGAACGCTTCCCGCTTCCGGTCACCCCAAGCAGGGTCAAGATCGTTTCCGCGGGAGTCTTGTTCGAGAAGTAGAATGGGCTGCCGATGCCCGGAGCCGGCCGCTACCATATCTCGCGCAAGATCGCCGATGGCGGCATGGCCGAGATTTTCCTCGGCCGCCAGCGCGGGGTCGAGGGCTTTGAACGGCCGGTCGTGCTCAAGCGCATCCTGGCGTCTTTCCTGGCTGACCCGCAGTTTCGCAACCAGATGATCGACGAGGCTCATATCGCCATGAGCCTCAACCACAGCAACATCGTTCAGGTCCTGGATCTCGGCCATGCGCAGGGTCGCTATTTTCTCGTCCTGGAGCTGGTGGAAGGCTGGGACCTCAACCAAATCGTGAATCGCGCCCGCGCCACCTCATGTCCCCTTCCCCCCGAGCTGTCTCTCTACATCATCGCCGAGGTTTGCCGGGCGCTCGGCTACGCCCACGCCAAGGCGCGCAACGGTCAGCCCCTGGGCATCGTCCACCGCGACGTGAGCCCGCACAACGTGCTGGTCAGCGAGCAAGGCGAGGTCAAGCTGACCGACTTCGGCATTGCCAAGGCCCTGGGCCGGCGTGAGCACACCGGCCACGGCATCATCAAGGGCAAGCTGGCCTTTATGTCGCCCGAGCAGGCGTCGGGCGCCGCGGTGGACGCGCGCTCAGACCTCTTCTCTCTCGGCACGGTGTTGTATGTGCTGGGGACCGGACAGCGTCCCTTCGACGCGCCCACCGATATGGAGGTCCTGGTGCGCGTACAGCAGTGCCAATTCGCGCCCCCAGCCGAAGTCGCACCTGACATTTCGCCCGAGTTTGCCCGCATCACCCTGCGGGCCATGCAGGCCGCGCCGGTCGATCGCTACCAGAGCGCAGAGGAGATGTTGGTCGACATCGAGACCGTGCAGCGCTCTGCCTTCAAGCCCGCAGGCCAGACGGAGCTCAAGCGCTGGCTGGCGGAATTGCAGCAGATGGACGGCGCGCCGACCATCTCCAAGGCAGCCATGCCAACATCGATGGCGGACGATTCCGAGGCGATGCAACTCGACGCCAGCGAGGATCTCATCTTCGATGACTCTTCCCAGGTCCTTCCGCTGCTCGATGGCCCGGTTCGCCCCACGCCGCCCAACATGGCGGACGTGCCGGCGCTCCTGCCCACCATCAATGTCGCGGCCTCTCCCCCCAGACCACCACTACGAAGTCGGTCGAAGCCGTCGCGTCGAATGGCGTTCTTGTTCTTCCTGGGTGGGGTGGCCGCGTTGCTGGCGTGGCTGGGGCTGCGCGGCACTCCTCGACTCCGTCGTCTGATAGGGCGCCTGTCGCCTGCGCCACACCCACCGGCTCCGCCACCGCCCGCGCCGCTGCTACCGCCGCCCGCGCCGCTGCCGCCGCCCACACCGGCCCCGCCGCCCCCTCCTCAAGCGACCGAGGGACCCGGTAAGAGCGAGCCGGTGGCCGCGCCAGAAGAAATCCGACCACCGCAGGCCGAAGATGAAGAGGAGGCTCTGCTCAAGCACAGTGAGCCAGCCGCCTCTGACCAGGTTCTCGGGGAAGCCGAAGGCGAGGGGCCAGCCAAACCTCGGGCTGCCAAGCATGGCGAGCGGGTCGAGCCGGAGCGCACGCTTCCCGAAAGCGTTTCCGTTCACATCGTGAGCCAGCCCCAAGGCGCGGTGATCAGGCTAAAAGATCGCGTGTTCGGGCGGTCGCCGCTCAAACTGCGCTTTCGGCCCGGAATCACCTACGAATTGACCTTCGTCAAAAAGGGCTACCAAAGTGCGACCAAGCGTTTCGCGGTGACCGGCAGGAAGAATCAGAAGGTCGCGATTGCGCTCAAGAAGAAACCCGCGCCGAAGAAATCGTTCTTCAGACGGATTTTCGGGCGCTAGATCATTCGGCATTGCGATTGGTATCGCGCTCACGTGGGTTGCGGCCGCGGGGTTGCCCTAATCTCCGCCCGGGTTGTACACGCCAGGCAACCGTGGCCCGTGCCGCTCACCCCCGTCGCGCCCACGGCGGTTGCGCCCATACCGTGAACGACGGCGCCGCCTGCGACCGCCGCCTGAGTCATTTCCGCCGCGCCCGTTCGGATTCTGCCCGCTCGGATTCTGCCCGCCCTGCGGCGGTTTTCCCCCTCCCCCGCCCGCCGAGAGAGCCACTGGCAGCGAGAACGGCGGCGGCACCACCCATTCCACATAGGGTCGGATGTTGGCGTCGCGCGTCGCCGCCCAGCCGGCTGCGAAGTCAGGTGCGGGTTCTTCTGCGCGGATCTCAGATGATGCAGCCTCGGCCAGGAAGGCCTCAGCCTCGCCCGGTTCCAGCACGATCTCTCCCGCTGCGGGTCCCCCGGCGTCTGGCGCCGCCTGCCAAACGCTCTCGTCTAGGATGCCATCGCTGTCGGGCGGCGGCACCCATGGCGGCGGCACAGCGGGCGAAAGCAGATCGGGGACAGCGGTAGGGAAGATCAGCGCTGGGCGCGGAACAGTCGCCGGCTTTTCGCCCCGACGCCGGTGCCGGCGCGAGCGGCCATGGAAATCGGTTGCCGCGTGTAATCCGTGCCGGGCGTCGGCCTCGCCCGGATCGAAAACCTCGCTGTCCAGGCCGGCGCAGGAGTCACACAGGCCACACTTTCCGCCGTCCTCCTCGCCGAAATATGCGCGCAACATCTGCACCCGGCAGCTCTGCGTGTTCATGTACTTCAGCAGCGCGGCCAACCGCCGCCGGTCGGAAATACGCCGCGCCTCAAACACCGAGGCTGCCTTGTCGATCTGCTCGCGCGTGGGACGCGGCTCCACCCCCGCCCAGCGGGCTGCCTTGACTTCCACGGCCACCCCCATGGCCTCCAGCACGGAGAGAACCACGCGCACGCGGCGCTCGGGCAGGGCCATCGACAGGGCCAGGTCGCGCACCGAAACCTCTTTGCCCTCATCGCTCCAGGCATACAGCCCCTCAGCGACCGCACGGGCCTGCGTCTTGGTCGGGTGTGCCTCTTTGAGGAAGTGCTCTTGAATGGCGATGTCGTCCGGCTGGAAGAGCAAGACGCACCGGGCGGGCTTGCCGTCGCGGCCGGCGCGCCCCGCCTCTTGCACGTAGGACTCGGGCGAGCCCGGCATCTGGTAGTGGATGATGTAGCGGATGTCCGGCTTGTCCACCCCAAGCCCGAAGGCGTTGGTGGCGATCATGACTACCTTGCGCCCCGCCGACATGAACGACGCCTGCGCCTTCTCCCGCTCGTCCGTGGCCATCTTGCCGTTGTAGCGCTCCACCGGGATCTTGCCGTGGCGCAAAGCCACGTAGAGTTCGTCGACCGCCCTGACCGTCGCACAATACACGATGCCCGGCCGCCGCAGCCGCTGGATCAATTTGCCCAAGACGCGCAGCTTGTCCGCCTCGCCGCCGACCTTGCGCACGTCGAATGCCAGGTTGGGACGGTGGAACGACACCCGACAGGTGTAGACGTCTTTCATCCCCAGCTGGACGGCGACGTCCTCGGCGATGGCCGGCGTGGCGGTGGCGGTGAGGCCCAGGATGGGTGGCCGCCCCAGCACCTCCGCCGCCCGCCGTAGGCCCAGATAGGAAGGTCGAAAATCATGACCCCACTGGGACACGCAGTGGGCCTCGTCCACGCAGAAGAGCGAGAACCTCACGCCCGCGAGCGTCTCCTGCACGGCAGGCGTGCAAACCGACTCGGGGGTGATGAGAATCAGCTTGATCTTCCCTTCGCGAACCGCGTCCAGATCCGCAGCACGTTCCTTGGCGGTGCGGGTCGAATCGATGCGCGCCACGGCTACGCCAGCGGCTTTCAGCTTGCCGACCTGGTCCTCGATAAGCGCCAAGAGGGGTGAAACCACCAGGGTTGGCCCAGACAACGACAATGCGGGCAACTGATAGGTCAGCGATTTGCCGCTACCCGTGGGCATGATGGCCAGGGTGTCGCGACCGCTCAGGACCGACTCGATGACCTCGGCCTGCCCGGGTCGCAGATCGCGAATGCGCAGAATCGGCCGGGCGCGATCCACAGCCTGCCTAAGGGCTGTAGAGTACTCCGCCTCAGGCATGGCCCGCGCGCTTGCGATCACAGCGGGGCTAATCGGCTCGACCGGAAGAGAACCTTCCCGCACGCGAAAAGCCTCGGCCTCGCTTTCCGATCGCTTGATGATGATGGTCGGCTCCGCCTCGTCTTGCGCAGCCACCGTTCCGTCTCCGCCGTCGCGCCGATCGACGCGCAAGGACTCGTTGGCAGCAGCGGCGTTGGCCGGCTCCCAGTTGGATGGGGTACTCAGTCTCGACTCCTCTCCGATCTCACATCACGTAACTAAAGTATGGATTCCTGCTCCAACAACCCATCGTGCCCGGGTGCGGCCCAGATTCCTGGACCGTTGGGACGCCGGTCTCAGTGCAACCTCGACCGCTTGGACGTCAGCACGGACCCTAGGTCCGCCTCGCAGGAACGCTATGTAAAGCTAGCACAGTCTCCCCCTGGTCACAAGAATTCGCTCTTCCTTCCGGCACGATGGCACACCAAGTGCTCAGGTTCGCTGTGTGCCGGCTCTGCTTGCCCTCTCTCCTGCTGCCCGTCCTCGAGAACGGCTGCTGGCCCGCGGGCCGAGTGCGCTCTCCGACGCAGAGCTTCTTGCGATCCTCCTCGGGAGCGGCCGCCACGGAAAAAATGTCATCGAAATCGCTCAGGATTTGATTGCCCGTCTGGGCGACCTGCGCGGCCTGGGCGAAGCCGCCGAGGCCGAGTTGCGCACCCAGGCGGGGGTCGGACCCGCCCGTGCCGCGGTGATCCAGGCAGCTCTCGAACTGGGCCGGAGGGCGACCGGAACTCGGCCCGAACGCGGCCGATTCCTGGGCAACGCCGCTGACGTCTGGACGCATTATCGGGCGCGACTGGCTCCTTCGCCGGTTGAAGAATTCTGGATGCTGGCGCTTGATGTGCGACACCGTGTTCTATTCGAATCCTGCGTGGCCCGCGGGTCGCTCACCGGGGTCGATGTCCACCCGCGCGACGTGTTCCGCACCCTCATCCGCAGCGCCGCCGCGTCGGTGATCTTCTGCCACAACCACCCGTCGGGCGACCCGTCACCCTCGCGGCAGGACATGGAGCTGACCGCACGCCTGCGCCAGGTGGGTGAGTTATGTGGCATCGGCGTGCTCGACCATGTGGTGGTTGCAACCGGCGGGTACGTAAGCTTCGCCGACCGCGGCTGGCTGTGAGCCAGTTTCTGGACCGGCGGCTTCGGCGACCTACAATTCCGCCATGCGGTCCACCGCCATCACAGGAGCCATGGCGTCTCTTGCCCTTGCCGTCTGGCCAGTCGCCCGAGTCTGGGCCGACGGAACGGCACTGCCCGGAACTCGTGCCCTTGGCACCGGAGGGGCCATGCGCGCGGCAGCCACAGGCGACGCCGGCCCCTCGCTCAACCCGTCTGGGATCTCGCTTTTGCGTTCCTACACCGCGGAGGGTGCCTATCAATACGGGAGCCGTGATTCGACGCATGACGTTCACGTGTCGTTGGTCGATTCCACTTCAGGCTTCAACCTGGGCGGCGCTCTCGCCTACACGTTTCACACCGCGGCCAATCAGACCGGCCATCTGGGCGGTGCTTCGCTGTCATTCCCCCTGGGCGACGTGGTGTTTCTTGGCGGCACAGCCAAGTATCTGCACTTTGCGACGGAGACAAACGGCACCACGGACACAAAGAAGGGATTCACCTTCGACGCCGGCCTTACCTTCCGACCCGTGCAGTTCCTTGCCCTGGCGGCCGTCGGATACAACCTGACCAATCCAGGAATCTCCTCCGCACCTCAGGCCGTAGGCGGCGGCGTCAGCCTGAGCCTCGTTCCTGGCCTTCTCCTTCTCCTCGACAGCGTGCTTGAGCGTGTAACAGGGGATCCTACGCGCAGCAATGCCTACTCCATCATGGGCGGTGGCGAGTACCTGGCAAGAACCCTGGCGGCTCGCCTGGGCGGCGGGCGGGACGGCCTCAACAAGAACGGCTACCTGAGCGGCGGTCTGTCCTTTGTCTCGGGCGTCGGCGCTCTCGACATTTCGCTGCGTCAGGATGTCTCGGGCGATCGCAAAGGCACATTCGTAGGGGCCAGCGGGCGGCTGTTCGTCCCCTCGCCCTAGCCTTTACACGGTAGACTGACGGCTGCTTGTCGCCTCCTCCCCGGAACTTTTCTGCTGCAGCGCTGTCCATCTGTATGTGGAGGCAACCCTCGCGCCCACGCCAGCGACGGCCGTCCCGGTTGAGGCGTCCCACCCTGGTCGGCTGCGCACTGCGCGCCCGCGGCCTGCATTTCATATGAGCCTGTCCGAGCGGCTCCTGGTTGCCAGGCTGGTCAGAAGGGATGAGGAAGCCTTCAACGAAGTGGTCCGCCAGTACGGCGACCGTGTCTTCAACCTAGTCTTGCGCATGGTCGGCTCGCGCGCCGAGGCCGAGGATATCGCCCAGGAAGTCTTCGTTACGGTATTCAAGAGCATCGACTCGTTCCGCAGCGAGGCCAAGCTATCCACTTGGTTGCTGCGCATTGCATCCAACCACGCCAAGAATCGCATCAAGTACCTGGCCCGGCGCCGGGAGCAGGGTCATGAGCCGAGCGGAAGCGACAGCGGCGATCTGGCCGACGAAGGAAAGGCCCCGGCCCAGTCGCACATCCACGGGCCGGATGTTCTGCTTGAGGCCGCCGAGACCGAGGACATTATGCAGCAAGCCATCGCTACCCTGGAAGAGGACCAGCGCCTATTGGTCGTGCTCCGCGACGTCGAGGAGCTGTCCTACGAGGAGATCGTGGAAATCACGGGGTTGCCCGAGGGCACAGTCAAGTCACGTCTGCATCGGGCCCGCATGACCTTGAAGCAATTGCTAGAGGACAAGTTCAAGTGAGCGCGGCCGACTCGCACACCCGGACCGTGGACGCGTTCTCCGCCTACCTCGAGGGCGAGCTTCCCCCCGAAGAGAAGGCATCTTTGGAGCACCACCTCGCCACTTGCATCCAGTGCCGCACTTCCCTCGAACGCTTCCGCCGGACCCTTGGGGGATTGGGCAGGCTGAAACGGACGGCCGCCCCCTACTCGTTCCTGGCGGATATCCAACAGCAGATTAACCGCCGCTCGCGCGGTCGTTTCTTCCGCCGGCGCTGGCTCCTCTTCGGCCGCATCCCCTTTGAATGGCTCTCGCTGGCCATGATTGTGGCCATGCTGGTCTACTACATCGTGGTGCTGCAATCCTCGCCCACTGGCGTGAAGCCAATACCACCGTAGCTAGCAAACGTAGACGAACAACACCTTGAGGTACTGCCCCTCGGTAAACGCGGGCGGCAGAGGGTGATCGCCCCCGGGCTCGCCCCGCTCCACGATGCGAACCTCGCGATGGGCCTGTTTGGCGGCCGCCGCGACGATGCGTTCGAAGTCGAGCGCGCCGACGTTCTGCGAGCACGAACAGGTCACCAGCAAGGCGCCCGGCGCACAGACGGCGAGCGCCAGGGCGTTGAGCCTCTCGTAGCCCTTGGTCGCCGCCTCGAAATCCTTGCGCGCGCGCGCGAACTTGGGCGGATCGACCACCACCAGGTCGTACGACATGGGCGTGGCCGTCTCCAGAAAGCGAAAGGCGTCAGCCTCCACGGCGCGCACCGTGGCTCCGTTGGCTGCCGCATGCGCCTCGATACGGGCCACGGCCCGCGGCGAGCTGTCCACAGCCGTCACCTGACTCGCTCCTGCGCGGGCCGCCTGCAGCCCAAAACCACCCGCATAGGCATAGCAATCGAGCACGCGCAGGCCCGCGCCGGCAAGCTGCCCCACGCGAATGCGGTTCGGCCTCTGGTCGAGGAACATACCGGTCTTCTGGCCGCCGAGCGGTTCGGCCTCGAAATGTAGGCCGTCCTCCAGACATGCCACCGGGTTGCACGGCTCGCCCCGCGCCACCCGATTCTGCGCCACAAAGCCCTCCAAGTCGGCGAAGCTGCCCGCCGCAACCTCGTAGATTGCACGTGGTGACAGCGTGGCCTCCACCGCATCGAATATCGCATCCCTGCGCAGGGCCAGCCCCAGGGTGGTGACCTGCACCACCGCAACGTCGCCGAACACGTCTACAACCAAGCCTGGCAGGCCATCGCCCTCGCTGTTGACCAGTCGATAGGCGGTGGTGCGGGTGCTCGGGAGCGCAAGACGAGCCCGCAAGGCCTGCGCGTCGCGTAGCCGTGCTGCGAAGAAGGTTGTATCGATGCCTTCCTCTTTGCGCGTGAGCAGCCGCACCGGAATCTGCGAGCGGGGGTTGAAGATCCCGCGACCGATGAAGCGGCCGTCGTGGTCGACCAGCGACACGATGTCACCGGCTCCGACATCACCGTCCACGCGCTCCACTGCGTTGGCGTAGACCCAAGGGTGGCCAAACCAGAGCGGCCGCGCCTTGCCGCGGCAAAGGACGACACGGCCGGAAGAGTCTCGGGCCTGAATCGCGCCGCCCGCAGCCAAGGCAAGATTGGTTGCTCGCTTATGTGACATCGAAGCATTATAGGCTGCTGTGCTGGCGACGTTGCCAATACCGATGCTCATTGCCTTGTTGGCGCAGGCTGAGCCCGCGCCGCCCGACGTGGCGTCCCAGGACGCGGCAGAGGCCGCGCCTGCACCGGCAGAGGAGCGTGCCGCTGGCGCGGAGCCCGCGCCTGCATCGGAACCGCTGCCCGCGTTGCTCCCTCCGACAAAGCCCGAGCAGGGTCCAGATCGGCCCCCAGATGGCGGGCCTCAAATACTGCTCGGCTTCCGCGCCGGCGCAGATTTCCAGCTCTCGGGCGATGTCTCCCCCAGGGTCGGGTACTCGTTCAGCCCCTTCTTCCAGTACACCTACCTGCGCCTGGCTGACCGTCTGGCGCTCGGCCTGCGCGCCGAGTTCACTTTCGATCGCTTTCAGCAACAGGTGACCGCCCAAGCCGACATGGGCGGGGACGTGTTCCAGTCGTACCAGAGCACACGCACCCTTTCCTTCTTCGACTTCGCCCTGCTGGCAACCGCCACCTTGCACCTGGGCCGGCTGCAGCCCTGGGTGGCTGCCGGAATGGGGCTGGCGCTCGGCAACTTTGATAGCGCCGAAGCAAAGTATCAGCCAGGCGACTTCCGCACCACGCGGCCTCTCGTCCTCGGTGCCGGCGGGCTCGATGTGGCTGTAAGGCGGGAGGTGTTGGTTGGGCTGCATGTCGAGTACCGGGGCCTGCTGGCCAAGCCGAGTGTCCTGCTCACAAGTGGCCAGAGCGTCTACGTCTTCGGTGACCGCCTGTCGGTCGCGGCCGCTCTCCTGTATCAGTTCTAATGGAGACGACACCCCTTCTCGACCGACGGATCGTGATCGTCGCTGGCAAGGGCGGAGCGGGTCGGACCACCGTGGCGGCCGCGCTTGCGCGTGCGGCCGTCCGGGCCGGAAAGCGCGTGCTCTTGGCCCAAACCAATGCGCCACCGCGCCTGGCTCACCTCTTGGGCTGCCCCGAAGGAATCGGTTCGGAAATCGTCGCCGTGGGCGAGCACCTGTGGGCGGTCAACATGAACGAGCGCGCGGCCTTGCGCGAGTACCTGCTCAAGGTTCTGCGCTACGACAGCCTCTACCGCGCCCTCTTCGACAACCGGGCCATGCGCAGCTTTTTCGGCGCTTTTCCTGGCCTGGATGCCTGGGCCATGCTGGGCAAGGCCTGGTGGCACACCACCGAACGCGAAGGGGAACGCAACAAATACGACCTCTTGATTCTCGACGGCCCGGCTGCCGGGCACATCGTCACCCTGCTGCGGGCGCCCGGGGCGGTCGCTGCCGCCATTCCGATGGGACCGCTCGCCCGACCGGCTACAGCCGCGCGCGCACTGCTCTCTGATCCGGCGCGTGCGGCTCTCTGCATCGTCACTCTGGCCGAGGAGTTGCCCGCGCGGGAAACGGTTGCCCTTGCCCGCATCGTGCGCGAGTCGTTGCGCATGCCGCTCGGCCCGCTAATTGTGAATGCGGTGCCCCCAGCAGCCGCCGGGCGGCCCGAGCTACGCAGTGTCCTGGATCGGTGGGCGGGCCATTTCTCGGTCCCCGCCTTGGATTCGACACTGGCCGGGGCCGCCATCCTGGGCGCTCGCCGCAACGACGCCGAACGGATCATCGACGGTCTGACCCGTGATCCGGCCCTGCCGATGATCCTGCTTCCGCGCCTGCCCACCAATGATCTCGGTCCGGCGGAAGTCGAGCAGCTCTCGCGCCTGCTCGGCCCCTAACCCGGGGCTGCAATCTCTTCTGACCTCGCCTGCGGGTTCTCCCCGCGGTCCTGCCCCTATCTCACCCTTTCCTTCCCCTGTCCCAGGGTTGATTTCTGGACACCTCTTCAGAAGGAACTGCGGGCCGCGCACGATGAACTTGCTACACTTCGTTGCCGTCAGGCCTTGTGGCCGGCAGACTTCGGCAAGGGAGGACACTGATGGATGAGAACAGGCGTATTCGCAAGGTGGTCAGGAGCCGCGCGACCATCGAAGGCGCAGGGGTTCATCTGCGTCGGGCGATCGGCTTTGGCGACCCGCAACTCTGCGATCCATTTCTTCTGCTCGACGACTTTCGCTCGGACAGACCCGAGCACTACCGCAAGGGATTCCCCTGGCATCCCCATCGCGGGATGGAGACCATCACCTACGTCCTGCGCGGCGACGTCGAACATGGCGACAGCCTGGGTAACAGCGGTGTGATCTCGGCCGGCGACGTGCAGTGGATGAGCGCCGGCAGCGGTATCGTTCACCAGGAAATGCCCAGGGGCGACCCGCAGGGCGCCATGTACGGCTTCCAGCTGTGGGCCAATCTGCCCGCAGCCCACAAGATGATGGACCCGCGCTACCGGGGCTTCGTCAGCTCCCAAATTCCCGAGGCCGCGGAGGCGAGCGGGACTCGTATCAAGGTGATCGCCGGTGCAGTCGACGGGGTGACCGGGCCGGTGCGCGACGTGGTCACTGCCCCCGAGTACCTCGATGTCACCGTGCCCGAGGGCGCGACCTTCACCCGGCGCACGCCGCGCGGCCATACTGTGCTGGCCTACGTCATCGGTGGCAAGGCCCTGTTCTGCCAACAGAGCGACCCCTACAGCTACGAGGCCGAGGGGGGTAACTACTTCGATATGGAACGCAACGCGCTTCTAGGGGACGGCCACCTGGTCCTGTTCGACGACGGCGACAGCGTGGCCATCCATGCCGGCGACGAGCCCGTGCGCTTTCTTCTGATCTCGGGGAAGCCCATCAAGGAGCCCATTGCCTGGTACGGCCCCATCGTGATGAACACTCAGGAGGAACTGCGAGTCGCGTACCAAGAACTGCAGAGCGGTACCTTCGTCAAGGTACGTGGCAGCGGCGGATGAAATGTGGTCAGGATGATGTCAGCCTGGCCGGCCACCCCGGTTGCCAGGACCTGGTCGCCGTCCTGACCGCGACCTAGCGCCCGAACAGCGAGGCGAGCAGGGTCAGGTCTGGCGTGCTCTGCGTGCTCTCGAACCGGGCGTCGCCGTGCGAGGCACCGGCCAGGATGGTCAGGTTGGCCGTGTTTCCCACCTTTGCCAACGCGTCCGTGAGCTCTTGCGACTGGCCCCACGGCACCTGGCAGTCGTTGTCACCATGAGCGATGATGAAAAATGGCAAGGTTTTGGCGGTTGCGACGTATGCGACAAGGTTTGCTTGGGTAAGCTTGGTGCTCACCGCAGGCGTATCCAGCGCGCCGCCGAGCCATTGCCCCTCTGGGGAGCTCGCTGGTGTGTGCTGCAGCCAGCTACTCGGGCAACTGGCAGGAGGGTGTGCTGTTTGTTGGCTGTCCATGGTCGCAAGGTCAACCGGGCCATACCAATCCACCACGGCTGCGACAGCGCTCGATACCCCGGGGTTGCCCAACGAGTCGTCATCAAAGACGGTGGCCTGATCCCCTGTGGCACCGAGCATCGCCGCCATATAGCCTCCCGCCGACTCGCCCCAAGACGCAAAGCGGTCGGTGTCCAATCCGTACTCTGCGGCATGGGCGCGCAGCCAGCGTACGGCGGCCTTGACGTCCTTGGCCCCAGCAGGGAATAGCGCCTCACCAGAGAGACGGTAGTTCACGCTGGCCAGGGCATACCCCTTGGCCAGGATCGCCTTCGCTGCTGTGCCCGACTCCTCGCCTCCCTTGTCTCCGCTGCTGAACCCGCCGCCATGGATGCGGATGACCAGCGGAAGCGGAAGCCGGGCATTGGCAGGCAGAAGCAGATCGAGAGCTTGGGATGCGGATGTACTACCTGCGTAATAGACGTTTGTGATCGTCCGCGCCGCGCCGGTCGTTCCCCCTGCGTCCGTGCTGGTGCTTGCGTCAGAGCTGCCGCTGGCTGCATCCACGCCACCCTCCAAGCGCGAGCCCCCACTGCTGGTAGATCCGCCACCGGCCGCATCCACGCCACCCTCCAAACGCGAGCCCCCGCTGCTCGTCGATCCTCCGCTAGCCGCATCCACGCCACCCTCCAAATGCGAGCCCCCGCTGCTGGTCGATCCTCCGCTAGCCGCATCCACGCCACCCTCCAAATGCGAGCCCTCGCTGCTGGTCGATCCTCCGATGGTTCCACCGCTGGGCGTCCCACCCCCCGTGTTGGTTGAGGCATCGGTCGTCGTCGCAGCGTCGGCCCCTGCACTTCCGCCGCTCGCCGTTGCTCCGCCTGTGCGTTGCCCTCCGCTGCTGATTGAGCCGGCAGTCTCAGCGGTGCCCCCAGTGGCCAAGGAACCACCGCTGCCGCCTCGGCGACCACCTGCACCGCCCACGCCACCGCTGCTCCCGCTGCTGCACGCGTAGAGCAGCCACGGTGCAACGAGGAGGGTCAGAATCGAAGCGTACTTGTGGTCCGTGGACATCTGAATAGCGGAGCATCCCATCAATTCGAGCAATCTTCTACTGGCTGCGCATCCCTTCTGCCTTGCGCCGGGCGTGCGCTTCGCGAAGATCCTCCCTCGGGCACTAGAGCCCCCATCCCCACTTGATTCGGGCGAGCGCGGACTCATTGGTTACGGTCAGCGAGAGATCCGTTCCCGTGCCGTTCAACTTGGTGATGCTCGTGGTGTCGTTGTTCCGCAAGCCCACCCACAGGCAGCTTCCCATTTTCCAGTCCCGGAACTGGTTTGGAATGCCGGTCATGTAGGCGATGTTGATGGCCGGAGTGGGATCAGGGGTGTGAAGTGTGCTGCTACCGGAATAGTCGATCCCGGTCGTCATGACGGCTCCATATTCTGTAGCGATTGTCCGGTTGTAGTAGGGACCCACGTGCGTCTTGAGGTAGTTCCGCCAGTCTTGCTCAACCAGCGAACTACTGTCGTAGTTGTACACGTGAAGAGACAGGAGGCACCCGGCCAGACGAGGGTCGGCCCCTTGCTGGTTGACATCGGTATCCGTGTAGTTTCCAGCCACGACGACTCGATTCTTGGGAACATTCGGGTACCTGGCCAACCACTGCACGGCGAAATCAATGAACGCGGCTGGTTGGAGGGCGTAAGGTTCGTTCATGATCTCGAAATACACGAGGTCGTTGGCGACGTACGCATCGATGACCGTTTGCCACATGGTGTAGAAAGCGTTGGCGTCGGCTAGATTGCCGCCATTGATGGCCCAGTACCCAATGATGACCTTCATATTCTTACCTATGGCTGAATCAATGATGCCCTTGTAGGCGGTCCACCACGACGCGTTGGTCACAACCGTCGGTTCGTTGATCGGGATGCGTACGGTGTTGGCATCGAGGAGCGTTTGAAATCCCGACAGGATTGCATCTGACTTGGTCTTGACTGTGGCATAGGTGTCCGAGGCAGCGGACAGTCCGGACGGCTGAAGCACGCCGTTCTGGAAGTTGTCCCCCGTGTCGGCCCAGTTGACGCAGCGGAAGCCCGATGTGTCCGTAGCCACTCCGCCATCGCCGCTGTTAGTGGTACCGCCGGACGCGGTGGTGCCGCCGGCGCTGGTGGTCCCGCCCCGCGGCGTGGATCCACCGGTGTTCCCACCGATAGCATTGGTCCCGCCGGCAGACGTGGATCCCCCGCCGACCGTGGTGCCGCCTGTCCTGCCCCCGGCAGCCGCGGTGCCGCCCGCCATCCCCGCATCAGCTACGGTGATACCCGCGGTTCCCCCATTGGCCGTGGTGCCACCTGTTCGGCCCCCGGTGGCCGCCACACCGCCCGTTGCCGTTTCGCCGCCCGTTGCCGAGGTCCCTCCGAACACCGTAGCGCCGCCCGTGGCTTTCGAGCCACCTGTGGCTGTCGAGCCGCCGCTCGCCGCGCCACCTCCTGCTCCGCTCGTGCTGCCCGCGGTGGTTGAGCCACCAGCTGGTTGGATGCTCCCTCCTGCCGCGACCATCCCTCCTGTCATCCCGCTCCCCGGGCTGCCACCTGCAGCGACTGTTCCTCCAGCGCTCGTGGCAGAGCCGCCTGCGGCCGTACCACCGCCTCCCGCGCCACCGCCGTGCCCGGCTCCAGGCGTCCTGTCTCCGGTGCATCCGCCAATAGCCAGGACCAATGATAAGCCTGCCAGTCCTGTGAGGCGAATCGAATGCTGAGGGCGTGCAATCATCTCGAGATCTCCTGTCTTTTGAAATGGCGGGACCCCAAGAAGGCCTGATGAAGGCAGGACCTTGTTTCGATGTCCCTGATAGGCGGGAGTGGCCCCTTTCGTCACAAAGAACCTGTCGCCCTTTGCAGTAGCGCCTCGCGCAGTTTCGGTTCAAACCCCCGCTGGCTGCCCGAGGTCCAGTGCGTTAAGCGCGCCGTGGCACACTCCGGGAGGCTCAGTGCCCCGTGTGGGGGCCATCGTGGGTGTAGTGGAAGTAGTCGAAATCTGCGATGCCGCCAGCGGCGGCCGTGCTCAGGTTGTAGGTGAACAGGCCGAACTTGATGCCTTCGAACCAGGTGCGTCCTACGGTTGCGCTTCCACCCAGCGCCGTGAAGGTCACGCCATCGGTCGAGTAGGCGAACGAGATCTGTGAAGACGCGCTCATGCTGGCCTTGAGGTACACTGTGGTGCCTGTAAGCGTGGGTCCTGTCGAAGCGGTGCCGTTGATATTGGCGCGCACGACACTCTTGCCAGCCGTACCTACCACCCCGATCCAGCCGTAAGTTTGTCCGAACAGCGTGATTCCAGCCCGCTGTCCATCGACGATCCCGGTAGTGTCCAGCAGGGTCACGGCGGATGCCACTTTGCCCATGGCGAGTTGCACAAGCGTGTTGTACGCAAAAATGATGCTGTCTTCGACGAACGGCACACTGCCGGACGCTGCGCTGGTGCCGCCCTTGCCGGCGAGCGGCTGCGCCGAAAGACGGAGCCAGCCCGGGCGGGCGGTCAACGACCACTTGGTGTCGTCCGGATTGTGGTTCCACAGCCATTGCACACCGAGCGCGCTGCCATCGAATTCATCCGAGCTGGCTGGAACTGTGATGGGGAATGTGGCCCCCACGTCGGGTTTCTTGGGTTGCGCCACCGGCTCGCCGATTCCGTTGCCGTCCAAGTCGACGCCGACCTGGGGCCAGTCATCGGCACCCCACTGCGCCGGCTCAAGGTGCGAGATGCGGCCCCAGCCGGCATTCTGCTGGAAGTGGTAGAACCACGACTGCCCACTCGGCAAATCGATCCACGATCCCTGGTGCGGACCATTGATTGCAGTGCTGCCACGCTCGAGTATGGTCTTGCTCTGGTAGGGGCCGAGTATTGCGGACGATCGCCACACGACCTGATAGCCATTGTCGATGCCGCCCTCGGGCGCAAAGATGTAGTAGTAGCCGTTGTGCTTGCCCAGCTTGGGTCCTTCGAGGGTCGGGCCGTTCGCCACAGTCGTCGTCGTGCCGAGCAATTGCTTTCCGTCCCAGCTCATCTGCTGAACGATGAGGGGGCCGGCCCCGGTTTGGCTTCTGATGAGGTACGCCTTCTCCCCATTGGGACCGTCGCCACCCGCGTTGGCCACGTCGTCCCAGAACGGGCAAGGATCTTCCCAACCCGCAACAGCCTTCACAACAAACCAGGGATCCCACGGGCCGGCCGCGTCAGCGGTTGACGTCATGATCAGTCCCTCGGTGGGAGTCGTCACGTAGACCCAGAAGCGGCCCTCATGGTAGCGGATGGCCGGCGCCCAAGTACCGTCCTGGTAGGCCTGCCCAGGAGTGTTGTAGCGCGGGTCTATGTCCAGTCGGCGGTAGATGCGGGTCAGCAAAGTCCAATTCACCCCGTCCTTGGAATGCACGACCGGCATCCCCATGAAGTGGTGCGCCGCCGCGATCATGTAGAAATCGCTGCCAACGACAATGACGTCCAGGTTGTTGTAGTCCGACCACAGCATGGGGTTCTTGAAGGTACCGTCGCCCTGATCGCCCCAGGCCCCGGGGACCAGGACTGGGGAGCCTGTGTCCGATCCGCCTGCGCCGCCGGGCGCACTCGTGGTTCCGCCGCTGCGTCCGCCGGAAGCCGCCGCGCCACCCGCGCCGCCCGAGTTGGTCGCGCCGCCGGACGCGCTCAATGTTCCGCCATCGCGTCCGCCGGAAGCAGCCGCGCCATCGACGCCTCCTGGGCTGGTCGCACCGCCGGTACGCGCACCGCCACCCGCGTTCGATGCGCTGCCGCCCACGCTCGATCCACTGCCGCCCGATGTGCCGCCACCCGCGCTCGATCCGCCCTTGCCCGATACAGCGCCACCCGCGTTCGATGTACTGCCGCTCACGCTCGATCCACCGCCGCCCGGTGCGCCGCCACCCACGCTCGATGCGCTGCCGCCCACGCTCGATGCGCTGCCGCCCGATGTGCCGCCACCACCGGTGGCGCCGTCTGAACCGGGCTGCCCGCCGGAACTGGTTGATTCGGACGTGGATGCATCGAGCCCGCCAGCGCCTGTCTTGGGCTTCGTCCCCCCGCAGGCGGTCAGGTATAGGGCGGCCACCACTGCCGGCCAACAACCACGACCCGACAAAGCAGCACAAAGCCTCTTGCTCATAAGACACCTCTAGCTCTGCGAAGGGAGAATTGACATTGGGCGTTCGACGCCGCCCTGAAACGTCGCATTTCGCCAATCATACCCGACAAAGCGGCCCGCGGGGTGAGGTCGGATTTGGGAACCACTCCCGCGCCTTCGCGGCCTGGCGTCCCTCTCAGAGGGGAACTATCCTGCAGCCCGCTTGCACTCGAAATTCCTGTCGAAGGTGACGTCCACCGAAGTGGCCCTGCTGGTCACGCTCTTCGGCCTCTATTCGCTGGTGGCCAGCCGCGAGCGGCCGTGGGTCGACGCGCGCATCATGTACGAGGTCGCCGAACAAATCGTCGCCAGCCATCGTGTCGATATCCGGACCGAGTGGTCTCCCATGAGCCACAAGGGACCGGACGGCCGCGTCTACTCGATCTATGGCCTCCTCCCCTCGCTGGTGAGCGTGCCTGGCGTGGCGATCAGGGATCTGGCCACGAAGATCCAGCCCGCTGCCGCCCCCATGTTCCTGGTCGTCACCTGTCACATCGCCAATTCCTTCATCGCGGCGTTGACGTGCCTGCTGTTCTTCCGGTTGGCGCGGCGTCTGGGCGTCGGCCCGCCCGCAGCCCTCCTGACCACGCTGATGCTTGGCGGCAGCACGATGCTCTTCGTGTACGCCAGGATGCCCATGTCGGAGGCGCTGCACGCCCTGTGCTTCACCGGTTTTGCGGGCGAGCTGGCCTGCCTGGGGGATGGCCCGAGCCCACGTCGGGCGCTCGCGCTGGGCGCCTGGGCAGGCGCGCTGGTCAACACGAAGTTGATCTTCGCGCTGTCCCTCGCTTCGGGCGGCATCTTCGTGGTGGTGACGTTCTGGAGGGACTGGTCGACCTTGCGCCGGCTCCTCGGCTATTGCTCGGTGACGCTGGCGCCATTGCTGGCCGTGGCCGCCTTGTACAACCATCTGCGCTGGGGCAGCCCCCTGCTCACGGGCTACGAATCGGTCGACACCAGTGCGACCGAGAATCCATTCTTCGGCCTCTGCGGCCTCTTGTTTGCTCCCGGCAAGAGCCTTTTCATTTTCAGCCCCCCTCTGGTGGCCAGCGTGTTTGTGTCGGGAGCCTTTTCCCGGAGCCATCGTCGGGCGGCCGTGGGGTTTGCAGTGGCAAGTCTTCCCGTGGTCGTCGCCTATGCCCGCTACACGTTCTGGGGAGGCGACCTGAGTTGGGGGCCGCGCTATCTGAACTTTCTCGTGCCCATCGCGCTCCTTCCGGTGGCGCTCGCGCTTGACAAGTGGCTGGTCCGGCCCCGCAAGCGGGCAGCGCTGGGGGCGTTGGCGACGCTGGCCGGCGCGGGCCTTGTCGTCCAGATCCTCGGCGGCGCATTGTACTGGGATCACTTCATTCGGGTGGTGGGGTCGGTAAAAGAGCAATGGCTGGGAACCCCGAACCGCTCCGGCTCGCCGCTGCTGAACCAGGGAGGCAAAGGGTTCTGCGCAGCCTGCTTCGAGGACATGTTTGCGTACGATTGGCTGCCTGCCTTCTCGCCCGTCGTGGGCCATGCCTGGATGCTGCGCAACCTGGCTGCGGGGAACGACTGGAAACAAGCCGACAGGAACGCCCCCTGGCACCGATATACCACGCTGCCGATGAACCTCGCCGACTCCTACCCGCGCGCCCGCATCGACTGGTGGGGCTTGCTCTGGCTGCGGGACGATCCACAGGTGCAACCGACCGGGATCGCTCTTCTTATCGCGTTCGGGGGAATGTTCGTCGGCAGCACGGTGGTGTTGCTCCATCGATCGCGCGGGCCGCCCGTGGGCAGCCACGAACCCATCAGCGTTCCTTCCCGGGCCTGCGGCGACAGAGACGGCTAGCACAGCCTTCTCCCCGTAGGCACGCCCCGATGCTCGCCCAAGCTGTCGCGCAGGGCGTGCGTTGCCGACAAGTGGCTGGCAAGCCTTGCGCCTTTTCGAGCAAGGCAAGGCCGAATTCGCCGACTGGGGCAATAAGTGTGAGCCTCCGGCGCGGCGGGTGGCATCGAAATGTCATGAAGTTCTTCGTTGTCATGGGGGGGGTCATCCTTCTTCTCGGCGGTCTGGGAGGCGTGAAGTTCACCCAGATCAAATCGCTGATGGCTTATGGTCAGGCCGCCGCAGCGGCGGGTCCGCCACCCGAGGTGGTGGGGACCAGGGAGGCAAAGGAGGAAACCTGGGAGAATAGGCTCTTCTCGGTCGGCACCATCGCACCCGTGCGCGGCGTGACGGTGAGCAACGACGCGCCGGGCGTGGTGACCGCGATAAAGTTCCAGTCCGGGCAGACGGCGCGCCACGGGCAAGTCCTGGTGGAACTCGACAGCCGGGTCGAGCGCGCTGAGCTGGCCTCGCTGCGGGCCCAGGCACGCCTGGCGCGTGTCTCAGCCCAACGAGCCAGAGCTCTGTTCAAAGACAGCGCCGTGCCCAAGGCGCAGCTCGACAGTGCCGAGAGCGCGCTGCAAGCCGCATCCGCCAACGCGGCGTCGCTGCAGGCGCAGATCGATCGCAAAATCGTGCGCGCCCCGTTCGACGGCCGGCTGGGCATCCGGCTGATCAACCTTGGCCAGTACCTGAACCCCGGCACGCCCATCACGGATCTGGAGTCGCCTAGCGCAAACTACGTCGATTTCACGCTGCCGCAGCAGCAACTCAAGCAGCTCGCTGTGGGAATGGTGGTGCGAATCAACGAGGGCTTGCCCGGTCCGCGCGCCGAAGCTGCGATCGCCGCCATCGATCCGACGCTCGACCCGGTCACCCGCAGCGGCCGGGTCCGGGCCGCGGTGAGGAAGATGGACGGCTTGAGCCCCGGCATGTTCGTCAACGTCTCGGTGATCTTGCCGGAAAGGCGAAAAGTGACCCTGGTTGCGGCCACGTCACTGGTTCACGCCTCGTTTGGTGACTCGGTCTTTGTGGTCGAAGAAAGGAAGGACGACCAGGGCGCCGTGGTCACGACACCGGACGGCAGGCCGGCCAGGCTCGCACGCCAGCAGTTCGTGAAGACCGGCGAGGCGCGCGGGGATTTCGCGGAGATCCTCGAAGGTGTCAAGCCGGGGCAGGAGATCGTCGCACAAGGCGCCTTCAAGCTGCGCAACGGTGCGCCGGTTATGGCCAACAACTCGGTGAAGCTGGAACCCCAACTCGCGCCCCGCCCCGAAAACCGCTGAGGCTGCATGAGGTTCGTCGATCTCTTCATTCGCCGGCCGATCCTGGCGGTCGTGGTCAGCCTGATCATCATCATTGCCGGCCTGCAAGCCGTGCGCTCGCTCAATGTCCGCCAGTACCCCAAGCTGGAGGCGGCCAGCATCGTGGTGACCACCGTCTACGTGGGCGCCAGCGCGGAGCTGGTGCGGGGCTTCGTCACTACACCCCTGGAGCAGGCCATCGCCGCCGCCGACGGAATCGACTACATCGAATCGCAAAGCGTGCAAGGCCTGTCGACGATCAGCGTGCGCTTGAGGCTCAACTTCGATGGCGCCAAGGCCCTGGCCGACGTCAGCACGCGCGTGAACCAGGTGCGGGCGGATCTCCCCCCCGAGTCGGAGATACCGGCCATCAGCCTGCAGCCATCCGACGCCCAGACTGCCGCCATGTACCTGAGCTTTGGCTCGACCATCCTGCAGGACAATCAGGTCACCGATTATCTGATTCGCATCGTGCAGCCGCGCCTGACCGCCATCGAGGGCGTGCAGCGCGCCGAGATCCTGGGCGGCCGCACCTTTGCCATCCGCGCCTGGCTCAAGCCGGACCGCATGGCCGCGCTCAACGTCAGCCCCGGGCAAGTGCGCAACGCTTTGGCCGCGAACAACGCACTCTCGGCCGTGGGCCAGACCAAAGGCGCGCTCGTCCAACTCAACCTAACGGCGTCGACCGATCTGCGCACCGTCGAGGAATTCCGCCAGCTCGTGGTGCGCGAGCAGAACGGTACGCTCATCCGCCTACAGGACATCGCCGACGTGGTCTTGGGCGCCGACAACTACGACCAAGACGTGCGCATGAGCGGTAAACGGGCGGTGTTCATGGGGGTGTGGGTGTTGCCCAACGCCAACACCGTCGACGTCATCGGCCGGGTAAACCGCGAGGTGCAACAGATCCGAGGGGAGCTGCCAACCGGGATGGTGGTGGGCGTCGCCTACGATTCGACCAAGTACATCAAGAGCGCCATCAAAGAGGTGGTCACCACTTTGTCGGAGACGGTCCTGATCGTCATGGTGGTCATCTTCCTCTTCTTGGGCTCCCTGCGCACGGTGCTGGTCCCAGTGGTCGCCATCCCGGTGTCGCTCATCGGCGCCGTATTCTTGATGCAGGTATTCGGCTTTACGGTGAACCTGCTCACCCTGTTGGCCATTGTTCTTTCTGTCGGTCTGGTGGTGGACGACGCGATCGTCGTGGTGGAAAACTGCGAGCGTCACGTGCGCGAGGGTCGGTCGCGGCTGGAGGCGGCCTTCATCGGCGCGCGCGAGCTGGTGCGCCCGATCATTGCCATGACCATTACCCTGGCGGCCGTGTATACCCCAATCGGATTCCAGGGTGGTCTCACAGGCGCGCTGTTTCGCGAATTCGCCCTCACCTTGGCCGGGGCGGTCTTCATCTCGGGCGTGGTTGCGCTGACCCTGTCGCCCATGATGTGTTCCAAGCTGCTCAATCCAGTGTACCAGCCGGGTTGGCTGCCGCAGCACATCGACCGCGGCTTCGATTGGTTCAAACGCGTCTACGCCCGGATGCTCGCCGCCACCTTGCGAGCCCGCGGCGCCGTGTACCTGGGGTGGCTCATGCTCACCTTGGCCGTGGTTCCCATGTACATGTTCTCGCCCAAAGAGCTTGCGCCCAACGAGGACCAAGGGGTGGTGTTCGGCGCGATGCTTGTGCCGCCCAACGCCACACTCGAGCAGCTCGACCCCTTCCGCGCCGAGGTGACGCGCATTTTCAAGGAGACGCCGGAGTTCGAGGCCGCCTTCCAGATCACCTTCCCCTTCCAGGGCTTCGGCGGCATGTTGGTCAAGCCCTGGGACCAGCGCAGCCGGCAGATCTTCGCCATCGCCAATGACACCAACTTCAAGCTAGCCGGCATAGCCGGCGTGCGCGCCCCCGTGTTCTTGCCCCCAGCCCTGCCCAGTGCGGGCTTCCTGCCCGTCGAGTTCGTGATCGCCTCCACGGCTGACCACGAAGAGATCACGCGCTTTGCCGACCGACTCAAGCTGGCGGCCATGCAGAGCGGGCAATTCGCCTTTCCCCCCGACAGTGACGTGAAGATCGATCAGGCCAAGGCCGAGATCGTGCTCGACCGCGACAAGATTGCCTCGATGGGAATCAGCCTGCAGCAGGTGGGAAGCGACCTGGCGGCGATGATCGGCGGGCACTTCGTCAACCGTTTCACCATCGACGGCCGAGCGTACAAGGTGATTGCGCAGGTGGAGCGCGCCGGGCGACTGACGCCCGATGATCTACAGCGCATCTACGTCACCGGGCCGGCCGGACAGCTCATGCCGCTTGGTGCGGTCGCCCAAATCCGCAAGGGAATTGAACCGCGCACGCTCAATCGCTTCCAGCAGCTCAATGCGGTCAAGATCTCGGGCGTGCCGTCGCGCTCACTGGAAAATGGGTTGCGCGTGCTCGAAGACGAGGCGGCGAAGATCCTTCCCCCTGGCTATCGCATCGACTACACCGGCGAATCGCGCCAGCTTCGTCAGGAGAGTGGGAAGTTCCTGCCCGCGATGGGCCTGGCCCTGGTGCTTATATTCCTGGTCCTGGCCGCGCAGTTCAATTCGTTCCGCGATCCCTTTGTCATCCTGGCCGGGTCGGCGCCCCTGGCCATGTTCGGCGCACTCATTTTCACTTTCCTGAAGTTCCAGGGCCCGCCCGGCCTGACCTTCGGCCTGACCCAGGGATGGACCGTTACGCTCAACATATATTCCGAAGTCGGATTGGTGACCCTGGTCGGCCTGGTGGCCAAAAACGGCATCTTGATCGTGGAATTCGCCAACGTCCAGCAGGCGCGCGGGCTGTCCAAGATCGAAGCCGTGCGTGCCGCAGCCGCGATAAGGCTGCGTCCCATCGTGATGACCACCATTGCGACCATCGCCGGCCTCTTTCCCCTGACCCTGGTAACCGGCCCGGGCGCAGTGGCGCGCAACTCGATCGGCATTGTGCTGGTGGGCGGAATGTCGATCGGAACGCTCTTCACCCTATTCGCCGTGCCGTCGCTCTACGTACTCTTCGCCCGCGACCACCGCAAGGCGCACGAGAAGGATATGGAGGCGGAGAGGGCAGCAGAAGCGGCGACAATGCCGAGGGAGGGGAGCGCCGAGTTGGCGGGGTGAGGACAACGGGCGCCTATGACTTCACCGGCTAAACGTGGCACAGGTGCAGCATAGAGACAATTATCGGAACCTGTTCGGAAGAGCCGCGCAAGAAAATACTCCCGGACGGGCTTGAACCAGGGTAGTATTCCCTGTTATCTGATGTTATTGCATCGCGTCTGCGGCTCTGCCCCCTCGCCCGTTGCCTCCACGCAGCGGGTCTGCCGACTCGCCCCCGCGCGACTCGCGCTGCACAGGTTCTTGCTAGCGTTTCTTGTTTTGACCGCGGTGATTGGCACCTCCCCGGCGGTCGAGGCTGCGCCCCGGCGGGCAAAGAGCCACGCCAAGGCAAAGGCCAGGTCCAAGGCCAAGCACGCATCCTGGGCGCCCACTCGTGCGGCGGCCAGGGGCAAGGCTAGGGCCGAGGTGAAGGAGCCCGCCCCCGCTGTCCCCAAGGGCAAAGTCGCGGTCTTCGCTTTCGAGGGGGAGGACACCTATTCTGTGCACGATCATGTGATTCAGGCTCTCGCAGACAGGGGGATGAAGGTCGAAGCCGCGCTGCCCCGAGTGGACACCGCCGAGCAATACCGCGATATGGGCGCCGTGATGGAACTGGCTGCCTACGTCCACGGACACGTCAAGCAATTGCCTGCGGATCACGCCGTCGCCACTATCGTGATTCGCAGCGGCGTCACCGGCAGAACGCTCACGACGGCCACGTTTACGGGATACCGGCGGGGCCTGCCCTACGACGTGGAGGAAAAACTCTGGCAACGGTTGGGCCCCGCATTCAAGCGCGCCTGCGTAGAGGCCACCAAGCCCCGCCCGCGCCACAACCAACCCATGCTCATCGAAGCGGGAACGCCGCTCTGATTTCTGTCCATAGGTGATTGAGAACTGATGAGGTCAACG
>Ga0182010_10000062_pt1 | contig 55080 bp, 57 predicted proteins | sample 611E1MmetaG_FD_120488 | JGI IMG/M metagenome (GOLD analysis project Ga0182010, IMG submission 120488) | Permafrost microbial communities from Stordalen Mire, Sweden - 611E1M metaG | ecosystem: Environmental > Terrestrial > Soil > Wetlands > Permafrost | place: Sweden: Stordalen | collected... | reverse complement strand
TGCCCGACAACTGCCTGTTCGCCGACCAGGCCGGCGAGGTGTTCAAGATCCTGACCGAGGACGCCGACCTGCACACCGTCCTGCGCCTGCCCCGCGGCACCTTCACCCCTTACAGCCAGGGTGTGAAGGCAAACGTGGTCTTCTTCACCAAGGGCCGCCCCACCGAGACCGTCTGGATCTACGACGCCCGCACCAACGTGCCCGGCATCACCAAAAAGGATCGCCCGCTCGTTCCCGCCCACTTCGCCGAGTTCGACAAGTGCTTCGGCTCCGACCCCAACGGCACCGCCAAGCGCAAGCCCTCCGACTCGAAGGAGGATCGCTGGCACAGCTTCCCCATCAGCGAGGTGAAGGATCGCCAGTTCAAGCTCGACGGCTTCAAGTGGCTGAAAGAGGACTCCCTCGACGATGCCGACGACCTGCCCGAACCCGAAGATCTGACCGGCGATGCCATCGAGGAATTGCAAGGCGCCGTCGCCGATCTCGGCAAAGTGCTGGCGCTGCTGGAGAATGGAAACGGGAACGGCAAGGCCGCGGGGAAGTCGGCGCGATGAGCGAGGTGGAACTGCCGGAGGGCTGGGACGAGGCCCTGATGTCCGATGTGACCGCTGATGTCCCCAGCGAAGATCCCGCTCGTGACCCCGACAGAGTGTTCGCGTACATCGACATCTCGGCGATAGACAATCGACGCTTCGCGATCACAAGCGATGAGGTCAAGGAATTCCGCGGTCGCGACGCACCATCACGAGCCCGGCGACCGGTGCGACCTGCGGACGTGCTCTACTCGAACATCCGCACATACCTGCGCAACATTGCCCTCGTAGAAGCCGGCGTCCCAGCCGATCTTTGTTCGACCGGATTTACGGTCCTGCGATCAAACGGCGTCATCGAACCCGAGTACCTGTTTCGGTGGGTCCTGACGGAGGAATTCCTGGAACTGATCTCACCGCACGAAACGGGAACGCATTACCCGGCCACATCAGACCGTGCCGTGAGAGCGCTTCCGATCCGCGTCCCGCCTCTCGCCGAGCAACGGCGGATCGTCGAGAAGGTCGAGGCGCTGCTGGCCCAGGTCAACGCCGCCCGCGCCCGCCTCGCCAAAGTCCCCACCATCCTGAAACGCTTCCGCCAATCCATCCTCTCCGCCGCCTGCTCGGGGCGGCTTTCGGCCGGATGGGATGTGGATACGGTCGCCAACGCGTCCATTCAGGAAGAGGAAATCCCCGAAGGATGGCAGTGGCGCGAACTCGAAACACTGGCCCTTCCAGAATCATCGGCGATTTGTGCCGGACCATTCGGCACGATCTTCAAAGCGCATGACTTTCGCGACGAGGGTGTGCCGATCATCTTCCTGAGGCACGTAGCCCCAGGAGAATACAGAACAGCTAAGCCGGGATTCATGGATCGCAAGAAGTGGGAGGACATTTTCAGGCCGTACTCGGTTTGGGGTGGCGAGCTTCTTGTCGCCAAGCTCGGTGATCCACCGGGATGCTGTGCGATCTATCCGAAGGGCATCGGCCCCGCGATGGTCACACCCGATGTGATCAAGATGTCCGTCGATGAGCGGGGCGCATGCCCGCAGTACCTGATGTACTACCTGAATTCCGAGCCAGCAAGGCAACGCGCATTCGGCGTTGCCTACGGTGCTACCCGACCAAGGATGAACCTCGACATTTTTCGCGCGCTACGCGTTCCACTCCCCCCATTGCCCGAGCAGCACCATATCGTCCGCCGCGTGGACGCCCTATTCAAGCTCGCCGACGCCATCGAGGCGCGCGTGGCCGCGGCCACCGCCCGCGCCGAAAAGATCACCCAGGCGATCCTCGCCAAAGCCTTCCGCGGCGAACTCGTCCCCACCGAGGCCGAGCTGGCCCGCCAAGAAGGCCGCGACTACGAACCCGCCTCCGTTCTCCTGGCCCGCATCCGCGCCACGCACGCAAGCCCTCGCCCCAAGCCGAAGCGTGACCAGATCGCTCGAAGCCGGTAGACTGGCATCCTCGTGCTGACCCGTCTCACCGTCCAGGGCTTCAAGAACCTGCTCGATGTCGACCTGTGCCTTGGGCCGTTCACCTGCCTGGTCGGCGAGAATGCGGTAGGCAAGTCCAATCTGTTCGATGCGATTCGCTTCCTGCACTTGCTGGCCAGCCGCCCCATTCCCGAGGCGGTGAGCAACATCCGCGAGTCGCGCGGACGGCCAGCCCGGCCCGCCGACTTGTTCACGGGCTTCGGTGGAAAACGCGCGGCCGATGAAATCCGCATTGCCGTCGAGATGGTAGTCAAGCCCACGGCGATCGACGATTTCGGCGTCGAAGCCAAGGCCTCGATCACCTCGCTCCGCTACGAGATCGCGTTCGAGCTGGACGGGGCAGAGGATCGCCTGGTGCTGAAAGAGGAACACCTTGCCCCCATCACACTGGGCCAAGCCAGGAAGAACCTCAGCCCTTGGGCCAAGCCGGCCTTTTCGGACTCCGTGCTATTTGGGGCACGCCGAGGGAAGGACTTCATCAGCACCACGGCTGGGCGGATCCAACTGCACCAGGACGGCCACGGCGGCCGCAAGGTACCCTCGGCGGGATCGTCGCGAACGGTGCTCTCGAGCGCCAACGCTGACTTCCCCACGGCCCTGGCGGCCAAACGCGAGATGGAATCGTGGCGGACGCTGCAATTGGAGCCGTCGTCCATGCGAGCGCCGTCCTTGTTCAACGATCCGAAGCAGATCGACGAGCGCGGGGCCTACTTGGCGGCGGCCCTTCAACGACTGGCAAAACGGCGGGGGGCCGATACCTGGGCCGACATCGCGGAGCGGGTTTCGCGTTTGGTGCCCGAGATGGAAGAGTTGCGTGTGGCCACCGACGAGCGGACGGAAACCTACACGGCCGAGATTCGGGGCGCGGATGGCACGTTCCGCCCAGCACGCGCGCTCTCGGACGGGACGTTGCGCTTCTTGGTGCTGGCGGCGTTGGCCGTGGATCCAGAGGCAACCGGCACCCTGTGCATCGAGGAGCCGGAGAACGGCATTCACCCGGATCGGATCGCGGACATGACGACGCTCCTCGACGATCTGGCCGTGGATCCGCAAGCGGCGGTGGGGCCGGACAACCCCTTGCGACAGGTGTTGGTCAATACGCACTCGCCGCTGGTATACAGGCAGGTCCGCCCCCAGGACCGGGTCTTTCTTGAGTCGGTGGATATCGTTCGGGAGAAGATCCGGGGGAGCGCGGTCGCTGTCCGGGTGCCAGCCGGGACCTGGCGCGGAAATCTGGACAACCCGGTGCACCTTTCGGTGCAGCCCGGCCGGACCCAGGCCTGGGAACAGATGGAGTTTCGCTTCCGGGCCGCAGACGAGCCATGACCTCGACCTTGCGCCTGACCCTGCTGGCGGACGGACGCAGTGATGCTTGCTTGCTGGTTCTGTTGCGCTGGTTGGTGGGTGGGGCCGCGCGCGACGTCCAGATCGAGTCCGCCTTCGCGGATCTCGGGTTGGTCCGTGAGCCGCCCAAGACGCTGGACGCGCGCATCCGCGCGGCGGTTGATCTCTATCCTTGTGATCTTCTGTTCGTGCACCGAGATGCCGAGTCTCTGCCAGCCGATGACCGAATCGCCGAGATTCGACGGGCGGTCGACGCCGCCGCGACCGGTGGTCACTGGGTGCCCGTCGTGCCTGTGCGCATGACCGAGGCGTGGCTGCTCGTGGACGAGCGTGCGATTCGGCTCGCCGCTGCCAATCCATCCGGGACGGTTCCACTCAATCTACCCCCGCTCTCGCGCCTGGAAACCCTCCCGTCCCCCAAGCTGGCGCTTCGTGGCGCGCTGGAGGTCGCATCAGGGCGAACCGGGCGCAGGTTGGAGCAGTTCAGGCGAGACATGGGACAACACGTGCAGCGCGTTGCCCAGGTCATGCAGCAGAAAGAGAAGCTTCGCGACCTGGCTGCCTTCAAGCGTCTGGAGAAGGACACACGCGAGGCACTTCGCGGTTTGGCAGAAGGCTGCTGAGCCGAAAAGCTGACCCAGGCCATCGTCGCCTGTCTCTCGCCAAAGCATTCCGCGGCGAACTCGTCCCCACCGAGGCCGAGCTGGCCCGCCAATGCAAGGATGGCGGCCGCGACTACGAACCCGCCTCCGCCCTCCTCGCCCGCATCCGTGCCCGACGCGCTGCCAACGGATCCCAAGACGCATCCCAAGGTCGGACGGGACGCCGCGCTGCTGGCCGGGTATCATCCAGGGGAAACAGGACACGCCGATGATTTCCCTTGTCGAGGCACTCAGCTTTCGCGCGATTCGCCACACGCGGCAACCGCTGGATAGGTTCCAGATCCTCGTGGGGCCCAATGCGAGCGGCAAATCCACCTTCCTCGGCATCGTCGACCTCATAGGCAAGCTGGCCGACTGGCGGGACGACATCACCGAGCCCATGGCGCGGTTGTCCCCGAATTTCCGTGATCTGACCTTCATGCGGGCCGGCGGGCGCTTTGATCTCGCGGTCGAGGCTCGAATTCCCGACCATTTGCGTAAGGACAACGGCAAGGGCGAGCGAAACGGGCCCGAGTTGGTGCGGTATGAAGTTTCGCTGGGTGAAATAGAACGAGGAGGCGTGGTGGGCGTGCTTGGGGAAAACCTGTGGCTTCGGCCCGCGGGAGGCGACGTGCCGGCCCAGAGAACCCTCTTTCCCGATCCGCCGGCTGCGCCTCCCTACCTTGTCCTTCCGGAAGGAGCTCGCAGCCCGAAGGGATGGACAAAAGTCGTCACGAAGACATCAAACAACGACTACTTCTACTCCGAGACGTCCGGCTGGCGAGCGCCGTTCAGTTTCGGCCACAATCGATTGGCACTAGCAAACCTTCCTGAGGATGAGGCCCGATTCCCGGTAGCGGTCTGGTTTCGGCGCTTGCTCACGAGAGGGATCCAACGTCTCGAACTGTCGAGCGAAGCCCTGCGCCGGCCGGCACGCCCCGGAACCTCGACCGAGTTTCTGCCCGATGGCTCCAACCTTCCGTGGGTCGTTGAAAGATTCCGATCCGGCCAACCCGATGCGTTTATCCGTTGGCTGGCCCATGTCCAGACGGCGCTGCCAGACCTAAGCGACATCGACACCGTGGAGCGCGAGGAAGATCGTCACCGGTACTTGCGACTCAGCTACCGCACGAGCCTGCAGGCGCCTTCGTGGACCGTGTCGGATGGGACGCTTCGCCTTCTCGCGCTGACGTTGGTCCCCTATCTCGACATCCCGGATCGCATCTTCCTAATCGAGGAGCCCGAGAATGGCATCCACCCTCAGGCGGTCGAGACGGTGTTCCAGGCGCTCTCGAACACGGGCGATTGTCAGATCCTATGCGCGACGCACTCGCCAGTCTTTTTGTCCCTAGCTGTCCCCAAGCAGATTCTGTGCTTCGCGCGTACCGACGATGGCGCGACGGATATTGTGTCCGGCGACCAGCACCCGCGGCTCGCGCAATGGAAGCGCGATACGGACTTGGGCACTATCTTTGCAGCGGGACTCCTTGGGTGATGCCTTTTCCGCTCGATCTCTATGTCCTGGTGGCGGACCTGGACCAGGAGCAAGCGGTTCGAGCCTTGCTCGAACACAGAACAGCCAGCCTTGGGATCCGGGAATGCCGATTCGAGGCGAGAAAGCATCCGCAACACGATGGCGGCTGTTTTCGGCATGCCCCGGTGTTGCTCCGGACAATGCAGGCCCAGACTGAACACGCCCTGGTCGTTCTGGACCGCGAGGGTTCGGGAGCCGAGGACAAGACGGCAGCTGAAATCGAGGCTGACCTGGAGGGACGGCTGGACGACTCTGGCTGGAACGGGCGTGCGCATGTCGTCGTGATCGACCCGGAGACAGAAATCTGGCTATGGTCGGACTCGCCCCACGTAGCCGCAGTGCTCGGATGGACCGCGGGTGAAGCCGATCTGCGCCAATGGCTCTTCCGGCAAAGCTTCCTTTCAGCCGGCGCCTTCAAGCCTGTCCGTCCCAAGGAAGCCCTGCTCGCGGTGCTGCGCGAAACCCGGGTGAAACCGTCCGCTTCGATCTTCGGCGAGGCGGCCAGGAAGGTCAGCCTCGACCGCTGTCAGGACCGCAGCTTCCTGCGCTTTCGCGAGATCCTGCAGGCGTGGCTTCCAGCCCACGGCACGTAGAGCAATTGTGCGTTGTGACCCCATCGGGACTTGAACCCGAGATTACGCCGTGAGAGGGCGCCGTCCTAACCGCTAGACCATGGGGCCAGTCGTAACTTTCAATTCTCTCACGCTGGATTGTGTTCGGGGACAAGGATTCGAACCTTGATAGCCAGATCCAGAGTCTGGCGTCCTGCCATTAGACGATCCCCGAGTGCTCCACGCCGAGGCGGCCCGCGGCGGGAAGGAAAGTTGTAGCAGCCACGCTGGGCGTGTCAAGACCGGCGGCTGTCTTGCCGCGCCAGTTCTTGCTGGTCCCCAGGATAGATGCTATTCAGGCTCGATTTCGGCGGACCGGGTACCTTGCAGGACACACTATGGAGCTGAGTTTCTGGGCTGCGACCGACGTTGGTCGGAGGCGACAAAGCAACGAGGACAACTTTCTCATCGACAAGAAGTTGTCGCTGTTCGCTGTCGCCGACGGGATGGGTGGCCATGCCTCGGGCGAGATCGCCTCGCAGATCGCGGTCACAAATTTTCGCAACGCGGTGGAGGCGCGCAAGGACCTGCTGGATGCGTACGTACGCCACGAAAATGGCGTCACAGCGCACGACGTCCTCGCGGTGCTGGAAAACGCCGCGCAACTGACTGGGGTCACTATCTTCCAACGCGGGCAAAAAGAGCGCGAGAAGCGCGGCATGGGCACCACCCTGACAGCCCTCTTGCTGCTGGGCGAGCGCGCCTTCATCGCCCATGTCGGCGACAGCCGGGTCTATATGGTACGGCAGAACCAGACCGTGCAGCTGACTGAGGACCACTCGCTGGTCAACGAGCTGATCCGCCACGGCAAGGTCACGCGCGAGTCGCTGGCTGCCTCTCCCTACGCCTCGTACAAGAATGCCGTCACGCGCGCCCTCGGTGTGTACGAGACGGCGCAGGTCGACACGATTGACTTGGAAGTCCTCCCGGGCGACCAGTTCCTGCTTTGTTCGGACGGACTGCACGCCCACCTGAAGGACACCGACGTCATCAGCTTCCTCGCCAGCGACCATGTGACCGTCATTGCGCAGAAGTTGGTTGACCACGCCAACAAGGGCGGCGGCCAGGACAACATCACCGCTGTCATTCTGCGTCTTCAACCCGACTCGACGGATGCGGGGCAGACGCGTGCCCAGGAGCTCAATCGCAAGGTCGAGGTCTTGCGGCAGATGCCGCTCTTCCACCACCTCAGCTACAAGGAAATCCTGCGCGTTCTCTCCGTCACCCAGGTGGTCGATTTCAACACCGGCGACGATATCCTGCACGAGGGTGAGCCGGGCGACGACATGTTCATCCTGCTCAAAGGCAAGGTTCGGCTGCACAAGGACGGGGCCCTCGTCACCTACCTCGGACCGGGCGCGCATTTCGGCGAGATGGCGCTGGTCGACAAACGGCCGCGTTCGGTCAGCGCCTCGGCCGAGGACCGCACCCGCGCCCTGGTGCTTCGCCGCCAGGATTTCAACGACATCATCCGCAACGAGGCGCGGCTTTCGGTCAAGTTGCTGTGGAGTTTCGTGCAGGTGCTGGCGCAGCGCCTGCGCAAGACCACAGCCGACCTCACAGGCGCCCGACAAGAGCTTCCAGACGTGTCCGACGACATTATGTTCGACGAGTAGCCGTCGCCGTCCTATTGCCGATCGCCTCTCGGGCTCATCGGCAACCCCGCACACAGTTCACCGACAGGTGCCCTTGCGCATCGACGGATACCGTGACCGCTCCATCCAGGTCCGTGCGTTGCATGCGTACGCCCCGTGCCGTGTATCGGGCCAAGGTCGCAGAACTGGGCAGATGGAAGGTGTTGTGTTTACCCACCGAGACCACCGCCCTGCTGGGCTGCACCGCCGCCAAGAACTCGTCCCCCGACGATTTTCGGCTGCCGTGATGGGGAACCTTGACAACATCGCTGGCGATGGCCAGGCCCGCCTCACCCCGCGCCACCAGCTCGGCCTCGCCGTCGATCCCGATGTCTCCCGTGAACAGCACCGCGTGTCCCGCATAGCTCGCCCGAACCACCAGCGAGGCGTTGTTCGCGTCCAATCCCGGCGGCGGGCCCACGACGTCACCAACCCAAGGCCCGAGCGGCTCGACGCGTATGCCGTGTCTTTCGAACGCGGCGGGCAGAGGGGTGGCCACGCCACGCTGATGCGCCAGCGCCAGCAGCTCGCGGTATTTCGGATTATGCCCATCGTCGCCGCTGGTCCACAGCGCGCCCACCTCAAAGCGCGCCAGCACGCGCAGAAGGCCGTTGAGATGGTCGGGATGCGGGTGGGAAAGCACGACCAGGTCCAGGCGGCCGATACCGCGCGCACGCAACACGGGCTCCACCACGCGGGCCCCGGTGTCGAAGGAATCATCGTAGCGGCCGCCGCCGTCGACCAACATCACGAACCCGCCCGGTCCCTCCAGAAGGGCCGAATCACCTTGGCCCACGTCGATGAAAGTCACGCGCATCTCATCGGCCGTCTTGCGGCGCAGGTCGCGCACCACCAGGCTGCCCGCGGCCAGCGAGCCAGCCAAGAAGGCCGACAGCAGCCATCGCGCTCGCGGACCCGTGCCCCGCGACAGCCCGTAGAAAAGAAAACCCGCGCCGGCCACCAAGGCCGCGCTTTCGAGCAGGTTGGGATAGCGAACCAGGATGATGGGCGCCAGACGCCGAAATCCCTCGGCCCCGTAGAGCGCCGCTCTCGACGCCAGACCAGCGATCCACAGCGGTACAGCCCCGAGCAGCGGATCAAAAAGGGCTAAGAGCGCCCCCACCAGCCCGCAAGGCAGAACGGCCAGCTCCACCAGCGGCACCAGCACCAGATTGCCGAGAGGGGCCACAGGCGTTACTTCGCCAAAATGGTGCGCCACCAGAGGCATCGTGCTCAGGCTCGCGACGGAGCTTGCGGCCAGACATCGGACAAGCCATCCCAGTGCCCGCCGCAACCGGCTTGCGCCCTTGGGAGGCGCTGCCGGAGAAAACCGCTGTGCAAAGAAGCCAAGCGCAATCACCGATGCAAACGAAAGCTGAAACGAGATGTCCAGCAGCGCGAGCGGCGATTGCACCAGCAAGACCAGAGCGGCGAAGGCGATGCTGGCCGAGAGAGAGAATGGTCGATTGACCAACATGGCGCCCAACGCCACGGCAGCCATGAAGGCCGAGCGCAGGGTCGCGATTGCCTCGCCGGTGAGCAACGTGTACAGCACCACCGCGGGCAGTGACAGTGCAGCGGCCAACGCCGTCGCATTCACGCGCAAGGTCCAACCAGGGACCAACAAGGCCACTCGGCGCAGCAGCCCGAAGACCAGCGCTGCCACCACAGCCAGGTGCAGGCCCGAGACGGACAGCACATGCGTGGCCCCGGCCGCACGAAACCCCTCTTCGACCTCGGGTGATACCTCCGTGCGTTCACCTAGCACCATGGTGCGCACGAATGCCGCCGCAGGACCAGCGAGGCGCTGATTGATCACCCGTGCCATCGCCGAACGCAGGCGGAAGGCGAGACGCCGCGGCTGCCAGCTCGAGCCTTCGAGCCCGGACACGAGTTGGATGTCCGCGGCGGTTCGCGCGCTGGCGAGCAGCTCCACTCCCTGGGCCTGGGAGAGGAGGCGCGCGTCGGGCAGGCCCGGATTGGCAAAGCCGCGCGGCACGAAGAGCCGCGCAGAAAGCGCCACCTCGTCCCCCGGTGCCAGGTCAGGTATGCCCTCCCCCACAGTCACCAGAGCTGTGAGTTCCAGGGGAGATGCGTCGACCGAGTGAACCGCCAGCAAGAACCGCGTCTTCTTGCTCTCGCCCTGCCCTGCACCCGCCTCCGGCCCCCTGACTACCTGACCCAACACACGAAGCAGCGTGTCTTCGGGCACGGCAGGAGGGGCTTGGCACTCATGAACCGCGCGGATGCCAAGCCCGGCGCCCGCTGCCAGCGCGCCTGCCGCCACCGCGGTGACCCACGAGTGCCGACTCAGCCGCCAGACCGCCAGCCCGAGCGCCGCCAGACCGAGCCCTGCCGCGACATGGTACTGCCCGAGGATCGCAACCGCGATCCCGCAGGCGAACGCGCAGACCCATAGGGCGAGGACCATGTCGGATTTTCGTCCGACTTGGCCCCAAGTTGCGTCCTGACGGGCGTATCCGCCTCGGGCCAGCCGCCAGGGCGTTGACCACCTGTGCTGCTTCCGCTGAACGATCGGCCTTCCGGGCCCGCGCGGGTCGGCGAGCGTGCGCGGCAGTGGACAGCGGGCTGCGTGGACGACGGAGCCTGCCGCTCGTTCTTCGCCTCCCGCGGACCGCCCACGAACTCGCTCTCGCCCACGCTACCCGCGAACCGCGAGCCTCCCTTCTGGGCGGCTCGGAATTCCCCGAAAGGCCGTATTTACAGCATTTCGCGCTTGGCCATTGCCTTGCGCATCTTGCCCAGGGCCTGCTCTTGAAGCTGACGTACCCTCTCGCGCGACAGACGATATTCGTCCCCGATCTCCTTCAAGGTGCGTTCACGGTCGTTGACCAACCCGAAACGCTTGCGCAGGATGTCTGCCTCGATCGGCTTGAGCACGCTCAGCAGCTTGAGCATCTCACGCTGGGTTTCGCTGCTCATCATCTGGTCGGGAGGAGCCGGCGCCTCGTTGGGGTCGACCAGGACATCGATGAGCCGCCGACCATCGTCGTCCGAGAGCGAACGATCGAGCGACACCGGGTTGTCGGCCAAGAAAGTGCGCATCTTCTCCAATTTCTCGGCCTCGATCCCGGTCACCGAGGCAATCTCCTCGGTAGTGGCAGGGCGTTCCAGCTTGGACTGCAGCTCGCGTTCGGACTTTGCGATGCGATGATAGGCGTCGATCATGTGCACGGGCAGACGCACCGCCCGGCCCTTGTCGGCCAGAGCCCGGCTGATGGCGTGACGGATCCACCAGCTCGCGTAGGTGGAAAAGCGGAACCCGCGCCGATAGTCGTAGCGCTCGACCGCCTTCATCAGGCCGATGTTGCCCTCCTGGATGAGATCAGGCAGGGGCAGACGGCCATGATTAAAACGCCGCGCGATGGACACGACCAAGCGCAGGTTGGCCTTCACGAACTCGTTCTTGGCGCGCTTGACCACTGACGCCTTCGAGGACACGCTCTCCACGAACTGGCGGAACGCCTTGTTGTTGGTCAGGAAGCCAACACCCTCGATGGGACGCCCCAACCTGGCCGCCCCATTCAAACGATGGATTTCCGACATGGCTGCATCAACGAAAACCCGGTCGATATCCAGCTCCTTCAGCTTGTTGGCAAGGTCATCCACCACTCTCTCAAGTTTCTTGTTCTTCGCAGCACCGACGCGGCGACCAGCCCGCTCGGCTAGCGTTCGGTAGGCTCTGAACTCAGGCAGGGGCTTGCCGATGGCGGCCTCGATAGTCGCGGTGGCGTGCGCGGCCCCAGGCGCGAAGCTCAGGATGACCCGCCACAGATCCAGCTCAAGCTCCTCTATGCGACGCGCGGTCTCAAACTCCTGTTCGGGCCGCAGCACTTCCAGCTCCGCCATGTCACGAAAGTACATCGACAAGAAACTCTGCGGTTCCTCGGACTTCTTGGCCTCGGCTTCAGTTCCAGCGGGGCGCTCGACCACCTCTATCTCTTCCTCTTCCGCTTCCGAGTCGTCATCCCCTTCCTCTTCGGGAACTGGCGCAAGGTCGACCTCCAGATCCTCTTCTGGGACGGCAACCACCGCGGTTCCGATGGGCTCCAGTTCCGCGGGCAGGTCATCCACGACGGCTGCGAAAACAGCCTCGACCATTGGCGGCTCGGGCAACCCCAGTTCGATGCCAACGTCGTTGGCTGGACGCGGCAATGGATCGGGATTCTCAGAAACGTTTCGCCCAACGCGGCGGCCGGCCTTGACGCGGTTACTTCCGTTTGTCGGTCGCTGTCTGCGAACTGCTTTCATTCTCGCTGCTGTACGGTCCATTGCTGATTCTCGCTAGGTAATATCTTGGAGGGCTTCCTACTACACGTATACGGTCCGGGGCGCCAGAATATTCCTGGTAACGTTCACTCTCTCTTGTACACTTTGATGTTCGGTTTCTGGCATCGGTTTCATTAGCGTCAATCGTAGGTGGCAGGAAGAACGCAGTCGGCGCAGAGCTGGCGCCTGTACGCGTTCCGAACCAACGCCTATGTTTCCAGGACGTTAGTGCCCTCAGGACGCCGAATTGTGCCGTTGCGGTGTAGAAATCTGCAAAATGACGCGTTCGTGCGTCTTTCTACGTCAACGGGCGCTCACAGACCAGGACAACATGCCGCGATGCAGCTCCCAAGAAGGGCTCCTTGTTTGCCAGACTTCCCGACACTTCAAGAACTTGGAACCCGGCTCGCCGAAAGATCCTGCCCATCTCGTGCAAACTGTATGCGCGAATCGAAATCTCGTTCTCGCCCTGGCGTCCGTCCCCGAAAACGATTGAACGCCGAATCGAAACCCTGCTCGTGTGAAAATCGAAATCCACTTCCTCCAGCACCACGCAGCCGTCGCCTTCCCACCAGACTCGACTCGGGAGATCGGACACGATGTAGTCCCGGTTGATGGCGTCGACCAAAAAACGTCCGCCCGGCTTGAGCGCGCGACAGATCGACGTGGCGACGCGCAGGTTGGTCTCTTCGTCAAAGTAACCGAATGATGTGAGGACGCAGTACGCGGCGTCGAACTGGCTGTCGTACGTCATCTCGCGCATGTCCGCATGCACGAAATTGACCGACAGCCCTCGACGCTGGGCTTCGTCGGCCGCACGGATGAGAAGCGGCAAAGAGAGATCAAGCCCGGTCACCCGAAATCCACGTTGGCCGAACTCGATAGCATGTCGGCCGTAGCCGCACGCGATGTCCAGCACTTCGCCCTCGGCCGGCGGAGACAGCGCCTCCTTGATGAAGGCCGTCTCTCGTAGCGTCTGTTGGGCGGTCATGAACGGCAGGGTCCGCAGATAGTCCTCATCGAAGACTTCCTCGAACCAAGGCTTGAGGCTCTTCTTGAGAGGTCGGCGGGACAGGGCTTCAGGTAGAGGCAAAGCCTCTCTCACCGGAACCGCCGCGATTCCACCCGCGACCGATCCGCCTGCCTTGGAGGGAGACTCCCCCGGCGACCGCGACACAGACGTCGGCGCCCCCGCGATGCCCGGTACCGGCGGCGGCGTAAGGACCGCAGGCGTCGGACGCGACGGCGTGTCACCTGACTCCATGACCTCGAATTCGCCCTCCCCAACCTCGGCGGTTTCGGCCATCCTTATCGGGGCCTGTGGTACTGCGCCTGTCGTGGCGCTTGCCTGCGATGCCGGCGTAGGGACGCCTTCGCCGGGGCCTTCTGCCACCGCCCCAGTCTCCGCCACCGGGCGAGGTGATGTCGCCGGGGCTGGCTCGGGCAGTCGAGCTGCCGTGACAGCCTTGGGCGATGGAATCGCCGTGACTGTTTCTTGTTTGGGCGGGGGAGTCACCGCCTCCATCTCTCGTCGCACCGGCGGAGTCGCCGTCGGCGCTTCTCGTATCGGCGGCGGAGTCGCCACCTCCGTCTCTCGTATCGGCGGCGGAGTCGCCGCCACCGCTTCTCGTATCGGCGGTGGAGTCGCCGCCACCGCTTCTCGTATCGGCGGCGGGGTCGCCGCTGCCATCTCTCTTATCGGCGGCGGAGTCACCGCCACTGCTTCTCGTATCGGCGGCGGGGTCGCCGCTGCCATCTCTCGTATCGGCGGCGGAGTCGCCGCCACTGCTTCTCGTATCGGCGGCGGAGTCGCCGCCAGAGCTGCTCGTATCGGCTGGGGGGTCGCCGCCTCCATCTCTCGTACCGGCTGGGGGGTCGCCGCCTCCATCTCTCGTATCGGCGGCGGAGTCACCGCCAGAGCTGCTGGTATCGGTGGTGGAGTCGCCGCCTCCATTCCTTCCCGGATGCCAGGGGGCTGAGATTCACTAGCCTCCGCCAAGCCGTCAGCAACAAGGATCTCGAAGCTCTCACCTTGCTGCGGAGTCGTGTCGAGCGTGGAGTCGTGGATGGCCTCGGGCAGGGCCCCCTTGATCCTGCCTTCGGCAAGAGGATCGGACAGGCTAGATGCCCAGGGCATCACCGCATTTCCCCCGTGGACAGCAGGATCACTGGCTGAGGACCGGTTCGCGGACGGCAAGGTTGGTTCGCGATTGCCACGCGGATCCGGAATGCACCACTTGAGTGTCGGATCACGGTCCGTTGGGGTCTCCGCCAAGGACCCCGTGTTCCTCCTCCTGGGGAGCGGAACGGTCTCCGGCGGGGAAGCCGAAGGCGGACCAGCGGCGGCATTGTTCTTGTTCATGACGCTGCGGCGGACGACGAAGGGACAAGCCTTCCCACAGCCGATCCCATGCGCACGGTGCTCCCGACGGCCAGCTCTTCGAGAACCACATGCCCAGGTTCGAACACGGCAATTGTAGTGGACCCGAGGTTGAAGACCCCTAGCTCGTCGCCACGTATGACGCGAGGCGGATCGGCGAATCTCTTCCTACGCACGCCACCTGTTGAAAATCCCCGGGCATGGGTGGCGACCTCTGGGTCGTAGCTGGCCGTGATGTGACCCACGCCCACAGCAGCCACCATGACCACGACAGAGAGGCCGGCGGCGCCATCAATGACGGTCACGAAGCGCTCGTTACGCGCGAACAGCCCTGTCTCGCGGGCAACGCTGCGGCTTCCTACTGGAAACAGTCGGCCCGGAATATGCGTCCACCCGGCGATCTTGCCGCTCACGGGCGCGTGAACGCGGTGGTAGTCGCGCGGCGAAAGGTAGGTCACCAGATATGGCCCCCCCTCCAGCCGGGCCGCCAACTCGCCGTCCGCGAGCAAGTCGGACAGGGTGAAGACTGAGCCCTTCGCCTCCAACAGCTTGCCCGCCAACACCACGCCCGAATCGCACACCACGCCATCGGAAGGCGCCACGACTGCATCGGGCTCCGGAGCCACCGACCGCGCTCCGGGTCGCAGCGCGCGCGTGAAAAACTCGTGCAGGCTCGTGTACTGGTCAAGGGGCCATTCGGCCTCCGCCAGATCGATCTCGTACTTACGGGCAAAGGACTTGAGCAGCAGAGTGCGAAAAGGCCTGGGCAGCGTGCGCCTCGCGCCCCATCCGACGACCCCGGATAGAGTTCTTTGCGGCGCAAGCCGCCACGCAGACCGGACGATCTGCTCACCGAAAGACAGCGTGGACATTCCGGTTCAACCAACCGCAAGAAAGCAAAATCACACAGAAAACTCTAGGCTAGGTCTTGCTTTCTGTCCAACCGCTTTCGATGCAGGCCCCCGCGAGGAATGCCTCGTTCCAAACGCCGCCAGGAAGCGATGACGCATCCGCGAATAGGCATTCCTGCCATGCACGGCTGCGACAACGCTCCCGCGGCTGCCTGGCGCGTTTGGGCGCTATGCGTCGAAGTAGAGGGCAAACTCGAGTTGGGTCGGGCGGAGGCGAGACGGCTTGATCTCGTTCTCCTCCTTCCACTCGATCCATGTGTCGACGACATCCTTGGTGAAGACGTCGCCCTTCAGCAAGAAGGCGTGGTCCTTTTTCAGAGCCTCGATAGCGTGCTCGAGCGAGCCAGGTGCCTTCGGGACGTCTTTCGCCTCCTCAGGCGACAGGGCGTAGATGTCTTTGTCCAACGGATTGCCGGGCTTGATCTTGTTCTCGACGCCGTCGACGCCCGCCATCAGCATGGCGGCAAAAGCCAGGTATGGGTTCGTGGTCGGGTCTGGGCAGCGGAACTCGATGCGCTTGGCTTTGGCGGAGGCTGCCACCGGCACACGGATGGCGGCCGAGCGATTGCGCGACGAGTAGGCCAGGTTGACCGGCGCTTCAAAGCCGGGTACCAGGCGGCGATAGCTGTTGAGCCCTGGGTTGGTGATGGCCAGGATGGCCGGCGCGTGCTTGATGAGACCGCCAATGTAGTAAAGCGCCGTCTCGGACAAACCGGCGTACTTGTCGCCGGCGAAGACATTCTTCTCACCTTTCCAGATGGACTGGTGACAGTGCATCCCCGAGCCGTTGTCCCCGAAGAGCGGTTTGGGCATGAAAGTCGCGGTCTTGCCGTTGCGACGCGCGACATTCTTGACCACGTGCTTGTACCACATGGTTCGGTCAGCCATGACCGTGAGCTTGTCGAAGAGCATGGATAGTTCGGCCTGTCCCGCGGTCGCCACCTCGTGGTGGAAAACCTCGATGGGAATCCCGACCCCCTGCAGCGTCAACGCCATCTCAGCGCGTATATCGTACTGGGTGTCGTTCGGTGACACCGGGAAGTAGCCGCGTTTGTAGTCCGGCTTGTAGCCAAGGTTCCCGCCCTCTTCCTCGCGCCCACTGTTCCAGCGGCCTTCAGCGGAGTCGATCTTGTAGAAGGATTGGTTTGGGCCTTCGCCGAAACGAATCTCGTCGAAGATGAAGAACTCCGGCTCCGGACCAAAGTACACAGAGTCGCCCAGGCCGGTCTGCTTGATGTACGCCTCGGCTTTCTTAGCGACGTAGCGCGGATCACGGCTGTACGGCTGCTGGGTGACGGCATCGACGATGTCACAGATGAGGGAGAGCGTCGGCTCCTTGAAGAACGGATCGACGCACGCCGTGCTGGCGTCGGGCACGAAGATCATGTCGGACTCATGGATGGCCTTCCAACCGCGGATGGAACTGCCGTCGAAGCCGAAGCCCTCGGTGAACGATTCTTCTTTGAGCCGGTGGATCGGCATCGTGGTGTGCTGCCACTGACCCAGAAGATCGACGAATTTGTAGTCAACGAGCTTGAGTCCACGTTCCTTGATCAGTTTCAAAACCTCGGCTGGTGACATTGCTACGCTCCTCCTGCGCGTTCGATGCGCAAATTTGTCCTTGGGCGAACCACTCAATCCCTCTGGCTAGAGGGCGTCCTCGCCACGCTCGCCGGTACGTATGCGAATGACTTCCTCCACAGGCAACACGAAGATCTTCCCGTCCCCGATGTGGCCCGTGCGGGCCACTGACATGACGGCTTCCACCACGTCCTTGACCATGTCGTCCTTGACGACGATCTGGATGCGGACCTTGGGCACGAAGTCCACAACGTAGGCGGAGCCGCGATACACCTCTTTCCTGCCCCCCGTTCGCCCGAACCCCTTTACCTCCGAGACCGTCATGCCCTGGACTCCGATCTCGCGCAGTCTGTCTTTTACGTCGTCGAGCTTAAACGGCTTGATGATTGCTTCGATCTTTTTCATGGGTCACCGGGCGCAAAGACTAGAGGGGCTTGGCTTTGGCTTCAATCCTCTTCGTGAACCATCCGAAAAGAAGAATAACGATCCAAAGTTTCCGGCGTATTTCCTGTCGGCTAATTCGGCGTAACCCGGTGGGCCGTGCACATCACCGCCAGAAGGAGTGCGTTGGCGGATGCGCGGCATGCGCGCCCCGTCCCCTCCCGCGGCCCGCCTCGGTTACTTGCCGGTCTCCAAAGCACCGATGAGTTCGCCCACATCAGACACGCCCTGAGCACGGCAGTGCTCTTCAATCTCGCGGACAATCCGTTCCGCTGAGGCTGGGTCAACGAAGCTCTGCGTGCCAACTTGTACGCAGCTGGCTCCCGCGAGTAAGAACTCGATCGCGTCAATGCCGTCCTGGATTCCGCCTATCCCACAGATGGGAATGGGGATCTTTTCCCGGCGCACCTGATGGACCATGCGCAGGGCGATCGGCTTGATCGCCGGACCGGACAAGCCCCCGAACACCGTCGCAATCTTCGGCCGGCGGGTGCGCACGTCGATGGCCATCCCGGTAATTGTGTTGATGATGGATACCGCGTCAGCCCCGTTGTCAGCACAGGCGCGCGCCAGGGAGACGATGTCCGACGTGTTGGGCGTCAACTTCACCCACAAGGGCTTGCGGACCACGGCGCGGCAGGCCTTCACCAGGTCACCCAGCACGGTCGGGTCACGGCCAAACTCGATACCTCCTTGCTTGATGTTGGGGCAAGACACGTTCATCTCCAGGCCGTCAACCCCGTCAAGCGCAGCCAGCCGGGCGCCACAGTCCACATACTCGTCGAACGTCGTACCGAAGAAGTTGACCAACACGCGGGTCCCGCAGGAACGCAGGAACGGCAGCTTTTCGCGAGCAAAGGCCTCGACGCCGACGTTCTCCAGGCCGATGGAGTTCAGCATCCCGGCCGCCGTCTCGCAGATGCGCGGGGGGGGGTTGCCCAAGCGGGGCTGGGGCGAGATCCCCTTGGTAACCAGCCCTCCCAGGCTGCGCAGGGAGAGCAGCGCATCGAATTCCTCCCCATAGCCAAAAGTGCCCGAGGCGGTCAGCACGGGATTGCGAAACTCGATTCCGCCGCAGGTCGTATGCAGCGCTGGCGCTTCTTCTTCCCGCGTGTCGAGGCTGGATGTCATTGCGCGCCCCCTTCACTCTGGCTGGTCGATGCGGCTGGCGCATAGGCCATCACCTCGGCAGCAGGAAAGACCGGACCGTGCTTGCACACGTATAGATACGGGCGCGTCCGCGCGGCCACCGCGCAGCCTAGGCAGACGCCGATGCCGCAGGCCATCTGCTCTTCCATGGAGAGATAGCACTCGATGTCACAGCTCTGGGCGATGCGTCCGACGGCCCAGAGCATCTCGCGCGGGCCGCAGGCCATGATGCGCAGGCGCCGGGGCGAAGCCGCTGCGCGCCAGTGATCGAGGCGGGCTTCCAGCTCGTCTGTCACCCGTCCCCGGCGGCCCAGCGAGCCGTCCTCGGTGGCCAGGCGGAGGGCGATTCCCAAGGCGCGTATCTCGCCCAGGAGCACCAGGTCGCGTGAAGTCCGGGCACCGTAGAGCATCTCGGAACCGTTGGCCATGCCGAGCCGCCCGGCCGACTCGGCCTGCATGAAGAGGGGCGGCAAACCGACACCCCCGGCCACAAGCAGGTCGGCCACGTCCGCCGAGGGCACTGGAAAGCCGTTGCCCAGGGGTCCCAGGACAGAGACTCGCGACCCAGGAGGCGACCGCTCCATCAACGCGGTGCCCTTGCCAACTACCTTCACGAGCAGGTCCGCGCGCCCCTCGTGGGCCACTGACAGCAGCGACAGTGGCCGAGGCAAGAGAGGATCACGTCCCCAGTCGCCACGAAGCATCACAAACTGGCCGGGTCGACTTCCTGTGAGGGATTCGCAACCCCCAAGGCGAAGAACGAAATACCCACCGCCGAGCGAGCGGTTCTCAATAACTCGGGCGTCAAAGTAGCGCATCTGCGGCCTGCATCTCCTTCTACGACAGCAGCAGCCGGCGGCACCACGCCCGGCAGCCTGATTGGTCAGCGTTTTCTTCGACTTGACGTTTCATCGATGATTAGATGCAAAACTACTTGAAATCATTCGCAAATACTTCTCCATCCCTCGCTATTTGGCCAAGAAATACCTGGTTTTGCTTGGCGTTACGCCGTGTGATTTGTTGCACGTCGCAGTCAGCTGTGTTACTAGCCGAAGTTGTCGTGAATTCAGGGCTTTGATAATGGACTTCATGTTCGAAGATGAGGTCGACGAGGTCGGATCCGATGTAGAGGCCTTTTGCCCGAAATGCAAGGCCGACACGACTCACGTCGTCATCTCCAAGTACGAAGACGAGATTCGCCGCGTCCAATGCAATCCTTGCGGCGACGTGCACTCGTTCAGGAAACCCCGTGGTGAGGCAGAGGACGACGTCCCAGAGCCTGTTGCGGCGCGTAAGCGCGCCTTGATGAAGAAATACACCTGGGAAGAGTTTTTCGCGAAGCATGGCGAGAAGGACGCCAAGCCGTACGAGTTCCGAGAGTGCTATCGCGAGAACCAGATCGTCTTCCATCCGAAGTTCGGCAAGGGCTTCGTCTCGGAAGCTGTTTCGGAGAGCAAGGTGGAGATCACCTTCGCAGACGCGCGCCGCATCTTGGTCCACAATCGCAAGGACATCCCTGGGTCGCCGTTGGCTGCCGAGGATGACGGACTTCCTTCGGATTCTCTTGCCAACAAGCCTGCGCCCGGGACCAAGTCCAAGGAAAAGAAGCCCTCGGCGCCTGCCAAGCCCGCGCAGCCCGCGCAAGAGGCTCCCGCAGAGGGACCACGAAAAGACGCCGCCGCGATATCCAAGAAGCCTGCTCAAAAGGCTTCTGCCAAGAAGCCAACCAAGCCAGTTAAGAAGGTGGCTGCCAAGAAGCCAGCCAGGCCAGTCAAGAAGGCCGGCGCCAAGAAGCCAGCCAAGAAGGTCGCTTCCAAGAAGCCAGCCAAGAAGGTCGCTTCCAAGAAGCCGGCTTCCAAGAAGCACAAATAGGACGTAGGCCGAAGCCGCGCAGAGCGGCAGCCTACCTGATGACGAGCACGAAGATGTCGTAGAAGGCGTGGGTGTAGACGGCCACGGCAAACCCGCGCCGCCAGAAGAGAAGGCCGAAGAAGATGCCGGCCAGAACCCTGAAGACGAAGGGGCCGATCGCAAGAGGGTCACCGTAGGGTGGGAGATGGTGCATCGCGGAGAACACAGCCGACGAGAGCAAGAGGGCCCCGAGCAGCGCAGCCCATCGGGCGATGCGTACGAGCTTCTCCAGCACAAAAGCCAGGCTACTCAGCAAACCTAGACGAAACACGGTTTCTTCGTAGACGCCTGCGCCCAGCGACATCACGAAGCGGGCTAGCAGTCCCTGTCCTTCGATCCCGCCCGCGAGCCGGGGCGAGATGCCCAGCACCTTGGTCATGACGAATACGATCAGCGACCCCATGGTGAGGGCCCAAACCACGCTTTCGAGCAGAACCGGGACCACCACCGAGCGGTTGAAACGCTGGCGCCGGCCCAGCGCCATGACGGTCATCAGGAACAGAACAAGAACGCCTCCCAGAAAACCCAGATAGCCGGTCCGAGTCAGTCCGAAAGTCCGGATGAGGAGGGTTGTGACGAAGTCTGCCCCATTCAGCATAGGCAGGGTGAACAGGACCCCCACCTGATAGATGAGAAAGAGCGGGAAGACGAGGATGAGACTCGTCAGCAGGTTTCTGGGGTTGTCCGCGGCCGCTGGCATGACGGTCTACCTGGGATTTGGGCGCGCCCCCGGGTCGTGCCGCAGCTGCCAACTGGGAACACCCTCGCCCGAGCCGCCGCGGGATCCGGTCACACTGCCACCCGAATGCGCCGCCGCGCGCGCCGCGCCGGGCGTCTGCGCGGGCGGCTCGACCACGGCAGCCACTTCACGCCGCGGGTCGAGGTACTTGCGCGCCACCCGTACCACATCGGGGACCGTGACCTTCATGATGTTGTCGCCGTAGAGGCGATAGGATCGCCACCCCTGACCGTAGGCTTCATAGAAGGCCAGCGCAGCCGCGATAGCGCTCTTGCGCTGCAGTCCGATCGCGTGGGTCCCGATGAGATAGCGCTGCGCTCGTTCCAATTCGTCCGCGGAGACGCCATGTTCCGCCACGGTCTTTAGCTCCTGCCGGATGCTGTGCACGGCTTCCTCCACCTTTTCGGGGCTGGTGGCCACGTAGACCGCGAAATAGCCAGGATCCATCCCTTCGAGGGAGAACGCGCTCACCCGATAGGCGAGCGCTCGCTTCTCTCGAATCTCACTGAACAGGCGGCCCCCCTGGCCGGACAGGACCTGTGCCAGCACCTCCAGGGTGAAGCGATCAGGATTCGCGAACGTCACGCCCGGGAAGCCGAGCACGACATGCGCCTGCTCCTTGGCCAAAAACTTGAAGACTTGGCTTGGCCCTTCTGAAGGCGGCTCGACTACGACCTTGGGCTGCTGGACCCCTGCTTCGGATGCGGCGGCGAAGAGCGCACTCACTTTGGCAATCACACGGTTGGGCTCCACGTCCCCCACCACCGCGAGAGTAAGGTTCTTGGTCGCATAGAAGCGACGGAAGTGTTGCAGCAGCTTGCGCCGGGTGAAGCCCGCGACGGAGTCTGCCGTACCCAGAGGATCGAGGCGATAGGGGTGCTCTCTCCACATGCCGGAATGGAAGAGCCGGAACGTCACCTGACCCAGGTTATCCTCCTGCGCGCGGAGGTCGTCGATAACGATTCGCCTCTCCTTGTCCAGTTCCTCATCGGAGAAAGTGGCGTTGAGCAAACAGTCCGCCACCAAATCGAAACCGCGCTCAAGGTAGCGTGATAGGAACTCGGCCTGCAGCCCCAGACTGTTCCGACCCGAGTAGCCCGAGATGCTGCCCGCCATGCCCTCAACCTCGTTCATGACTTGCTCGGCGCTGCGAGTCTTGGTGCCGCGAGAGAGCAGGGCGGCCAGCATGTGGGAGATGCCGTTCGATCGCTCGTCCTCGTAGCGGAGCCCACCCACCCAGGTCGCGCGCACAGCCACGATAGGCACAGAGGCATCGCGCAAGACCAGCAGCTTGAGCCCGGAAGGGAAGACGTGCGTCACGACACGGTCCCCTTCGCCGGCGGCGGTTGCGCGGGCAAACCGCGCGTCGGCTCTAGCCTCGGCCGCCTCGACCAGCTTCCTGATCGAGGCCGTGGTCTTCTCCGTCTTTGCCCGCTGCTTGTCCGTCTTGGGCTCGGGCAGTTGCGCGAAAACGGTCAAGTTCGACACCCGTAGGTACTGCGCAGCCACTCGCCTCAGGTCAGCCGGAGTCAGTTTTTCCAGGCTGGCAAGATAGCGATCTTCGAAGTTGACGTCGCCGGCGATGGCGGTGAAGAAGCCCAGTTTGCGGGCATGACCTTGAACGGTCTCCTTGTCGTAGACGCGGTCGCTCTCCAGAATGGTGCGCGCCTTGGCCAGCTCCTCTTGCGCCATCTCTTCGCGCGAAAAACGCAAGATCTCGTCGAGCAGGGCGCGGGCAGCCTCGTCAACACGACCAGGAGGAAGGCTGGCGGCTACCACCACGAGCCCCGGATCGCGCGCAGAAAACAGATAGGCTGATGTGTTGGTCACAAGCTGGCGATTGCGCACCACCTCGAGATTAAGCCGCGAGCTGTCGCCCTGGCCGAGCGCTACGGCCAGAAGGTCGAGCGCGGGAACATCGGGGTGGTTGATGGCAGGGGTGTGAAAACCCAGGAGGAGCTGGGTTTCCTTTACGTCACGCGCAGCCGCGACCACGCGCAGTTGAGATTGCTCAACCTGCCGGGGCCGGGCGGCAACCGGGACTCCCGCGGGGATTGAGGAGAAGGCCTGGGTAATTCTCTGGCGCGCGCTCTCCGCGTCGAAGTCACCCACCACAACCAGTGTCAGGTTGCTGGCCACGTAGTACTTGGAAAAGAAGGCCACGAGGTCTTCCCGGCGAAGGCGGCGCACGGTGGCCTCGGTCCCGATGATCGGGCGACCGTAGGGATGTTGGTCAAAGGCAGCCTCAAACAGACCCTGACCCGCCTGCCGTTCTGGGTCGTCGAGCCCCTGCTTGATTTCTTCGAGCACGACGTGACGCTCACGATCAAACTCGACAGGATCGAAGCCGGCGTTCTGAATGGTGTCGGCCAGGATGTCGAGGCCAGCGTCGAAGAACCGACTGGCAAGGACGAGGTGGTACACGGTTTCGTCGTGGCTGGTCCACGCGTTGATCTCGCCGCCAGAGCCCTCCACCTCCCGGGCGATCTGGCCCACACCGCGCCTCTTGGTCCCCTTGAACAACATGTGTTCGAACACATGCGCGATGCCCGCCAGTTCTGGCGGCTCGTCGGCTGAGCCAATCTTGACCCAGGCCTGAAATGCCACAACGGGCGCCGCGTGGTTTTCCTCCAGAACCACTTCCAGGCCATTGTCGAGACGAAAGATCACGGGTTTTTCTCTCCCGGCCGCAGCCTCTGGTCGCGCCACCTCCACGACGCCGCTTGGCCCTGTGTGACTGCAGCCGGCGGCAACCAGGAGGATGCAAGAGAGGACAGCGAGCCTCACCGTCGCAAACGTAGCACGTCACGGGCCTGCTTGGGGACGTGCGGCGTGATAGATTCATGACCATGACAGGCGAAGGTCGCTGTCCGGTCTGCAAACGAGCTCTCCTTCCCGAATCGGCCAACGCGCCTGACCGCCCATTTTGCTCGCGGCGCTGCAGGATGGCGGACCTGGGGAGTTGGCTGAATGGCGCCTACCGCATCAGCCGGCCGATCTCGGAAGAGGAGCTGGACCAAGGCGCAGCGCGGAGCGACAACAAAAGCGATGAGCCTCACTGACCGAGGCTGCGGTCGTTTTCTCGTGGCGATGCCGGAGGGACGTGCTAATTTTCGCGCCCTTGGCGGCGGGGGAAGGTGACCTGGGTTTCGGCCCGGCCGGCTTCCTGGTCGAGCGGAAGATCGGGGCGTGGCGCAGTCTGGTAGCGCGTTCGGTTCGGGACCGAAAGGCCGGAGGTTCAAATCCTCTCGCCCCGACAACCACCATCGTTTCGCCTGAAACCCATTACGGGGGGCGGTTCGCTATCGACCTGATGCCCTATTGAGGCGCTCACCAGCCGGGATCGGGTGGCCGGCGAGGAAGGCGGCGGCGGGCATGCGCCTACGCCCCGGCATTTGAAGCTCGGCAAAGGCGACGGCGCCCTCTCCACACGCGACTGCCAATCCTTGGGGCGCAAGGCCCTGGATCTCTCCGGGGGCGCCCTGCCCCCCTATCACACGCGGGCCAAAGACTTTCACGGGTTCGCCACCAAGGAAGACCGTGGCGCCTGGCCAGGGGTCCACCCCGCGCGCCTGTGCCGACACGACCCGGGCGTTAGCCCCAAGATCGAGATAGCCATCCTCCTTTTTCATCAGCGGCGCCAGGGTAGCGCCTGCCTCGTCCTGCACTCGCGGTGTCACGGTACCGTCGGCGATGCGCAACAAGCTCGCGGCAAGCAGCTGGCTGCCCCGCGTCGCCAGTCGGTCAGCCAACGTCCCGGCCGTGTCGTCATCCCGAATCGACTCTTCCAGCGAGGCCGCCACCGGCCCGGTATCGAGGCCTTCTTCCATGCGCATCACACATACGCCCGTCTTGCTCTCGCCGCGGATCACGGCCCATTGGATGGGGGCGGCGCCGCGGTACTTGGGCAACAGAGAGGCATGCAGGTTCCATGCGCCCAGCTTCGGCACGGCCAAGAGGTCTGGCGGCAGGATGCGGCCATAGGCCACCACCACGAAGACATCGGGCTGCAAAGCCGTAAGGATCTTGGCCAGTACCCCGTCCCGCAGCTTGGTCGGCTGTTCGACTGGCAGCCCCAGCCGCATGGCCAACACCTTCACCGGAGGCGGCTGCAATTGCTTGCCCCGCCCCGCCGGCCGGTCCGGCTGGCTCACCACCGCCAACACCTGATGTTCGCGAGCCACCGCCTCCAGCGATGGCAGTGCGAAGGCCGGAGAGCCAAAGAAAACTACGCGCATGCCATCAACCCTTGGGCGCCTCGGGCGAAGGCTCAGCGTTCGATTCCGACGACGATGCCTGCGCATCCGGTTCTGGCGCCAGGTTGAGCTGGTAGGCCGCTCGCAAGGTGGGCGTCGAAAGGATGCGCAGCCCCTCGTCCAAGACGTCGCGAATGGTTTCGAGCGCTTGTTTCAGCTCGTGGGCCAGCTCCGGCCCCAGGACCTCTGGCGAGCACTCCCTACACAGACGCTGGTGGGCACGTCGCACCTCGGTTGCGTCTGCCTGTCGATCCAAGCCCAAGACTTGGAAGTAGTCGCCCTCTTGTGCCAGCGCCTGCCGAGCCAACACCCGTTCGCGCGCGATCTGCAGATCGCGCACTCCAAATCGCAAGCGTTCGTTGCCTCCGCCCCCAGACCTTGCGGGCCGCAGCGCCCCGAAACACAACAGGGCGAATGCGATCTGCCAGACTGTTGCATCAGGCAGACCACTGGAGCGTGCGACTTCGTCCAACGAGCGCACCCCATCGAACAAGAGAGGCACGCGCGCCTCAGCCGGATCGGCCAGCAATTGCTTCACAACATCAGCCGAGCTGCCCGATGCGTCGAGAGCAAATAGGTTCTTGCCGGAGCCGACATGAGCCGCAATCTTCTCGGTCGAATAACCACTCGCGAGGCCCTCACGGACCAAAACCGCGGGATGGCGCAGAAGACGCGTCCGTTCTGGTCCCGCAGTCATCCCGGGCTCAATCTGCCAGAGGCCAGCGGTCCAGCCAAATAGCGAGAGAATGATGCTTTCGTAGTGGCGGCGGACCGCCGGCAGCAGCTCATCGCTGCGGAGAAGGCCTAGGTCAACCAGAATCCCCCCAACCTTGCGGCCAGAGGCAGCGACAATCTTCTCCACTTCCTCCCGCTGGTCCGCCGACACGACCCGTTCGCGAACCAGCATGGCCAGCATGCGATCCGCGACATCGTTCGACGCGGCCATGACCGGCAGACCGGCCTCGAAGTAGATGTTCTTTTCAACCGGCTCCTGCCAGATCCTTAGACGCCCGGTCGTTCCGTCGCCGAAGAGGCGACCCATCAGAATGGGCAAACCGATCTCAACTAGCTCGCCAGCCGAGGGGGGACCCTCATCCCCCACGGCCTCCAGCGCCGTCGACATCTCCGCCTCGATGACATCGTCAATCCCTGCGGCCAGCCGGCCCATTAGCTGCGAAAGATCGTCGTTCACCGGTGCCATCACAATACGCTTTGTGGATCCACGTCGATAGCCAGCCGCAGGTCACGCGGCAGGGTCACCTGGGCAGCGGCCCGCGCCGCAGTCAATAGTCTGGCCCGATCGGTCGCGCGCAACCAAATCTGATAGCGACTGCGGCCGCGCAATCTGCGAATGGGTGCCTCGGCTGGCCCCAGCACGAGAACGGCGGTGCCTGCCTGCGCGCGGGCGAGGCCCGCCGCAGAAATGGCGGCGGCGCGAACCGAAGCTTCATGACGACCGTCCAAGCGAAGAGCGATCATACGCGAAAACGGCGGATAGCTCGCGCTTTCTCGCCGCGCCAACTCATCACGCACGAAGCCCTCGTAGTCGTGAGTGCGCAGAAACTGGATGGCCGGGTGCTCCGGGCAAAAGGTCTGCACCACGATGCGGCCCGGCCGATCGCCACGGCCGGCCCGACCCGCGACCTGCTCGAGCAGCTGGAAGGTCCGCTCCGCCGCACGAAAGTCAGGCAGGTGCATGCCCTGGTCAGGCTGCAGCACACCTACCAGGGTGACGCCGCCGAAGTCGTGACCCTTGGTGACCATCTGGGTCCCCACCAGAATGTCGACCTCGCGCGCGTGCACGCGCGCGAGCAGTTCTTCCAGTCGGTCGCGATGGCCGTCGGTGGTATCCCGGTCCAGCCGCGCCACGCGGGCTGCGGGAAAGAGAGCCCGCACCACGCTCTCCACCCGCTCGGTACCGGTTCCCAGCCCTTCCAGCGCGGCCTGCTGGCACGTCGGACAGCGAGCGGGGATGCCCTCCGCTCGACCACAGTAGTGGCAGATGAGCTTCTCGCGCCCGCGGTGCAGGGTCATGGACACATCACAGCTCGGACAGCGCAGGACCGCACCACAAGCCTGGCAGTGCATGAGGGTGGAGAACCCGCGCCGGTTGAGGAAGAGAATGGTCTGCTCGCCCGCGGACAGGGCGGTCGCCACAGCCTGGGCCAGCGGCGGCGCCAGAAGTTGGTCCGGCCCCATCTGGTGGCGCCGAAGATCGATGATTTCGACCGGCGGCAAGGGCCGAGCGGCTGCGGCTGGATTGGCCCGCGTGGGCAGATGCAGGCGATGAAGACGCCCAAGCAGCACGTTGCGAAAGCTTTCCAGCGACGGCGTGGCTGAACCCAGCACGATGACAGCCTTGGCCTGGTGGGCCCGCATCACAGCCAGATCGCGGCCGTGGTAGCGCACGCCGTCCTCCTGTTTGAAGGATCCGTCGTGCTCTTCGTCCACCACCACGACGGCCAGCGCGCGCACGGGCGCGAACACGGCCGAGCGTGCGCCAACCGCAATGCCGACATCACCGCTGCGCAAACGCCGCCAGGCAGCCAGACGGTCCCCGGGAGGCAGGGCACTGTGCAGGACCGCCACATCGTCGCCGAAACGAGCGCGAAAGCGCGCGGCCAGTTGCGGGGTCAGCGCGATCTCGGGCACCAGCACGAGTGCCCCCTTGCCCTGCGCCCGCGCCTCAGCGATAAGGCGCAGGTAGACCTCAGTCTTGCCCGATCCCGTGATGCCGTGGAGCAAGAAGCCGCTGTATCCCTTGCCCAGCGCCGCCTTGCACGCCTCGAATGCGGCCAACTGATGCGGATTGAGGACTGGCAACTCGACCGCAGGCACGGACGCACCCGATGCCCCGCCATGCCGCCTGCTCTTGGTCGGACCGGCCACTCGGTCGACGATCTCCGCCAGACCGCGCTCCACCAGATGTGCCACGCGAGCCGTGGCACCGGCCTTTGCCCGCGCCAGTGCGGTCGGGCTCAACGTGCCCGCCGAGTGCAGTCTGGCCAGCAGCGCTCGGTCCTCCCCATCGAGCGTGATCCCAGCCATGTGCGTACGCCCTTTGGCCTCTAGGTCGGCCAGGCGCCGTCCCGTTTCAGTAAGACGGATGCGGCGTGAGGCAATGGCCCGCTCGCCGCGCGGAAGCGCCGAACGCAGAACTTCGCCCAGCGGGGCCAGGTAGTACCCGGCCGCCCAGCGGCAGAGATCCAGAATCGGTTCGTCTATGGCGGGACCGTCACCCGCCACGTCCGTGATGTCACGCACCGGGCCAGCCGCGGCTTCTGGATGCCCCACCACGAAGCCAGTCACCTGGCGTGAGCCGAACGGGACGATCACCTCCGTGCCGACCGGCAAGCACACGCCCGGCCTGGGATCGCGGTAAGTAAACGTCTCGTCCACCGGAAGGGTCACCGCCACCTGCAACAAGGTGCCCGGGATGGCAGCCGAAGTTCCCCGTGTCGCGGTCACGTCTCGCGCAGGAGTTTCTCCGCGCCCGCCCGTACCGCCGCGCCGATGTCTGATCGGCGGAGCGCATAGCGCAGCACGGCCAGCACGTAGCCTGTCCTGTCCCCAGCGTCGAAACGCTGGCCCCGCAACTTCACACCGTAAAGACCGTCGTGGACGCACAGGGTGGCCAGGGCGTCCGTCAGTTGAATCTCACCACCTCGGTCCGGCTTGGTGTTGGCCAGGATGGAGAAGATCTCGGGCGGCAAGACATAGCGACCGACGATGGCCAGCCGCGAAGGCGCTTGGCCAGGCTCGGGCTTCTCCACCAGGTGATGAAGGCGAAACACGCCCCCACCCACGGACTCGCCATCAACGATTCCATAGAGGTGCTCCTGACCCGGGGGAACCTCCCACAGACCCACCACGCCCTTGCCATACTGCGCGTAGACGTCAAGCAGTTGCCTGCTGGCCGGCGGGTCACCCTCGACCAGATCATCGCCCAAAAGGACGACGAAGGGCTCGTCCACGACCAAGCCGCGGGCGCACAGAACCGCGTGACCCAAACCGCGCGCCTCCGCCTGGCGAATGGCCGAGATGTGCGCCAGATCGGTCAGCCGGCGTATCATCTCCAGTTCCACGTGCTTGCCCTTGCGTTCCAGCAGCTCCTCTAGCTCAGCCCCGCGGTCAAAGTAGTCAATCAGGGCGTCCTTGCCCCGGCTGGTGATGAGGATGAGATCGCGAATCCCGCTGGCCACGCACTCTTCCACATTGATCTGGATGGCAGGCACATCCACGATGGGCAGCAATTCCTTGGGAACAGCCTTGGTCACCGGCAAGAACCTGGTCCCGAATCCCGCTACCGGGAGCACCGCTTTGCGAACCGGCTTCACGATCGGCATGGGCTTTGAGGGTAGCCTACCGCGAGGCTGCGGTCACGCCCTGGGTGGCTTGACGTGGAGGATGTGCGCCGGCATCCAATTCGGATCGAGACGCACGTAGTTCCACTCGCCGCGCCAGGTGTAGTTCGATTCGGTCAGAAGGTCGGTCAGCTCATAGCTTGCCGGCACTCCCCCTGCCAAGGGCTTGCCCCGCTCCGCCCTATGAAACAGCTCGGGGACAAGGCGCACTGTGCCGTCCTGAACGTTGCGCGGGTCCAAGTTCACGATCATCACCAGGACGTCGGCCAGGTTGGACGTCGGCTTGGCGTAGGCGATGATGTTGGAATTGCTCGATTCGAGGAACCTGAGATTGCGGCTGAGCGCTAGCGCTGGATGGGTGCGCCGGATCCTGTTAACCGTGGCGACCAACTCCTTGATGTTTCCGGACCGGTCCCAGTCCCAGGTCTTGTGTTGATACTTCTCCGAGTCCAGGTACTCCTCGCTGCCTTCCGCGAGCGCGCGGTTCTCGCACAGCTCGAAGCCGCTGTAGATGCCATAGTTCGGCGAGAGGGTCGCGGCCAGAATCAGGCGAACCATGAAGCCCGGACGCCCCCCCTTCTGCAGATAGTCGTGCAGAATGTCCGGCGTATTGGCGAAGAAATTCGGTCGCAGGCAGTCCGCCGTGTCGGTGAGGAATAGCTCGGTCGCGTACTCCTCCAGCTCCTGGCGTGAGTTGCGCCAGGTGAAGTAGCTGTACGACTGGGTGAACCCCAGTTTGGCCAGCCGCTTCATGCGCTTGGGCCGGGTGAAAGCTTCGGCCAAGAAAAGCACGTCGGGGTGATCGCGGTGCGTGCGGGCTATCAGCCACTCCCAAAAACTCACCGGCTTGGTGTGCGGGTTGTCGACGCGGAAGATCCGGATCCCGCGCCTCACCCAGAACAACACGACATCGAGCAGCGCTTGATACAGGCCGTCGCGGTCTTCGGTTTCGAAGTTGATGGGAACGATGTCCTGATACTTCTTGGGGGGATTCTCGGCGTACTTGATGGTTCCGTCAGGCCGCTTGCGGAACCAGTCGGGGTGCTGCTTGACCCACGGGTGGTCGGGCGAACACTGCACGGCAAAATCCATTGCGATTTCGAGTCCCAGCCCACGCGCCGCAGCCACGAAATGATCGAAGTCTGCCAGGGTGCCCAGCTCGGGATGGATGGCGTCGTGGCCGCCTTCCTCGCCCCCGATTGCCCAGGGCGAGCCCGGATCACTGGGCCGGCACTCCTCCGAATTGTTGGGCCCCTTGCGATGGCTGCGGCCGATGGGATGGATGGGCGCGAGATAGAGCACGTCAAACCCCATGGTGGCGATCTCGGGCAGGCGCCCTTCTGCCTCAGCAAGGGTCGCGCCGCGGGCGGGGTCCTTGCCTTGCGAGCGGGGGAAAAGCTCGTACCAGGCGCCAAAACAACCCCGTTCACGATCGACCCAAAGGGGAAACTCGGCGGGGCAAATCTGCAAGTCGTCGCGCGGATCGCACCTCGCCATCAGCTCAGCCAACAAAGGATCGAGAATCAGTTCAACCTGCCGGGCGGTCGTCTTGGCTGCAGCGATCGCGTCCCGTGTCTCGCGCAGCGAGACCCTGTCCCTGCCGTGGGCCGCATCGATGGAACGGTCGATGATGGGCAGGCCTTCCAGAAGTTCGCTCGACACGTCTTGCCCCGCCGCGACCCTCTCCTTCAGCTCGGCGACGAAGGAGCCGAAGCGGTCGGTCCACGCCACCACCGTGAACGCGTGCGGCCCCACCTCATGCGGGCTGATGGTCGCAAACCACCGATCGTTGAAAGCCAGATCGGTCGACAGGGCTGACTCGCGCCAATCGAGGCGCTTGCGGTCTGGGGCCCCCGGCATGGCGCCGAAGGTCAGCTCATCTGGCGATAGCTTGCGCCACAGAACCGCGGCCTTGAGCAGCTCGTGCCCGTCCTTCCAAATGTCGGCGGCGATTTCCACCTTGCCGCCCACCCGGGCCTTGGTGGCGAAACGACCACAGTCGACCTTCGGCGTCACGTTCTCGATCACGATCCGCACTTGCTGCATGTGTTTCTTGTACACCAAGATTGCCTTTCGGAACTTGATGATCATACGAGCGCGGGTGAGGATGGTTTGGTGACTCTCAGAATCCCCGTCAATCCCCTTGGTTTCCTAAGGAAGACCAGCGCCCGAACCCCTGATGAGGCCCCTTCCGTGAACATCCGTTCCGCCTGGTCGCGGGCCGGTGAAGCTTGGACATTCCCACTGGCCCTGTTCGTGATCACCCGCCTTGCATTCTTGGCTTGCTCATACATGGGGTTGATGCTCACGGCGCATTTCTTTGACGGCTCGTCGCGATGTCTGATGTCCCTGCGGCCTCATCCTGCGTTGCAGTCTTTTTGTTGCTGGGATTGTGGTTGGTTCAATCGGGCAGCCACGGAAGGCTTCCGGACCGTCCAATCGGCCCAAGTTTTCCCCCTGTTGCCAATCTTGGCGTGGCTGCTCAAGACCGTCCTTCGCATCCCGCAGGAATTTGGGCTGATTGTCATCGCAAACTTGGCAAGCCTGGCTTCGTATTTTGTGCTCTTTCGGCTGTTCTTGCGCCTGGAGGCGGAAGGCGCGGCTCGCTGGGGGTTGACCGCTTTCACGGCCTTTCCGTTCCACTTCTTCCAAGCCGTCGGCTACTCAGAGTCGCTCATGGTGCTCACCAGCGCTCTGGCCGTGCTGCTTGCCCTCGAAGGACGCCACCTTTGGGCCGGGCTGGTGCTCGGCTTCGGCGTGCTCGCCCGCCACGTCACCCTATTTGCCGGTGCCGCGCTCTTACTTGCCCAGATCCGCGAGCGCGGCGTCAATCCCAAACGCTTTTTTCTTAGCCGCGACCTTGCCGGTCTGGTGCTTCCGTTTCTGTTCCTCGGAGCTTGGGTGGTCTATCTTTTTGCCCTCTTTCACACATGGACCGCTATCCACGACGCCCGCGTGGCGTCCTGGTGGGGCCACGTGGGGCGAGCGTACTGGGGCATCCTCGACGTCCTTCAGCAGGTGCCCTACGACCGTCACCCCGAGTACTTCTTCTACGTGGTTTTTGCGCTCATCCCACTCTCCGGCACCGTCGCGCTCTTTTTTCGTCGGCGTTGGGCCGAGCTGGCCTGGTCAGCGGCGGTCCTTCTTTTCGTGTGCTTTTCAAGCGGTGGCGCCAGCCTCGGGCGGTACACGGGAAGTTGCTGGCCCGCCTTCCTTCCTATTGGCGTATGGCTCGAGCGCAGGCCTCTCCTAGCCCCCATCCTCTTGGGTGCGCTCATGCTCGTTCAGGGTCTCTTCTTCTTTCTACACGGGCACGGCTTCGAGATCATCTGAACGGCCGGCGCCTGACGCCCAGTCGTGATACGCGTGAGCGCTTGCCTGCGCGCGCGGCAGCTCCCCATAGGTAGCCAGGTTCCCTGAGTTGTTCGGACTAGCCCGGCGCCCGCAGGCGTTCGCCCAGCAACTCGCGATACATCGCCTTGGTCCTCTCGGCGATGGACGTCCAGGAAAAATGTTCCTCCACCCGTTTGCGGCCGGCCAGACCCAGCTGGCGCGCCCAGTCTCGATTGTAGAGAACGCGGTTGATGGCATCGGCCAAAGCCAGCGGGTCGGCCGGGGGCACCAGCAACCCCGTGGTCTCCGGCACCACAACCTCTTTGATGCCACCCACTTCGCTGGCCACCACCGCCCGCTCACAAGCCATGGCCTCCAGGTTGATGATGCCGAAAGGTTCGTACACCGAGGGGCAGGCAAAAAGCGCGGCGTTGCTGTAAAGCTCGATGTACTGCTCTTCGCGTAGCAGGGTATTGATCCACAGGCAGCGCGGCTGTTCCGCAACCTTGGCCGCGATCTCTTCCTCGACAGCCCGCGTGTCGGGCGCGCTGGTGCAGCACACCAGGCGCACGCCGGTAGCCACATGCTTCATGGCCTCGATGAGGTGCACCATCCCCTTCTGTCGCGTGGTCCGGCCCACGAACAGGATGTAGTCGCCGTCAATGCCGTAGGCCTTGCAGGTTGCGCGGCTCTCAACCCGCTTCCACACATCAAGCTCGATGCCGTTGTGGATCACCACCACCCGCGTAGGATCGACGTTGAACAGCCCAAGGATCTCCCGCCGCGCGTCGGTCGACACGGCCACGATTCGGTCCGCATTCTCCAGGGCCACCTTCTCGATCCACGAGGTCAGGTTGTACGAGCGGCCGAGTTGTTCTTCCTTCCAGGGCCGCAACGGCTCTAGGCTGTGTACGGTGGCCACATAGGGGACGCTGTAGAGAGTCTTGGCCATGAAGCCGGCGAGGGCGCCGTACCAGGTGTGCGAGTGGACCACGTCGGCGTCGATGTGATCGCGAATCTGGGACAGGTTGGCCGAGAACGTCCCCAGCGTGCTGTTGAAGAGCTTGTCCTCTCCCTCCCACATGCGTGGCCAGGCCTGATACCCGCGCACCCGCAATCGGCCATCGGTCGCATCCTGATCGCCGATGCACCGTACTTCCACGTCCATACTGCGTGCGAGCTCGTGGGCGAGGTTCTTGAGATGTACGCCGGCTCCTCCGTACACCTGGGGAGGAAACTCGCGCGCAAGGAAGGTGACCTTCATGGCCGCACCGGCCTGGCTGTGGCCGCCGGCCACACGCTCTTGCCTGAGGACACCTCGGTCCCGATGTCGTTCTCAGTGGCCTCGACGTGGATGAGACAGTTCTTACCCACGCACGCGCCAACCGGTAGGCGCACATTCATGGCCAGCACCGTGGCCCCACAGGAGAGTGAAGCAGGCCTCTCTTCGCTCGCCACAGACTCCCCCACACCGACCTGACAGCCACGCGAGAAAACCACGCGCTTGTCTGCGACCGCGGCTGACACGTATGCATCCGCCTCGACCACGACGTCGTTCCACAGCACCGAGTCCCTTACCAGCGCCCGTGGACCCACCCGGACGCCCGGCGACAGCACGCTGTTTTCCACGCTCCCCTCGATCACACAACCCGCTGAAATGAGCGAGTTGGCGATGCGGGCCCCAGGCAGGCAGCGGGCCGGCGGCGGCGGCGAAGCGCGACCGGCCATCACGTTGGAATGCACGTCCCAGGCCGCGATGTCCACCGCCGGCGCGGCACCCAGCAGGTCCTGGTGGAAGGCGTAGTATTCGTCCAGCGTGCGCGAGTAGGACCACGCGCCCCGATAGACGAACCCATAGGCGCGGCGGCGAGAGATCATCCGGCGCAGGACTTCGTGGATCTGGAAGGTCACTGTCTGGTCTTCTCCGCTCACCGCCCGGCGCAGCTCCTCGACCAGTACTTCTCGTCGAAAGACGTAGACTGACATGGACGCCAGGTTGGTTCGGGGAAACTCAGGCTTCTCCATGAAGTTCATGATCTGGCCGGTGGCGTTCAACTCGCCGATGCCGAACCGGCTGGCATCCGCATCGCGCGGCGCGAACACCATGGTCAAATCCGCGTCATGTTCGTGGTGGAAATTGAGCAGGGGCCCGTAGTCCATGGAGTACACGTGGTCGGCCGAGACCACCAGCACGTCAGACGCGTCGGCGCGTTCGACAAAGTCGAGATTCTGATAGAGGGCATCGGCTGGCCCGCGATACCATTCGCTGACGGAAAGCTTGAGATAGGGGGGAAGAAAGCGAACGCCGCGGCTTGCGCCCACCAGGTCCCAGGCCATGCCTGTGCCAACGTGATCCATCAGCGACGCCGGCCGATACTGCGCTAGGATGCCCACCTGTCCGATCCCGGCCTTGGCCAGGTTGGTCAGGGCAAAATCGATGCAGCGATAGATTCCGCCAAAGATCACCGCCGACTTGGGGCGCCGCTCGGTTAGGACCGACAGATCCTCGCCGCGTCCACCTGCGAAAACCATGGCTATCGCTTTGTGCATCGTGTTCTCCTGCATTTGCTCCCGTCAGCCACGGGACCACCGGTGATACAGACCAGTCGCCCTGGCGTCTGCCCCCCTCAACGTACCGTATTGGGGCGAAGAATGGGCGGATTTTCGAGAGGCAGCGCCAGCAACTGAGCCACGGCCTCGAAAGTCAACTCGGCAATCTCGTCGCTTTCCCCTACCCCGCGCAGCGATTGGGCCAGAGTCGCGTTGCCCACGACGGGCACCCCAGCTTCCCGTGCCACGGTTCCGATCAGGACGGCGACCAGCCGCTCACCCTTGGCCACGACCACCGGGGCACCTGACCGATCAGGATCATAGCCAAGCGCCACGGCAAGACGGTCATCGTCGACCACCACGAGCTTGGCCCGGCGCACTTCGTCGATCATCTGCTGCTCCAAGATCTCTCGATGCAGACGCTGGCGCTCGGCCTTGTGAAGGGGATCTCCCTCGGTCTCCTTGTGCTCGCGCTTCCATTCCTCGCGGCTCATGCGAAGCGACTTCGCGTGCCGGTAGCGTTGCCACAGATAGTCCGCGCCGCCCAACACCGCTGCGGCCGCCGCCAGACGCAAGCCCAGCTTCGCGCCAAGGAGACCAAACGCCGTGAGCGCCGCGCCTGCCCGTGCGCCCGCCAGATGCGCCACATCCGACAGGGCTGGGGCCAGCGTCCACCAAGCCAGCACAGCCACTACTGCGGCTTTGAGCAAGCTCTTCAAGAGCTCCTCAAACGCTGCGGCCCCCAGCAGCCGGCGGGCCGATGGCAGCGCGCGCCTGACATCGAACCTGAGTGGGTAGGTAGAGAATAGACCCCCCGTTTGCATGAGCCCGACGGCGAGCGCTACCACCACCGCAACCCCGAGTGGCAAGAGCAACCCGTCCCTGGTCGCGCGGAGGGCTGCCCGTCCGGCCAGCGCCAGGCTGGGGTGAGAAGCGGCGTCACCCAGGGCTAGGCGAAGATAGGCGGCCAGCCCGCCTATCCAGGCCCGGCCGCCCAGAACCAAGGCGGCGCAAAGGGCGAGCCCGGTCAGCCCGGACAATAGATCTCGGCTCACGGCGATCTCGCCTCGACGGCGAGCCTCAATCAGACGCCTCTGCGTCGGTTCCTCGGTTTTGGCGGCGGAAAGTTCAGCCATGGAACGACGGTCAGCGCCCGAGTTGCGCCGCCCTCTCCAGCAAGGCCAAGAAGCCGCGGAACCCCGCGGTCAGCGCGGAATCCAGCGTGGCCAGCCCTGCCAGCATCGCGCCCACGCCCAGCAGGGCCTTGGCCGGCATGCCCACGAAATAGAGTGGGATCTGCGGCACCGCGCGGCCCAGGGCACCGAGAGCCAGGTCGGCCAGGAGAAGAGAAACCAAGACAGGAGCCGCCAACCCGATCGCAGCCTCGATCAACTTGGCCGAGGCCGCGATGACCAGAAAAGACGCCGCATGCAGGCTGGCCGGGCCCGGCCATGGCGCCGCGAGAGGCACCGCCTCGTAGCTGCGGGCCAGCGCCGTGGCAAGTATGCCACCACCACCCATTTCCAGGAAGATGACCACGGCCAGAAGCAGCAGCAGGTCGCCCAGCGGGCTACTGCGACTCCCCTGCTCAGGCGCGATCACCTCGGCGAGGTTCGCCCCACGCACAACGTCTGTCAGCCAGCCCGCCGCCTCCACCGCGCGAAACATGCAGGCGGCCACGAAGCCCATGACCAGCCCCACCCCGATCTCGCGCAGCAAGAGCAGCACCCAGAGGACCGGTCCTCCCGATGGGACGCGGCCCGCAATCAGCGGGAAGCACAGAGCCGAAAACGCAAAGCCCAGAGCCAGCCTCACCCGCGCAGGCAAGCTGGGTCCTCCGAAGGCCGGAATCAGCCAAACGAAGGGCACCGTACGCGCGCCGCCCAGGCCGAAGATAACCAGGGCGCGTTCGAGGTCGTCCGGCAGCACGAGCATGGTGGGGATCAGTGGATGGTCGGTATGGCCAAGAGCAGCGCCTGGGTGAAACGCAGAAGTTGGGCGCCGAGGAGCGGACCCATGGCCATCAAGACCAGTGTCACGGCCACCAACTTGGGCACGAAGACCAGCGTCTGCTCGTGAATCTGAGTCGCGGCCTGCAGGATGCTCACCACGAACCCAACCGCCAGGCTGGCCAAGAGCGGTGGTGCAGACACCAGGATCACCAGCAGCAAGCCCTCGCGCACCGCCCGCAGGATCAACTCGCTGCCCAAAGCACTAGACATAGGATTCCACCAAGCCACGGAGGAGGAGCTGCCAGCCGTCAGCGAGCACAAAGAGCAGAAGCTTGAAGGGCAGCGACACGGTGGTGGGTGACAGCATGTGCATGCCCAGCGCCAAGAGCAGGTTCGCAATCACCATGTCCACGACCAGGAAAGGCACGAAGAGCAAGAAACCAATCTCGAACGCGCGACGCAGCTCGGAGGTCAGAAACGCGGGCACCACGACCAGGAAGTCCTGCTCGGAGATCCCGGCCCGTTCCTGCGCTGTGCGCATGCGCAGGGCCAGGCTGTGAAAGACGGCCCGATCCCTCGCACTGGCGTTCTTGAGCAGAAACTCGCGCAAAGGTTCCTTGGCCTTGGCCGTGGCTGCGCTCAAGGCCTCCGCGGTCTGTCCGCTCAGCAGATCGGCACCTGCGCTCTGACCAAGCAGCGGCTCCACCGCCTGGAACATGCGCATGCCCGTGGGGGCCATGACAAACAAGGTGAGAATGAGAGCCACCCCTGTGACCACCTGGGAAGGCGGGATCTGAGGGGTGCCAAGGGCACTCTTAAGCACCGAGAGGACCACCGCGATCTTCACGAAACTGGTCATGAGCAACACAACGAACGGCAGCAGGGAAAGCGCGCCTATCACGACCAGGAGCAAGAGCGGCCGGGAGGCGAGTCCCGCATCGGTCGCAACCGCTGTCCCGCGCAATGCCGCAGTCACGATTTCGGCCTCCCGCGGAACCGAGACAGCACCTCGGCGAATCGTAGGCCGGCCTGGACAGGCGCCCCGGCACCCAGCTCGCTCCTCACGGCCGCCGGATCGATCTCGGCGAGCAACGACATGGGGCCGTCTCCGACCCCAACCAGAAAGCAGCGACCTGCCACTTGCAGAAGATAGACGGCACGCCGGGGTTCGAGTGAGCAGCGAGCCAGGACACGCACGGGGCCTTCGCTGCGCCCGCCGACCCCTCGGCGCGAGAACCAGCGCAAGACTAGGTACGCCAATAGGCAGACGACTGCCAACGACACAAGCGACAACGCAAAGGAGTTCCCGAGGCCAGGCAGGTCGGCCGCTGACGCACCCATACCGCCCTGTTACCGCCACCCGCCTTCCGCTGTCAATCGCAGAATTGGAAAGGCCTGCCCACTCGCGCTGGAGCGGAAGCCAACTTTCCCCCACAGCGGGCACAATGCTCACGCGGCTGGCCCACATGGGCGAGCGACCCTCTGGGCCAGCGCAGATCGGCCAGCGTGCGCGTGAGCGGTAGCGGTAGCGACGAGCGGAAAGCGGCTAGCGGGGGCGGCTCCCGTGAGCGCGAGCGGCACGCGACCCGCTCTCCGTCTTCCCGCAAAACGCCCACGAACTCGCTCACGCACTCGCCCACGCGACCCGCGATCCGGCTAGCCCTCTGGGTTGAAAGCAGGTCGGGCTGGCACCAATTCCCCTACTCGCCCCCGCCTTTCCTGCCCCGAGGCGCCCGACGGACGGTCGCGCCCGATGGCTTGGCGGAGCGGGCCACTGACTCCTTCTTGACCCGGGCCTTGGGTGCCGACGCCTTGGGTGCGGCGCTCTTGGACCGCCCGGCCTCCTGCTTGGCCTTGCCCTTCTCGGCCGGCTCCTTCTTCGGCTTGCCCTTCTCTTGCTTGGGCTGAGGCTTCTCTGCCGCACCCTCGGCTGGGATTAGCTCCAGCAGCGACATGTGCGCCGCATCTCCCGGCCGCTGCCCCAACTTCATGATTCGGGTGTAGCCCCCATGCCGGGTGAGGTAGCGCGGTCCGATTTCCTCGAACAGCTTGAGCACGGCCTCCCGGTCGCGAACCGCCCGCAAGGCCATACGGATCGCGTGCACCACACGCGCCTTTTCCTCGTCCGTGCGCTTCTCGGGCTTCTTGGTCAGCACAGGGCCCAGCCGACGCGCCCAGGTGATGGCCCGCTCCGCAAGCCGGCGCACCTCCTTGGCCTTGGCTTCCGTGGTCCGGATGCGTTCGTAGGTGAGGAGGGCCGCCACAAGGTTGGAAAACAGAGCCTTGCGGTGAGCCGGGGTCCGAGAAAGGTGCAGTCCTGCTCTCTTGTGTCGCATGTTCGCCTAGCAGCGGGTTGAGTTGGCGGGTGGGGTCGGCCCCGATCAGGCCTTCTTGGGCGGACCGTCTCCCGGCCAGCCTTCCAGTTTCATGCCCAGGGACAGGCCCATGCTGGCCAGGATCTCTTTGATCTCCTTGAGCGACTTGCGCCCAAAGTTCTTGGTCTTCAGCATCTCCGATTCGGTCTTTTGCACCAACTCGCCGATGCAGCGGATATTCGCATTCTGCAGGCAGTTGGCCGAACGCACAGAAAGCTCCAGATCGTCGACCGACTTCCATAGGTTCTCGTTGAGCTTCTGCTGCTCCTCGGAGACCGTGGCCTCGGGCGCGGGTTCGGCGCCTTCCTGGAAGTTGATGAAGATGGTCAGTTGGTCCTTGAAAATCTTGGCGGCAAACGCAACCGCATCTTCGGGCTTGACCGTGCCGTTGGTCCACACTTCCAGGGTCAGACGATCGTAGTCAGTCTGCTGGCCCACGCGCGCGTTGGTGACAGCGAAATTCACCTTGCGGATGGGAGAGAACAACGAATCGATGGGGACGGTCCCTACGCCCATGGTCGGCGTCTTGTTGCGCTCGGCCGGCACATAGCCGCGCCCCGTGCTGACCTCGATCTCCACGCGCACCTTCGCGCCCTTGGAGCAGGTCATGATCAGCCGGTCAGGGTTGAGTATCTCAATCCCGTCCGGACACTGGATGTCCCGTGCCGTCACCTTGCCCGCGCCGTCCTTGTCCAGCCGCAGGGTGCGCGGCTTGCCGTCCAACGACCGGATGATGACCTCTTTCAGATTCAGCACGATGTCGGTGACGTCTTCGGCCACTTCAGGCAACGAGGTAAACTCGTGTACCGCGCCTTCTATCTTGATGGCTGTGATGGCCGCGCCCTGCAGTGACGACAGCAGGACCCGACGGAGCCCGTTGCCAATGGTAGTGCCGAAGCCCCGTTCCAATGGCTCGCAGGTGAACTTCCCGTAGGTATCGGTCAGCGACTCTGCATCCACTTCCAGCTTGCGCGGGCGGATCAGATCGCGCCAATTCTTCGCAACAAACGCCGGTTGAGACGCCGCCACAGTTAGTGAACTCGCGGTCGACATTCTGTTCTCCTATCTAATATCCGAGTGGGCGGGTGATCTACTTCGAGTAGAGTTCTACGACGAGCTGCTCGCGAATGGGCATGGTCAAGTCCTCGCGCGCGGGCAGCGTGGCCAGCTTGCCTTGAAAACTGTCCTTGTCCAGTTGTAGCCACTTGGGCACGCCCCGGCGCTCGACAGCCCCCAGGTTCTCCAGGATGCGGGTCACCTTGCGGGACTTCTCCTTGACCGCCACGCTGTCGTTGGCGCAGCAAAGGAACGAGGGCACGTTGACCTTCTTGCCATTGACCACGAAATGCCCGTGGCGAACCAGCTGGCGCGCTTCCGCATGATCGGAAGCGAAGCCCAGGCGATACACGACGTTGTCAAGACGGCGCTCGAGCAGTTGCAGCAGATTCTCGCCTGTCACGCCCTTCATCCGGTTGGCCTTGTGGTAGTAGCCGCGGAACTGCTGCTCCGCCAAGCCGTACATTCGCTTCAGTTTCTGCTTCTCGCGCAACTGGGAGCCATAGTTGGACAGCTTCCTGCGGCGGGCCTGTCCATGCTGCCCCGGCGCATAGGCGCGCCTCTCGTAGCCACACTTGTCGGTATAGCAACGGTCGCCTTTCAAGAACAGTTTCATGTCCTCACGGCGACAGAGGCGACAAACCGGACCGGAATACTTCGCCATTGCTGGGTTACCTTCCTCGTGCTTTCGCTTGACTCTGGGACTGTGGAGACGAACGCATCACACCCGGCGCCGCTTGGGCGGCCGGCAACCGTTGTGGGGAATCGGGGTCAGGTCGCGGATAAGATTAATCTTGAAACCGGTGGCGGCCAGCGCGCGCAGCGCCGACTCACGCCCCGAACCGGGCCCCTTGATGAAGACGTTGATGGACTTCATCCCATGCTCCATGGCCTTGTGGGCCGCATCCTCGGCGGCCAGCTGGGCGGCAAAAGGCGTCGACTTGCGCGAGCCCTTGAACCCCTTCACGCCCGACGATGACCACGACACCACGTTTCCTGAAACGTCGGTGATGGTCACGATGGTGTTGTTGAACGACGCCGTGATATGCGCGATGCCGCTCTGGATGCTCTTCTTGGCCTTCTTGGCCTTGGGCTTTGGTTTAGCTGCTGGTTGCTCAGTCGACATGTTCCGTCCGTCTTGTCTCTCTTTTCAGGTTGCGGCCGACGTCCTCTGATGCGAAAACGACCGACCGATTCGCGGCTAGGCTCCCGTGCCCTCCGTCTTGCGCTTGATCATCTGCCCCTTGCGCGGTCCCTTGCGGGTCCGAGCGTTGGTCTTGGTCCGCTGGCCGTGAACCGGCAAACTGCGCCGGTGACGCAGCCCGCGGTAACAGCCTAGATCCATCAGGCGCTTGATATTCATCGAGATCTCACGCTGCAAATCGCCCTCGATCTTCAACCCCATCTGCTCGATGACCTCACGGATGCGGCGGGTTTCGTTGTCGTCCAACGCATCACTGCGCTTGTCGAGCGACACGGACGAGGCCTTCAGGATCTCCCGCGCCTTGGTCCTCCCGATGCCGTTGATGTACGTCAGCGCGTACTCCATGCGCTTATTCCGCGGAAGATCGACGCCTGCTACACGGGCCATGAGCTTTCCTTTCCTGCTCTCATCCTGGTTAGCCTTGCCGCTGCTTGTGGCGCGCATTCTCGCAAATGACGCGCACCACCCCGCGACGGCGGATAATCTTGCACTTGTCGCAGATCTTCTTCACTGATGCTCTGACCTTCATGGAACCCTTGCCCCGTTTCACGCCCGTGACAAAACCATCGGGCCGTTCTCGGTGATTGCCACCGAGTGCTCAAAATGGGCGGAGAGGCTACCATCTTTGGTAACCGCAGTCCACTCATCCTCCTCGATTACAACGTCGGGGCCGCCTTGGTTCACCATGGGCTCGACAGCGAGAACCATCCCCGGAATCAGTCGGGGTCCCTTTCCGGCTTCGCCATAGTTTGGAACCTGGGGCGGCTCGTGCATGTGCCGCCCTATACCATGCCCCGCGAACTGCCGTACGACGGAAAAACCACATGCCTCGACGTGACTCTGAACTGCCCAACTCACGTCCCCCAGGCGACGCCCGGAAATGCATTGCGCCAAGGCCTTGTCCAGCGATTCCCGTGTCGCCTCGACCAAAGCGTGTGCCTCCAGCGAGACCGGACCTATCTCGAGTGTCCGCGCTGAGTCACCGCACCAACCGTCTTTGAAGGCGCCGAAGTCCAAGGAAAGGATGTCGCCGTGCTTGAGCACCACGTCCTTGCGTGGGATGCCGTGCACGATCGCATTGTTCACCGAGGCACACAGGACCGCGGGATAGCCCCGGTACCCGAGGAACGCCGGTTCGGCTCTCAGGTGCTTCAGGTGTCTGGCCGCGAGCTGATCGAGTTCCCACGTGCTCACGCCCGGCGCGGCGGCCGCGGCCAGAACGTTCAGCACCTCAGCGACCACGAGGTTCGCCTCGCGCAGCTTGGCGATCTGGGCCGCTGACTTGAGCTGAATCCCTTTCACGTCTGCGGGCTCCCCACGCGATTCGTGGACGTCCCGCGAGCCCAGCGAGCGCTGGGTGCGCGAACTGTGGTCATGCGAGTGAGTCCTGACAAGCCGCAAGCTTAGCCGCCTACCGGGGCCGTCACGCGTCCGCCCCTTCCGCGGATACGCGGTCCCTTGGGTCCGGTGAAGCCCTCGTAGTTGCGCGTGATGAGGTGGGACTCGATCTGCTGCACAGTGTCTAGAGCTACACCAACGACAATCATGAGGCCTGTGCCGCCGAAGTAGAACGGAACCCCCATGTTGGTGGTCAGCAGCGTGGGCAACACGCAGATGGCAGACACGTAGAGTGCGCCGCCCGCCGTGATGCGTGTCAGGACTTTGTCGATGTAGGCAGCCGTAGCTTTGCCCGGACGGATGCCAGGAACGAACCCACCGTACTTGCGCATGTTGTCGGCCACGTCCACGGGATTGAAAGTGACCGCCGTGTAGAAGTAGCAGAAGAATACGATCAGACCGACGTACAGCACGTTGTAGCGCCAATCTCCGGGGTGCAACGCGTCGGAGAACGCCTTGGCAAAGGGATTGTCCCAAAACGAAGCGACCTGCTGTGGGAACATCAAGATCGACGAAGCGAAGATGGGCGGGATCACGCCCGAGGTGTTGACCTTGAGCGGCAAGTGGGTGGATTGTCCGCCAAACATCTTCCGTCCGACCACCCGTTTGGCGTATTGGACCGGAATGCGGCGTTGGCCGCGCTCAAAGAAGATGATGATCGCCACCACCACCACCACGATCAACGCCATCAAGGCCAGGGAGAACGCGGTGATGTTGCCGTCCTTGGCGCGCAGCCAAAGACGAGCCAGGGCGTCTGGGATATCGGTCACGATGCCGGCGAAGATGATGAGTGAAATGCCATTACCGATGCCGCGCTCGGTGATTTGTTCGCCCAGCCACATGATGAAAGCCGTGCCCGTGGTGAGCGACAACATGGTGAGGAGGTAGAAGTGCCAGTTGGGATCGGGAACCACCTCGCCCAAATGGCCGTAGGCGGAGTTGTTCGAAACCAGCCAGCGCGCAATGAAGAAGGACTGGATGAACGACAGAATGATGCAGCCGTAGCGGGTGTACTGGTTGATTTTCCGCCGCCCCATCTCGCCCTCTTTCTGAATTTGCTCGAGCTTGGGAATGACCACAGTCAGGAGCTGCAGAATGATCGACGAGCTGACGTAGGGCATGATGCCCAAGGCGAAGATCGACATCTTCTCCAAGGCGCCGCCCGAAAACATATTGAATAGGCCCAAGAAGCTGCCCGAAGACTGGTTGACGATCTTGGCCATGACGCTCGCGTTCACGCCCGGGGTGGTCACCACGACACCGATGCGGTGAATCGCGAGCAGCGCGATCGTGTAGAAGATGCGCCTCCGCAGCTCGGGGATCTTCCCCATATTTTGGAAGCCAGAGGCCATTTAGTTCCCCCTAGAAGACGACATTAATCCGTTTCTGACCTACGCTTCTAGCCTTGAACGACTTCGGCGCGTCCGCCTTTCTTCTCGATCTTGTCCTTCGCGCTGGCCGAGAACGCGTTGGCCTTCACCACGAACTTCTTGCTCAACTCTCCCGAGCCCAGCACCTTGACCCAACGGCAGCGCCGCGGGACCAGACCCACACCGTGCAGCTCCCTAAGCGTGACCGTGCCCGCTTCGAATCGCTCCTCGATGTCATGGAGATTCACCGCGAAGGTCTCGGCTGCGAAGATGTTCTTGAAGCCCCTCTTGGGCAGCCGGCGCTGCATGGGCATCTGACCGCCCTCGAAACCGAGTCGCGCGCCATGATGACCGGTGCGGGCCTTCTGACCCTTGACGCCCTTGCCTGACTGTTCGCCGGTCCCCGAGCCTGGCCCGCGGCCGATGCGTTTGCGGTTCCGGGTGGCGCCGCGCGGTCCCTTCAAGTTGTGTAACGTGGTCCCCATTGTCCAGGTTCCTTTCGGCTCGCGCTTGCGGTCTACTCCGCAACCTCGACCTTCACCAGGTGGGCGACGGAACGGATCATCCCGCGCACGGCAGGATTGTCTGGCAAGACAGCGCTGCGCCCCATCTTGCGCAAGCCCAGTTGCCAGATGGTTAGTTTCTGCGGCTCGGGGCGGTTGATGCCGCTCCGGATCAAGGTGACTCTCAGCTTCTTGGCCATGGTCTAACTCGCTGCCGTAATATCTTCCAACCGCATGCCCCGCAGGGTCGCAATGCTGCTGGCGCTGCTCAGCCTCTTGAGAGCATCGATGGTGGCGTGGATGACGTTGTGGGGATTCGAGGTTCCGATGCACTTGGTCAGGATATCCTGCACCCCCGCAACCTCGAGCACCGGTCGAACCGCGCCTCCCGCAATCACGCCCGTACCTGGGCTGGCGGGTCGCAAGAGAACGGTGCCCGCACCGAACGTCCCTTTAACTTCGTGGGGGATTGTCGTGCCTGCCAGAGGAATCTTGAACAGGTTCTTCTTGGCCTGTTCGGTACCTTTGCGAATCGCTTCGGGAACTTCATTGGCCTTGCCCAAGCCCGCACCCACGTACCCGCGTTGGTCGCCGACGACCACCAGCGCAGAGAACGAGAACCGCCGGCCGCCTTTGACGACCTTGGCGACGCGGTTGATGAAGACGACGCTGTCGACCAGCTCGCCAACTTCTTCGTAGTTAATCGCCATTCTTGCTCCTAGTCACTCTGGCCCTAGAACTTCAACCCCGCCCCGCGCGCGCCGGCAGCGATCGACGAGACGCGACCGTGGTAACGATAGCCAGCTCGATCGAAGACAACCTGCTTGATGCCCTTCTCCAGACACTTCTTTGCCACCCAGGACCCCACCAGCTTGGCCCGATCCTTTTTCTTGCCTTTGGGCGGCTCGGCCGGCGGATTCTTCTTGGCCACCAGGTCGGACGCGGCCACCAAGGTCTTGCCCGCCAAGTCGTCCACCACCTGGGCGTAGATATGCTTGGCGCTACGGTAGACCACCAGGCGAGGCCGTTCCGGCGTACCCGAAATCCGCTTGCGCAGCGAGCGCTGCCGGCGCGTGCGACTTTCGATTTTGCTCTTGCGTGCCATGAGTCCTCTTCTTCGATGGTCCCTTGAACCTCGCCGTTGGGGCTAGCCCCCGCCGGCCGCGGCGCCCGTTGCGGCAGCCTTGCCAACCTTCTTCTTGATGATTTCTTCCAAGTACTTGATGCCCTTGCCTTTATACGGCTCGGGAGGCCGCAGTTCGCGCATCTTGGCCGCAATCTCGCCCACGAGGTCCTTGTCGGCTGAGGTCAGGGTGAGGCGGTTCTTCTCCACCTTGGCGCTGACGATCTTGGGCAGCTTGAAGACGATCGGATGCGCGTAGCCCAGCGCGAACGTCACCGTGTCGCCCGCCACCTCGGCGCGATAGCCGACGCCATTGATCTCAAGCTCGCGCGTCCAGCCCTCAGTCACGCCTTTGACCATGTTGGCGAGGTGCGCGCGGACCAGGCCGTGGCACGCCCGGTTCTCGCGCGAATCATCCGCCCGAGACACAACAAGCTTGTCGCCTTCCAGCTTGATGCTGATGCCCTGAGGGAGAGTCTTGGCCAATTCACCTTTCGGCCCCTTGACCAAGAATTGGCCAGGTTTTTGGCTGAGCGTCACGCCCTTGGGGAGCGGAAGGGGTTTGCGACCGATGCGCGACATCTACCAGACCTCACAAAGCAATTCGCCTCCGACCCCGGCCTTGCGGGCCGCCCGATCGGTCATGAGGCCGTGGGAAGTGGACAGGATGGCGACACCCAGCCCGGATCGAATCTTGGGAATCCGATCGCATCCGACGTACACGCGCTGCCCTGGACGCGAGCGCCGGCGCAAGCCCGTGATGGCGTTGGTCCCCGGCTGGGGCCAGCGCAAGCGAACCACAATCTCGGCCTGCCCGTCGAAGTTGTCGTGGACATCAAAGCCGGCAATGTAGCCCTCGTCCTTGAGCAGCTCGGCCAGGCGCACCTTGAGACGCGACGAGGGAGACGTCACGTCTCCTTGTCGCGCCAGGATGGCGTTACGAATCCGGGTAAGAAAATCAGCAATGGGATCGGTCATGGGCACCTACCAGCTCGACTTGACAACACCGGGGACGTCGCCGCGCAGGGCGAGCAGCCGGAAACAAATGCGACACAGCTCGAATTTGCGAATGAAGGCGCGCGAACGGCCGCACTGCTTGCAGCGATTCCGGTGCCGGACGTGAAATTTTGGGGTGGGGGGGAACATGTCGACGGTCTTCGCCATTTTTTCGCTAGCTCCTAAACGGCATCCCGAGGTGGCGCAGCAAGGCCCGGCCTTGCTCGTCCGTACGCGCCGTGGTGGTGATCGTGATGTTCATACCCTTGGACTTCTCCACGCGCTCGAAGCTCGCCTCGGGAAAGATGTTCCCCTCACGAACCCCGAGCGTGTAGTTGCCACGGCCGTCGAACCCCTTGGGCGAAACGCCCTTGAAGTCGCGCACGCGTGGGAGCGCAAAGCTGACCAGGCGATCCAGAAACTCATACATGCTATCGCGCCGCAGGGTCACCATGGCCCCGACCTTCTGGTTGCCCTTGAGCTTGAAAGCCGCGATGGCCTTCTTGGACTTGGTGACGACCGGTTTCTGGCCGGTGATGAGCGCCAAGTCCTCGACGCCCGAGTCCAGGATCTTGGGGTTGGTGATGGCCTCGCCCAGACCCATGTTCACTATGATCTTGACCATGCGGGGGGCTTGCATAACGTTGGCCAGGCCCAGCTCGGCCATCAGACGCGTCCGCAGCTCGGTCTCGAAAAGCTTGCGCAGACGTGACGGTTGACTGCGTTTGAGGCGCTCGGCGGCAAGCTCACCCTTGGCAGCTCCGCCGGGCCCGCCCTTGCCTGGCTTCCCCTTGCCTGCCGCGCGGGCAGCCTTCTTGGCTGCGGCTTCCGCTTGTTGCTCGGGGGTCAGCACGGGCTTGCCACCCTTGGGTGGCTTCTCCGCTTCGGCTTTGTCGGGTTTGTCGTTCTGCTCAGCCATCGGTTTCTTCCTTCTGCCCCTGGCGCCTATGCCGATTCAATCACCGACCCACATTTGACGCACACGCGCCGCTTCTTCTGTCCCTCTTTGAAATCGGCCCGGCAACGCCGGCCTGCGCCACACTTCCCGCACCAGAGCGCCAGATTCGAGGCCTCCAGCGAGCCCTCCTTTTCCAGTATGCCGCCGCGCGGGTTGCGCTGGGTGGGCTTGGTGTGGCGCTTGATCATGTTGATCCGCTCGACCATTACGCGGCCCTTGCCGGAAAGGATGCGCAAGACGCGACCGCGTTTGCCCTTCTCCTTGCCGGCAATCACGACCACGTTGTCGCCCTTGCGAACGTGCATCACAGCACCTCCGGCGCCAAAGAGATAATCTTCATGAATCGCTTCGCACGCAGCTCACGGGCCACCGGCCCGAAAATACGGGTTCCCACTGGCTCGTTGTCCTTGTCAACCAGGACCGCCGAGTTGGCGTCGAAGCGGATGTACGAGCCATCCTGGCGCGACACCTCCTTCTTCGTACGCACGATGACTGCCCGGGCGATTTCGCCCTTCTTCACCTTGGCGTTCGGAATGGCTTCCTTGATTGCCACGATGATCACGTCACCCAAGGAAGCGTATTTGCGTCTGGTGCCACCCAACACTCGGATGCACATGATCTTCTTGGCGCCCGAGTTGTCGGCCACATCGAGGGTTGTCGTCGTCTGGACCATGATCTGAACCTGTCGTCCGTTTCTTGACTGCCGGCCGGGTTACATTTCCTGGGCTCGATCCAGGAGCCGTTCCACCCGCCAGCGTTTCTGGCGCGAAAGCGGACGTGACTCTACGATCAGGACGCGATCGCCCAGCCGGTATTCGTTATTCTCGTCGTGCGCCTTGTATTTCGCGCGCTTAGTCATGTACTTGCCGTACTTGGCGTGAGCCATCCGGCGCTCAACCGTCACTACGCGCGTCTTGTTCATCTTGTCGCTGGTCACGACACCGATTAGCTTTCGTTTCCGCGATTGGGTCCGCGAGCTTGCGGCCACTTGGTCGCTCTTGGCAGAATTGGATTCTTGGTTGCCCACGGCCTATTTCTCCTTCGCGGGGGTAGCCGGCGCAGCCGATTGGCGTTGCCGCTCGGCCAGCACCGTGTGCACCCGTGCGATGTCCCGCCGGGTGTGGCGCACCAGCATCGTGTTTTCGAGCTGGTTCGTGTTCTTCTTCAACCGATACTGGAGAAGATCCTCTTCCAACTTCCTGAGCGTGCGGGCCAGCTCAGCCGGCTCGTTTCCGCGCAGGTCCTTCGCCTGGATCTTGCCCTTCATAGCGCGTGCTCCCGTCCGATGACCCGCGTACGTACCGCCAGCTTATGCTCGGCCAGGTGAAAGGCCTGCTTGGCCAGTTCTTCGGTGACGCCCTCGAGCTCGTACATCACCCGACCGGGCCGAATCACAGCCACCCACTCCTCCGGCGTGCCCTTGCCCTTGCCCATGCGGGTTTCAGCCGGTTTCTTGGAGATAGGTTTGTCTGGGAAGATGCGCACGTAGAGCTTTCCACCCCGCTTCACGTGACGCGAGATCGCGGTGCGAGCCGCCTCGATCTGGCGCGCAGTCACGAAGCCGCATGTGAGTGCCTGCAGGCCATATTCGCCGAAAGAGACGAAGGCGCCGCCTTTTGAAACGCCGCGCATCTTGCCCTTCTGCTGCTTGCGCCACTTAACTCGATCAGGTGCCAGCATGATTTCCTCTCGTTGCGCCTAGGCCAGACGAACCGACCGTTGCGGCAGGACCTCGCCCTTGAAGATCCAACACTTCACTCCGATGGCGCCGTAAGTGGTGTGCGCCTCGGTGAAGCCGTACTCGATGTCCGCGCGCAGGGTGTGCAAGGGCACGCGGCCTTCGTGATACCACTCGTAGCGCGCCATTTCGGCCCCGCCCAGGCGGCCCGAACACGCCAGGCGGATCCCCTTGGCGCCGAACTTCATGGCGGTCTGCACCGCCTTCTTCATGGCGCGGCGGAAGGCCACGCGACGTTCGAGCTGGGTCGCCACGTTTTCCGCCACCAGTTGCGCGTTGGTCTCGGCCTTGCGAACTTCCTGGATGTTGAGGAACACCTCGTTGGAGGTCAGCGCCTGGACTTCCTTCTTCAACGTCTCGACGCCGGCGCCGCGCTTGCCAATGACGATGCCCGGCCGCGCTGTGTAGATGTTGATCTTCACCTTGTTGGCGGCGCGCTCGACCTCCACCGAGGCCACCCCGGCATGGCCCAGCTTCTCCTTCACGAACTTCTTGAGGCGGATGTCTTCATGCAGCCACTTCGCGAAGTTTTTCTCCGAATACCACTGTGAGCTCCAGCCGCGGACGACGCCGAGACGAAAACCTACCGGATGTGTCTTCTGACCCATTGCGATTACTCCTGCGCCACGTCGACCACGATGGTCACGTGGGAGGTTCGGCGGTTGATCCGGTTGGCGCGCCCCATGGACCGCGCCAGCCAGCGTTTTTCGGTCGGCCCCGGGTCGATGTTCACCTTGGTCACCACCAGCGCATCGGCATCGGCCTTGTCGTTGGTGGTCGCGTTGGCGACCGCGGAGCTCAGAACCTTTGACAGCATCCGGGCGGCCTTGCGCGGCTGAAGGTTGAGAATAGACAACGCCTCGGCTACCTGTAGCCCGCGGATCATGTCAGCCACCATGCGCACCTTGCGCGGCGACTGCCGAAACCGTCTCAACACTGCGTGTGCCATGTTCGTCTCTCTTCCTACTTCTTTTCAGCCGCGGGCGCCGCGGGCGCCGCCGTACCCGGAGCCGAGCCCGGCGCACCCGGGGCCGCGGGCGCTCCCGGTGCCGCCGCTCCAGCGGCCGCCTTGCGATCCCCAGAGTGGGTTTGGAAGATACGCGTCGGCGCGAATTCACCGAGCTTGTGCCCAACCATGTTCTCGGTCACGAACACGGGCAGGAACTTGCGCCCGTTGTGCACCGCAAAGGTCAACCCGACCATGTCGGGAATGATGGTGGAGCGACGCGACCACGTCTTGATAACCTTCTTGGCCTTCTGCCGCTGCATATCGGTCACCTTGGTCATCAGGTGACGATCCACGAACGCGCCCTTCTTGACTGAGCGGGCCATAGCTACGCCTTCTTTCCCCGGCGTTTGATGATCATGCGATCTGTCCTCTTGTTTTGGCGGGTCTTGAGCCCCTTGCTGAGCTGACCCCAGGGCGAACAGGGATGGCGGCCACCAGATGACCGGCCTTCGCCACCGCCCATCGGGTGATCGACGGGATTCATGGTGACGCCACGATTGTGGGGACGCCGACCGAGCCAGCGGGTTCGACCGGCCTTGCCGTTGTGTACGCTGCTGTGCTCGACGTTGCCCAGTTGCCCGACCGTGGCCCGACAATCAAGGTGAACCAAGCGGACCTCGCCCGAGGGCAACCGCACCTGAGCCCACTGTCCCTCCTTGGCCATGAGCTGGGCCCCGCTGCCGGCAGAGCGAACCATCTGCGCACGGCCCGCGACCTTCAGTTCCACATTGTGAATGGTCGTGCCGAGCGGGATGTTACGCAGCGGCAAAGCGTTTCCGGACTTGATGTCGGCGCTCGCCGAAGAAATCACCGTGTCCCCTACCGCAAGCCCGACCGGCCAGAGGATGTATCGTTTCTCACCGTCCGCGTAATGCAGAAGGGCGATGCGCGCGCTGCGGTTGGGGTCGTATTCGATGCTGGCCACTTTGGCGGGCACACCGATCTTGTCGCGGCGAAAATCAATCACACGAAAGCGACGCTTGTGGCCGCTGCCCCGGAAGCGCGAAGTCACGCGTCCGAAATGGTTGCGGCCACCGGTCGACGGCTTGGCCTCGGTGAGAGCCTTGAGCGGCTGATTGCCCTGCGTGAGATCGGAGAAATCCGGCGCGATCCTGCCGCGCACACCGGGCGTCGTCGGGTTGATAGTACGAAGACCCATGACCTAGACTCCCTCGAAGAAATCGATCTTCTGGCCAGCCGCCAGCGTGATCAACGCGCGCTTCCAATTGGAGCGCCGGCCGATGTGGCGGCCGACCCGCCTCTGCTTGCCCCGCACAATCGCTGTGCGCACCTTGAGGACATTGACGTTCCACAACTTCTCGACTGCGTGTTTGATCTCGATCTTGTTGGCATCACGCGCCACTTCGAGCAGAAGCTGGGGCTGGACCTGCTCGGGATCGACTTCCTCCTCAGGCCGACCGCCGGTCTCCTTGAGCAAGGAGCCCTTCTCGGTGAGGAGCGGGCGCTTGATGATCTTTTCAGGGGAGCGCATGACTTGCCTTTCTTAAGCCGTGGCCTCACCGCCGGAACCTACGATGCGCGCTTCGACCGCCTTGACGACGTCCTTGGCGATGACCAGGCCCGGATGCATGAGGATGTCGTAGACGTTGAGCCCCTCGGGCGGCAGGCAGGTGAAGGCGGCCAGGTTGCGCACCGACTTGACCAAGTTGCCATTGTCTTTCCCGTCGACCACCACCGCTGAGTCAACGCCCAGAGCCTTGAGAACGGCTGCCATGCGCTTGGTCTGGGGTGTCTCCATGACCAGCCTCTCGACGATGACCAGCTTCTTCTCTTGCGCGCGCAGGGATAGGGCCGAGGCCAGCGCCGCCTTCTTGACCTTGCGGGGCAGAGTGTATTCGTAGTCACGCGGGTGAGGTCCGAAGACCTTTCCGCCGCCCACGAAATTCGGTGAGCGCGTCGAACCTTGGCGCGCGTTGCCGGTGCCCTTCTGACGATAGGGCTTGCGGCCGCCACCGCGCACGAATTCGCGTGTGCGAGTCGCGTGCGTACCCGCCCGTCGCGCGGCCTGTTGCGCCTTGACGGTTTCCCAAAGCAGATGCTCGCGTACCTTGCAGCCAAACACTTCGTCGGCCAGTTCGATTTGGCCAACCTTCTGGCCTTCCATATTGACGACGTCGATCTGCATGGCCTTCCTCAGGTCTTGATCTCGACATCCACGCCAGCCGACAGATCGAGCTTCATGAGCGCATCCAGCGTCTGCTGCGTGGGGTCAAGGATGTCAAGCAGCCGCTTGTGGGTGCGGATCTCGAACTGCTCGCGCGACTTCTTGTCAACGTGGGGCGAACGCAGCACGCAGTACTTGTTGATCTTCGTCGGCAGCGGGATGGGCCCTGCGACCTTCGCTCCGGTCCGCTTGGCAGTGTCTACAATCTCGCCCGCCGACTGGTCGAGCAGGCGATGATCGTAAGCTTTGAGCCGAATCCTGATTTTGGGTGTCACGTTGCGCCCCCTTGTGATGTCCTTTGGGAAACTCCGCCCGGTCTACCTACTCAAGGATCTTGGTCACGACACCGGAACCCACCGTCTTGCCACCTTCCCGAATTGCGAAACGTAGCTTTTCCTCACACGCAATCGGCGTGATCAGGTTGATCTCCATGTTCACGTTGTCCCCAGGCATCACCATCTCCATCCCCTCCGGCAACTTCACCTCACCGGTTACGTCCGTCGTCCTAAAGTAAAACTGCGGCCGATAGCCCTTGAAAAATGGCGTGTGCCGCCCCCCCTCCTCCTTCTTCAATACGTACACCTCCGCCCGGAAATTCTTGTGCGGCGTGATCGACCCAGGCTTCGCCAGCACCTGCCCCCGCTCCACGTCCTCCCGCTTCGTCCCTCGCAACAACGCCCCAATGTTGTCCCCTGCCCGCCCCTCATCCAATAGCTTCCGGAACATCTCTACCCCTGTCACTACCGTCTTCTGCGTGTCCTTGAATCCCACGATCTCCACTTCCTCCCCCACCTTTACGATCCCACGCTCCACCCGCCCCGTCACCACCGTCCCGCGACCCGAAATCGTGAACACGTCCTCCACTGGCATCAGGAACGGCTTGTCTGTCTCCCGCTTCGGCTCCGGTATGAAGCTGTCCAGCGCCTCCATCAGCTTCCAAATCGACCCCTCCCCCATGTCCGACTGCTCCCCTTCCAACGCCTTCAGCGCGCTCCCACGCACAATCGGCGTCGTGTCCCCGGGGAACTCGTACTTCGACAGAAGTTCGCGCAGTTCCAACTCCACCAGGTCCAACAGCTCCGCGTCTTCCTTCGCAACCATGTCCACCTTGTTCAGGTACACCACGATCGACGGTACCCCCACTTGACGCGCCAGTAGAATGTGCTCCCGCGTCTGCGGCATCGGTCCGTCCGGCGCCGATACCACCAGCACCGCCCCGTCCATCTGCGCTGCTCCCGTGATCATGTTCTTGATGTAGTCCGCGTGCCCAGGACAATCTACGTGCGCGTAGTGCCGCTTCTCCGTCGCATACTCCACGTGCGCGATTGCGATCGTGATACCCCGCTCCCGCTCCTCCGGCGCCTTGTCTATCTGGTCGTACGCCGTGAACTTCGCCAGGTTTTTCTTTGCCAGCGCCTTCGTGATCGCGGCCGTCAGCGTGGTCTTTCCATGGTCCACGTGCCCGATCGTCCCAACGTTCAGGTGCGGCTTGTTTCGTATGAATTTCTCTTTGGCCAT